>Ga0207929_1000236_pt1 | contig 15620 bp, 12 predicted proteins | sample NGESurdeep072012_FD_184466 | JGI IMG/M metagenome (GOLD analysis project Ga0207929, IMG submission 184466) | Arctic peat soil microbial communities from Barrow, Alaska - NGEE Surface sample 53-1 deep-072012 (SPAdes) | ecosystem: Environmental > Terrestrial > Soil > Wetlands > Peat ... | reverse complement strand
CTGGTGCTCCTGCTCCTCGATCACGCCCTGCTCCTCCGAGACGTGGAGCAGCGTGAGCAGCTCCTGCTCGGTGAGGTACGGGGCTCGGGCGGCGCGGCCGCCTGTGAGCGCTCGCGAGACGATGGTGACGGCCCACAGCACGGGACCGAGGGCTGTCGCCAGGCGGTCGACCGGCCCGGCCGCGGCGAGGGCGACGCGTTCCGCGTAGCGGATGGCGAGCGTCTTGGGTGTGACCTCAGCGGCGATGAGCAGGATCACGGACAGCACGAAGGAGACGAGCAGCGCGAGCCAGAGGTGGTATTCGCCGGGGATGCCCCACGAGGCGAATAGCGAATCTGTGAGGAGCGTCGTCGAAGTCGAGGCGACGATCAGCGCCAGCGTGTTGGTGAAGAGAACAGTCGAGAGGTACCGGTTCGGATCCGCCCTCAGATGCTGCAGGATTCCGGCGGACTTGCTGCCCTGTTCGGCCAGGAATCTCACCCTGAGCCGGCCGACTGAGGTGAGCGCTGTCTCCGTGCCGCTCGCGGCGGCGGCCACGAAGAAACAGATGATGAGCACGATTAGTTCAAACGACTCTGTTGCGTTCACTGGCGGCGGATTATTGGAAGAGCTCGCTGACGCTCCGGTTCTCGTGTACCCGGATGATCGCCTCCGCGAGCAGAGGTGCCACCGACAGCACCGTGATAAGGCCGTCTTCGAGCTTGTCTGGCGGAATCGGCACGGAGTCGGTGACGATGACTGCGTCCACCTGAGCCTTTTTGAGTCGCTCGATCGCGTTGCCCGTGAGGACGGGATGTGTGGCTGCGATCAGCACTTTTCTGGCGCCCTGGTTGCGTAGTGACTGGGCGAGCTTGGAGATCGTGCCACCGGTCGTGATGATGTCCTCGATCACGACGCAGTCGCGGCCCTGCACGTCGCCCGAGACCGCGATCATCTCGACCTCGTCGTCGCCAGTGCGCCGCTTGTAACCGAAGGCGATGGGCGCCTTGAGCTGGTTGGCGACGAGCTCCGCTCGTCGGCCGCCACCCGCGTCAGGTGCGACGACTGTGAGGTTCTTTAGGCCGAGTGTGAGCAGGTACTCGGAGATGATCCGGTGCGGGGAGAGGTGGTCCGTGGGGACGTCGAAGAAGCCTTCGATGGCTTCGGCGTGGAGGTCGAGAAGGAGAAGCCGGTCGGCGCCCGCGAGGGTGATGAAGTTCGCCACCAGCTTGGCCGAGATCGGCTCTCTTGGTTGCGTCTTGCGCTCTTTGCGCGCGTAGCCGTAGTAGGGGACGACAGCGGTCACGCGGCCAGCGGAGGCTCTGCGCAGCGCGTCCAGGATGATGAAGAGCTCCATCAGGTGCTCGTTCACCGGCGGGCAGGTGGGCTGGATCACGAAGACGTCGTGCCCGCGCATCGAATCCTCGATCTTGACGTTGATCTCGCCGTCGGGGAAGCGCCTGAGTCTCGCGTCGGTTATCGGGACCTGGAGCCGGTCGGAGATCAGCTGGGCGAGGCCTGGGTTCGCGCTCCCACCGATGAGCTTGAGGGCACCCCACGGGGATGCCTCCTCCCCGGTGAACTCGACTGCGGTGGTCAGTCTGCCGATCACTTTGCGTCGTCCACTGGTTTCTTGCGTATCACCCTAGCTGGAACTCCGACTGCTGTGGCGCCGTCGGGGACGTCCCTGGTCACCACCGAACCCGCGCCCGTGCGGGAGCCTTTGCCCAGTTTGACGGGGGCCACGAACATCGTGTCGACCCCCACGAAGGCGCCGTCGCCGATCACAGTGCGGTTCTTGTTCTTGCCGTCGAAGTTCGCGGTGATCGTGCCGGCCCCGATGTTGGCGTCCTCGCCCAGGTCAGTGTCGCCGAGGTAGGAGACGTGGGGGACGGCGCTGCCTCTTCCCACGTTCGTGCGTACCAGCTCGGCGAAGGAGCCGATGTGGACGTCCTCGGCAATCTCGGTGCCCGGTCTTAGCTTGGCGAAGGGGCCGCAGTCGGAGCGGTCGCCGATCTTGGCATCCTCTATATAGACGTGAGGGCCGATGCGGCATTCCTGGCCGATCTCCGTGTTGCCCTTGATGGTGGAGAAAGGCTCGATTGTCGTGTCCTGGCCGATGGTCACGGTGGCGTCGATGAAGGTGGTGTCCGGGTCGGTGATGGTGACGCCGCCTTCGAGCATGTGCTGGTTGTTGATGCGTCTCTGCATTACGGCGGTGGCGGTGGCGAGTCGTACGCGGTCTTTGACGCCGATGGCTTCGTCGGGGTTGTCGATCTTGACGATGGTGACTGGCTTGAGGTGCAGGAAGACGTCGGTGAGGTAGAACTCGCCCGCCTTGTTGTCGTTCTTCACGTGAGTCAGCGCCTCTGATAACTGGGCGCCGTCGAAGCAGTAGATGCCGACGTTGACTTCGTGGTTGGCCTTCTTCAGCTCGTCGGATGCGTCCTTGCGCTCGACGATGCGTTCCAGGGATCCGTCTTTTGCACGGACGATGCGGGCATCGTCTCGTCGCGGGTCGACGACGCTGGCGATGGTCGCAGGTGCACTGGATTGTTTGTGAGCCTCTATCAGCCGTTTGAAGGAGTCGGCGGTGATGAGTGGGGCGTCGCCGTTGGCAACGAGAACGTCCTTGCCGTTCAGGTCCTTCGGGTTCAGCTGCTGCAGGGCGTGAGCGGTGCCGTGGGCTTCGCGTTGATACACCACTGTTGCTCGCCCTTCCAGGTGGGCGGCGAGGTCGACCTGGTGCGGGCTGATGATGACCTTGACATCTTTGGCACCGGCCTCGGTGAGGGCGTTGAGGACCCAGTCGACCATGGGGCGGCCGAGGATGGGGTGCAGGACCTTGGGAGTGCGGGAGTGCATGCGGGTGCCGTGGCCGGCGGCGAGGATGACGGCGGTCAGGGGTTGGCTCACTTGGCCTCCGGCGTTGCACCGCTTTGCGCGCGCCGCGCGCGGGGACCCCAGAGGAAGGGGGAGGCGATTTTCCTAGTCAGGGTGAGCGAATTATACGGGGGGTAGTTTGGGGCCCGGGTTGCGCGGTCTGGGGTGGGTGAACCACGGCTCATCCGTGGGGCTTGGGTGGCGTGATTCTTAACAGGCTGGGTTGGCAGGCACGCATTGCGCGATCAAAGTGAGCCCGCAAGGTGCGTTGGCGAGGGGGAGGGTCGCCGACGTTGGAGGAGGGAGGGCCCCGGCGGGGGATAATCGAAGCGTGGCGGAGATGCCCGCGGTGAATCTCGAGGGGGCTGTGCCTTCGCACCTGCCTGTGCTGCCCCTCAAGTCGACTGTCGTGTTTCCGCGCATCTTCATTCCGCTCTCGGTCGGGCGGAAGCGCTCTCTTCAGCTGCTCGACGAGCTGACCGGATCGGAGCGTCACATCGCCGTCGCCACTCAGCTGGACGAGCACCAGGAGGACGTGGGCTTCGGCGACATCCATCACATCGGCGCGATGGTGCGCGTGCAGCACATGCTCAAGCTGCCCGACGGCACCGTTCAGCTGGCGGTCCTTGGGCTGCGGCGCATCAAGCTCACCGCTGCGATCTCCGAGGAGCCCTACCTGACGTGCGCCGTTGAGATGCTGCCCGAGACGCACGCCACCATCCCCGCCATCGAGCGCGAGGCGTTGATGCGCCGGGCGATCTCGATGTTCCAGCAGCTCGTGTCGCTCGCGCCGCACCTGCCCGCAGAGCTCTCCGGGGGCGCGGCGTCAATCGACGACCCGTTGCACCTTGCGTACTACATCGCCAATCACACCCGCCTGACCACCGAGCAGAGGCAGGAGATCCTTGAGGTGGATTCGGCAAAGGTCAAGCTCGAGCGCCTCCTGGCCCATATGGCGCACGAGCTCGAGGTGCTGGAGCTGGGTCGCAAGATCCAGTCGCAGGCCGAGGAGTCGATGGGCAAGGCGCAGCGCGAGTACTTCCTGCGCGAACAGCTCAAGGCGATCCAGCGCGAGCTGGGTGAGCTGGATTCGGAGCTGGGCGAACTTGGTGAGCTGCGTGAGCGAATCGTGAAGGCCGGCCTTCCGCCCGAAGCGCAGCGCGAGGCGGATCGGGAGATCGCGCGACTCGAGCGGATTCCGTCGGCGTCGCCCGAATCGTCGGTGATCCGGACATACCTCGAGCTCATCGTGTCCCTGCCGTGGAACACATCGACCGGGGGCGAGGTGGACGTGACGAAAGCGCGGGAGATTCTCGACGCCGACCATTACGACCTCGACAAGGTGAAGCAGCGCATCGTCGAGCACCTCGCCGTGCGACGCCTCAAGCAGCTGCGCAAGTCGACCGAGCGCGGGCGCGAGCCGATCCTCTGCTTCGTGGGACCACCCGGCGTGGGCAAGACCTCTTTGGGTCAATCGATCGCGCGCGCCATGGGCCGGAAGTTCGCACGTGCCTCTCTGGGTGGCGTGCACGACGAGGCTGAGATCCGCGGCCACCGCCGCACGTACATCGGCGCCATGCCCGGCCGCATCCTGCAGGCGATCCGGCGCGCTGAGTCGAACGACCCCGTGTTCATCCTGGATGAGGTGGACAAGATCGGCTCGGACTGGCGCGGGGACCCGTCCTCGGCTTTGCTGGAGGTGCTTGACCCCGAGCAGAACAAGGATTTCCGCGACAACTACCTGGACGTGCCATTCGACCTGTCGAAGGTGATGTTCATCACCACCGCGAACTCGTTGGAGACCATCCCGCCGGCGCTGCGCGACCGCATGGAGGTGCTGAACCTCTCCGGCTACACAGAAGAGGAGAAGGTGCAGATCGCGGAGCGCTTCCTCGTGCCGAAGCAGTGGCTGTCGCATGGGTTGCGCACCGGCGAGATAACGCTCGCCGAGGATGCCGTGCGAGTGATCATCCGCGAGTACACGCGTGAAGCCGGCGTGCGCAACCTGGAGCGCGAGATCGCTTCGGTGATGCGGCGCGCGGTTGCGGACATGGCGGTGGGCAAGCGCCCCGGACGTAAAGCGGTCGACATCCGTCGGGTGCGTGCTGCTCTGGGAAAGCGGCGTTACTACGACGACATCCGCGAGCGAATCGACCGCCCAGGTGTGGCGACAGGCCTCGTGTGGACGCCGACAGGTGGCGAGATCATCTTCGTCGAGGCGGCGCTGACGCCCGGCAAGGGAGAGCTGAAGCTCACCGGCCAGCTCGGTGATGTGATGAAGGAGTCGGCCGCGGCGGCGCTGTCGTACCTGAAGGCGCGGGCTTCCGATATCGGCATTGATGCGTCGCTCTTCGACAAGAACGACATCCACGTGCACGTGCCGGCGGGGGCGCAGCCGAAGGAGGGTCCGTCGGCGGGAGTGACAGTGTTGACAGCGATGGCGTCGATCCTCACCGGGCGGCCGGCGCGAGATGACACTGCGATGACGGGCGAGATCACTTTGCGTGGACGCGTGCTGCCGATAGGCGGGATCAAGGAGAAGGTGCTGGGCGCGCACCGTGCGGGTATCCGGCGCGTGCTGTTGCCCACGCGCAATGAGGCGGACCTTGACGACATCCCTGCCGACCTGCGTGGTGAGATGGAGCTCGTGCTGGTCGATTCAATCGACCAGGTTTTGCGGGAGGCGCTGACTACGGTTGGTCCGGCGGTGGCGCGTCAGCGCTCGAACGGGGCCGGGACTCGAGGGGGGCGTGAGAAGGTCGTTGTGGCAGCGCCGGTGACGCGTGCCGTCCGTGCGCCGCGTGCGGTGCGCGTTCGAGAATCCGCGCATGCGCGGCAAGCTCCACCGAATCGTCAAGGGGCGAAAGCTCGTCGACGCCGCGCCGTCTGAGCGCACTCCTTATCAGGTAGTCCGCGAGGTGTGGGTTCTTCGGCAGCAGCGATCCGTGGAGATAGGTGCCTAGCACTCCACCCTGCAGGTAGCCTTCGGTGCCGTCGCTGCCGTTGTTGCCGAAGCCAAGCCTGACCCTGCCGAGGGCTGAGGCGTTGGGTCCCAGGAACGTGCGGCCGCTGTGGTTTTCGAAACCGACCAGTGTGCCGGGCGTTATGTCCTCTATCTGTGTATCGACGACGACGTCGCCGATGAACCGTTTCTTGCCGGCTTCCGTTCTGACGTCGATGAGCCCGATGCCGGGGAAGCGCTCGCCCTCGGCCGTCTGGTAGTAGTGGCCGAGGAGCTGGTAGCCCCCGCAGACGGCGAGCACAGCTGCACCTGCTTGGACCGCTCGTTCCAGTGGAGGCTGCTTGTGCTCGAGCAGGTCTTCGTACACGAGCGCTTGCTCGCGGTCCTGCCCCCCGCCGAAGAAGAAAACGTCCACGTCCTCCATGTGCTGGGTGGTGCCGCGGCCGAGCTCCACGAGTCTTGCGTCGTAGTCTCGCCACTCCGCACGCTTGAGCAGGGTGAGGATGTTGCCCCGGTCGCCATAGATGTTCATGAGGTCGGGGTAGAGCCAGCCGACCGTGAAGGTTTGCTTGCGGCGCGTCATGCGGTTGCCACGTTCTAAGTTTCCCAGTAGGGCTTGGCCCAGCCTCGCCGCACGAGCTCAGCCCTTAGATCGAGCATCGCCGTGTACGTGCAGAGCAGGTGGGCGGTCTCGCCTTCAGGTGTGGCTTTGACGAGGGCGTCAAGGGCCTTGCCTGGATCCGTTTCCGGAGGTGTTGCGCCGACGCCTGCGTACTTGAACCTGACGGCCAGGTCGTGGGCGCGGTTGCCCGCAGGGATCAGCGCGCGCGCTTTGCCCTTGAGGCGCTCGAAGTCCACGTCCCAGATCCACGAGACATCTGTGCCGTCGGCCTTGCGGTCGTTGAGGGCGATGAGGAAGTTGTGGCCGTTGGCGAGGTCGACGGCGGTGCGAAGGGTTTCGTTGAAGCCGGCCGGGTTTTTTGAGAGAACCAGGTTCAGGTGGCGGCCGCGGAACTCCATGCGCTCCTGCCGGCCAAAGGCGGCGCGAAAGTTTTGCAAGCGCCTGGCGATGTAGCCCGGGTCGAGGCCGAGGGTGATGCCGGCTGTGTAGGCAGCGAGGACGTTGTAGGCGTTGTACAGGCCGCCAAAGGGAAGCGCAATGCGCTGGTCTTGCTTTGCCTTGGTCGAGTGCATTGTCATCGCGACGTTGTCGAAGCCGTCCAGCTTGATGTTTTTTGCCGTGATGTCCGGCGGAGGGCGCTCGAAGTCGCCGTTCGGGCAGTGGTAGACGCCGTCGTGTCCGACGTACACGGCGTCGAAGATCAGGCTCGCGCCACAGCGCGGGCAGGTCCGCGCGTCCGCGGCGTGCGGCAGCTCGCGCTCTGCCACGGTGGTGTCGTCAAGGCCGAACCACAGGGGAGGGCCAGTGAGATTCAAGCCGATCTCGGCCACGCGCGGGTCATCCGCGTTCAGGAGCGCGGTGCTGCCCGCGGGCAAATTCGCCAGGGCGGCCTCGATCTTCTTGGCGATGGACTCGAGCTCGCCATAACGGTCGAGTTGGTCCCTGAAGAGGTTGAGCACGAGCGCTGCCTTCGGTTGGATCTCGTCGATAGCTTTGGGCAGACTCGCCTCGTCGATCTCGAACACGCCCCAATCGGCGCTGAGCCGGCCGCTCGCGTTTGCGCTCTCGAGCGCGGCGGCGGTGACGCCGAATATCAGGTTGGCGCCCGAGCGGTTGGAGACGACCCGGTGCCCCGCGCCTTCGAGAAGCCAGCTGATGAGCCGGGCCGTCGTGGTCTTGCCGTTGGTGCCGGTGATGACGATGGCGCCGTATTTCAGGTCCTGCGACAACTTGCGAAGGATGTCGCTGTCGATCACACGCGCCACGTCGCCAGGCAGGGTCGTGCCTCCACCGCGGCGGCTGAATCGCGAGAGGGCTCCGGTCGCCTTGCCGGCCCATATGGCGGCGGTTCTTCGGATCATGCCCACTCGCCAACAGAGTGTGTGGCCACCGTCCAGCAATCGAGTTTCGCAATCGCCAGCTCCGCCGATCGCTTGTCTGCACAGCGAAGAAAGAAGGCTGAGCCGCTTCCCGTCATCTGCCAGCGCTCTCCCAATCGCTTCGCGAAATCGCGCACTCGCGGCTCGATGTGTGCAGCGGCCGCACACAGCTGGTTCGGGCCGTCGCCCTTGACCTCGTCCCAGGCGCGGTACACGGCTGCGGTTGACAGCTCGATCTCCGGCCATGCGACAGCAAACCACTGGGGCTTGGTCGGGAGAGTTGTAAGGCGCTCGCCCCGGCCTTCCGCGAGGGCGGCGCCGCCACCCAGGAAGAAAGGCACGTCGGCGCCGATGCCGGCCGCGATCTTGGTGAGGTCGGCGCTGACGTTGTGAATTGCTGCAAGGCCCTTTAGCGCCGCAGCGGCGTCTGCGCTGGCGCCACCCATGCCGGAGCCGGGCGGGATGCGCTTGTCGAGATGAAACGCCGTCGGAAGCTCGCGTCCGGTCTCGTCCTGCATCGCCTCGTGGGCTTTTCGAACCGAGTTGCTGACGGGATCGAGTGGATGCCGGCCGGTGGTGGTCATGGTTGTGCGGTCGGCTCGTTTTAGCTCGAGGAGATCGTGCAGCGCGACTGCTTGCATGTGTGTGCGCACCTCATGGAAGCCGTCAGGCGTGCGCGCGAGGACGGCGAGGTCGAGGTTGAGCTTGGCACGCGCCGGCACGACCAACGTCAACTGCGGATCGGTCGCAGTTTCTCTTTGTAGGCGACCGCCCGATCCCGATAGTGCTTTGCCGTGATCCCGACCCAGCTTCCTGACGAGCCATCGAGTGGCTTCTTCACGACGGCTGGGACGCCGGCCGCCATGTGCCCCGCCGGCACATGGCTGCCTTCGCCGAGCACCGCGCCGGCGGCCAACAACGAACCCCTGCCCAGCCGGCTGCGTTGCAGCATGGTGGCGCCCATGCCAACGACAGCTCCCTCCTCGACCACGCAGCCCTCGAGCTGCGCTGAGTGGCCGACGCTGGCGTTTTCCTCGATCACTGTTGGCAAGTCTTTAGCGCAATGGATGACCGCGTTGTCCTGGATGTTTGCGCCGGCGCCAACTTTGATCTGGGCTTCGTCGCCGCGCAGGACTGCGCCAAACCAGACGCTTGCGCCCGCCCCGATGTCGACGTCTCCGATGAGAACGGCGGTCGGTGCGATGTAAGCGTCGGGATGGACTGATGGCCGCTTGCCGCCAAGCTCGAACTCCACTGACCTCTATAATCCTAGCTTCGGGCTCTCGTCCTCCCCCCTCGCCTCTTGACCCACCTGGAGTAGACACATGGCTAAGCGAACGGCCTCCGCGAAAAAGCAGGCGCGCTCCGGCGTGCGCCGCGCGCTGCGCAATCGCGCCGTGCGATCAGAGGTCAAGACCAAGGTCGTCAAGGCGCGTCGCACGCTGGTGGGCGGGCCGGTTGCCGAATCAGAGCGATTCGCAATCGCGCTGGAGGCGATTCAAGCACTCGATCGGGCGGCATCGAAGGGTGTCCTGCACCGAAACAACGCGGGACGCCGGAAGTCGCGGTTGGCGAAGCAGCTTGCCAAGCTGGCCATGTCCCCGGCCGCTGGTTCAGCGGCGGGCACGGCAGCAGGCAAGGGCAAGAAGGCTCCGGCCGCCGCGGCAGCAAGACCTGCAGCAAGACCTGTAGCCAAAGCTGCGGCCAAGCCCGCGGCCAAGGCCGCTGCGGCTTCGACGAAGAAAAAGTAGGTCTTCCCGCCCGCGGCTTAGAGCCGCGCGAGCAGGACGTCCAGTCCGAGGTCGGCATCGACCTGGCCGGACTTGACCTCCCACTCGTAGTCGCGGATCGCTCTTAGCGCGGCCTCCAACCGTTCGGGGTCGGCATCCTTGGCTGCGTCGTAAGCCTTCTGCAGGACGAAGCGATGCTCCGACATCTTTTCCTGGACTTCGGACAGTGACTCACCACGATCCTGTCGGGCGCGGACCTGCAGAACCAGTGCGACGTGGCGTGCCATTCGATATGCGACCGACGTCGGTTGCAGCCCACCCCGCGTAAGGCTCCTGGCGATCTTCAGCGCATCGGCGTTGGGATGCGGAAGGAGGTTGTCGGTGAGCTTGAAGATCTCGTCCTCGCGGCCCCCGGCCAGCAGCTCAGCGACTGCTTCTGACGTCAGCTTGGCGCCGGAGGCCTTGTAAGCAGCGAGCTTCCTTAGCTCGGAGTCGACGATACTCAGGTCGGGAGGCGTGACGCGCACAACTTGAGCCGCGAGCGCCGGGGTGAGGCCGTGGTCGGCTGCTCGCCTAGTGGCCCAATCGCCCAACGCCCGGCCTTTTAAGGGCTGCATCTCCTCGACCGTTCCGCCCGTGGCGGTGACAGCCTTGGCGAGCTTGCCGGCCGCGGACACCCTTCCGGCAACGGTGATCAGGAGACGAGTGGTGGCCGGTATTTCCGCCACCGCAGGAGCCAGCGCCTCCGCCCGAGCGGCTGCGGCCATGCGCGCGTAGACGACCCGGAAGGGATCGAGGAACGGCGCCTGGAGGATCGCATCCTGCAACCTCGACGGGGTAAGTCCCTGCCCCTCGAGGGTGTCTTCTCCAAAGTCCGAGACGAGCTCCTTGCGCCACTCGTTAAGGGTTGCGCGGGCCCTCTCGTCGACAAGGAACCTCTCCTCGCCATGCAGCAAGAGAACGGGCCGCCGCGGAGCCTTTCCCTTCCCCATCCCAGCGATCGTACCCGCGGCCGGGTCGGCTCACATTGGCACGGTGATGGTGCCCTCCTGGTCGGTGCGCAGAACCGTCGGTGGGAAACCCTGGGCGAGCCGGCCGGCCAAGCGCGAGGCGATGAGCTGGACATCGGGTCCGGCCGCGCGCTGGAGCTCTGGTGACAGCGCACTTCGGCCACCGCCCGGTATCAGCAGATAGGAGCACTGCCCATTCAGCCGAGCGGCGGCGACCGTCTGGGCGTCGGTGTCGAGGTCGCTGAGATCGCAAAAGCTCCGACCCGAAGGTGCGACCACGCGAAACGCGAGGTAGGCCGCGCCGATGACGTCACCTGGTGCTCCGGTCTCAGGCGAAATCGCCTCGAGAGTGAAGCCCGCGATCTTGATTGTGGCGCCGGCGTGCATGCGCTCGATCCTCGCTCCGCGTGCGGCGGCTTCGAATGCGGCGGTGCGCCAGGCAGTCCCTGTCAGATCGGCGTCGGGGATGAGGAACGTGGAGGCTGGGCGGTCGAGGCCAGCGAAACCGCCAACGTGTCCGAGGGTCGGCGCGGTGACCGCGATCGCGTCGAGCTTCAGCTGCCATGGCGGCAGCTGGGCGCCGAGCTCGTCCTTCAATCGTTGCGGGCTGGGACCTGCGTCGATCAGAATCGCGCCCTGCGGTCCTCGAAACAGGACTGACTGGCCGTCGCCCACATTGAGCACAGCGGCCTGGGGCGGTGCATTGGCCCAGGCACCAAAAGCGATAGCTGTAATGAGGGTTGGCACGGCGACCGCTGACGCGAGCCCGACCAGGCGCCTGCGGCCCACGCTGCGTACTGCGACGATTCCTGGACCGAGTGCGGAATAGTAGGCGAGGCCGGCCCAGGTGGGAAACCGCGGGACGGTGATCGCGGCCGCCGGTATTCGCGCCAGCAAGTACGACACCTGCTCGATGTATGCGAGCAAGCCCGACACCGGCAGTGCGGCGATTCGGGCGATATCGGGCACTGCCAGGACCAGGGGACAGAGAAGAAGCCCGATCACGACCAGCGCGGGAAGGATGGGCAGGGTGAGCGCGTTGGCGATCGGGGCGATCGGTGAAAGGACGTGAAAGTCGGTCGCCATCATCGGCAGCGTTCCAACCTGGGCCGCGCAGGTAACCGCGAAGGGCTCACGCAGAACGGCGGGCATGTGCGGCAGGCGCCGCTCGATCGCGGGCGTCAGGAGGATGATCGCGGCCGTGCCCGCGAACGAGAGTTGGAAGCCCACATCCCACGCGAGCTCGGGATGCCAGGCCAGCATCGCGGAAGCCGTGACGGCGAGTGAGGTCCAGACGTGCGAGGGGCGACCGAGTCGCGTTGCGGTGATCGCGAGTCCTCCCATGATTGCCGCACGGACGGCGGCCGGGGTTGCACCGCCTACCAGCGCGTAGACGCCGATTAGGGCGATCGCTGGCCAGGTGGCGTGCCGTCCGAGAATCGGTTTGAGGGCGCCCTGGACGATGCGCGCGAAGACGGCGACTTTGAGGCCGCTGAGGACCAGAAGGTGGATGAGACCAGTCGCGATAAGTGCGTTTTGAAGGTCGGGGGGGATGCCTTGACGGACGCCGAGGACGATGCCGAGCAACACTGCCGCGTGCGGAGCGGGGATGGCTTCGTCGAGCGCCGAGACGTAGTGGGAGCGGAGCCATCCGGGCAAACCTAGAAGTCTGCCGCCCGGCGTCACAACATTGAAATTGGTGGCAATGAGCTCCAGGAACACGTGACGCTGAGCCAGATATGCGCGACGATCGAACGCCGGCAGATCGCGCGGAATTGTCAGCTTCCCGCTGGCCTGGACCGAGTCGCCAAACGCCGCTTCTGCAGGACCGCGCCAGCGCACTAGCAGATTGCCGATGCCCACCGTCACGTTGCCGCTGCCGGTGATGCGGTCCGGTTCGACAAGAGCTTCGGAGCCGCCCGCCGCCGGATGACTGTCGTCCGCGATTCGGCCGCTGATCGTTACGGTCTGACCCGCAGCGGCAAGCGCGCGGCTGGGGGCCTGAAGGTCCGCCGCTGGGAGCTCCGCGCGGCCAATCGCAATCAGGGCGAAGGCGAGGGCGATGGCCATCACAGCAGGTCTGACAAGCAGAGCCAGCCCGAGGCACGGGACGGCAAGGGCGAGGGCGACGACGCCCAGAATCGGTTGCGAGGGCGCCAGCACGACAGCAGCAGTGAGGGAACCAGACCAAGCCAACGCGACGACCAGCGCTGGGTATCGCGCCAAATTCCAGATCCCGCTCTGGCGCTCCTCTGAAGCGATCAAAGGGTGAGGTATCGGCGCGCGATTATGAAGTCGGATTCGCTCATTCCGAGGATGTCAACCAGCTCACTAGTGGTCTGGAATCCCCCGAAGTTGGTGCGGTAGTCGATGACCTCCTGGGCGAATGCTTCGGTGAAACCGGGGAGCAGGGCGAGCTCCTCGGCGGTGGCGGTGTTGAGACTCGTGCGGTTGATCACGGTCCCCCCTGGCGCACCTTTGACAAGTGGAACCTTGATCTGCTCGCCATCTTTGAGCCGGCCGGCGAGATTGGGAAGCCGGGTGGAATCGGCGTAGCCGGTCAGCCCGCCTGCGGCGGCGATCGCGTCGTAAACGCGATCGCCTCTTGGCAGGCGGTATAGACCCGGCCGGACTACCGCGCCGACCACGTCGACAAGGAGACCGCTGGGTGGAGGCAACTCGAGGCCTGGTGCAGCCGGAGCAGGCTGGAGCGAAACGACTGGGGACGCGGAGAGCGAGTAGAAATACGCCCCGACCACACCCCCGATCGCAATCAGGACCGGCAGGCCGAGGGCCAACATTGCCTTCCAGCCGGGGACCATTCGAGGGCGACTTCGCATGAAGCGAACCTACTGAGCCGGCGAATAAAGCGGAATCCAGCCTGTTAACGGGTGCGCCAGAGGGGCTGGTTCCCGAGGAAGGATTCGAACCTTCGGTCGAGGATCCAAAGTCCCCTGCCTTACCGCTTGGCTACTCGGGATCGCCTGGTTACCAATAGTGCGCGGACGGGCCGCGACCCGTTCTGCGCGGCGCCCCAACACTACGCGAACGGCGGTGGATTGAAGGTCGGAGCGTGACCTGCGCCAGTCGGGCGGCGTTTCCTTCTTGATGAGAATCGCCCTTCTGGTCGGGCTCTTGATTGCAACCGCCGCCTGCGGGGACTATCGCTTCCCCGGACCGGTGAACGAGACCGGCACCGTGCACGGCCTGGTGACCGCCTCGGGCTGTGGTGGGCCTGTCCAGCCAGATGCCCGGCCGTGTCCCGCCACCCTGGTCCCCTGTTCGCCCCAGGCTGCAGGTCCCACGTGCGGACGGCAGCCGATCTCTGGGCTCGCCCTCATTTTCACCAAGGGCAACACCAGCTTTGTCGCTAAGACCGATTCCGCTGGCGCCTACTCGATCAACCTGCCCGTCGGCACCTGGAGCGTCGCCACCGCGCCTATCGCCCGCATCATCGGCGGTCCACAAACACTCGAGGTGAAAGCGGCCACGTCGATCGTCGCCGATTTCATCGTCGACACCGGCATGAGAGCGGCCGCCTAGCGCAACCGCCCGCCGCCCGCCCCGCCGCTGTTACGGGACCAGGTTGATCAGCCGGTCCGGAACGTAGACCACCTTGGAAGGCTTGCGACCGTCGAACGCCACCCGCACCCGATCGCTGGCCAGCGCCACCTCGAGCGCCTTTTCCTCCGACAAACCGAGCGGGACCTTCAACCGCTCCCGCACCTTGCCCGCGACCTGCACCACCAATGTCACGTCAGCTTCTGCAGCAGCGGCGGGGTCGTAATCCGGCCAGGCCGCATCCGCAGCAAGGCCCTCGCCTCCGATCCGCGACCACAGCTCCTCTCCGGCGTGCGGCGCCATTGGGTTCAGGAGCAGGACCAGCGCGCGCAGCGCGAAACGCCAATCCGCGCCACGCTCGCCGCCGCCCTGCAGAAATTTCTGGAGCGTGTTGGCCAACTCCATCAATGCAGCGACCGCCGTGTTGAAATGGAAGCCCTCGTAATCCTCGGTCACCTTTCGGATGGCTTGGTGCACCCGCCGCCGCAGCACCGCCGCTGAGACATCCGACCCGGTGGCCTCATACGAGTCTGGCGATTCCACCAGCCGCCAAACGTGCTGGAGAAAGCGAACGGGCCCGGCGATGGCGGCATCCGACCATTCGGCATCTTCGTCGGGCGGCCCGATGAACAGCTCGTAGATGCGCGCGGCGTCAGCACCATCTCGCTCCACAAGGTCGTCAGGCGCCACGCCGTTTCCCTTGGACTTCGACATGACCATGCCGCCCCGCTTGATCATCCCCTGGGTGAAGAGGCGAGCAAATGGCTCGGTGGCGTCGACGCGGCCCGCGTCATGCAATACCTTCTGAAAGAAGCGGGAGTAGAGCAGGTGGAGGATCGCATGCTCGATGCCGCCTGTGTATTGGTCAACGGGCATCCAGTGGTTGGCAAGCTCGGTGTCAAATGGTTGCGTCTTGTCGTGAGCGGACGTGTAGCGCAGGAAATACCACGCGGAGTCGATGAACGTGTCCATCGTGTCAGTTTCGCGGCGGGCTTCCCGCCCACACTTCGGGCACTTGACGCGCCAGAAATCGGCGTTGTCACCGAGCGGCTTGTACTCGCGCGGAAGCAGCACCGGAAGGTCCTCACGCGGAACCGCAACGATTCCGTCGACCTCGCAGTGCACGACGGGGATCGGACATCCCCAGTAGCGCTGGCGCGATATCAACCAATCTCGAAGCCGGTATTTGACTGACCGCTTGCCAATGCCCTTTTGTTCAATGAAGTCCGCGACCCGCTGAGCGCCCGTCTTGCTGTCGAGACCATCGAACGGTTCGCTGTTGACCATCACGCCTGGCTCGGTATAGGCCCTGTCCACCTCGTGTTGGGGGGCGCTCGCCGGCGCAATCACCTGGCGGATGGGCAGACCGAACTGGCGCGCGAAATCGAAGTCTCGTTGGTCGTGGGCGGGTACCGCCATGATCGCGCCAGTGCCGTAGGTGATGAGTACGTAATCGCTTACCCAGATGGGCATCTTCTCGCCGTTCAACGGATT
>Ga0207929_1000234_pt1 | contig 15683 bp, 18 predicted proteins | sample NGESurdeep072012_FD_184466 | JGI IMG/M metagenome (GOLD analysis project Ga0207929, IMG submission 184466) | Arctic peat soil microbial communities from Barrow, Alaska - NGEE Surface sample 53-1 deep-072012 (SPAdes) | ecosystem: Environmental > Terrestrial > Soil > Wetlands > Peat ... | reverse complement strand
GAAGCATTCGAAATCCCACGCCCCGATGATGCGAGCCGGGAAGACGGCTAGGGCAGGCTCTGCTGTACCAGGAGCGTCCTGTCGCGTTCGTAGCTCAGGCGCTTGATCGCATCCTCAACCGAAAGCCAGAGCAGCCTGTCCACCTCGATCCCCGGCCGGAACCGGCCACCGCGCACTTCCATCACCCAGTAGCACGCGACCTTGTCGCGCCCGCGGCGGTCGACGTACGCGGTGCACCCCAGGGGGCGCATGAGCTCGCACCGCAGGCCCGTCTCCTCCCTGACCTCGCGCAGCGCGCAGTCTTCTGGGCTCTCGTCGGGTTCGATCTTGCCCTTTGGCAAGGTCCAGTCGTCGTATTGAGGCCGGTGTATGACGGCGATCTCCGTCTCGCCGGATCGCGTGCTCCGGCAGACGACGCCGCCGGCTGCCCTGATCACGCTCACATCGGCTACTTCCAGGATCTTCGTTGCCACCGTTGCTCCTTCCTTTGCTGAAACGTATGCGCGGCGGGTTCTCTTATCTCACGGCTCTGTGGCGGAGTGCAATGAGTTTAACCGCGGGGACTGTTCATCGCGACGCTGGATTCAAGATGACTTTCGATCGAGTGATTCCAACAAATTGCTCACGCGCTTCGATATGTCGTCGCGGATTTCACGAACCCGCTCGACCGGAAGGCCGCTGGGGTCGGGCAGGTCCCAATCGACATAGCGCCTGCCGGGGATGACCGGGCATGCGTCGCCACAGCCCATCGTGATGACGACGTCCGCCCACTGCGCCAGGTCGGTCGTCAGCAATTGCGGCTTTCGATCGCTCAGGTCGATTCCATCCTCGCGCATCACGGTGATCACGTTTTCGTGAACGCGATCGGCGGGAGTGGTGCCGGCTGAGCGCGCCTCGTGCAGGCCGCCGGCAGAGCGTTCGAAGAGCGCCTCGCTCATCTGCGAGCGGCCGGCATTGTGCAGGCAGACGAAAAGCACATTCGACATGCTTACAGCTGTCCGGCGAGGCGGATCTGGCGCCGCAGCACCCACCGGCTGATCAGGTTGATACCCAGCACCAAGACCACGAGGACGAGCGCGGCGCCCCACGCCTGGTCCTGCAGCGACTTGTAAGGAAGCAGCGCGTACTGGTAGACGGTGAGCGGCAGGGCCTGCATCGCCTGCGTCGGGTTGACCTGGAAAAGCGTGTTGCCCAGCGAGGTGAACAAGAGAGGCGCGGTCTCGCCCGAGGCCCGCGCCACGGCAAGCAGCGCTCCGGTGATCACGCCGGGAACTGCCGCAGGGAGGATGAGCTGGATCGAGACGCGCCACCGGGGCAGGCCGAGAGCCAGGCCCGACTCGCGCAATCCATGAGGGATGAGCGCGACAGCGCCCTCGGTCGTGCGGATGACGATGGGCAGCATCAGGATCGCCAGGGCGACCGAGCCTGCGATCCCCGAGAAGTGATGGACCGGCACGACGACAAGCGCATAAGCGAAAAGGCCGATCGCGATTGACGGCGTACCGACGAGGACGTCGCTCGCGAGCCGGACCCAGCTTGCCCATGGGTCCGCGGCGTACTCGGCCACGTAGATCCCCCCGAGGATTCCGATCGGAATCGCCATCAGCGAGGCAAGGCCAACCAGGATCCCGGTCCCGACGATGGCGTGGGCGACGCCACCACCTGGGACCCCGAACGGACGAAAGGAGTTGGTGAAGAACTCGGGGTGCAGCACGGAGGGCAGGCCTCTGGTGACGACGAACCACAGCACGAGGCCGAGAGGAATGAGCGCAATCACGGTCAGCACGTACATGACGCCCAGCCAAGCCGTGCTCGCGAATCGCCGCCTGACATTTCGATTCATGCGGCGCGGCTCGCTTCGCCGGAAATAGATCTGACCAGGAGCAGCGCGAAGATGTTGACGACAAGCGTGACGAGGATCAGCACCAACCCAAGCTCGATCAACGCGGCCGGGTAAAGCGTCCCTGTCGCCTCGTTGAACTCATTCGCGATGACGCTGGCCAGCGTGTACGCCGGCGAGAAGATCGATGGGGGAATCGCGTATCGATTGCCGATCACCATCGTGACCGCGATGGTCTCGCCGAGGGCGCGCCCGAGCGCCAGGATCGTTGCTCCGAAGATACCGGCACGGGCCGAAGGCAGGATCACGCGCCACGTGGTCTCCCACCATGTCGATCCGAGAGCGACGGCGCTCTCCTTCAAGCCACGCGGGACGGCTCGGATCACTTCCCTGGAGATCGCCGAAAGTGTGGGCAGGATCATCACCGCGAGCACGAGGGAGGCATTGAAGAGGCTGCGTGCCCCGGGCTGTGAGAGCCATCCGATGGAACCTCCAAAGCGGTCGGAGATCGGGATCTCGATGTGCTGGAAAGACCATGGGGCGAGGACGTACAGCGCCCAGATGCCATAGACCACGCTCGGAATCGCGGCCAGGAGCTCGATCGCGATGCCCAGGATTCCCCGGACCGAGGCCTGACCTTGCTCGGCGAGCACCACTGCTACCGCCACTCCGACCGGAACCGCGATCACGAGCGCGAGCAGGGAGGTCGCAACTGTGCCGAAGATTGCCGGCAGCGCGCCAAATGTATCGGTGACGGGGTTCCAGTCGGTGCCGGTCAGGAAGCCCAGCCCGAAGTGTTTGACCGCCGGCGCGGCCTGCTGGAAGAGGATGACGACGATCACGACCAGGATCACCGGGGCTGCCGCCGCGATCGCACCCGACACCGTGCGGAATCGATCCGGCACTCGCCTCGCCGGCGGGAGGATGGCGGCCGGTGCGGCTTCGACCGCGGCCAAAGCTAAGTCGTCTCGGTGAGGTCGGCCGGCTCGCCTATGCGATCGAGGCGATAGCCGATGCCGCGCACGGTAACGATTTCGAATGGCGCGACGCCGGCGAACTTCTCGCGCAGCCAGCGAATGTGAACATCCACCGTCTTGCGATCGCCGGAGAACTCATGTCCCCAGACGTTTTCCAGCAGGACGTCGCGCGTGTGCACGCGGCGCGGGAAAGCCAGCAGGTAGGAGAGAAGGTCGAACTCGCGGGCGGTCAGCTTGACGTCGCGCCCGTCCAGCACGACCCGGCGAGCGGCTCGGTCGATGGTGAAATCCCCGATCGAGTCGCGTTCAGGGATCGACCTGGGCTCGTTGGCCTCCGGCGCGGCCCGGCGGAGAACAGCGTTGACGCGCGCGAGGACCTCGCGAATCGAGAAGGGCTTGGTGATGTAGTCATCGGCGCCGAGCTCGAGGCCGACGATCTTGTCGACCTCTGCGTCCTTGGCCGTGATCATGATGATCGGCACACGGCTGCTCTTCCTCAATGCACGGCAGAAGTCGAAGCCGCTCATGCCCGGCAGCATCAGGTCGAGCAGGATCAGGTCGGGCCGGGCGGTGCGCGCGGTGCGGAGGCCGGCGGCTCCGTCCCGCGCCTCCTGAACCGAGAAGCCGGCCGAGGCCAGGTTGTACTTCAGCATCTCGCGGATGCCTTCGTCGTCCTCGACCACGAGGACCCTGCCGGCGCTTCCATTGCCGGCAGGTCGGTTCATCCGAGCTCCACGACCTGGCCGGTTTCAAGAAACACGATGTCTTCAGCGACGTTGGTGACGCGGTCGGAGATGCGCTCGAGGTTGTGTGCGACCAACAGGAGCGTGACTGCCCGCAGGGCGCCGTCGGTGTCGGTCTTGCCGTTCCCGATCTCTTTGACGAGGTCTTCGAAGACACGGTGCCAGAGGCGGTCGACCTCATTGTCGCGGCTCGCCACCTCGCGGGCTCGTGGCACGTTCTGGTCGATGATCGCTTCGAGGATGTCATGCACCTGGCCGATGGCCAGCTCGCCCATCAGGCCGAGCTCGGCGCGCAGCGGCTTGTCCGGCAGTGCGACAAGGGTGCTCGTCATGCGTGCGATGCGCACCGCGTAGTCACCCATCCGCTCGAGCTCAATCGCGATGTACTGAAGGCCCATCAGGTAGCGGAGGTCACGAGCAACAGGCTGCTGAGTGGAGATGACCATGAACACCTGCTCCCGGATCTGGCGGAACAGCTCGTTCAAGTACTGGTCCTGGTTGCGTACCTTCTCGGCCGCAGCGCCGTCACGCCGGCGTAGGGCATCGAGCGCGGCCTCGATCTGCGACTCGACAAGCGTGCCCATCCGGACCAGCGCCTCGCGAAGGCTCGCGAGCTCTCTCTCAAACGTCAGTCGGGGCACTGTTTCTAGCCGAACCTACCGGTGATGTAAGCCTCTGTCCGCTGATCCTGCGGTTGGTTGAACAGGTCGGCCGTCGGCGCGAACTCGATGAGCTCGCCATACCGACCTTCGGGATTCATGAGCATGAAGGCGGTGTAATCGGAGACCCGCGCCGCCTGCTGCATGTTGTGCGTAACGATGACGATCGTGTAATCCCGCATGAGCTCGGCCATGAGGTCTTCGATCTTCAATGTCGCCACCGGATCGAGGGCCGAACACGGCTCGTCCATAAGGATCACCTCGGGGCTCACGGCGAGGCACCTGGCGATGGCGAGCCTCTGCTGCTGACCACCCGACAGCGAGGTTGCCGGAGCATCGAGGCGGTCGCTGACCTCGTCCCACAACGCGGAGCGTTCGAGACTCTGGCGGACGATCTCTTTGACCCGCGACGAGCCCCAGCCGAGAAGCCGCGGCGCAAAGGCGACGTTATCTCGAATCGACATCGGGAACGGGCTGGGCCGCTGGAAGACCATGCCCACTTTCTGACGCAGCTCCAGGAGCTTGCGTGTGGTGATCACGTCCTCTCCGTCGAGTAGGACTTTGCCCCCGGCGCGGGTCGCCGGGATGAGGTCGTACATCCGGTTGAAAACCCGCAGCAGGGTGCTCTTTCCGCATCCTGAAGGCCCGATGATCGCCGTAATCCGCTTCTCGGGAATCTCAAAGGTCACATCCTTCAAGGCCTGATTCTTGCCGTAGTAGAAGGTGAGGCCCTCGACCTTCAGCTTTGCGCCCCCCGCGCCGACCACGGCGCGGAGCTCGGGCCGGTCGGAGCGAGCGGTCGGCTGCATCAACGGACGAACATTGGCCATCCCCCGGGTTCAGGATATGCCCAGCTGGATTAAGGCAGGTTTATCCGCCGGTTAAGGCTTGGTGCGGCAGGGCGATGTAGAAGACCTGGCCTCCCTCACGCGCCGTCTCGGTCCAGATCCGGCCGCCGAGCACCTGGACCAGGTGCTTGGTGATGGCAAGCCCCAGCCCGAACCCGCCGGCCTCTCGTGGCCGGGCCCGATCCACCTTGTAGAAGCGCTCGAAGACCCGGCTCCAGTGCTCCGGCGAGATGCCAGGTCCTCGATCCCGAACGCTGAGCACAATCTCCCCACCGGTGACCTCCGCGTTGACGTCGATCGCCGTACCCGGAGGCGAGAACTTGGCGGCGTTGTCCAGGAGGTTGCCCAGCGCCTGGGCGAGCTTTGGGCGGTCCGTCGAGACGAACAGGTTCGGCGGCACCGAGGCGTTCACGGTCCTGTCTGGGCGCAGCCGCGCCACGCTGTCGGACACGAGCTCCGCAAGGTCGAACTCCGCAACGTCGACGGCCATCGCTCCGGTCTCGATGTCGCCGAGCTGACGCAGGTTGTCGATGATCTTGCTCATCAGGTCGGCCTCTCTGACAAGGCGTTCCGCAAACCGCTTCCGGTCCTTAGGCAAAGGATCTCCGAGCAGGCTCTCCGCGGTGAGTCGCAGTGACGTGATGGGCGTCTTCAGCTCATGCACCAGATTGGCGACGAACTCCTGCCGCACCGTCGCCAAACGCCTCAGCTCCGTGATGTTGGTCAGGAAGAGGAGCTTCTCGCCCTCACGGCGACCGGCGACGAGCTGCGTCAACACAGTTGCTCGGCGGTGCACCAGCTGCGCCTCGGCTCGCGGCTGCTCAAAGCGCACGATATCGAAGAGACGGGACTCAAGGGTCACCTCGACAAGGCTTGCGGGCAGCCTTGACTGGTCGATCTCGAAGAAGTCACGCGCGGCCTCATTCGCGCCCACGACCCGGTTCTCGGCGTCGAGAAGCAGTGCCATCAAGGGAGCGTGCTCGAGAAGCTCGGCAAAGAGGTCTCGCGGCGGAAGGTTCGACTCAGGCGATCCGATGTCGCGGCGCCTGTCCCATATCACGGCCGGAGTATATGAGCACCAAATCGACGTGTCGAAGCTTAAGGAGCGGTTAACCCGCGCTTAAACGGCCGTCCATAACGTGGTGGCCGTTAGTCCATCGCGTTCAGGAGGGGTTTTGATGCTTCGAGCTACGTTCATTACGCGGTTCCTGCTTGTGGGAGGAGCGGCCGCGATTGTCGGAACTGCATGTGGCGGCACCGGCACAGCGAGCGCCTCGCCATCACCGGTCGACGTCGGCCGCGGTTCGCTCACGGCCGCGGGCGCAACGTTCCCGGCGCCGTTTTATCAGAAGGCTTTCTTCGACTACTCGGCCAAGTACCCGCAGGTCACGATCAACTATCAGCCTGTCGGTTCCGGCGCCGGCATTCAGCAATTCATCAAAAACACAGTCGACTTCGGTGCCAGCGACGTGCCGATGACGGCGGCCGACATCACCTCAGCGGGCGGCCCTGACACGCTGACCCAGATCCCGACCACGCTCGGGGTGATCTCCATCGCATTCAACATCTCCGGCGTCAGCTCCTTGAACCTCGACGCGAGCTCGCTGGCCGGCATCTTCCTCGGCCACATCAAGAGCTGGAACGACCCCGCACTGACCGCGCTGAACTCCGGCGCGAGCCTACCGAACAAGCCGATCACCGTCGTCCACCGCTCGGACGGCAGTGGCACCACCTACCACTTCACCGACTACCTGGGCAAGGTCTCCCCAGAGTGGAGTTCCAACGTCGGCACCGCCAAGTCGGTCAAGTGGCCGGTTGGCGTGGGCGCGAGTGGCAACCAGGCAGTCGCGCAGGCGATCACCTCGACAGAGGGTGCCATCGGATACGTCGAGCTCGCGTACGTTGTCTCGGCAGGCATGCACCAGGCCGCGCTGAAGAATGCCAACGGCAAGTTCGTCACGGCCAGCGTCGCCGGCGCGACCGCCGCTGCTGCGCAGAACACCAGCGTCAGCCCGACCAACTTCTCGATCACAAATGAGCCCGGCGACACCACCTACCCCATCGCCGGTTTCAGCTGGGTCATGATTCGCACGTCCTTCAGCGACGCCACGAAGGGCAAGGCGGTCGTGTATCTCTTCAAGTGGCTGGTCAGCAGCGAAGGCCAGAAAGAAGGGACCGACCTGCAATACGCACTGCTCCCCACCGTCGTGCAGAGCCTGGCGCTCAGCAACCTCAAGCTGATCAAGGCCGGAGGGGCCACCGTTCTCAGTTAACTCATCTCGCTTCACCGCGAATAGACGGCGCGGGGTTGGGCCCGCGCCAGTCTCGTTGTCTACAGGGGTTTGCGCGCGGGAACGCCGGGCCGGCGCGGAAAAGCCGGCGGCGTTGGCCGGACTTTGTCGACGACGACCACGGTGCCCGAGCGGCGCGCGGCGGAGGGAGCAACCACCACCTGGCGCAGCTCTCCGCCCATCATTTCGATCGCGCGGGCGGCCGCGGCCATGTCCTCCGTCTCGGTCTTTTGCGCCAGCAGGCGTCCCCCGACCCGCACGAGCGGGAGGCACAGCTCGGCCAGCACCGGCATCGGCGCGAGGGCGCGTGCCACCGCCACATCGAACGACTCGCGGTAGCGCGGATCCTGCCCGACCTCCTCGGCGCGCCTGGCCACGACCACCACGTCGCTCAATCCCAGGGCGGCACAAGCCCGCACCAGGAAGGCGGCCTTGGCCTGGTCTGCCTCGACCAGAGTCAGGTCGAGACTCGGGCGTGCGAGCTTGAGCGGCAGGCCGGGCAGGCCACCGCCCGAACCGACATCGACCACCCTGCCGGTTGCACCAAGGTGGTCGAGCAGGACAAGGGAGTCGGCGATCAGCTCCTCCGCCGGTCGCGACACCAGTCCCGGCCATTCCGAGATCAATCGCGCGAGCTCAACCAGCTTAGAATCAGTCACTGAAATGCCCATCTACGAGTATCGGTGCGAGAGCTGCACCGAGAAGTTCGAGCTCTTGACCAGGTTCGCCGAGCGGGACATCGCGCAGGCCTGTCCGGCGTGCGAATCGACCAGGACGAGAGTGCTCGTCTCGAGCTTCGCGGTGGCAGGCGGAGAACCATCCGAGTCGCTCGATTTCGGGAGCGCGGAAGGTGGCAGCGGCTGCTGCGGCGGCGGTTGCGGCTCCTGCGGCTCCAGCCCGAACTGATCCTCTAAGTTGCTCTTCCCGGTCACGTACCGGGTGAACGCCGCCGGCCACATGGAGGTGGGCGGCTGCGACCTCGTCGACCTTGCCCGTGAGCACGGCACCCCGCTTTACGTTTATGACGAAGCGACCGTCCGCCAGCGGGCCGCGGAGTACGTCGCCGCGATGGGCTCGGCCGGTCAGGTGCTGTACTCCGCCAAGGCATTCGCGTCGCCCCAATTCCTGCGCGTCGTCGCCGAGGAGGGACTGGGCCTCGACGTCGTCTCGGCCGGCGAGCTCCACCTCGCCTTGAGGTCGGGTTTCCCGCAGGACCGTATTCACTTTCTCGGCAACAACAAGAGTCGCCAGGACGTCGAGGCCGCGTACCGGGCGGGAGCGACGATCGTCATCGACGGCGACTACGAGTTCGAGCTGTTGCGCGAGGTGGTCCCGGAAGGCAGGCGAACGCCGGTCATGCTCCGGCTTTCGCCGGGAGTCAAGCCGGACACGCACGATCACATCTCCACCGGACAGCTCGATTCCAAGTTCGGTTTTTCCATCGAGTCCGGCGCGGCGCGCCGGGCGGTGGAAAAGGCTCTCGGGCATCCGCGTCTCGAGCTGATCGGCCTGCACTCGCATATCGGATCGCAGATTTTCGGCCTGGGTGCTTACGAACACGCGATGGCCATCATGCTCGACCTGCTCGTCGAGCTGAGAGACGGCCTCGGTTTCGAGCCGCGCAAGCTCGGAGCGGGTGGCGGTCTTGGTATCGCGTACACGCGAAACGACGATCCGCCCACGCCGCGCGAATTCGTCGAGGTGATCCATCGCGCGCTGCTCGCGGGTTGCGCGCAGCGCGGATTGAAAGTGCCGCAGCTCGTGGTCGAGCCCGGCCGCTCGATCGCCGGGCCGGCCGGCATGGCGCTGTACACGGTCGGTTCGATCAAGGACATTCCGGGTGTCCGCCGTTACGTCGCGGTCGATGGCGGTATGGGGGACAACATCAGGCCGAAGCTCTACGGGGCGCGCTACGAGGCCTACCTCGCCTCTGATCCCGACCGCGCTGCCGATGGCAAGGTCACCATCGCGGGCAAGTACTGCGAATCGACCGACATCCTCATCACCGACATCGAGATGCCCCCACTCAAGGCGGGCGACGTCGTCGCACTGCCCGCGGCCGGCGCCTACTGCCTTTCCATGGCGAGTAACTACAACGGCATACCGCGGCCCGAGGTATTGATGCTGCGGGACGGCGAGGCCAGGGTGATGCGCCGGCGCGAGACCCTCGAGGACCTCGTCGCAGCCGAAGTCTTCTAGCCGGCTACAGGTCGACTCGGACGGTGGCGGACCTCAAGCATGAGCCGCCTGTGTTGGGACAGACGATGACGTAGGCATCCACGGGCGCCACGACGAGAGTCGGTGTAGAGAAGGATTGGTTGTTCAGGCTTCCTCCTGGCACTCTCGTGCTGGTCACCAAGTACGACTTTCCGCCCTGGATCACATTCACGGTCCACGTCCCCAAAGCAAAGTTGCGGAAGCTGACGATGAAGCCCTTCGTCTTCGAGATCGCCGGCACGACGATCGAGGGCGCCGGCGTCGACGCCGGACTCGGAGAGGGCGAGGCCGGCGGTGACGGTGTCGACGTCGGCTGCGTTGGCGGCGTGACAGGCGCCACGGGCTCGAGAACTTGAACGATGGCGGTGAGATGGCATGACGACGCCCAACAAACCTGGATCGTGTGTCCTCCGATCCCAGCGTCTCGCGGCACCGTGATGTTCTGACTGACGTTTCCATACGAGTCGGCTCGGAACGGGAACACCTGGAGCGCGCTGTGGAGCCGGATCTCGCCGCTCTGGTTTGCAGGCAGGTTGCTGGCCGACAGCAGCACCGAGTCTCCCGCGGCGACCGTGGACGGGCTGAGCGAAACCACCGGCGTCGGACGCCCTGCGAGATAACCCGCGACTCCGACGATGAGCAGCACGATGAGGGCGGCGGCGATGAGGATCGTGTTCCGACCTCGATGGGACTTGCGAGCGGGCACCGGTGGTGGCGACGGGTAGGCGACGGCGATCGGATCACTCGGCGCTTCCGTATCGACGTATGAGGGTTCGGCGATCGCAGTTTCCGCCACAGGCGTCGAGTGAGGCGGCGCCGAAGGCGCCGGCGCCATCACGACGGTGCGCACCACCGCCGGCTCCGGCCTGCGCGCCAGCGCGGCGCTGAGAGCGTCGACCATCGCCGTGCCGCTCTCCCAGCGCGCGCCCGGATCCTTTGCCAGCCCGCGCATGATCACCGCGTCGACCCTCGGTCCCAGCGAGTGGTTGCGTGTGCTTGGCGGCGGCGGCTCCCGATGCACATGCGCATAGAGCAGCTCCATCAAGCCCTCACCGTCGAATGGGATCACGCCGGTCAACATCTCGTACGCGATGGTCGCCAGCGCGTAGCGATCCGCGGCCGGTCCGACCTTGCTCCCGGTCACCTGCTCCGGCGCCATGTAGGCAGGCGTCCCGGTGGTCACGCCGGTCATCGACTTCAGCGAAGAGCCCTGGAGCAGCTTGGCCAATCCGAAGTCCGCGAGCACGGGGGTGTCGTCCTTCTCGAGGAGGACGTTCGCCGGCTTGACGTCGCGGTGCACGATCCCCAGCCCATGCGCATGGTCGAGACCGGCTGCGATGCCGCGGAGATACTTCAGCGCCGTTGCGTTATCGAGCGGTCCTTTGCTGAGCCGGTTTGCGAGGCTTCCGCCGGGGACGTACTCGATGATCATGTAAGGCACCCCGTCGTGCTCCCCGAAGTCGTAGACGTTGACGATGTTCGGGTGGCGCATCTGCGCGATGGCCTGAGCCTCGTGGCGGAACCGGGTAGTCGTGTCGGGGTCCGGGGCCATCCCCTGCAGGACCTTGACGGCGCCGGTGCGCTGCAGCTGCACGTGGTAGGCGCGGTACACGAGGCCCATCGCACCCTGGCCGATGAAGTCCTGGACCTCGTATTGCCCTAGCTTGGTTCCGGGAGCGATCGGCACGGCCCCAGATTATGAGGTTCGGTCGCGGCACCCAACCTCGAGTTAACCGATCGTTGACTTCCAGCCGCCGCGCCCTTTCCGCCGGATCGCGACCACGCCCGCGAGTATCGAGAGCGCGATCTCAGCCGGCGTGATGGCGCCCAGGTCGAGCCCGACCGGGCTCTGGATCCGAGAGATGACGTCCTCGGCCACGCCCTTCGCGCGCAGAGCCTCGAGGTGGTGGCCTGTGTGACGGCGGCTGCCCACCAGCCCGATGAACCGAGGCTCGAGCGGGAGGATCGCTTCCAGGGCCTGGACCAGGTCGGGCGCGTCATGGTCGGTGTGGACGACGTAGAGGTCCGTGCCGAGATTTTCAGGGAGCTCGTCCAGGGACCTGATGATCGGGGCCGGCCAACCCACGTCCTTGATTCGCTCGGGTCGCGTCTCGACCAGCAAGGCTGTGAAGCCGATCTGTCGCGCCCAGTCCACCAGGGCCCTCGCCACCGGCGTCGCGGAGAAGACCAACAATTGGGGAGGCGCTTCGTAGGGCTCCAGATACACCTCGATGCCGCCCAGCTCGTGGCGGTAGGTGCGCACTTGGGGGGAAGCCGATTCCGCGACTTGCGGCGCGTCGGCCAGCGCGGCGGAGTCGAACTCGCTGCAGCCGAGTGTCCCGGCGATGGCGGCATTTCGTGACATCAGGAGCTTCGCCCCAGGCCTGGACGGAGGCCGGCCGTCGACTTTGACCACCGTGGCGAGTACGACCTCCTCGCCTCGAGCCAGGCGCTGACCAAGCTCTTCTTCGACGCTAGGCACGCGCCGAAGCCTTCGTCAGCACCGACCGGATGATTTCCGAAGCGCGCGACACCTCGTCGTCCGTCGTGGCGTAGCCGGTGGTCACGCGGAGGCTGCCCAGGGCCTGGTCGAGGTTCAAGCCCATCGCAACCAGGACGTGCGACGGATCCAGCGAGCCGGAGGCGCATGCGGATCCGCTGGACGCGGAGACTCCGGCCAGGTCGAGCGCCAGCAGCATGTCTTCACCGCGACGATCGGCGAACGCACAGGTGGCGAAGTTGGGCAACCGGAGATCGGCGCCGGTGGGCGTTCCGCCCAGCTCCACGAGGAGGGCGCGCAACGCTGCCGCGTGCCGAGCTGCGACCGTGGCTCGGCGCCCCCGGTCCCGAGCGCTCGTGGCGAGGGCGGTCGCGGCGGCGGTCGCGGCGGCGACGTCCTCCCGGCCGGCTCGGCGGCCCCATTCCTGCGGACCGCCATAGATCAGAGGGTCGATCCGCACCCCGTCTTTGACGAAGAGGATTCCGCCGCGCCCAGCGCCCAGCTTGTGACCGCTGAACGAAACCAGGTCTGCTCCCTCGGGGATGCCGATCCATCGTGGACCGGCGCAGGCGTCGACGTGGATGAGCGCTCCGAGCTCATGCGCGCGGGCGATGATCGCGGCCACCGGCTGGATGGTCCCGACCTCGTTGTTGGCGAGCCCGATCGAGACCAGCTCGGCAGAGGAGGGGATGTCGTACGGGTCGGCGCGGCCGGTTCCGTCGACTCTTGCCACCACGACCGGGTGGCCTTCCGACTGCAGGCGGCGGGCCGCTCCGAGCACTGATTGATGCTCGGCCGCCCAGGTCATCACGACACCACGCCTCGGTAGGCGCTTCGCGGCGCCGAAGAGCGCGAGGTTGACGGACTCGGTGCCCGAGCCGGTGAACGATATCTCCGTGCGGTCCGCGCCAAGCGCTTGCGCGGCAAGGTCACGAGCACCGTCGAGCGCGGCACGAGCGGCGCGTCCATCGGCGTGTGGGCTCGAGGGGTTGCCCTCCGGCAGGTCGCGCACCGCCGCGCGGACTTCCGGGAGGACGGGCGCGGACCCCGCGTCGTCGAGATAGATGCGGCTAGGGGAGTCGCGGGCCGAGCCCCTCGGCGGATCTTTGGCGTCCATTCAGCCCATCTGCGTCGTTGCGACCTGCGCTTCTCGCTCACGCATCAGCGGATGCGCTCGCTGCGATGCTCGGCCGCGCCTAGCATCTGGGCTGCCTGGCCACCAAATCTCTCGCCGAGGTCTCGGTCCGCGACTCCGGGTGCCGCGATCAGCCGCGGCTGTGGTCCGGCTGGTGGAAGAGCTCTGTGAGCGTGCCCTGGAATGTCTTGAGATAGAGGTGAAGGTCGAGTATCTCGTCGACCGTGATCGGCTCGGCCGCGAAGACCGGCTCCAGCTCCGGCTCGGGAATGACCTTCTCGATCTCCTCGACGGCGCCCCCGGCGATGGCCAGCACGACGATGAACGTCACCTGGCATTGGGCGCACGTGACCTGCAGGTGGAACCGCTCTTCTTCGTGGCTCAGGACCTGTACGTCGCAGCCTTTCAGGCTCCGTCCGCAGACCGGGCAGTTGTAGAACCGAGCTCGGTCGCGGATGAACTCGATGATGCCCATCGCTGGCATATTACGCCGGGCGAATTGGTCCGGGCGCTGCTACCGCTTGCCTTCTATGCACGTGCAGCCGGCGGGGCCAACGAGCGCCCCGTGGACCGTGCCCGCCGGCAGGACCATGCGATCTCCGCCCTTCAGCTCGATCCGCCGCCCGCCGGCTTCGAGGACGAACGTGATCGAACCGTCGACGCAATAAAGGACCTTCTCGTACTCATGGCTGTGGGGCGCGTAGCGATCACCAGGTCCGTTCGACCACGAGTAGCAGCCGGTGGCCTCGCCGCGCAAGCGGGTCATGAGGTCCTCGCTCACGCACCCGATTCTAAGATTGCATGGGTGAAGCCTCGATTCCTGGCCGACTGTAACGTCGGGCGCCTTGCACGCTGGCTGCGTGCCCTCGGGTATGACGCCTCCTATCACGTCCGCATTGGCGACGCGGAGCTCGTCCGCGAGGCAGCCGCAGAGAGCCGCGTGGTGCTCACGCGCGATCGCGACCTGACCAAGAGGCGCTTGATCCAGACGGGCGCCGTGCGGGCCATCCTCATCCGGGAAGACGACGTGAGCGCACAGCTGCGGCAAGTTGTCACCGAGCTCGGACTGGAGCTCAAGGAAGCGCTCACGCGATGCATCGAGTGCAACTCGGAGCTGCAGTCGAGGGTCCCGGCGATGGTGGCCGAGCGCGTTCCCCCCTATGTCCGTCGCACTCAGTCCCGTTACTCCGAGTGCCCCGAATGCGGGCGCATCTACTGGGCCGGAACCCACTGGCAGCGGATGCGCGAGGTCCTCGCCGGTCTGTGAGAGACGTTTTGCGCCGGCTTCTTGCGGGCGAGCTCACCGAGGAGGAAGCCGTCTCTGAGCTACGCCAGGTCCAGCTCGAGGAGCTCGGAGGTCGGGCACGTCTCGACCTCGGACGCTTCCTGCGCCGCGGCATACCCGAGGTCGTGCTTGCGTCCGGCAAGCGCCCGGCGGACGCGGCGCGCCTCGCTGTCGCCATGGCCGAGCGCCAGGGCCAGGGCCTGATCAGCCGGATGACCGCCGAACACCGCGCGGCGCTTGACGAGCTGGCCGCGGACGCATGCATGCGCGTGATCGGATACGCCGCATCGGCGCGAGTGCTCCGCGCCGGATTCGAGCCCGAGGCGAGTCCGGGGAAAGTCGGAATCCTCACCGCGGGAACTTCAGACCTGCCGGCTGCCGAGGAGGCTCAGATGGTGGTGGAGGCGTGCGGCCTCGAGGTGAAGCTGGACGCCGACCTGGGTGTCGCGGGCCTTCATCGATTCGTCGGGCCGCTGGCGTCGACGCTCGAGTGGGGCTGCGACGTCATCATCGTCGCCGCCGGCATGGATGGAGTGCTACCGGGCCTGGTCGCGGGACTCGTCGACGTGCCCGTGATCGGCCTCCCCGTCTCGACCGGCTACGGGCGTGGAGGCTCAGGTGAAGGAGCGCTCACGACGATGCTGCAGTCATGCTCGACCGGGCTGGTCGTCGTGAACATCGACAACGGCGTCGGCGCCGGCGCAGCGGCGGTGCTGATGGGTCAGCGCCGCCGGCGAGGAAGCAGCACCGCGAGCACGGCAAAGACAAGCGCGCCCACGAGCAAGAAACCGACGAGCACGGCGGCCACCATCCAGGACGCCGCAGCTCCGCCTGGCACGGCGAACAGCAGGCCCAGGAGCGCCACTACGACCAGGACTCCGACCAGGAGCCAGGGAAACCCTCGCCGCCGGCGCCCGTAGAAGAGCATCCACAACGCACCCGGGCGTTTTTTGGGGGCGTTCACAGCAGGCGCGGAATCTCGCTCAGCGAGGCGATGGTCGGGATGCCGTCGGGCGGCCTGTCCTCGGCGTGCGCGGTCAAGATGACAGCTCTCATGCCGGCAGCGATTGGGCCCTCATAGTCCTCGCGCACCCGGTCGCCCACGAACAGGGCGTGAGGCGCGTCGACGCCGATGGCATCGAGCGCAGCCCGGTAGACCTCCGGCGCCGGCTTGCGACGCCCGACCTC
>Ga0207929_1000233_pt1 | contig 15687 bp, 16 predicted proteins | sample NGESurdeep072012_FD_184466 | JGI IMG/M metagenome (GOLD analysis project Ga0207929, IMG submission 184466) | Arctic peat soil microbial communities from Barrow, Alaska - NGEE Surface sample 53-1 deep-072012 (SPAdes) | ecosystem: Environmental > Terrestrial > Soil > Wetlands > Peat ... | reverse complement strand
AATGCTCGAGGAAACGATCCTCCTCGAGGGCGCCGGCACCATCGCCGCCTTCATCCTTGAGCCGATCACGGGCACCAACGGGATCCTGATCCCGCCCGACGGCTACCTGGAGGGCGTCCGCGAGATCTGCGACCGGCAGGGCATCCTGCTTATCGCAGACGAGGTGATGACCGGGTTTGGGCGCACAGGCCGGTGGTTCGGCGTCGATCACTGGGGCGTCGTGCCCGACCTCATCACGCTGGCGAAGGGTCTGACCAGCAGCTACGTGCCGCTCGGCGCGGTCGGCATGCGCCCGAAGATCGCCGCCTATTTCGACGATCACGTCTTCTACGGGGGCCTGACGTACAACAGCCACCCGCTCGGCTGCGCTGCGGCGCTGGGCACGATCCAGGCCTACGAAGAGGACGACATGGTCGGCAACTCGCAGCGGATGGGCGAGGTCCTGAAGAAGCACCACCGCCGGCTGCAGGAGCGCCACCCCTGCGTCGGCGCCGTGCGATCGATCGGATTGTTTGGTGCGATTGAGCTGGTGCGCGACCGCAAGACGCTGGAGCCGATGGCGCCTTTCAACGGCACCTCGCCCGAGATGAAGGCGATCAGCCAGGCCCTGCTCGACGCGGGGATGCACACCTTCGTGCGCTGGAACACGATCATGACCAACCCGCCGCTGTGCATCACCGAGGCGGAGCTGGACGAGGGCTTCGAGATCCTGGACGGGGCACTGGAGATCGGCGACCGCGCTCTGAAAAGCTAACCCCCAGCCGCTGCGGACGAATCTATAGAAATCTCAGGGATTGCCAGAGGCTCCGTAGATTCCTTAAACTACCGCCGTGCGCGATCTCGAGTCGCCGGCGGCCAGCTGGCTGAGCATCACCGAGGCCTCCAAGCGACTCAACATTCACCCCGCGACGCTGCGCGATTGGTCGGACCGGGGCAAGATTCGAACGTTTCGCACGCCGGGCGGCCACCGGCGCTTCAGCGGAGACGATGTTGATGCTCTTGCCTCCGAGGCCGCGCCCAAGCTCGCGCTTTTCATGAACGCCCTCGTCGGACAGGCGCGCCTGGCGACCTCGGCCGGCAAGCTCGCGACCGAGTCCTGGTATGCCCGCTTCGACGATGCCGCCAAGGGGCGCCAGCGCGAGCTGGGGCACGACCTCATGCGCGTGCTGGTCGCCTATCTGGGCGGCACCGACAAGGATTGGAGCGGCGACGTTCAGGAGCTGGGCGATCGCTACGCGAGGCTGGCCCACGATGTCGGTTTGTCTCTCGGTGATGCGATGCGCGCCTTCCATCTGTTCGACGGCCTGGTCCATTCGAGTGCCCAGCAGCTGTCGGCCGTGCAGGTTGGAGGGCTGGCGGATTTCGAGCGCCACGTCGGCTGGTTCCTCAATGAGGTTCGGGTGGCCATGGTCGAGTCGTTTTCGAGGGGGAAGGGATGAACACGCTGAACGTTGTGCTGCCGCTGGGCTCATCGGTGCTGAGCTTCGCCTTCGCCGCGATGGTCTTCGACCAGTGGTGGCAGCGGCGCAGAGCCTTCCAGCTCGTCTGGGCCATTGGCCTGCTCTGGTATGGCATCAGCGCAGGCTGCGAGTTCATCGGCGCAGCTTTCGGTTGGAGCGAGCCTCTGTATCGCGCCTGGTACCTGATCGGCGCATTCTTCGTCGCCGCCTACCTTGGCGCGGGCACGATCTACCTGCTCTCCAAGACCCGGTTCGGCTACTTCGCCGGCGCCACGGTTTTGATTGGTGGCCTGCTCTCGCTGCTGTTCAGCCACGCGAATGCCAAGGGCAGCGATGTGCCGCTTTACCTGGGGGCGGCCACCGCGGGGACAACCGCCTTCGTGATCGCAGCGATTGGAGGCGTCGCGATAATCGCGGCCACTGCTGTGCGTCCGCGGCTGGCGGCCCACATTGCGATGGGCGTGCTGGTCATCGGCTCGATCGCGGTGGCCTACATGACGTTGACCGCAAGCCTCGCGGCTCCCGGCTGGGCCCTCGACCCCGCCACCCACGTGCCGGTTGGCACCGCATTCCCCGGGTACCTGCGCGTTCTGACCGGGCCCTTCAACATCGCCGGGGCGCTGTGCCTTGTCTTCGGCGCGATCTACTCGGCATACGTCTACATGCCCAAGCGCAAGGTGTTGCGCGCCAAGGTGAGGACGCCGGTGGTCGCCCAGCTTTACGGGGGCGCCGCCGTGGTCGTGAACCTGGTCGCGTCAACGCCGACCGCAGCCAGCGCTCTGCTCAAGGGCAAGCTGAACTCGCGGGTGCCGGCTACGATCCTGATCGCCTTAGGGGCATTTATTCCTGGCGTCACGAGCGGACTCGATCGCTTTGGGGTCACGTGGTCGTTCTTCCTCGGCGAGTTCCTGGGAGTGCTGCTGATCTTCTCCGGCTTCCTGGTGAGCGAAGAGGTCTTCAAGAACATCAGGATCGGAGCCACGCTGTGGTCGCGCGGCCCTTCGGACGGGCCCCTGGCCACCGAGGCGAGCTCGTCCGGGGACTAGGCCCGGAGGCGTGTAGTGGGCCTTCGATCTTGCCTGGCGGCCCCGTGCGGTCAGGGCGAGGGGACGATGCCCGGAATCACGTACGCCTCGATCATCGCCACCACGCCGACGAGGCTGGTCAGGATGAGGCTGTAGCCGATCACGCGGCGGAAGATCGCCCCTTCCGAACCCACCTTGTTGACGCCGGCCGCTCCCACGGACAGGTTCTGCGGGCTGATCATCTTGCCCATGACGCCACCCGAGGAGTTGGTGCCGGCGGTGAGGATCGGGCTCACATTGCCCAGCTGCTGAGCGGTCTGAGCCTGCAGCGGCCCGAACAACGTGTTCGAGGAAGTATCGCTGCCGGTCAGAAAAACCCCCAGCCAACCCAGGAACGCCGCCACGAACGGGAAGATGAAGCCGGTCTTGGATAGTGCGATCGCCATGCTCGAAGTCATCCCTGAGTAATTCATGACCTGGGCGATCGCGAGGATGAAGGCGATCGTCACGATCGGCAGCGCGAGCTGGCGGAGCGTTCTCCCGTAGACGGCGAGGAAGTTGACCTTTGAACCTCGCCGCCTCATCAACAGGAACGCGATCAGCGCCGCATAAAGGACCAGCGAGCCGGCTGCAGCCAGGAAGTTCCAGTCGAACGTCAGCGGGTACTCGGTGGACGCCGAGGCGATCGGCTTCTCTCGGAAGATCAAAGACACCGGCTTGCCGCCGGCTGTCTGGTAGGTGCCGGGCCAGTAGAAGTTCCAGTCGGGAAACTTGAATGCCTGCCGGTCCTTGGCCGGGTCGGGCCCGATCCACGGCTGAGGGCAGAGCTTGAAGCCGGGGGTTCCGCACTTGAGGTCGGCGGTGATGTTGGCAGGCGCCGCCAGCGCCGTCTTCGGATCGTTCACCGGGTGGCCGGAGAAGAAGGGCAGGTTGCCCATCTGGCCGACCAGGATGACGACGACGAGGAGCACGTACATCCCGTAAGCGCGCAGAACGTGCCCTCGAACATCCACCTTGGAATCGTCTGGGGCGGGAATCTCGACAGCCGCCGCCGGCAGGCCTGTCGCCGGGCTGATAGGACGCGGCCTGACTGCACCGGCGGTCTCGTGGGCGAATTGCCAGACGTGCGCCGGCCGCCAGAACCGAAGGAGCAAGGCCAGGCAGCCCATCGAGACGAGGGCCGCCACGATGTCGGTCAGCTCAGGGCCGACGAAGTTCGATACCAGGAACTGAACCAGTGCAAATGAGATTCCGGTGACCAGGACCGCCGGTAGGATCTCGCGCATCTTCCGCCAGCCCGCCAGCACAACGATGAGGTAGCCGGGGATCAGAACCGAGAAAATCGGCAGCTGGCGCCCGACCATCGCGGATAGTGCCAGCGTGGTCGAGGTCACGTCCTTGTGCAGGATCGGCGCGACCAGGCCGCCAAGCGTGACGATCGGGATTCCGATCGAGCCAAAGGCCACGGGCGCGGTGTTGGCGAGCAGGGCGAGGACGGCGGCGGTCACCGGCTCGAAGCCAAGGCTGGCCAGGATCGAAGCGGTGATCGCCACCGGCGCGCCGAAACCGGCGATCCCTTCGAGGAGCGCGCCGAAGCTGAATGCGATCAGCAGGGCCTGCAGGCGGCGATCCTCGGTCAGGCGCGTCAGCGAGCGTTTGATGACATCGAAATCACCGCTGGCGACCGTCAGGTTGTGGAAGAAGACTGCGTTGAGGACGATCCAGCTGATCGGCCACAGGCCGAACGCCATGCCCTCTGTGGCGGTTCCGAGAGTCACCCCGAAAGGCATTCCCCACACCACCCAGGCGAGAATGAAAGCTGTCGCCATCGCGCTGATAGCGCAGATCCAGGCGGGAATGCGAAGAACCGCCAGCATGATGAAGAGCACATAGAGCGGGAGCCCGGCGACGAGCGCCGAGAGCAGGATGTTGTCGAGGACGGGTTGATAGGCCTGGTGAAAAGCCAGCAGTATCCCCATCGGTACATCCCCCCAGCATCCGCCGACTGACCTGAAGAACGAAATTCAACTCCTCTCTTGCAACATTTGCAAGCGCACTCGAGGTCGTTGCTTGCCGTCAGGCGCCCGTACGCGCCACCAGCTGCTTGAGAGCGGTTTCGATCGATGCGATTGGAACCTCGCCAATCATGATTTGCGCAACCCGCCCCGTGCGGTCCACCAAGACGTTGACGGGTAGCCCTACGTCCACCCCATAAGCCGTGGCGATCGCAGCCCCCGGGTCGATCACAGACTGCAAAGTCACGTTGACACCGGCAAGGTACTGGCGCATGCGATCGTTGCTCGTCTCTCTGTAATCCACGGCGAGCACCTTGACGCCATCGGAGCTGTAGCGCTGCTCGAGCGTCTGCAGGGCCGGCAGCTCGTCCTTGCACACGGTGCACCAGGTCGCCCAGAAGGTGAGCAGCACCGGACGGGATCCGAAGTCCGACAGGCTGACCTTGTTGCCTTGCAGGTCGTATGAGGTGAAGTTCGGGGCGGCCTCGCCCACGCGCGCGTGGCCCGCGGCTACCCACACGGCGTTCGACGAACGGTCGGCGATGACCATCGCCACACCCGCGGCCGTCGCCGCAACCACGACCAGCACCGGCAACGCGAGAGCCCACGCGGGCACTCGATGCCCTGGTGGCCGTTGCGCGTCCGATCGCGCGATCACGTTCACAACGGCACTGCGGCAGCGACTGCCGCCGCGACGAACAGAAGCGCGAGGTATGCCAGCGAGTAGTGGAACAGCGCCATCGCCGACGCTCCGTCACGGCGCCTGGATGCGCGTCCCGCGAGCCAGAGAAAAACCGCGCCGAGGGCGATGCAGGCAACCGCGTACACAGGTCCGAGCCACACCACCGGAAGTGCGCTGATGACGAGCATCAAGATCGAGTAGAAGAGGATCGACCGGCGCGTCCGGGCTTCGCCCACGACGACCGGCAGCATTGGCACCTTGGCCGCCGAATACTGCCCTCTGAGCAGCAGGGCGAGCGCCCAGAAATGGGGCGGAGTCCAGAAGAATACGATGGCGAACAGCGCCCACGCGAGCGGGCTCAGCGAGCCGGTCACCGCGGCCCAGCCGACGAGTGGAGGAAAGGCCCCCGCGGCGCCGCCGATGACTATGTTCTGCGCCGTCGAGCGCTTGAGCCAGATGGTGTAGACGAACACGTAGACCAGGCCGCCGGCGAGGGCGAGCGAGGCCGCCAGCCGATTGCTGGTGACAGCGATCAACCCCACCCCGGCCAGGCCCACACCGATACCGAATGCGAGTCCCGCAGCCGGGGTGATCCTGCCCGCCGCAATCGCCCGCCGCCTTGTGCGCGGCATCAGCCTGTCGATGTCACGGTCGAACCAGCAGTTGACAGCTCCGGCGCCCCCTGCGGCCATGGCGCCGCCGATCAGCGAGCCGATGAGCACACCTGGTGAAGGCCAGCCGCGGGCGGCGACGATCATCGCGCTCATCTCGGTGACGACCAGCAGCAGGATGATCCTGGGTTTGAGCAGTGCGACGTAGTCCTGTGCGATCTCCAGCCACGGGGCGAGCAGGGGGCGTGGCGACGCGACTGCCTCGGACTTGACAGCCGCCTTAACTGCCATGAGCCGGCCTCTCTGCGCTCAGCCACGCGGTAGGGGCGGCGATGCCGACCGGCCCCACCTCGGCACGCGAATCTTCCTCGGCCAGCCACTGGAAGAGGAAGACGATCAGCGCGATCGAATAGCTGATCGCGCCGGGTACCCACATCATCCCGCCTCCGATCTGTTGATCGGTCAGGGCGGAGATGCCGCCCGGCCGCGACGGCAGCAGCGCATATGAATAGAAGGGGACGGTGGCAAATGAAAGGACGCCGGCGAGACCCCACGACTGGACCATCGCGAGGAAGACGTAGCCGGCGCGCGCCAGCGTGCCCAGCGGCGCGCGGAACGGGCGCTGGTCGATGAGATGCGCCCAGAAGGCGATACCGAGCACGAGGAAGAGCGTGTGCTCGAGATGGTGGACCAGGTGGTTGCTCAACGTCAGGTCATACAGGGGCGGCAGATGCCACAACCAGAGGTTGGCGGCTGACAGCACCCAGATGACCGACGGTCTCGACACCTGCCGGTAGGCGGCTCGCAGCCAGGCCAGTCGAGGGTGCAGGAACAGCGGTCGCGCGATCCAACGGCGAAGTCGCAGCGGTAGCGCACGCCACATGCGCGTCCAGGGCGAGGCGAGGGCCAGCAGTGGCGCAGCCACGACCATGAGCAGCAGGTGCTGAACCATGTGGACCCAGAACAGCTGGCGCGCCAGTACCTCGATCGGGCTCTGAAGGGCGACAAGAATCGCCAGCAGGCCGAGCCAGAATGCGGCTGCGCGCCATCGCCAGGCAGTACCTTGCCGGCTGCGCGACTGGCCGATGCCTCCGATCACATACAGGACGGCGGCAAGCTCGACGCCGAGAATGACGACGGGCTCAAATGGCCAGAACGAGAGCACCCCTAACGCCGAGGGCATCTCAGTAAAGGAAATACAGGACTAGATACGAGACCAGGCTCACGCCGGCGAGAAAGATCATGAAGTGGCCAAACGCGACAGCCGACGCCGGCCGAGCCGTCGAATCGCCTGTCGGGCTTGCCTGGTGGATGTGGGTGCCGAGCCAGATCAACGCGCCGACCAGCTCGACCATAAGCACGCTCTTGAGGCCGACGAAGACGCTGGGGTACCCACCGCCAAGCGTTATATCGAAGGGGAGGTTCTTGAGCTCGTTAACCTGAAAGCCAACACAGAGCACGCCAGCGACGAGCGCCAGCCAGAAGAACATCCTGGCGCTGGCAGGCTTCTTGGCGACTGCACGCGCACCCAGGAAGACCAATGCTGCGGACACCACGAGCAGCCCCGCGATGATGGTCCCGCCGTTGCGCCTGGGGTGGTCCATCCATTGGGTCATCCACGAGTGGTCATTGTTCAGCGACTTGAGGTAGAAGAAGGCAAAGAAGAACGCCACGAAGAACATGGCGTCGGCTCCGATGAAGATCCACTGGCCGACGCGCGTGACGCGAGCGTCCACCTCCGGCGCCCATTCGGGCGCCGTGACGACCAGGTTCGGCAGGCCGCGCGAGTGCGGTGCGTGCTGGCTCATGAAGGTGCCGGCTCCGCGCCCAGGCTGCCCATGCCACGGTCAGGCGGACCACCCAGGTCGGCCGCGGGTTTGGCCGATGGATTGCCATAGTCGTATGGGCCGCCTGTGAAGACCGGGATCTTCTCGAAGTTGCGGCGGCCGAGCGGAGTGGGCAGCATCCATTCGATCGAACGCGCCTGCCACGGGTTCGCCGGCGCCACCTTGAATGTGAAGAACCACGACCAGATGATGTTGATCGCAAACAACACCATCGAGGCGAAAAGTATGAAGGCCCAGACCGATACCCAGTCGTTGAGGGTCTGCAGTGACACCGCATAGGTCGACACTCGCCGTGGCATGTCCAGCAACCCGGCGGCAAACAGAGGCATGAACGCGAGGTTGAAGGCGATGAACATCCACCAGAAGTGGATCTTTCCCCACGTCTGGTTGAGCATGCGGCCAGTCATCTTCGGGAACCAGTAATAGATCGCGGCGACGATCGCGAAGATCTCGCCACCGACAATCGTGAAGTGGAAATGCGCCATCGAGAAGTAGCTGCCGTGGAGCGTGGTGTCGCTGGGCACGTCAGACAGGAAGACCCCTGAAAGGCCACCGATCAGGAAGTTGAACAGAAACCCCAGAGAGAACAGCATCGGAACCGTCATCGAGATGCGCGCCCGCCACATCGTTCCGAAGGCGACCAGGAAGACGATGCCGGTCGGGATCGAGATCATCTCCGTCGAGAACATGAAGAAGGGTCGAAGAGCCGGAGCAATGCCGCTCATGAACAGGTGGTGCTGCCAGACGAACCAGCTGAGCAGAGTCACGCCGAGCAAGCCGACCACGGCCGTCCGGTACCCCCACAGGGGCTTTCGCGAGAAGTGCACGATCAGCTCCAGCACGATGCCGAAAGCGGGCAGGATGAAGATGTACACCTCGGGGTGCCCGAAGAACCAGAACAGGTTCTCCCACAGATATGGGCTGCCTCCGGCCGAGGAGATGAAGAACGTGGTGTTCACGGTCCGGTCGAGGCCCTGCATGACCAGGGCTGCGGCGAGGATGGGCGCCGCGAAAGTGCCGAGGATTGACGCGGAGAACACGCCCCAGACGAAAATCGGCAATCGGGTCCACGTCATACCGGGCGCCCGCAGCTGGATGATCGTCGTCAGCATGTTGACTCCGGACACGACCAGAGCCAGGCCGATCAGCGTGAAGCCGACGATGTAGCTGTCGAAACCCTGGTCCGCCTGCTCCGACAGCGGCGTATACCCGGTCCAGCCGGTCTGGAAGCCGCCGAAGATAGGCGCCGCGAGTAGGATCACGATGGCGGGCGGGACCAGCCAGAAGGACAGCGCCTCGAGCCGCGGGAAGGCCATGCGGTTGGTCCCGATCATGTAGGGCACGAAGAAGTTGCCGAACGGCCCGACGATCGCGGCGCTCGCGACGAAGATCATCATCACGCTGTGCATGCTGACCAAGGTCAGGTACTTGTCTGGCGCAACGATCGGCGGGTCGGGAACGAGCAGGCTGGTACGAATCAGCATCGCTCCGATGCCGCCGAACAACATCGCCATCAGCATGGCCACGAGGTACTGGACGCCGATCACCTTGTGATCGAGGCTGAGGTTGAGGTATCTCCAGGGTCCGTCGTGATCGTCGCCGGCGGGCTGCGGTGTCACGCGCCAGCCGAACAAGCGAGCCAACGGATAGTTGGCGAAGCCGATGCCGACCAGGAACATGATCGACGCGAACGTGTAGCCGAGCAGCACCTCAGTGTTGCCGGCGTCATTGAGCGCGAAACTAATTCCCAGCTGGGCTCCGGCCCAGTAACCGACGGCGGCGAGCGCGATGCCGGTCAGGATGTTGGTAGGTATGACGATCCTGCGTTCGCTGCTCTGGATGATCGGAGGGCCGTCGTCGACGGCAGGTGCTACAGCCATCGTCAGTCTCCCTTGATTGGGGGGTGAGGGAAGTAGATCGGGGAGTACGGCGGCAGATTGAGATCGGAATTGTCCTTCTGCACCTGGGCGATCCACGTCGTGAAGTCAGCCTGAGACACGACTGCGTTATTGGTATCGGCCATGTGGCCGTGCCAGATGCCACAAAGCTCCGCGCACCTCACTGTGAACGCCCCTGTGCGAACGGTGCTCACGTACGTGATGTTGTCGACACCGGGGTTGGCGTCTGCCTTGACCCCCAGCTCGTAGGCCCAAAACGAGTGAACGACATCAGTCGAGGTCACATGGAACTCGATATTCGTGTTCACGGGCAGCATCAGGTGCAGCGACTCGGCTCCGCCGAAATCCGGGTATCGGTAGGTGAACCACCACTGCTGGCCGATGACCTGCACCTGCAACCGATGACCTGAGGTTGTCGCTGAGCCCCCCGTGCCCAATGCGGCTTGGCTTGATGCGAAGTTCGTCTCGGCGGCTGAGCTTGTGAGCCCGTTGATGCCGATGACGGCGAGGAGCAAGACGATGATTGCGGTGATCGCGACCCACGCCACCTGCAGGCGAAAGTTGCCGTAGCTTGGCGGCCCGTCCTCGAGCGCCGCCCCGCGTGTCTGACGAAAGGCGAAGACGGAGTAGAGGATGAAGAGAACCACTCCGACGAAAACCGGAGTCGAGATGATGAGCATCAGCTGAAGCAGCGATGTCTCGTCCGTGGCCTGGGTCGACTGGTCGCCAGGCGGCAGATGGACCTGCATGGCGATCAAGACGCCGACGACGCTCAGCACGGCCCAAGCGACCAGGAGCCGGAGCGCGTGAGTGCGGTCTAGTCGGCTCATCGGCTACTGGACAACGAGCGTGCCCTGCATGTAGCCAAACGCCGACATCGCATTTCCGTTGCCGTAAATGCTGCCCGCGCCGCACGGCACGAAGCACTGCCACCGGAAGATGCCGGCCTTTCCGGTCTTGAACGAGAAGGTGATCTCATTGTGGCTGCCGGCCGGCGCGGCGTCGCTTATGCCAAGGAGGGGAACGAAGACACCGAGATCCGGGATCGCGAAGCTGTGGCCGAGCGAGGTCGGATCAGGCAGCTCGCTGAAATCTCCCACCTGCGGCGCGCCGGTGTCGTCGAAGTAGCTCATGTGGAAAGTGCCGCCGATGATCCCCTGAGCCTTCGCCCAGTAAGGGTTGCGCAGGCCGGAGGCGCCGTCCTCCTGATCGATCGAGATCGTCACCACGGAGTTGGCGGGCACCTTGAGGACTGTGGTCGGCAGGTAGCTGACCCAGTCGGGGTGCGGGTCCTCGGGCCTCGGGAATGCGATGGCGTCCGAAATTGCCGCGACGGTCTCGAGATGAATCGTCACGCCATTGCCCACCGTGGTCGGCTGCGCAGTCAGGGTCGGCGGAAAGTGAAAGACGAAGCTGGTGGCGAAGCCGGCGAATAGGGCCAGGAGCGCAGCCACCGCAAGCAGAACAATGGCCAGACGTCCACCGACTCCTGGCGCGCGCTGGGCTACCACTTCCAGCGGAACATATCAGCCCGACCAATACTTGTAAATGGGCAAATTTGTGCGCACGTGCTCGAAGTTTCGCGAATAACCGTGCCTGTTGACGCCCCTCTCCCCAACCCTTCCCCCCTGAAGGTGGGAGGGAGTCGGTGCCTTTTTAACCCTTCGCCAGCAGCTTTATGTCGCTTTCGAGCCAGGTTGGGTCGGGCACGTCGGCAAACTCGACGCGTAAGTTCCCTCGCCGATCGAGCAGGTAGATGACTGCGCTGTGAGCGAGATCGCCCGCCGTGGGCTGGACCGTGATGCCGTAGGCACCCCAGACGCCGGCCAGCTGCGACTTGGTGCCGTTGAGCCACGCGTACGGCTCTCTCAATCCATGGGCCGCTGCGAACGTGGCGATGGCCGCCGGCGTATCTGCCTCAGGGTGAACGGTGATCACCACCAGCGTGAGTGGGACGCTCGAGCCAAGGTCGGCCTGGACGCCGCCGAGAAGGCTCGCCTGGAGCTTGCACAGAGACGTGCACTGGGTGTCGAGGAAGGTGAGCGCGACGACCCTTCCTTTCAGCTGGGACAGGGACACGGCGGCGCCGTTCTGGTCCTGCAGGCTGAAGGCTGGGGCGGCGACCGGGGGGGTCATCACGATGTCGCCGATCAGGGTCGGCGGCGATGGTCGCGCGAGCAACTTGGGAGCGACGATGCCGGCGGCAATGCCGATCACGGCGGCGAGGGCCACCAGCCACACGGCCAGGTAGATCCGCCACTGACGGTTCGACAGCCGCAGGGTCCGCACGTCGGTCGGAACATACGCCCACCGCGCCTCTGTTTGCCCTGGCCGTGTAACCCGGCGCGGTAAAGCGATTCGAATCCCATGGGAGCACGCATCAGCCCGACTCGAATCGACCGCGAGCTCGCTCGCCGTGGTTGGAGCGCCACGGACCTGGCCAGGGCGTCAGGCTGCAGCGCTTCGACCATCTCGGGGGCGCGGCGCGGACGCCAGGTGACCAACGAGACGCTCCGCAAGATCGCCGACGCCCTTTTAAATGCACCGGTCGTTGCCGGCGTCGATGCGCTACTCGAGCCCGAGGACGGCACGACAATCGAACCGAGCAGCAACGGGAGCCACGCGGACCTCACCCACTGGTAATCTCGACCGCTCGCCAACCTAGACTTCATTCGTGACGCAGCTCTACCACGACGCGCAGCGCCGCCTGCAGGACCGTTTTGACACGCGCCGGCTCGCGGATCGGATCGAGGAGCGGATCGTTCACGACATCATCGACGAGGGGGATGCGGAGTTCATCGCCGCCAGGGACATGTTCTTCCTGGCCACGGTCGACCCGCACGGCAGGCCGAACTGCTCCTATAAAGGAGGCGATCCCGGATTTGTGAAGGTGCTCGACGAGCGCACCCTCGCCTTTCCGAACTACGACGGCAACGGGATGTACCTGTCGATGGGCAACGCCCTGGCGACGGGCGAGGTCGGCATGCTGTTCGTCGATTTCGAGCGCCGCAACAGGATGCGCGTCAACGGCACCGCGAGGATCGACGAGAACGACGAGCTCATGAGCTCGTATCCGTACGCGCAGTTCATCGTGCGCGTGGACGTTCGCGAGGTGTTCCCCAACTGCCCGCGATACATCCACCACTACCAGCTGGTCGAGCGGTCAAAGTTCGTGCCCAAGAAAACGGCAAGGCCGCCGGTGCCGGATTGGAAACGCTCGGATTGGGCTTGCGACGTGCTCGCTGAGAACGACCCGGCCCGAGAACCCGCCTCCGCCGAATAGCAAAAACTGATTGCCAGCGTGTGAACTAGCGATAACGTGCGCGGTGGCACGACGGGTGGGGCGAGTCTGAAAAATAGGCCGTGGAGAAGGCCCGGCGAGCGAGCGAAGCCGGGGATGGGACAGCGGTCCGCTCGTCCGAACGAGCGAAGGGCGGGGCGAGTCTGAAAAAGAGCTTGTGTCACGCCGGCATCGCTTCGCTCGCCGGCATTACTCCCGTCGCCTCTTGTCAATCTCGTCCCACCCGTCGTGCCACCCCGCACGCATAAGCTCGTTCGGACGGCCGGAATAGGTGAGAAGAGACCGGTCAGCCAGCGGCGTAGCGCTCGCACTTCTGCACCTCGGCCAATGGCGGGACCTCATGAGCACCGCATACGGCCAGGGTTTGCTCGTCAAGGTGCCCCTCGTCGCGGTGGCCCTCTACATGGCGCGGCTCGGCCGCAGGCGTTGGGAGCTGGGCGCGCTGGCCGCGGTGCTGGCTGCGGCGGCAATCATCGTTTCGCTCCCTCCGCCCCGGTAGGCTGGTCCCGATGAGCAGCAGTCCGGCGCCGGCGGATCTGGTCGTCTTCTCCGATTACGTTTGACCCTGGTGCTACATCGACTCGGTCAGAGTCGAGCGACTGGAGCAGGAAGGCCTCGTTGACCTGACGTGGCTCCCATTCGAGCTGCATCCGGAGACGCCGGTCGAAGGTATCCCGCGCGAGGCCTATTTCGGACGAGCCCGCTCGGAACAGATGCGGAGCCGCCTCGATGACGTCGCCGACGAGGTGGGTCTCGTCATGAAGCAGCGCGATGTGCTCATCAACTCACGAAAGGCGCTCGGTGCAGCGGAGTTCGCGCGCGAGCATGGCAAGTTCGATGAGATGCATCGAGCGCTCTTCAAGGCGCACTGGGAGCTGACCGGCAAGCTGGAGGATGTCGACGATCTCGTGCGTATCGGTACCGAGGTTGGTCTTGATCCAATCGAATTGAGGAAAGCCATCGAGGACGGTCATTACGAGCACGTTCTTGACGACAACCGGCGCCTGGCCGAGTCGGTGGGGATCAACGCGATTCCCGCTCACATTTTCGGCCGGCGCTACCTCGTCCTCGGCGCTCAGCCGTACGACGCTTTCACGCAGGTCCTCGAGCGGCTGCGCCAGGAGTCTGCGGCGAGCGAGACCTAGTGGACAGCACCTTGCGTGGCGCGATGGTGTCGCTGAGGCCCGCTACGACCGATGACGTATTAGCCCTGGCCAGGATCCGGGCGACGCCCCGGCGGCCGAAAACGCGGCCGCCATCAAGTGCTACAGCAAAGTGGGTTTCAAGCCCGTCGGGATCATGCGCAAGTACGAGTGCGGCTCAGACGGCACGTGGCATGACGGGTTGCTGATGGACCTGCTCGCCGAGGAATTCGCCGGCTGACGCCAGCCACTCGCGAGCCGGCGTGGCCCTTAAGGGCCGATGAACACCTGGACTGAAAAGCCTCCATCTGCGATGGCGAGGTCGAGCTTGCCGTCACCGTTGAAATCGGCCGCGGTCACGACCCTGACGGTTGACGGCGTATTGATCTTCACCTGGTCAAGGAATGTGCCATCGCCACGCCCGGCGTAGAACCGCACGAAAGTCTCGTCGAAGCCACCCCCCATCAAGTCGAGGTGGCCGTCACCATTCAGGTCAACGAGCGCGATCGAGTGGGTGTTGCCGGCCTGGAAGCTGGCCGACTTGGCGAAGGTTCCGTGACCGACGCCGAGGAGCACCGATAAGGTGAAGGACCGGTCGTTTCCGGTCGCCAGGTCAGGAACTCCGTCGCCGTTGAAGTCACCCGTGGCGATAGCCACGCCATTGCCGTCTACCGGGTACTTCGTCGCTGCCCCAAGGCGACCCTTGCCATCACCGCGAAAGACCCGCACTGTGCCATCCGAGTCGGCTGTCGCCAAGTCCACCTTGCCGTCGGCATCGAAATCACCCGCCACCACCGCGATCGCAGCTCGATCCGGATAGAACGCCGGCTTGGCGAAGTTCCTGCCTCCCACGTTGAGCATCACCGCAACCTGCCCTGGGGCTGAAAGATCGGCTTCACTGACAAGGCTGACAGCCAGCGCAAGATCGAGCGCGCCGTCGCCGTTCAAGTCGGCGGTTGCAATCCAATTGGCATCGCCCTGAACTAGCGTGCCCTTCACGTCGTAGATGACGGGTACCGCGAAGGAGCCATCCCCTTTGCCCCAGAGGACCGTCGCGGTGCCATCGTGGTTGGAGGTTGCCAGGTCGAGATGGCCATCGCGATCGAGATCGGCCGCGACAATAAAGCTGCCCGCCTCGCCGCCGGGAACGCTCGCCATCTGATCGAATGTTCCATCGCCCTTCCCCAGGAAGACTCCGACGACCGCGCTGCTATCGCTCGTGATGGCAAGGTCAAGCTTCTTGTCGCCGTTGAGGTCGCCGACTGCGATGTTCGATGGATCGGCCACCGCGGCCATCACCTGCCCGGCTTGGAAGCGGCTGGGGTCCTTCGAAGCTGTCGGAACCGACGCCGGCGCCGCTGAGGGCGCGCAACCGCCGGCGGTGAGCATCACGATAAATGCGACTAGGGACATCCACCTCACGGCAGGCCACTCTTGGTGGCTCTCGCAACACCGCTTGGTCCTGTCGTATGTGACTGCATGAATATGCGATCGACCAGACCGCCGGCAAACAGTAGCGCAGATCAAGGGGCGGCGCTCAACTTCGCGCCGCCGCTCCTCAGGTTCGGCTAATCCATTCCCTCGCCTTCTCGACCGTGGAGAAATACCTCACGTCGATCTCGTCGTCGGCAGCCTTGGCCATGTTGTCGATGTTCATCATCGCCTCGGCGTCTGTGGGTATCACGATGGCCGCCACTCGCAAGCCC
>Ga0207929_1000230_pt1 | contig 15756 bp, 14 predicted proteins | sample NGESurdeep072012_FD_184466 | JGI IMG/M metagenome (GOLD analysis project Ga0207929, IMG submission 184466) | Arctic peat soil microbial communities from Barrow, Alaska - NGEE Surface sample 53-1 deep-072012 (SPAdes) | ecosystem: Environmental > Terrestrial > Soil > Wetlands > Peat ... | reverse complement strand
CGAACGCGCCGGGGTGGCCCGGCGCACGCGCGTCTCACGTCGCCTGCCACTCCCACGGCGACGGCCGCGATCTGATGGGCGTCCTTACCGTCATCTGGTGGCGCGACATCCCGGCGCAGGTCGTCGCGAAGGACGGCCGTCGAGCGAGCAAGATCGTCCTCCATCCGCGCTTCCAGGTCGCCATCGACCGCGCCGCGATCAAGGCTGGCCGACGCTCGATGGACGACTACATCGCCGAGTGGCACAAGGTCCAGCGCCCGTGCGGGGACGATCTCGAGGCCGAGGCGACCGCCGAGGTCGCACGCCTCGAGGCCACGTACACCAGGCGCGTCCTCGACCATCTGGTCACGACCGGCGGGGCCGAGCCGACCGCCGAGTCCGCCGGATCCGCCCCTACTGCCGAGCCCGCCGCGAAGACCGCCGCCAAGCCGGCCGCCAAGGAGCCCGGGTGACCCTGACGGTCGTCGGCTCGATGACCCGCGAGGTGGTGATCGGGCCGGACCGACCGTTCGTGATCATCGGCGAGCGCATCAACCCCACCGGCCGCAAGGTCCTCGCCGCCGAGATGAAAGAAGGCAAGATGGACCGCGTCCGCGCCGACGCAATGGCCCAGGCCGCGGCGGGCGCCCACATGCTGGACGTCAACGCCGGCATTCCCGCCCTGGACGAGGCTGCACTCCTCGTGGCCGCCATCCGGGCGGTGAGCGAGGTCTGCGACCTGCCCATCTGCATCGACTCCTCGATCATCGAAGCGCTCGAGGCGGGGCTGTCCGCGTATCAGGGCAAAGCCCTGGTCAACTCCGTGACCGCCGAAGAAGAGCGCATGGAGCGCATCTTCCCGCTGGTCAAGAAGCACGGCGCGGCGGTGATCGGGATGGCCAACGACGAGACGGGCATCTCGATGATTCCCGAGGAGCGACTCGCACTTGCCCGGCGGATCATCGAGCGCGCGGGGGACTACGGCATCCCGCAAGAGGACGTGATCATCGACCCGATCGCCATGACGGTGGCGGCCGATCCGACGTGCGGGGTGATCACGCTCGAGACGATGCGCCTGATCCGCGACACGCTCGGCAACAACATGACGTGCGGTGCTTCGAACGTTTCGTTCGGGCTGCCCGACCGCGCGACGGTCAACGCCGCCTTCCTGCCGCTTGCGATGAACGCCGGGCTGACCTGCGCGATCACCAACCCCCTGGTGCCGGAGGTGCGGCGAGCGGTGCTGGCCGGTGACCTTTTACTCGGCCACGACGAGTACGCGATGCGGTGGATCGCCAGCTATCGCGCGGACGTGGCGGCCGCCAAAGTCGCCGGGCGCGCGCAGGGCGCATCAGAAAGTTAGGAATGATCCAGCGCAAGCTCGAAGTCAAATACCTGCCATTCGAGCGGACCACGCGTGTACCGCCAGGCACCACCTTGTTCAGCGCCGCGCACTGGATCGGGCTGCCCATCGATTCGACCTGTGGCGGGCGGGGCACCTGTGGCAAGTGCAAGGTCCGCGTCGTGCAGGGGCTCCCTGATCCCGAAACGGCGGATCACCGGCAGCTCCGTACCGCCGAGATAGCCGACGGCTGGCGGCTGTCGTGCCAGGCGCGCATCTACGAGGACATGATCTGCGAGGTGCCGCAGCTGCTGCGCGTGCCCAAGGCGGCGACGATGGGGCTCGGCCGGCTGGTCATCCTCGACCCCAACGTGCGCAAGATCTACCTCGAGCTGGCCGAACCGTCGCTCGAGGACCAGCGCAGCGACGTCCTCCGGCTGAAAGAGGCGTTGACGGAGGAAGGCCACGACATGGTCGCCGGCGTCCCGGTGCTGCGCACGCTGCCTCATGTGCTGCGCGAGGCCGGCTTTCACATCACGGCGGTGCTGGCGGGCGAGAACCTCGTGGCGATCGAGGCGGGCGACACGACCGGCGACTGCTACGGCGTCGCCTTCGACGTTGGAACCACCACGCTCGTCGGGACCCTGATGAACCTCCGCACCGGGATGGCGGCGTCAGTGCTGTCGACGCTGAACGGGCAGGCGCCGTTCGGCGCCGACGTCATCTCGCGCATCAGCCATGGGATGAACGGTCCCGATTCCATTCGCGAGCTGCAGGCGGCAGTCGTCTCGACCATGAACGGCATTCTGGCGGCGCTCTACGCGGAGACGGGGGTGTCGCCCGAGCGGACGTATGAGGCGGTCGCCGTCGGCAACGCGACCATGCTGCACCTGCTCTTCGGCATCGACCCGACCCCGCTCGCCGTGATGCCTTTCACGCCCGCCTTCATGGAACCGCTGAGCGTCGTCGCAAGCGAGGTCGGCCTCGACATCCACCCGCGCGGCTACATCCAGACGCTGCCCGCGCTTGGCGCCTACGTGGGCGCCGACATCGTCGCGGGGGTGCTGGCGACCGGGATCGTGCGCGAGGACAAGATGCGTGTCTTCGTCGACGTTGGCACGAACGGCGAGATCGTGCTCGGCAACGGCCAGCGCGCGCTCGCGACGGCGGCGCCGGCCGGGCCGGCGTTCGAAGGAAGCCAGATCCGCTGCGGAATGCGGGCCACCGACGGTGCGATCGAGGGCGTGCAGCTGGGCGAATCCGTCGAGCTCCAGGTCATCGGCGGCGACGTGCGGCCAGAGGGCATCTGCGGGTCGGGCCTGGTCGACGCGGCGGCTCAGCTTCTGATCGCCGGCCTCCTCGACCACTCTGGCCGCATGAAGACCGCCGAAGACGTCCCCGGGCACCCCTTGCGCGAAAGGCTGATCGACGTGGACGGCGTGCGCGCCTTCCTGCTCGCCGACGGCGTCTATCTGACGCAGAAGGACATCCGCGAGCTGCAGTTCGCGAAGGGATCGATCGCGACCGGGATCAAGGTGCTGATGGACATCCTCGGCATCGAGACCAAGGACCTCGACGAGGTCTTGTTGGGGGGTTCGTTCGGCTCGTATTTGAACCCGGAGAGTGCCAAGATCATCGGCCTCGTGCCGCCAGTCGACGTCGACCGGATCATCGCGGTCGGCAACTCGGCAGGAGAGGGGGCGAAGATCGCGCTCCTTTCCTATCGCGAGCGCCAGGTCGCATTCGAGCTGCCGTCACGCATCGAGTACGTCGAGCTTTCAGGACGGACGGACTTCAACGATGCATTCGTGTCGGTGCTGGGCTTTCCGCATCTGGAGTTGGTTGGATGAGCCGAACTGCGCTCGTCATGTGCGGGGCTCTTGGCAGCGAGGTCAAGGAGATCGTCGACCGCCGCGGCTGGGACGTCGACATCTATGGGGTCTCAGCGCTGCTCCACCTCTATCCATCGCGCATCGTCGACGAGCTGCGCGTGAAGCTCCACGACCTTCGCCCGCGTTACGAAAAGCTGGTCGTCGTGTACGGCGACTGCGGGACCACTGGAAAGCTGGAGCCGCTGCTCGAGGAGGTCGGCGCGTCGCGACTGCGCGGCCCGCACTGTTATGAGATGTTCGCGGGCGAGGAGAGGTTTCGGCGTGTTTCCGACGAGAAGCCGGGCACTTTTTTCTTGACCGATTGGCTCGTGCGCAACTTCGACCGAGCCGTCGTTCGCGGACTCGGCCTGGACCGAGACCCGGAGCTGAAGACGATGGTGTTCGGCAACTACGAAGCGTTGATGTACCTCAGGCAGGTGCCAAATCCCCGACTCGCCGAGAAGGCGGACAAGATTGCGAAGTACCTCGGCCTCCCACTCGAGATCGTCGATGTCGGCCTGGGCGAGCTCGAGGATCGATTGGCCGAGCTCGTTGAAGCGTGATGGCCCAATACCAGGTCCTCTACTGGAAGCACATTCCTTCGCAGGTCATGGCGTGGGAAGGCGAGGCCAAAGTCAAACGCATGCTGCCCGACTACTTCCAGGCCGCGATCGACGCCTACGCGATGAAGGACGGCTCAACCGAGATGGACGCCTACCTCGAGGGCTGGCGCAGGGGACCGGTCGAGGGGCGCGCCGGCTCGCCGGACGAGGTGTTGAGCGCCGTGATCGAAGAGCTGACGTCCGCGCACCCGCGCTCGCGGCTCATGAATCCCGAGGCCTGAGCGACAGCACCAGCCCGGCCGCCTTCCGCGTCAGCTTTGTGGCCACCGCAAATCGCGCATCGCCGGCCGCGTCGCCGAGATTGACTTCGATGAGCAGCAGACCGGATTCCGCGGCCGCGGCGGCCAGGGTCGCCCCCACGACAGCGTCCGCTCGCAAGTTGGGGTTGCCGTGCTGGGCAAGCTGGACCGCCAGCTCGGCAACCTCGGCCGCGGCCTGAATCATCCGAAGCGGCACGTCGACCGTGCGTGCGTGAGCCGCCGCGATGTCCTGCTGTGAACGCACCGCATCGACAAAGGCCAGGTAGGCCTGCGTGTCCTCCTCGATGAGCCCGAAGCTCTCGATGCGCAGCGCCTGCGCGCGCTCGAGCGCTCCCGCTGCACCATCCCATTGCTTTTTAGAGAGCCGGGCCGACTTCTCGACCAACGCGGCAGCGGCCGCAACCACGGCGGCGCACGCCGATCCGCTGGCGGGGGCGGGCTCTTTGGAACCGATCTTCTCCAGCAGGTAGTTCAGGCGGGCGAGGTTTTCTTGATCCGAAGAATCAGTCAGCGCCGATCTCCCGCCTGCGCTTCTCGATGAACTCCTTCAGCTCTTCGTCGACGCCTGGATCGATGCCCGGGTCGGGGTACTCCGCGAGCACCTGCTTCCACTTCTCCGCGGCCACCACGTCCGCGGTGCGCGCGCCGAAACGGTTCCAGCGATCGAAGTTCTCCGTCGAGGAGATCCACGGGCGGTAGAAGCCGGTGCGGTAGTTGCGCAGCGTGTGCTCCGCGCCGAGGAAATGCCCTCCCGGCCCGACCTCGCGCAAAGCATCCATCGCCATGTTCTCCTCATCGACGGGCATTCCACGCGTGAGGATCCACTCGAACATCCGCAGCGCCTCGACGTCGATGATGAATTTCTCGTACGACGCGAGCAGCGCGCTCTCGAGCCAACCGGCGGCGTGCAGCACGAAGTTGACGCGTCCGAGGATGGTCGGCCACATGCACATCATCGATTCGTAGGCGGCCTGGGCGTCCGGCGCCTTGGACGAGGTCATCGCGCCGCCGCCGCGGAATGGCAGCTTGTAGTGGCGCGCCATCTGCGCGCTCGCGAGAATTCCCATCGCCGATTCGGGGGTGCCGAACGCAGGGCTGCCGGACTGCATGTCCGTGTTGGTGAGAAACGAGCCATAGACGCTCGGCGTGCCGGGGCGGATGAGCTGAACCAGCGCAATTCCGGCCAGCGCCTCCGCGGTCTGCTGGGCAACCGAAGCCGCCAGGGCCATGGGCGACATCGCGCCCGCCATCAAGAACGGGGTGACGATCACAGGCTGACCGGCGTCCGAATACTCGAGCAGGGCGCCCAGCATGCGGTCGTCGTAGCGCAGCGGGCTGTTCACGTTGATGAGGCTGATGATCGCTGGGGTCTTCTCGATCTTCTCGCGCCCGCCGAACAGGATCGACGCCATCTCGATGGTGTCGCGCGCGCTTTCGGACGAGATCACGCTGCCCATGAAGGGCTTGTCGGTCCAGCGCATGTGCGAATAGACCATGTCGAGGTGGCGCGTTCCGAGCGGGAGGTCCTCCGGCTCGACCGTGGTGCCGCCCGCGCAGTGGATCTGGTCGATGGCCTGGGCCATCTTGTCGAAGTTGTTGAAGTCCTCGATCGTGGCGCCGCGGCGCCCGCGCTCCAGGTCGGTGATGAACGGCGGGCCGTAGACCGGGGCGGTGACGACGTTGTCCCCACCCAGCACGACGGATCGCGCAGGGTTGCGGGCCTGGAGCGGAAAGGTCTCCGGCGCCTTGGCGACCTGCTCCAGGATGAACGCCCGGTCGAAGCGGACCCGGTTGTCCTCCACCTTCATCCCAGCCTTGCCGAAGATGTCGCGGGCTCGTTCGTGCAGGAAGTCGACGCCGATCTCTTCGAGGATCGACATCGCCTGCTCGTGGATCGCCTGCTCCTCCTCCTTGCTCAGGAGGTCATATGGTTTGAGGCGGTTCTTCCACATCGGCCAAGCAATCTTGCACAAATGCCCTCCCCCTGTCGGGGGGAGGTCCGGTGGGGGGTTCATGGCCCCACCTCTGCGCTTGAGCAGCCTGTGATAACGTAGTCCTTGCCCATTGGGGTGCTAGGTCCCGCCTGGGGACCCCTTTTTGAACTCACTTGATCCCAATTCACGCTTCCCGCGTATCGAACCTCAGGGCTTCCTGATGTGAGCACGCCCAATCCCGGGGACGTCCTCCCGCTCTGGAATCCAGACATTCCGGGCGAGGAAATCCAGACAGGCAGGCTCGGCATCCGCGTGCGTCCGGGCACCCCGGCCGCCGCCAAGGTGCTCGCCCTCGAAGCCGCCGGAGGCGCCGAGCTGTTGCGCCAGGTGCTCGAGGACCAGCGGATCATCGACGGCATCTACACCGTCGTGAAACCCGAGAAGCCACTCGAGTTCACCGGGCAGGTGAGCACGACACTCCTGACAGGCAAGCTCGGCCGGACCCCGATGGGCCTGGCCCTCGAGATCACCGACTGGCAGGACCTGGATGGCGACTACGAGATGGAGAAGAACCGCCTGCGGCTTCGCTACCAGGAGCTGCACGTGGTCAAGGAGTGGGACGGGGACCTCGAAGGCTTCACGGCCATTCAGCTGCGGGAGCAGGCCAAGACGCTGCCCATCCTCGACTCCACGATGCGCTTCATCGAGCACCTTCGCGACTACCGGGAGAAGCTGGCCGAGGCGGCCGTCCGCCGGTACGAGGCGACCGAGCAGTGGATGGAGTGCCCCAAGTGCGAGGCCGAGGTCCCGACCTCCAACGGCATCCATTGCCCCGAGTGCGGGGAGGACATGCGCGGCGGCGAGTACGTGCGTGCCGTCCTGCACCTGGTCGATGACGCCGAGGGGCGCATCTACCGCGGAATCGACTCCCTGACCGTCCGCTCGGCCGGCTTCCCCGAGTACCGCGGCATGTCGCTCGACCGGATCCAGGGTTCGAACCTGTGGGTGAGCTTCCGCCGCTACGACCCGCTGCCGGACGAGGGCATCGTGCTGCCGACCGCGAGCGTCGAGATGTTCGAGGCGCAGCGCTCGGTCATCCGCCAGCTCCAGATCGGCAGCCCGCGCACCGGCGCCATGGCGGCCGAGCTGTCCGACACAGGCTGGCTCGGCAGCCCGCCGCGGGTCCCGCTGGATGGCAAGAAGGCCCATCACCTTCCCGACCCGAACGAAGAGCAGGCCGAGGCGGTCGCCCGCGTCATGGGCATGCGGCCGGGCCAGATGTACCTCATCCAGGGCCCGCCCGGAACCGGAAAGACGACGGCCATCGTGGAGTCCATCCGGCGCATCCTCGGCCGCAATCCCAACGCGTCGATCCTCATGTCGTCGCACTCGAACGACGCCGTCGACACCGGACAGGAGCGGCTGCTCGGCTTCTCGCACGTGCGGCAGGCGCGCATCGCCGAGCCGGGCAAGGTGCCCCGGCGGCTTCGGCCGACGCTCGTCGAGAGCGACGATCTCGAGCCTTACAACCTGGTTGCCGGCACGTGCAACAGGCTCGCGATCGACTCGCGGCTCCGCTTCAAGGTCTTCGACTGGCTGATCCTCGACGAGGCGAACAAGGTGCGCGCCAACGAGGCGCTGGCTCTCATGCCGCTCGCGAAGCGCTGGGTCATGATCGGCGACCTCAAGCAGCTGCCTCCGGTGATGGAGGAGGCCGCGTCCACCTTCAAGATCGAGCAGCCGCTCGACGAGCTCGTCCGTGACGACAGCTTCTATGGCTGGATCTGGGACAAGGTCCCGACCAGCTCGAAGATCATGCTGCCCCGCCAGTACCGTATGCGCGAGCCGATTGGCCGCGTCGTCTCGGACCTCTTCTACGATGGCAAGCTCGTCCACGAGGCGCCGCATCCCCGCATGCCGCTGCCGTGGCCCTTCGACCGCGAGCTGGTCTGGGTGGACACGGGAGCGCAGGACGAGTACCGCGACGCGCAGCGATCGGTCGCGAATGAGTTCGAGGTGGCGCTGTGCAAGGACATCACGTCGATCATCCGGCGACGCGTCCGCAAGGCGAAGCTCGCCGTGATCGCGATGTACGCGTCCCAGGTCAACCGTTTGTCGTCGGCGCTGAAAGGCATCGTGCCGCCGGAAGACATCGAGTCGGTCGACGCGTTCGAAGGCCGCGAGTCGGACGCCGTCATCCTCTCGCTCGTCCGGTCGAACGACCGCGCCGCGATCGGCTTCCTGAACGACCCCAACCGGGTCAACGTCGCCATCTCCCGCGCGAAGAAATTGCTTGTCATCGTCGGCGACTCCAAGACCGTGATCGGTGGCGCACCCGAGCTCTTCGGACCGCTTTTCGAGCACTGCAAGGAGGAGGGCCTCGTGGCCGGCGTCGGAGCGGTGGTCACGGCCTGCCAGCGCGTCGGCGTCCGCTCCCAGGTCCAGCGGCTGTCCCGGCCGCACCGGGGCGACCGGCGGACGCGGCGGCGACGCCGCAGCCAGCGCCCGGGTGACGCACCTGTCAACGGCGACGCCGCTGCCGCGATCAACGGCTCCGAGCCCCTGGTCGAACCTGCGCAGGTCGACGGGCCGATGGCGACCAACGGCTCGGCCGCGCCTGCTCCCGCGCCTGTCGAATCATCGTCAAGCGAAGCCGAATAGCGTTCAGTCTCCTTTAAGCTTCGCGCTGCCGAGGTGAGCGAGCACTGCGTCTTCTGCGAGATCCTGCGTGGAAACGAGCCTGCGAGCTTCACTTACCAGGACGACACGGTGGTCGCGTTCATGGACGTGCAGCCCATCACCCACGGCCACATGCTCGTAGTCCCGCGCGAGCACGCGGTGCTTATGTCCGACCTCAACGAGACAGTCGCCATGCGGAGCTTCCGGGTGGCGCGCCGGCTGTCGTCGATCGTGCGCACCACGCTTGGCGCTACCGGTGTGAACCTCTTCGTGGCCGACGGCGAGACCGCGTTCCAGGACGTGCCGCACTTCCACGTCCACGTCATCCCTCGCTACGCGAACGATGGTTTCGGATTGACCTTCCCTGATTCCTATAGCCGGCCACCCGGCCGCGCGGAGCTGGAGACGGTCGCGTCCGCACTCCGCGCGGCGGCGGGCTGACGTCTACGGGGTGACGGTCACTTTCACCGAGTAGACGATCACGTACATCGGGCACGCCTGACCCGACGGACAGACCGGGCCTGCGTACGACGTCACGTCGACCTGGCCTGGAGCCCTGGCCTGGAACGCCGCCAGCGTGGCGCCGCGCACCGCGGTCGCGGCCGGGTTGACGATCGGGGCCAGGATGGACTCATCACTCGAGCGCGGCTGCGTCCAGTTGTTCATTCCGCTCCCGGCCTTCAGCACGACCTCGAGCTTCTGGCCCACGCGCATCGAGGCCGCCTTCGTGGTTTCGGTCACAGTCACGTCGAAATTCAGGTTGGAACCGGTGCCCGGACTGGGGCTCGGGCTTGAGGCGGTGCCGGCGCTGCCGCAGCCGGCAATGAGCACGGCCGCCGCGATCACCAGCAGCACGATCCTCATCTCAAAGACGTAACGAACCGGGCCCGCCGCGCGTAACGACATAGGTGCACCATAGGACGGGTCTGAGCCGGCAGCCTGCGCGCGCCTTGCGCGCACCGATAACATCGGCACCTTACGTGCGCAAGCGTCACCTGCGAAACCTGCTCATCGGATGCGTGCTCGCGATCGTGATTGCAGGGTGTGGCGGCGGCGGCACCGTTGCCGTGAGCTCGCCGTCCCCGCTCACGGGCGCGCTCACCCAGGGGCTGATCGCCTACGTGGCGGACCAGGGCGTGGGGGTCCTCGACCCGGCGACCGGTAAGTCCACCATCGTCGCCCCGATGCCGGCCGGCGCAGCCTTCCGGGTCACCGGACCGGTCTGGGGACCTGCGCCCGACATTCCGTACCCGGTGCTGTACTTCACGATCCACGACGATCGGCCCGCAGAGCGGCGCACCACGTCAGGTGTGGTGCCGTACGACTGGTTGTTTCGCGTCGACCCGTTCACGGGTGCCATCGATCCACTGGCAGCCTCACAGGACTCGCAGAGCGAAGGTCCCATCGGGCTCGCCGCGAACTCGCATTACGTCGCACTCACGGTCGGCTGCTGCGCGAGCTACGAGGTCGACGCGCTCGATCTGACCCAACCGCTCGCGCCGCTCAAGGTGCTGGCGAAGCCACCCACCCAGGCGGCCTTCTTCACTGAAGGCGCGGCGCCCGGCCTATCGGGGTTGGTGGCTGTTCGGGAGTTCGGAACCGGCGCATGGTACTGGCTCAACGCAGATGCAGGCGTTCTCAACCCGTTCCCGTTGAAGCTCGGTCCAGATGACGGACCCATCGCCATCTCGCCGGACGGCACGCAGGTCGCCGTCTCGCTTCCCGACCACGGCGCTGTGATCGAGGCTTTCAACTCGGGCATTCCGCTGGTCACTCCAAGCGCGAGCGCCACCCCCACACTGACGCCACATCCCTCGCCCACACCCACGAGCACGGGCGGCACGCCGCACCGAATCAACTCGAGCCTGCCTCACGTCGACGACCTTGCGTGGAGCCCAGACGCCAAGACGATCGCGCTGGCGGTGAACGGCGAGGTCGAGCTCTACTCCGCGACCGGCGCCGATGGAACGGCCCCGGCGAAGAAGTACCTCACCGGCGGCAACGTCATCGGCGTCGACTGGTCTTCGCCCATCCCGACCAGGACCGCCGCGATGCTCAAGCCCAGTCCCGGGCCGCAGGCCATCGTCGACGCCCTACTGACCGCAACGATGCTGCCGGCGGCCGCCGACACTCCGGCAGCGCGCCCCGAGACCAAGGTCTACCTGTGGCAGTTCGATTCGGCCAAGCCGTCGGCGATCGCATCCATCGCGGACGCGACCCCGGCCGTGCTGGCGCAGTACCCACCGCTGGCCGCGGGCGTTGTCATCCACCACTGGGCGCCCTCATTGGGTTGGGAGCTGGTCGGCGGATGCTTCCGCTATCGAGTCGTGGTCACCGGGAGCATCCCGCCGACGGCTTCGACGATCGGTCTCGCGAGCAGCGCGCTATGCAGCGCGCCGGTTCCGACAGGTAGTCCAAAGGCGACGCCTACGCATTAGCGCGGATTCACAGTCCTAGGATTGCTTCGATGGCAGGTTTCGATTTCCTCGCGACCCATGCTGAATCCCAGCCCTCCAAACCGGCGGTGATCCTTGGGGACACCACTCTCGACTTTGCGTCGCTGAATCGCAGGGCCAATCGGGCCGCCAACGTTTTCAAAGGCCTTGGCTGCGAGCCGGGTGATCGGATCGCGATCATGGCGTTCAACTCGATCGCCGGCTTCGAGATCGCGAACGGAGTTCGGCGGTCGGGCACGGTGGTCGTGCCGGTGAACTACCGCTTACGCGGGCCCGAGATCGCTTACCTGCTCAACGACTCGGGGGCCAGGGTGGTCGTCGCGGGTCCGGACCATGCCGACGCGGTGGCCGCAGCCCAGCCCTCCGTGACGGGTGATCGCCGCTTCATCGCGGTCGGCGACCGCACCCCCGACGGCTGGCTCTCCTATCGCGATTTGATGGACGGCGCGGCCGACACGCCTCCTGTGGATGCGGTCGCGGACGGGCTCCTCGCTTCGATGATCTACACGTCTGGAACGACCGGCCACCCCAAGGGAGCGTGGCGTCCGAATGGCGTGAACATCGCAAATGTCCTGCAGGTGATCTCGATCTTCGAGCTGGGCCAGTCCGATGTGCACCTGCTCTGCGGACCTGGGTACCACAGCGCAGTCGCGTTCTTCTCCACCCTTCACCAGCTGCTGGGCGCGACGGTGGTCGTCCAGCCGAAGTTTGATGCCGATCAAGCGCTCGACCTCATCCAGCGTCATCGCGTGTCGACCACGTTCATGGCGCCGACTCTCTTGCAGCGCCTCGTCGATGCGCAGCGCGACAGGCCAAGGGACATTTCTTCGCTGCGAGCTTTGATCCTCGGCGCGGCCCCCTGCCCGTTCGAGCTCAAGGTGCGAGCGGAGGCTGTGTTCGGGAAGGTGCTGTGGGAGTTCTACGGCGCAACCGAGACAGGCATCAACACTGTGCTGAGGCCTGAGGACCAGCTGGGCAGGCCCGGCTCGTGCGGCACCGCCATGCCAGGCCAGGAGATCCGCCTGCTCGGGCCGGGCGGAGAGGAGGTGCCCGCCGGCGAGCCAGGCGAGTTCATGGTCCGCAACAGCTGGCTGGCCGAGTACTACAACCGCCCTGACGCGACCGGCAAGAGCCTGCATGACGGCTTCTTCTCCGTCGGCGACGTCGCCTACAGGGACGCGGAAGGCTTCTATTACATCTGCGACCGCCGCATCGACATGATCATCTCGGGCGGCGTGAACATCTATCCGGCAGAGGTCGAGGCCGTGCTCCACGCGCACCCGGCAGTGATGGACGCGGCCGTGATCGGTGTTCCGGATCAGCAGTGGGGCGAATCCGTCAAGGCGGTGGTGCAGCTGAGAGCCGGGATGACGGCGACCGAGGACCAGCTGATCACTTTCTGCGCCGAACGCCTGGCGAGCTACAAGAAGCCCCGATCCGTCGACTTCGTGGTCGAGCTCCCTCGCGACGCGGCCGGCAAGCTGCTGAAGCGAACGATCCGAGAGCCTTACTGGGCCTCGGCAGGACGGCGGATCTGACCGGCTGCGGCCTTCAGGACAGCAGCGGCAGAAGGTATTCCAGGGAGCGGCTGACACGGCCCAGGGGCCGGTCGTCCGGGGAGGTGAGCCGTGTTTCCTGCCGGAGCGCGAACCAACCTCGATAGCTCGAGCTCCGCAGCGCTTCGACGACACGGTCGACGCGTGCGCTCCCCTCGCCCAGCGGCTTGAACAGGCCGAGGCTGACCGCGTCCGCGTAGTCGTGCCCGCGATCGCGCACCTCTTCCGCAAGATGGCCTTCGAGATCGTTCAGCTGCACGTGCTGGATCCGCCCGACGGCCAGCTCGAGGACCTCCAGCGGGTCGGCGCCGGCGAGCATGAGGTGTCCCAGGTCCAGGCAGATCCCGGCGTCGGAGCCGACCAGCAGGCGTTCGATGTCTTCGGGTCCCTGGATGGTGCTCCCGAACCTGGGCTGCACGGCGAGGCGCAGCTTGTGGCGCGAGCACACGTGCTCGACCGATCCGATCGAGTGAAGAAGGTGCGCCCACTCCGTGTTGGAGAGGACGATCCCGTGATCCACACCACCGGAGCGATGAGCGATTGCGGAGAGGACGAGGGTCTCCGCGCCGAGGGCGGACAGCCACTGGGCGTGACCGTCGATATGGGCGAGCTCTGAGCCACGGATGTCCTGGTGGTGAAGGATCGCGCCGACCTGTCCGGCCACCAAGGCGAGGCGATGACGCTTGAGGAGCGGCTTGGCCTGGTCGCTGCGGTCGGGAAGAAATCCAGGCGGGCCCGCCGTGATCGCGCCCTCTCCCATCGCCGCCGCCTCGGAGAGAACCCGCTCAGGGTCGAGCTGGTGTCCCCAGCCGGGAACGTCGCTGATCCCCCAGCACACCGGCGAAATCGCCACGCGATGGGTGACCTTGGCTGATCTCATCCCCGGGAAGGTTCGGACTCGTCGAGCAATCAACGCCCAGAGATTAACCTTCTCCCCAGCCCATGCCCGCACCGGATCGGCTCGGCCTCGACCTGCGGCAGGCGTCGCTCGACGACGTCCCGATCGTCGCCGACCTCGAGGCAACACGAGACCCCGACGATCCGCGCGATCCGGAAATGATGCGTTACTGGTGGACCAGCGGATCGCTGAGCCAGGTGCACTCGCGCCTTGTCGCCGTGCGCGATGGAGCGGCGGTGGCCTTTGTCGGGGCCGGCCACGAACGGTGGGTAGAAGACCCGCAAAGATTTGGCACGATTCGAGTGGTAATCGGTTCGGACGCCTGGTCGGAACCCGAGTTCGCGCGTCTGGTCGCCACGGGTGAGGACTGGCTGCGGTCGGAGGGAGTGGTCACCGCGGTGGCAAGAGTTCGCCAGAATTTCAAGCACGAGGTCAAGGCGCTGGGCCGGCTCGGGTATCGAGAGGTGCGCCGGATGAGGTTCTCCGAGCTGGACCTTGTTGGGCAGCGCGAACCGCTGCTTGCGGCCGCCGGGAGGCAGAGCCTCGAGATGGAGGCTCAGGGAGTGACGATGATGACCTTGAGCGAGGACCGGGATCCAGACCGTTTGACGAAGCTGCACGAGATGATGGTCGCGGCCGAACAGGACATCCCATCCACCGTGCCGATACCCAGGCAGGCTTTCGACGAATGGATGCATGCCACGTTTGACGACCCGGGCGTCCGCCGCGATCGGTTCTGGATCGCGCGCGAAGGCGAAGCCATCGTCGGACTCTCCTTTCTCGAGTTCCCGCCGGTTCGCGGTCTCCCCTGGACGGCCTTCACTGCAACCTCGAGAGCCGTGCGAGGACGTGGCATCGCGCGGGCTTTGAAATACCGGTCGATGGCCCAGGCGATCGAGCTTGGCTACGAGCGCGTCAGGACGGCCAACGACGACGCCAACGCTCCGATGATCCACATCAACGCGGAGATGGGTTACCGCGTGGTGGCGCCATCGATCGAGCTTCATCGGAGTCTCACGTGACGGAGGAGCCATATGGAGTCCGAGCGCTGCCCGAGCTCTATCGGGAGTGGGCCTCAACGGGCATGGTCGCGAACATCGGCACACGGATCGTCGAGGTCGCCCTCGGCAAGTTGGTGCTGGAAGGAAACATGACGGGCGAGTCGCACGGGTTCCCGACCTCTCGCGGCACGATCATCCATGGTGGGGCGATCGCCACCCTCGCCGACGAGGCGCTTGCCTCGGTGGCCTTCACCGCCGCGGAAGAGGGCGAGACGACCGTGACGGCAGACCTGAAGGTGGATTTCTTGAGGCCGGCCCAACCCGGCCGGCTGCTCGCGCGCGCCACCATCCGCCACCGCACGCGGCGGCTCGCATTCTGCGAGGCCACGGTCGAGCAGGAGGGCGGCCCGATCGTCGCCGAGGCTCGGGCGCTCATCGCATACGTGAAGGCTTGAGCTCTAGGACGGGTTGAGAGGGGGCAGGATGCTCATCCGCCAGTGGGTGCCGCCGTCGTTCGTGCTCTCGAGCACCGCCCTGGTGCCGGCCATGGCGCCGAACCACGCATGCCCTGGATCGAGGACCTGAAGCGACCCGGGCAGCGGCTGTGGCACCCCGGCGTTGCGGTATTGGGTCCAGGTCGTCCCGCCGTCTGAGCTCTTCGACCACTCCCCCGAACCGATCCACCACCAGTCCGACGCGTCTGTATAGCCGATCGCCCCCGGGGCGCTCGGAGGCGCAATGACGCTCCACGTGGACCCGCCGTCGAGCGAGCCGAGCTGGACCTGGTTGGGCGCCTGCACCTGGGACGAGGACGCGCTCCTGTTCTTGGTGTCTGCCGCGGACCAGGAAGAGTTCGAGATCTTGTCGATGAAGGTCACGTAGACGTACGACACAGGGACTCCTCCGTCGAAGGTCCGGACGGTCAGCGGCGGGTAACTCACGACGCTTGCGCCGATCCCGGATCGACCGGTAGGAGGCGCGAAGCTCGCCACCGTGGCGACTACGCCGATGCCCTGGGTCGACTGCGCCGCGACGAAGAACTGGCCGGTCGCCGGCCATCCGGCGCGGGGCGCGGGCAGCGAGACCTGCAGCCATGTCACTCCGCCGTCGACGCTCTTGTACGCATACGGTCGGGCCGACAGGCTGTCCAACCAACC
>Ga0207929_1000226_pt1 | contig 15900 bp, 15 predicted proteins | sample NGESurdeep072012_FD_184466 | JGI IMG/M metagenome (GOLD analysis project Ga0207929, IMG submission 184466) | Arctic peat soil microbial communities from Barrow, Alaska - NGEE Surface sample 53-1 deep-072012 (SPAdes) | ecosystem: Environmental > Terrestrial > Soil > Wetlands > Peat ... | reverse complement strand
GGAGCCAGGGGCAGGACGCCGCGCCGGTGAGGTAGGTGCGCTCCTGCTGGCGGTGCATCGCGACGGTGAATTGCGCTACGCGGGCCAGGTGGGCACTGGATTTTCCGATCGCACGCTCGCTGACCTGCGTCGCCAGCTCGCCTCGCGCGAGGTGGATCGACCGGCGGCCACGCTCATCCCCGCCAATCAAGCCCGGGCGGTGTGGGTGCGGCCAGAGCTAGTCGGAGAAGTGGTGTTCACCGGGTGGACCCGCGACTTCCGACTGCGGCACCCGTCGTGGCGCGGCTGGCGGCCAGACAAAGCGGCGGCCGACGTCACGGCGGAGTAGCCACTTCTTCACTGGTCGAAGGTTCTCAGCGAATTCGGCGCCGCCTCCCAGCGGACGTACAGGTTCAGCTGCTGAGCTTATGGGGTGCTTGACCACCACAACCAGGGCGGACCCACATGCGGCTGACGAAGTTGACCGTGGCGAATCTCGCACTTGCCGCTGTTGCCATTGCCGGGGGCGTTCTCGCCTTTACCACGATCGGCCCGCCCAAAGCATCGGCGGCAAACACCACCGCGACGCGGACGGCGACGGTAGCTGTCGGCACGGTGATGACGTCGGTGACCACGAGCGGCAACGTGACGGCGCCCAACGACATCAACGTGAGTTTCACCACCGGCGGCAAGATCACCGAGATCGATGTGAAGGCCGGACAGCAGGTTGCCGCAGGCGCGGTACTCGCCCGCATCGACTCGTCGTCGGCCAAGTCTGCACTTGATTCGGCGAACGCCCAGCTGGCCTCGGCGCAGGCAAAACTCGCCGCGCTGCAGCAAGGGGCGACCACCCTGGTCAAGCAGAGCCTCGACATCGCCGCATCGCAGGCGCAGCAGCAGGTCGTGTCGGCACAAACGTCGGTCACGAATGCGAATCAAGCACTGTCGTTCGACCAGACCAACTTGGCGGCGGCTGTCACGAAGGCCCAGGCGCAGCTGGCCGATGACCAGGCGACCGCATCGCAAGACGCCGTCACCTTGCAGGCAGCGCTGACATCGGCTCAGCAAATCGCGACACCCAATCTCACGGCGGACAACTCCGCGCTTAGCCTTGACAACACGACGCTGGCGACCGATCAGGCCGCCCTGACAGCGACCCAGGCCAAAGTGAGTAGCGAAACCAGCGCGAGCCTGACGTGGACGGCGGACAACGCTGCCGTAGCCACCGATCAAGCGAAGGTGACGACAGATCAAGGCAAAGTCGCAACCGACAACGCGAAGCTGATCTCAGACGGCAACGGTGTGACGAATGCCGCGAACTCTTTGGCGGCAGGCGAGCTGCGCGATCAGCAGACCATCGAGAAGGACAACGCGGGCATCGCGAGCGCGCAAACCGCGCAAACCCAGGGCTTGGCGAAAGACCAGCAAGCGATTGCGTCCGCGCAACAGCAGGTGACCAACGCGCAATTGTCGCTCGCCTCCACGAAGAACAACAACGCGCAAAAGACTGCGGCACCGCTCGTGTCAGACGTGCAGACCGACCAGGCCGCCGTCGAGCAGGCACAGGCACAGGTCGACACCGCCCACCAAACCCTCGACGCGACCGCACTGACCTCGCCGGCCGCCGGCACCGTCGGCGTTATCAACGACACGGTTGGTGAGACGGTGAGTGCCGGTTCGAACGGTTCGAACGGTTCGAACAGTTCGTCGACGTCGTCAGCGTCGGCCAACACGTCGACGTTTCTTACGCTGACGAATCTCACCGGCCTGCAGGTCGTCGCCAACATCGACGAAGCCGATGCCTCGAAGGTGACGGTTGGCGCCGCCGCAACGGTGACCTTGAACGCGATCCCGAGCAAGCAGTTCGGCGCGCATGTCATCGCTGTCGCCGACACCTCCACGGTGTCGAGCAACGTCGTCCAGTACCAAGTCACGATGGCACTCGACAACACCGACCCCGCGATCAAGCCGGGCATGACCGCGAGCGCGAGTGTGACGACGGGCAAAGCTGATGGCGTCTTGAACGTGACCTCGTCGGCCGTGCGCACGGGTGCAGGCTCGTCCTACGTGATGGTCAAGGCAGCTGACGGAACCCAAAAGCAGGTCGACGTCGTGGTGGGCTTGAAGGGTTCGACGACGACCGAAATCTCCGGGGCAGTCAAGGCCGGCGACGTCGTGGTACTGCCGGCATCGACGGTCGCGCGGTCATCGACGAGCACCACGACGACGAATCGGAACGCGCCCGGCGCCGTGTTGGGTGGAGCCGGTGGGGCGTTTGGTGGCGGAGCCGGTGGCGGGTTCGGCGGCCCTCGAGGATGACCGATCCCCAGCCGGTGCCGGTCATACGGCTCTGGCAGCTGACGAAGACGTACGGCGAGGGTGATGCCGCCGTGCACGCGCTTCGCGGCGTCAGTCTGGCGGTACAGCAAGGCGACTTCGTCGCCATCATGGGTGCCTCGGGTTCAGGCAAGAGCACCCTCATGAGCATCATCGGCTGCCTCGACGTGCAGACGTCGGGTCGGTATCTCCTCGACGGCGTCGACGTCGAACTGCTCACCGAGAACGAGCTGTCCGAGATCCGCAATCGCAAGATTGGCTTCGTTTTCCAGAGCTTCAACTTGTTGCCGGGCTCGACTGCGCTCCAAAACGTCGAGTTGCCGCTGACGTACGCGGGCGTGCGGGCGCACGCCCGGCGCACGCGCGCGATGGCGGCCCTCGACGAGGTTGGCCTCGCAGCGCGGTACAGCCACCGGCCGGCGATGATGTCGGGCGGTGAGCGCCAACGGGTGGCCGTTGCCCGTGCTATCGCGGTGAATCCGTCGCTCATCCTCGCCGACGAGCCGACCGGCAACCTCGACTCGGTCGCGACCGACGATGTGCTGTCGATCTTCGCGCGACTGAATACCGAAGGCCGCACGATCGTCATGATCACTCACGAAAATGAGGTAGCTCAACACGCCAAGCGGGTCGTTCGGGTCAAGGACGGTCTAGTCGTCGACGACTTTCGCCAGGCGCCGATCGACGGTCCGCCACCGATGCATAGTCATTTGGCCTACGTGCCGGGGGGCGTTCGTTGATCCGCGCCGAAAGCATCCGCATCGCCCTTGCCGGCATTCTGCACAACCGGCTCCGATCTTTGTTGACCATGCTTGGCATGTTGATCGGTGTCGCCTCGGTGATCGTGCTGGTTGCCGTTGGTACCGGCTCGTCACAGGCGGTGCAGAAGACGATCGAGGGGCTCGGCACCAACCTGCTCCAGATCAACCGACAAGGTGGCGGGTTCGGCGGATTCGGCGGTGGCCGCGCCACTGTCGGCACCCAATCGCGGGCGGCCAATCTCACCGCCGCCGACGTCACCGCGCTCGAGGACAAAACACAGAACCCCGATGTACTCGCGGTTGCACCCGTCATTACCGGTTCAGTCACGGCCGTATACAACGGCGCGTCGTACTCGCCGTCCTCGTCGGTGGGTACTACGCCTAGCTACCAGCAAATCAAGGACTACGTGGTCGCCGAAGGCACGTTCTTCACCGCTGCCGACGAAGCGCAACACAACCGGGTTGCCGTGATCGGTGAGACGGTTGCGACGAACCTGTTTGGCACCGCCGACCCGATTGGCAACAACGTGCAGTTCAACGGCGCGAGCTATCAGATTATCGGGCTGCTGAAGCAAAAAGGAACCAACGGAATCCAAGACCAAGACGACGTCGTCATAGCCCCGCTGACTGCGGTACAAGACACGTTGACCGGTTACAGCACGTCGTACTCGAACATCTCAGTCGAAGCGACATCGCCGTCGAAAGAAGCAGACGCGCAAGCTGAAGTGACGGCGACCCTCGAAGCGACGCACAAGATTGCCACCGGCGGCACCGACGACTTCCGCATCCTGAATCAGGCGAGCTTGCTCGAGACTTCAACGTCATCGAACAAGGTGTTCACCACGTTGCTCGGTATCGTCGCCGGCATCAGCCTGCTGGTCGGCGGCATCGGCGTCATGAACATCATGTTGGTGACGGTCACCGAGCGCACTCGTGAGATCGGTATTCGCAAAGCGATCGGCGCCAAGCGCTCCGACATCCTCGGCCAGTTCTTGGTCGAGGCGGTGTTGCTCTCGGCGCTCGGCGGAGTCGCGGGCGTCGCCGCCGGCGTCGGTCTCAGCAACGTTCGCATCATCAATATTCAGCCGGTGGTGGCGACGTATTCGGTGGTGCTTGCCTTCGGCGTGGCCGTGGTCACCGGTCTGTTCTTCGGGCTCTACCCCGCGAGTCGAGCGGCCGGACTTCTGCCGATTGAAGCACTTCGCTATGAGTAATACCGCGCGCTCTGTAGTGACACGTTTCGCTGTTGCCACACGTTTGGTTGCCCATACCGACCGGAGAATCCCATGACGCAGCACGGTGCCGATCGAGACGTCGTCGCTTCCGACTCGCCCGATGAACTCGCCTCGATGCATCTCGGTGCGTATGACGTCGACGAGCCGCCACCTCCGCTGGCCCGAGCCGTCCGCCGTCGACTTCCGATCGTGACCGCGGTGCTTACGGTGCTCGCGATCGGTGCCGGCGGGTTCTTCGCCGGCGTGCGGGTGGAGAAGAGCAAGCTGCCCGCGGCCTCGAGTGCATCAGGTCTAACTGCAGCGGATCTGGCCGCCCGGTTCGCGGGCGCGGGGGCCGGTGCGGGGGCCGGTGCTGGCGCGACTGCGGCAACGCCGTCGGCGAGTGCAAGCGGCGCGCCGAGCGCTGGCGCTGGCGCAGGGGCCGCGGCTCCTGATGCGTCTAGCCGCGCGAACATCGTCGGCACGGTAACGGTCGTTCAAGGCAACACGCTCTACGTGACCGACGCGAGCGGCAACACCGTCAAGGTGACGACGAACAGCGGGACCACCATCACCAAGACCGCCACCGGCACGATGCAGGATCTCGCGCCTGGGCAATCGGTGGTGATCCGCGGCGTGCAGTCGTCGGTTGGCGTGTACGCGGCGCAGAGCGTGAGCGAAGGCGCCGCCGGATTCGCGGGGGGATTCGGCGGCGGTGGGCGAGGCACAAGGCCCGGCGGCACCGGCACCGGCACGGGCACGGGTGCTGGCCCTGGCGCCGGCACGGGTGCCACCGCCGCCCCGAGCCCTTCGGCTGGTGGCTGATGTCGGGCCTGGCGATGATGAAGCGCGCGCGATTGGCACTGGGCGCCACCGGCGTCGTCCTCGCTCTTGCGGGGTGTAGCGGCGGCGGCAAGAGCACGCCGGCGGCGGCCTCGACACCGGCGGCGAGCGCGACCGCTACGGCCGCGCCAGCTTCGGGCGCAGGAGGGGTAGGCGGGGCGGGATTCGCGCAGTACCAAGACTGCTTGCGCGCGCATGGCGCACCCGTGCCGACGTTCTCGCCGGGCGCACGCCGACCTGGCAGCGGGGCGCCGACGGACGGAACGTTCAGCCGACCACCGGGCGGGTTCGGCGGGTCACGTGGTCCGGGCGGGTTTGGCCTGGGCGCAGACGCCAGCGCCAATCCGAGCTTTGCCGCGGCGAACCAGGCGTGCGCGAGTCTGCGCCCGTCAGGCGGAGTAGGCGGCGCCGGCCGGACCATCAGCGCTGCCACGCTCGCCGCGTTTGCCAGCTGCATGTCCGACAACGGGGTGCCGATCACGGGCACCGACGCGCAGACAGTGCTACGCGGGCTGAACCGCAACGACGCCAAGACGGCGGCGGCGCTGAAGGTGTGCCAGCCGGTGCTCGGGCAGGCCTTCGGCCAGGGACAAGGCGGTCCGGCGGCCAGCGGGGCGCCACTACCCAGCCCCGCCGCGCCGTCGAGCTGAGCCGAGCTAGGTCAGGCTGGCGACCCAGCCCGTGCTACCTCAGTGTGGCGCCCCACACGGTGACGACCTCGTCGCCTGGCTCAAGCCGGCGTAGCCCGCGACCGGTGCGAAACGCGTCCGGCGCGGCCGTCATCGGTTCGGCGGCCAGGCCGCGGCGGGCCAGGTGCGCCGGCAACATGTCACCGGTGCACAGCTGCCAGTAGTCGCAGCTGCCGTCCATCCAGATGGCGGCGGTGTGCCCGTCGGGACGGGCCAGTGTCACCCAGGAGATGCCATCGGCTCCGCGAAGCACGTCGGTGAAGGCGTCATCGATCACCAAGTCGCCGAGAAGGCGGGGCGCGCGGAAGTCGAATGCAGTGTCCGCGACAGCTTCGTCGCCGATCGGCAGCAGCCGGGCATCGGTAAGAAATCGACGGCTCGCGTCGAGTCGCACGGTGCACTCGTCGAGCGTGGCGTCGCCCGCCGACAAGTAGGGATGGAAGCCGACGGCGTACGGGCACGCGACCGTGCCGGTGTTGCGCGACGTCGTCGTGACCCGCAGCCCGTCCGCGCTGAGCTGGTAGTCGACGACCGTGTCAAGAAAGAACGGATAGCCGGGACTTGGCAGCAACTCAAGCCGCAACGTCACGCGATCGTCGCCCTGGTCGACGACGGACCAAGGTCGCCAGGGTGACAGGCCGTGCAGGGCCGTCATGCGCGACGGCTCGGTGATGGCCACCTGGTAGTCGACGCCGTCGAACTGGTACTGGCCGTCGGCCAACCGGTTCGGCCACGGAATCAACACCGACCCGTGGAAGCCGCTGGAGAACTCGGCCTCGCCGTAGGACTGAAAGACGTCGTGCTCGCCCGAGCGAAACTCGCGAACGGCAGCGCCCACCTCGGTGATCGTGGCGGTCAACTGACCGTGGGCGATCCGGAATTGAGTGCCGGACGGCGGGCGGTCGGCGCTGGTGTCATGGAGGGTCATTCGCCAGACAATAGTCGTCCCGGGTGTCCGGCCCCGGGCGCCGGATGACCCGGGATTTGCCCGTGACGTAACCCCGCGTTCTTCTGCGGCGGCTAACCTGAAATGGACCCGTACCCACAAGGAAGAGTCATCTATGACTGGCGAAAAACGCCACATTGCCCTCGTTGCTCACGACAACAAGAAGCTCGATCTACTCAATTGGGCCGATTTCAATCGCCTGACACTGTCAAAGCATGTCCTGTACGCCACCGGCACGACCGGCACCATGCTCGAGCACGAGCTCGGTCTGCATGTGCACCGCTTTCTCTCTGGCCCGGTGGGCGGCGACCAGCAGATCGGCGCCAAGATCGCCGAAGGTCAGATCGATCTGCTCATCTTCTTTTGGGACCCGCTGGAGCCGCAGCCACACGACCCAGACGTCAAAGCGCTGTTGCGTATCGCTGCCGTGTGGAACATCGGGGTGGCCTGCAACCTGGCCAGCGCCGACCTGATCATCTCCTCGCCGCTGCTCTGCGGGCCGTATGAGCGGGTCAGGCCTGACTACGGCGACGTACCCTTGGAGTCCCTTTCGCTGAGTCGCGAAGCCGAGTTGGTCTGAGCGCGCGCGCTCTGGGTAGGCCGTAGCGATGAACGTCAAGGCGGTGCTCGCGCGGCTCGATGAACGCCAACAGGCGCATGCATGGTTGGCGTTTCCGCTGGCAGTGTCGAAGAAGTTCGGCGACGACAATGGCGGCAATCTCGCAGCGGTGATTGCGTGGTCGGCGATGCTCGCGGTCTTTCCGCTCCTGCTCGTGTTGCTCACCGTGCTGGGAATTGCGCTGCACGGCAACCTCAGTTTGCAACACAGCATTCAGAAGTCTGCGCTGCTCGAGTTCCCAGTCATCGGCCAACAGTTGCAAGACAACATCAAGTCGCTCAACCGGGCGGGCGTCGGCCTGGTCATCGGCCTCGTCGGCACGTTTCTTGGCACCCGTGGTCTGGCCAATGCCATGCAGTACGCCCTGAGCACCATGTGGGGTACGCCGTACAAGCGTCGGCCGGGGTTTCCCTGGAACGGCCTGCGCTCGCTTTCGATCATCGCGGTCTTGGGCACCGGCTTCATTGCAGCCGGCGCATTGTCTGGTCTCGGCGGTGGCACCGGCGCGGTCGGCGTCGGTGTGCGCGTTGCTGCGATCGTCGCCGCGTTCGCTCTCAACGTCGTGGTGTTCTGGGTGGTGTTTCGCATCGGCACCGTCGGCATTGCGTGGCGCGATCTGTTGCTCGGCGCGTTTCTCACCGCCGTCGCGTGGGAGTTCTTGCTGACGTTCGGCGGCTATCTCATTGCTCACGACGTGAAGCACATGAGTCCGGTCTACGGCACGTTCGCGCTGGTGCTCGGTCTCATGGCCTGGCTGTATTTGCAGGCGGAGCTCACGCTCTACGCGATCGAGATTGATGTCGTTAGGGCCCGCCGATTGTGGCCGCGAACGATGTTCGGCCAAGACCGCAGAACACCGGCCGACGAAACGACGTACGTTGCGCTTGGCGAAATGGACGAGCGACGACCCGATGAAAACGTCGATGTCGACTTCACGCCCGCCCGCTCGATCGACCTCGGCGCAAAGCCGGCACCGTGATGTCATCGCGGCCGCTCGACAATGACGAAGGCCCAGCTTCAGCGGGCAGTCGATAGGTTCGCGGATTCAGAAGGTCAAGTGGGTATCGCGTTCTCGCCGCCCACGTACCCCCGTGCGCGACTGGGAAACGCACCGATGATTTCGGTGTCAGTGAGTCGTCCTACTGTTCACAGGTAACAGTCCCGCACAGCCGGAGGCGAATGATGCTGAGCTTGAACACAGTCATGATCAACTCTGAGGACCCCGCTGCATTGAGCGCTTTCTACCGGAAGGTGCTCGGCGAGCCAGGCTGGGACGACGGCGGTTACGTCGGCTGGCAAGTGGGGAGCGGCAGCCTGATGATCGGCCCGCACTCGGAAGTGAAAGGCCAGAACGAGATGCCGGGCCGCATCATGATCAATTTCGAGACGCCCGATGTTAAGGGTGAGTTCGACCGGGTGAAGGCGCTTGGGGCGAAGGTCGAGCACGAGCCCTACCAGCCGGGTCCCGCCGATGGTGAAATGTGGCTGGCCACGCTGGCCGACCCTGACGGGAACTTCTTCCAGCTGGCGTCGCCAATGCCGGCGCAGTAAGGGCTGAATCGCACCGGCGAGTCATGCCCAGCGCTCCATCCATGACTCTGACTCTTTGTTGAGAACCCAAAAGACCATCGGCAGTTCTCGCTCCTAATCTGAGCCAGCGCCGTGGCGAACTCGCTCCGACATGGCGAGATGGCGTTGCGGGCTCATGTGCCCTCGGGCCTATGTCCACGGAACCAAGTGTCAGTCAGCACCGCACGAACATTCGCAACTGCCGCATTGACGGTCGTTCCATCGCGTCGCCGCGTGGGGTATTGACGCCTCCGACCATACTGCGTATACATACTCAGTATGTCGGTCAGGTTTGGGCTACTGGCTTTGCTGGCGGAGCAGCCCATGTATGGAAACCGGTTGCGTGCGGAGTTCGAAGGTCGGACGGCCGCGACGTGGCCATTGAACGTCGGGCAGGTCTATACGACGCTGGAGCGCTTGGTCCGTGATGGGCTTGTGGTCGCTGCGGGGGCGGACGAGGACGGCCATGAGTTGTATCAGCTGACCGAGGGTGGTCGGTTGGCGTTGACGCAGTGGTGGACCACTCCGTTGAGCCGCGAAAGCCGGCCGCGGGATGAGCTCACGATCAAGCTCGCACTGGCGGTGACTGTGCCTGGGGTCGATGTCCGTTCAGTGGTGCAGACCCAGCGAGCGGACACAATGCGCGCCTTGCAGGACTACACACGGTTGAAGAGTGCCGCCGATGAACGGACACCCCCCGATATCGCATGGGTGCTGGTTCTGGAGTCGATGATTTTCCAAGCGGAGTCAGAGATTCGTTGGCTGGATCATTGCGAATCGCGTCTGGTGCGGCGCGCCAAGAAGTCACCACCATTGCCAACGAGCAGCGAACCCGCGAAACGAGGACGTCGATGAGTCGCGAACGTCTCGACACTGAGCAGTCCTCTGCATTGGCTGTGGAGTTCGTAGACGTGAGTCGCACCTACGGCGACGGGGCGACGGCTGTGCACGCGCTGCGCGGTATCAACTTGCAGGTGCGCGCGGGTGAGCTGGTCGCGGTGATGGGACCGAGCGGGTCGGGCAAGTCGAGCTTGCTGCATCTCGCCGGCGGTCTGGACAGCCCAACCGGCGGCACCGTGTTGCTCGAAGCGCGTGACCTCGCCTCACTCAGCGTTCGCGACCGGGCCGCGTTGCGCAGGCGCAGTGTCGGATATGTGTTCCAGGAACTCAACTTGATCCCGGGCCTTACCGCCGCCGAAAACGTTGCGCTCCCCCTGGAGCTTGACGGCATCAGCGCAAGACACGCGCGGCCCCTTGCTGTTCGGGCTCTCCGCGAGGTCGAGCTGGAAGATGCAGACGACAGGTATCCCGACGACCTGTCCGGTGGACAACAGCAACGGGTCGCGATCGCCCGGGCGCTGGTGGGGGATCGTCGGCTGCTGCTTGCCGATGAGCCGACCGGTGCGCTCGATTCGGAGACCGGCGAAGCGATCCTGCAGTTGATCCGCAGCCGCTGCGACCGGGGAGCAGCGGGGGTGTTGGTCACTCACGAAGCCAGGTATGCGGGCTGGGCCGATCGGGTCGTGTTCCTGCGTGACGGCGCGATCGTTGACCAGAGCAGTCCCAGTGGCGGCGCGGAATCGTTACTCGGGCTGCGGGGCTGACGCAGTGAACCTGACTGCGTGGCGGGCGAGTCTGCGGATCGCGCGACGAGACGCGACACGGCACAAGGCCCGCAGTCTGCTCGTGCTCGCGATGATCGGGCTACCTATCCTGGGCGTCGTTAGCGTTGACGTGCTGTATCGCAGTTCGCAACTGACGGCCTCGGAGCAGCTACCTCGCAAGCTTGGCGACGCGGACGCGCTCGTCACCAGCGGCTTCGGCGGTACACCGATCGCGCAGTCACCGGACGGTTCATCTTGGGCACTGCCGACCACCAGTCCCGAAGACGGCCAACCGCAGCCGTTGACTTTGGTGCAGGTACGCGCGGTGTTGCCGGCTGGCAGCCAGCTCGTGACATGGCGAGTCGGGTCCGCTGAAGTGCGACGTCCCAACCAGTCCGCTCAGCTCGTCACGATCGATGCGCTCGACTACATCAACCCCGTCGCGGGCGGCATCTTCGTTCAGCGCACCGGCCGCGCACCACGCACCACCCACGAGGTCGCGCTGAGCACCGTCACCGCGCGACACCTCGGCGTCCGCGCGGGCGACACCCTGTCGATGCAGTTGTCGAACGGCGCGCCGGCGTCGTACCTGGTGACAGGGACGGTGCAACAACGCTTCCACCCCAACGCAGATCTGGCCGTTGTCACGCCCGCCGCCCTGCCCACAGATACCGGGCAGTTCATCGTGGGCAACACCGAGTTCTTGGTGAGGTCATCACAGACGATCACCTGGAGCGACGTCCAGCGGGCGAACGCGATCGGCGCGGTCGTCGTCGCCCGCTCGATCGTCGAACACCCGCCGCCCAGATCCGCGGTGCCGTACTTCCGTTCCGGGCAAGGCGTGACATTCGGCCCCAGCGGCAGCGCTCACCCAAGCACAACAGCGATCGCGACAGTTGCCGTCATCGCGGTCATGTGCGTGCTGGAAATCGTGTTTCTCGCCGGGCCGGCGTTCGCGATCGGCGCCCGCGCCCAACGGCGGCAACTCGGGCTTGTCATCGCCTCGGGAGGCGAACCGCGTGACAGCCGCAACGTCGTGCTCGGCGGCGGCATCGTGTTGGGCGCCATCGGAGGCACCTTTGGCGTGCTACTCGGCCTGGCGGTGGCGCTTACGATCCGGCATTGGCGGATCGGCACCGGCGCCGATTTCGGCGGCCTTCACTTCCACGGCGTCGAGATCCTAGGAGCCGCCGCGGTGGCGATTCTTGCCGGCACACTCGCTGCTGTGATGCCGGCCCGGGCCGCGGCACATCACGACGTCGTCGCCGCCCTGGCGGGCCGCCGTCCCGAAGTGCGACTACGCAGGCGAGTGTCGGTCGTCGGTTTGGTGGTCCTAGCGGCCGGGGTGACGCTCACCGCCTACGGCGCGATACGCACACCACAGTCTGCGGACATCGCCTACGGGTCGGCCCTTGCCGAACTCGGGTTAGCTGCATGCATACCTGCACTCGTCACCCTCGCCGGCCAGCTGGCGCGCCGGCTACCGCTTGCGCCGCGGTTGGCGTTGCGCGACGCCGCACGCAACCGCACGCGCACCGCATCTGCGGCCGCCGCTGTGATGGCGGCGGTCGCCGGGATGGTGGCCGTCGGTATCTACGCGGCGAGCAACGACCTGGCAGCACAACGCAACTACGTCCCCGAGCTGCGCGCAGGGCAGTCCGCGGTCGCATTGTGGAACAACCCCGACACCGGCAAGGCACAACAGGTCGCCGCGGCTGCGACCTCGGTGCTGCCGGTACGCGCAACCGCGCTGGTCGACGCACCGACCTGCGACGCAAGCATCAACAACTGCCTCAGTTACGAGCCGTTGCGACCCGCCAGCCAACTCTGCCCAGCACCGCCCTCACCGTCGGCCACCCAAGCCCAGATCCGGCAATGGGAAACCGACCCCCGCTGCACCCAGTGGGGAGCCGGGGGTGGCTACCTCTTCGGACCGGTCGTCATCGGCGGACCGGAGCTCGTGCGACTCATCGCCGGCCACGACGACCCCGCCGCGGATCGTGCACTCAACGCCGGCGGCGCGGTCGTCTTCAGTCCCCTATACCTCGACGGCGGCCGGGTCAGCGTCGCCAGCTACCCCAACGGGCAGTCGAAGCCGACGAACACGATGACCTTCACCGCCACCGCGGTCACCGCGACGCTCGACCAATCCCAGCCAGCTGGCGCGCAGAAAGCCCTGACCCCCCAGCTCTTATTGTCGCCGGCCGCCGCAAACGCGCTCGGCATCACACCGGTCGCCACCGGGGTGATGCTCGACACCACCCGCATCCCGACCACTGCCGAGCAACGCAAGGCCGACCGCGCGATCGCCGTGATCGACGGCGAAAACGCGCTGATCGTCGAGCGCGGCCACCACGGCCACCTCCCACTCGACCTCTTGCTCCTCGTCATCGCCGCAGCGTTCGTGGCCATCGGCGCAGCGGGCGCCGCAACCGGCCTGGCGATCGCGGACGGACGCACAGACCAAGCAACGCTCGCCGCGATTGGCGCCGCGCCAAGCACCCGGCGGCGGCTCGCGATGGCCACTGCGGGCTGCATCGCACTCATCGGCGCCGCCCTCGGAGGCGCGACCGGATTCGTACCCGCGCTCGGAGTGCTCCGAGCCCACCAGACGCTGCTCCACCCGCAGGCGCACGGAGTTGGCATCGCGTTCGGGCAAACCACAACCACCCAAGGCACCCAATACTTCAGTGCAGCGTCGACCGCCATCGCCCATGTGGCGGTGAGCATTCCGTGGCTACTGATCGCAGCGGTTGTCGCCGGCCTCCCAGTGTTTGCTGCCATTTGCGCAGGGGCCTTCACCCGGTCGGGGAACGCCCTCAAGCGACGCGTCGTCTGATCGGCCGCCGGGGTCGCGCCAGGTAGCCCGCAGGACCGCACCCGATACTCCACCGGGCTGCAAGAGTTGCCAATCGTGAGGAAGGCAACGCACCCTATTTGCACGAAATAAGTCGGCGCAGTGGTCGAACACTTCGACAACCGGCAGCATCGACAAGGCGCTCATCTGGCCGCGATGACGCGCATTCTGTCGTGCCGAAAGTCGGATGTCCTTCAGAAGCCGGTTTTAGCGTCAGCTTCTCAGGATGGCGCCGCGGAATAGCTTCGCCATGCAGTCTGCGCCCGTCGGTCGCCAGTGCCAGCCTTACCTCAAACGCAGTGAGTTGGAATGTCACGACATCGTCTGCCTCGCGATCGGCGATGCGACGATTCGTCAGGCCGGGTCCGTACCTATTGGCGCGTGACGAGCAGTGGGGGCGGCGCGTCGAGAGGCCCTGGGATTGAAGTGACTAGTGCAGGCCCGGTCATCCCTTCTTGCCAGATCAGCAGTTCGCCGTGGTCACCGTTGTTGATAGCTGCGAGCAGGGAATTGCCGGTCGCGTCGAACGCGAGGCCGACCTCGGTTTTCGGCGCGAATTCGAGGTTGGGCACGATCGAGAGCCGGCCGGTGTCTAGGTGCAGGATCGCGATGTCGGATGGCGGAAAGTCGGTGGCGAACCTGACGTCGTGAATGGTTCGTGCGAGTTGGAACGCGATCAGATTCCGGTCGGGGCTGAAGATCGCGACGGACACCGGGCTGCGCCCGACAGGCAGCGGATAGTCCCCGGTCGTTTGGCCAGTGACCAAGTCCCGCCGTTGGAGGGCGCACGGAAGAGGCGGCGTTTGCGGAGCGGCGCAACTCCCGGTCTGCAAGATGAGGTCCCGACCTTGGGCGGCCTTGAGCGAGCCGCCCACAAAAGTTCGGACGACCGTGCCTGTCGTGGCGTCAACAACCTCGACGGTCGGTGGCATATCGGGGTTCGCGGGATCGTCCACGCCGACTACCATGCCGGTCGTGGTGTCGGCAAAGAGGTACGCGTTCGTTGCGAGGGTGATTGCTCGGCCGCCGTCAAGTGGAGTCAGCGTCGGCCCGGCATTGACGGGCGCGCTGCCGGATGGGTTGATCTGCGACGGATATTGCACACCCCACGCGTGATGCTCGCCACCAACCAACCATCCGCGACCTGAACCGGTGAGCCGGTGGGCGGCGCCGGCCTCGACCCGGTACAGCGTGCCTTCCCCACCCCTGGTGGCGCCGCACGGCGCGACCTGCGCGTACGCGGCGTTCGGTGCGGATACCAAAGCGTCAACGAGCCCGCTGCTGTCGGGACCACCGGCGACGGGTGTCGTCGATGGTTGGTCGAGCCTCACAACTTGCAAGCTGGCGCCGCCGATCAAAACGCTTCCGGCGACGTGACCGTAATGCAACGCCAACGTTCGCTGTGGCAGAAGAGCAGTCGAGCCGCACGCCCCAGGAGCCGACGGCCACTCGGCCGCCGATCCCGTCACCGGCACGGGCACGGGCTGTATCGCGCTCGCCACAGTGGCGGTTGGCGCTGCCGATGCGGCGGTGAAACTGGAGCCTGGTGGCTGAGGCGCGACACTGTGGCGCGGCCCGCTCTGCGTGACCACGACCACGATGATGAGCGCAGCGATCCCCACTGCTCCCGCGACAATCCCCACCGAGCGCGGCAGGCCCGGCCGCTTGCCGCCTCCGTCGATGACATCGCTCACCTGACCAAGCTAAGCACCCCGGGCGGCGATCGCATTCTGTTGCCGCTCCGGCAACAGGGAGTGGGTCGGGTCGTGAACAAGGGCCCGATGTCCATCGCAAATCGTCGGCCCTGACGTCGTGGCCATACGGAGCGCGGCATTCAGCAGAGGTACTGTCGCGGCGCTGCTTAGTACCCGCCGGGTTGGGTCATGATGGCCCAACTGGTGAGTGCATCCGGCGATGCGGCAATCTCGGCAGGGGGAGGCGGGGGGATCATGAAGATCGGCGTTCCCACGTGGACTGCTTGGACCGGCCTCGCCGGCTCCCTCGTGGGCGCAATCTGGGGTATCGCGATCATCGCCCCACACAGCACAGGCCACTGCACCACAACAGTGGTCAACGGTGTCACGACCCTCACCGGGGGCGGCACCTGCAGCGTAAGTTCGACCTCCGGTTCACTTGTCGGCGCCATCGTGTTCGTCGCCGCCAACAGTCTTCTCGTGACGCTAATTTTTCTGGCGGCCGGCCTCGCGGCACGTTTCATTGGGAAGCGAATTGTTCTGGCGGCAGGCCTCGCGGCACGTTTCATTGGGAAGCGTCGACGACGACCTCCCTTTGGTCGTGAGGCTTAATCCGATCCCGCGGGGCGACGCGGCGGCGATTGGCCTGCTACACACGTGGGTTCGCTGAACCCGCCGGTTCCAGTTCCGCGCGAACCGGAATGGATATGCGGTCGCCAGTGATGTTCTTCATCCTGTTCGCGGCTCCATCGATCGGTAGGGCATCCGACGGGCGATCGCGACCCGCC
>Ga0207929_1000225_pt1 | contig 16005 bp, 14 predicted proteins | sample NGESurdeep072012_FD_184466 | JGI IMG/M metagenome (GOLD analysis project Ga0207929, IMG submission 184466) | Arctic peat soil microbial communities from Barrow, Alaska - NGEE Surface sample 53-1 deep-072012 (SPAdes) | ecosystem: Environmental > Terrestrial > Soil > Wetlands > Peat ... | reverse complement strand
CGATTGATCGTCTGCACCATCGCGAACATCAGGCGCGCTGTGTTCTTCTCTTCCTTGTCGTCGAGATCCCACTTGCCGGGCACGTGGCAGAATCCGCAGCTCACGCCGAGTGAGCGGCCGAAGCCCATGTTCATGATGTTGACCAGCCGTCCCGCGGGAACTCCCTTCAGGATCTTGATGTTCTTGAACACGCTCTCGGCCGGCTGATTCTCGCGGCCCGCGATCGAGCGGAGGATCGTCGCCGACGCGCTGTCGCGCCTCGCCGCGTTCAAGCTGTCGCGCACCCGCCGCGCCGAATCGGTGAGGGGCACCCGCGGACCACCGGGGGGACCGCCGGGCATCCGCTGGCCGGCCGCGGGTTGCTGCGTTGGGGTGGGATTCGTCGTCGTCGGCGCCGTCGCGCATGCGTACACGAGAATCACGATCGAGGAAACAGCGGCTACCGCAGCAGGAACACGCTCGGTCATTAATCCTTTGCAGTTGATGTTCGATAATCCTAGGGTTCGAGCTGCAGCTGAACAAGTTGTGAGCGGCCAGCCCGGGTATCGTGCTAAGGAATCTTCTTTAAAGTGCCAGTGGTCCGACGTGCCGGCTTGGCGAGGCTGCACCACTGCTGGAGGGTCTCCTTATTTGCCCGGTCCCAGCCCTCCGGCACGGGCGCGAGCCTCCGCTTTTCGCCCGCTGTCTCGAAGCATAGCCACCCATAGGCGAATTCCTGGGCAACCGAGGCGCGCGGGCTTTTTCTGACACCACCCCGGCGCTCCAGGCCAGTACGTCTTTCCTCGGTACCGTTGAGATCTCCATCGTTCACGCGGCGGTCGACGAATCGGCGCTCCGCCGCAGACGGATGCACCCGCCAAACATCCCAGATTCTTCCCTGAGGATCCTTGAACGTTGCGTGGTTCAACTGGGCTCGCGCGTCATCGTTGATCGTCAACGGTTGCGAAATGCCTGCCGACCCACCTGGGGTCGCCGAATGTGGGTAGTCCGAGCCGCGGTCAGGTTACCTCGCTTCCAGCTGGGATTGGCGCGCCGACTCCGCCCCGACATCCCGAGGCCTCGACGGCGGCCGCGTCGGTCCCGACCCAGCCCCGATCCGCTCGATCGCCGACGCGATCTCATCGAGATCGCCAGTGGTGAGAGTGAGTGTAGCCGCGTCGATCCAGCCATCGACCTGTGACGACGACCTCGCGCCGACGATGGCGCCCGTCACCGCCGGCCACGCCAGCGTCCACGCCACGGCCACGGCCGACACGCTCGTATTGTGGCGCTGGGCGATCGGCCTGAGCGCATCGCGCAGCACAATGTTCTTTTCGAGGTGCGGTGTCTGGAAGTTCACCGATTTTTTCCGCCAGTCGTCGTCGGCCATCTTTTTCACACGATCCAGCGAAAAGCTATCCGTTAGAATTCCGGCCTGCATCGGGCTGTAGACGATCACTCCGGTGCGGTTAGCGTTGCACCACGGAATCTCTGCCGCCGCGGCGTTGCGACTTATGAGCGAGAAGGGCGGCTGCAGCGAATCCACATGCCGGACCGACTCGCACTTTCGGAGTTGCGAAACGTCATAGTTGGAGACCCCGATCGCGCGAACTTTTCCCTCTTCGACGAGTTGTGCCATGGTACGCCAGGATTCCTCGATCGGCACACCGAACTCGTCGGGTCGGTGGATCTGATAGAGATCGATGCGCTCGACGCCGAGCCGGCGCAGTGATGCCTCGCACTCCCGGCGCATGGATTTGGAGGCGAGCGAGCGGACGGCCTCCTTCATCGGATCGCTCTCGTCCCACACCAGTCCGCACTTGGTGAACACGTACGGACGGTCGGCAGCGCCGCGCCCCTTCAGCGCTCTGGCGACGACCTCTTCCGAATGACCGAGTCCGTAAATCGCGGCGGTGTCGATCCAGTTGACGCCGCGCTCGAGCGCGTGATTGATTGCGGCGATGGATTCATCGTCGTCCTGCGGACCCCACCCGAACGCCCACCCACCACCGCCGGTTGCCCACGAGCCGAATCCCACGCGGGTGATTTCCATGTCGGTAGTGCCGAGCTGTCGAAGAGGAAGCGTGGTGACCATCGGAGCGGCTCCTGAGCGTCGTGGCTAGCGGTGGAGAATCTTCAGTCTGCCATACTCGTGCCCGCGAGCACGATAAGCTGACCGGACATCATCGGCAGATGTTTGGGAATCGTGCAAAGGATCGGATAGATACCAGCGTGCTTCGCAATATAGGTGACCCGGGCCGTCTGCTGCGGGGGAAGCGGCACCACCAGATCCGGCAGCGCGAACGAGTGATCGTCGTCCTCGGGATTGATCAACGTGAAGTGGATCGTGTCTCCCTCCACTACCGTGACAGTGCTTGGCGAGAACGCGTAGACCTCCTTTCCCTCGAGCACCCCGCCTTTCCCGAAATCCTTGGCCAGGAATGGAAATGTGCTCACCTGCTCCCTCACCAGAAGCGGAACAGTCGTGACGGTGATCTCGCGGACACGCGGAACATACGCGTGCGTTGATGCGGGAGCCTTCGGGCCCGCGCATCCGGTCAGTGAGATGATCCCCGCAGAAATCAGAATCGATCGTTTCATTTGTAGATCAGCAGAGGTCGAGCGCTCCGATCAGTGAATATGCTCGTTCAATGTGGGGCTCGACACCTCCGAGCGCCGCAATGTAGAATATCAGGTGTGATCGGGACGCTATCGGAACGGAAGACGCAGACTTGGCCAAAGCTCACGCTCGATGAGTGGGCGCCGACGCAAACGACGCTGCATCGCTGGACGCAGATGGTCGGCAAGACTCGCCTGGCCCTGGCGCCGATGCAGAACCACTGGTGGCAGGTCGTGATGTACGTCACCGAGCGAGGGCTGACCACTTCGCCTATACCATTTGATGGCCGCACCTTCGACGTCAGCTTCGACTTCACTAACCACAAGCTGATCGCGCGGACGAGCGACGGAGACACTCGCGCGCTCCCGCTGGTAGCGCAGTCAGTCGCGGACTTCTACGAGGCGTACATGTCGATGCTCCGCTCACTCGGCATCGAGGTGAAGATCATGCCGGTGCCCGTCGAGATGGCGGACACCATGCGGTTCACCGAGGATCGCACGCACGCGTCGTACGATCCGGATGCGGCGCATCGTTGCTGGCAGATTCTCGTCCAGGCCGATCGCGTGCTCAAGAGATTTCGGGGGCGATTCATCGGCAAATCGAGTCCGTCGCATTTCTGGTGGGGCGGGTTCGACCTCTCGTGTACCCGATTCTCGGGACGTCCGGCTCCGCAGCATCCCGGAGGCATTCCCAACTGTCCGGACTATGTGACGCGCGAAGGCTACTCGCACGAATGCATCAGCGCGGGCTGGTGGCCGGGAATGGTGGGGAGCCCGGTCGCTGAGCCGGCGTTCTATGCGTACTCGTATCCCGAGCCGGCGGGCTGCGATGTCGCGCCCGTGCGGCCCGACGCCGCGTACTATCACCCCGTGATGCACGAGTGGATTCTGCCGTACGAGAGCGTCCGCACGTCTCGGGACCCCGAGGGTGCGCTGCTCGAGTTTCTTCAGAGTACCTACGAGGCCGCCGCCAATCTCGCCAAGTGGGACAGGGCATCGCTCGAGCGGCCGAGTGGGTGGAGGCCACCTCCTTCTTCCCGGATCTGACCGGGCTGGGATCGCGAAAGTCCGGATGCTTCAACGAGCCTCGGCGCACGACTCCGCTGTATGGGCACGCGCCGTGCGTTAAGAGTTACCAACGCCGTCAGAGTGAATCAGGAGGAAGGATGAGAGCACGCGACATTATGACGAGGGAGCCCGAGTGTTGCCGGCCGGACCAAACCGCGCGGGACGCGGCGGGGGTGATGCGCGATCGCGACTGCGGGTGCGTTCCGATCGTGGATGATGCGGGAAGCGTCGTCGGGATCGTGACCGATCGGGATCTCGCTGTGCGCGGAGTCGCGACGGGCAAGGAGTCCACCACCAAGCTGAACGATCTGATGACGCCGGCGGCGAGCTGCTGCGGACCGGACGACGATCTGAGGGACGTCGAGCAAAAAATGGCCGAGCTCCAGGTCCGCCGGATTCCGATCGTCGACGCCAACGGACGCTGCGTCGGCATCATCTCCCAGGCGGACATTGCGCGTGCTTCCGCGACGGACAGCACCGTCACGGAGCAGGAGATAGCTCTCGTCGTGGAAAAGATCTCGCAGCCGCCGAGCCGGGGCCGCCCACGCACGCCCGCGGAGCCACAGATCGCGCAGGTCTAACTGCAACTGAACGAGAGGTCAGCCTGAGCTTGTAAGCTGGCAGCTGACAGCCATAGAACGTCGGGACGCCACTAGGTGGCGTGATGGCAAGAGCAGTTGCCTGTACCTTGAGCGGCGTCGGTGACGTCCCGACGTAGTAAGGCTGATAGCTGCCAGCTGCGAAGCTCAAGCTGACCTCTCGTTCAGTTGCCGTTCTATTTCAAGGAAGGCGATGCTGGCGCCCGCGCCCTGATCCCAGCTTATCAAGCCCGAGCATGTATACCTCGAGCCCCATATCAGCCAGCGTCTGCTCATAGCCCGCCACGAGCTGCTCGTGGTACCGGTCGAGCGAGAAGTCGAAAAACCCTGATGGGCGCAGATCCACTATCTGCATCTCCGCGTCGAGCATGAGCAGCTTTCCGAAATGGAGCGATCCTCCCTTGAAGAACATGTAGGCGCCGGCGGAGGTGTCCGGCGGGAGCAGAGGCGGCCTGGCTCCAATGGAGCCGAACGTCTGGACAAGCTCGTCGCCGTCTACTCTGATCGCCGTGGCATGGCCCGCGATGGCCGGCGGAGGGAGGATGCGGACCGGGTCGAGAAAGAGATCGTTTCCTTTTACAGTCACACCCTTCGCCTTGCTCAGATCCAGAATCTTTTCGAGCGAAAGGTGAAACGCCTTCATGAGATCGTCGCCATTGACGCCAAGTATGCGCGTCTTCACCGGATGCAGCTTGATGAGTCCTTCGGGAGTGACGGATACGTCCGCCGTGATCTCGAACGGTATGTCGAGGATCTTGTGCATCACCCCCGCCTGGACTACCTGCGAGCCAGACGTGTGGATCTTCAGATTCTTCAGCGGAGCGCCCGGATACGCGAAGATGTAGTTGTTCATCAGCGTCGTGAGGTCGGTGCCATTGAGTCCGATCTCGGCGTAGTCCATATCTATCACGAACGCGTTCTTGTCATCGAAGGTGATCGGTCCGCCGTGCACGGGACGCATATCGCCCCGGAGCGTCCGAATGCGGAGGGCGGCGTTGGGGATGATGTAGAAGTCGACCTTCCGCATCGACACCTGCGTTACAGAGTCAGTGGAATCCTTTCCGGGGAGCGAAGGCGCCTTTGCGCTCGCGCTCGTGGGCGACGGCCGGGCGGCGCTCGTGTCGGTAGTGGGAGAAATCATCGCGCACGCAATCTGGGAGAAGCCAAAAGCTGTTGCGGCGCCCGCTGCGAGCCTGACTCGCGCTGCCATACGGATCATCCGCTGGAATGATGCGGAAACCGACCGGGACGGCGCTCCGGATTCCCGCCGGAGTATGCCGGCAGGCCGCAGGCGACAACAAACATCGGGCGAGTTTGCCAGCCGGAAACTGACTCGTCCTGATATGTAGGTCTCCACCACTGACAACCGAGAATTTCGACCCACTAAGAAGGGTGGAGTCTCCAACAATTAACGGCCGGCGCGACGCACGATGGCGCCCAAGGAACGAGCGTGAAGAAGTACTGCAATTTCTGCGGCGAGCCGATGTCAGCCGACGACAAAGAGTGCAAGCAGTGCGGCTGGGACCTGTCGAAAAACGCGCCGCCGAGCACTGATCCCGGCGACAACAAGGCACGCCTCGGCGTCGCCGCGGGATTGGTCGTCGCATACGGCGTGATGTCGTTTCTCATTCAGGGGACTCCCGCTGAAGCCCGCGCCGAACCGGCGAGAGCTACTCAGTACGCCGACGCGCCCGAGGTCACGGCAGCGCCGGTGAGCGAGCCGGCGATGGCGATCGGAACGCTTCCGCAATCGGTCTCATCGGCGCCCGCGGCTTCGACTGCGTCGTCGGCTCTGATCACCATCAAAGTCGCCGACACCAAGGGAGCGAGCATCCAGTCCCGCGATGCGCTCCAGTACAAGTTCGAGGTTCCGGAAACCGATCAGAAGTGCAGGCTCGTCGGCTCGACCAAGGGTATCGGCGGATTCGGGCGCAACATCGAGGTGTTCCTGCTCACTGACGACGACTACGTCTTCTGGCACGCCAACCCCGCGGCGATCGCGCCGTCACAATGGGAAACGTTCAGGGGATCCGAGACCACTCTCGACTACGCTCTGCCTGGACCCGGCACCTATCATTTCGTGGTGTCGAACCAAATGTCGCCAACTCCACAGACCGTTGCGGTCAAGGCGCAGGTCAAATGCGTGAGGTAGCTCCGGCGCCGGTTCATCATCTCAGGGAAAACGCGGAACCTTCCTTGCAGCAGAGGTCTCCGGCTCAGCTCGGATCGAGGAAAGTGTGAACCGCATATTGATCAAGTGTCCGACGACGGGAAAAATGATCTACACCGGTTTCTCGATGGATCCGCAGACCTTCGAGGCATCTCCCATCGAGGAGATGGATCCGATCGAGTGTCCAGCTTGCCATCAACCGCATCGCTGGAATAAGCGGGACGCGCGCTTCGAGCGTGACCCGAACGAGTGATCGGGCGAAATCCTGATTGAGCACGACATCGACGTGTGGGGAAAAGCTTGGAAAGAATGGCGGACGGAAGGAACTGATGTAGCGCGAAGTTGGTTTCTGAGCCGACTCAGCCGCGCTGGGCGGGACAGTTCTTGCAACGAGGGTGCAGCTTCAATCCAGCTCAGACCAACGTCACATGGATGACCGACGAAAATTAGAAGCGATCGCCGCCGTGCGTCGTGAGATCGCGCGACGAGTCGCGCGCTTCTGTACCTCCCTCTCTCCCGAAGAATTCGAAAAGCTGCTGGACCGGATGGCGCACATCCAGTGGAAATACGAGGTTTTTCCCCATGGGACCGAGCGCCCACGCTTGGCGGAACCGGGATCAGGGACCTCCGAAGCATCCACGATACCAAAGCAGGGAACCATAAGCTGACAGTGTTGTGAGTTGTTCAGCTGTTCCGGCGGCCTCGGGACTGCTGCGGGTATTTAGCGGGCCCGATCCCCATCCTCCTGCGGCCAGTTTCGTTTCCCCCGCTCCCTCTTGCACGCTGCACCTCGACACGCACACAGTCGACGGCTGCCAGTAGTCGGCAGGTAGGTCTCGAGTAGTAAAACTCCGCGGATCAGTAAATCCGCGGAGTTCTTGCGTATGCTCACTTCATCCCTCGCTATTGGGTCGCGCCGACCTGTCGCGAGGCTGACAGCCACGCCCGCGAATCGACGGGTTGCGGTATCGTTCGTCCGAAGAATGGCGTGAGTACCATCACGGCGCGCCGACCAACTTTTCCGAGAGGAACCATAGATGCGTCGATCGATCCTGCTGCTGTCACTCGTCGCGGCACCTTCGCTGGCCGCGCAATCATCGCAATCATACGAGATCACACACACCTACAATGTCGGTGGTGACGGCGGCTGGGACTATGTAGTTCCCGACGCGGCCAATCACAGGGTGTTCATCGGCAGGCAGAATAGAGTGATGGTGGTCGACATGAACAGCGGGCGCCTGATTGCCGAAGTCACGGGGATCAACGGAGCACACGGCACCGCAATGGCGCCGGCGACGGGCCACGGCTTTGCGACATCGGGGAACGACAGCTCCATTGTGATGTTCGATCTCAAGACCTACAAGACTCTCGCCCGGATCCCCGCGGCGGAAGACGCGGACGCGATCATCTACGATCCCACTTCGAAGCGCATCTTCTCGTTCAACGGCGATGCCAACTCATCGACTGTCGTCGATGCACACATGGGGACGCATGTCGCCAACATTCCGCTCGGCGGCAAGCCCGAGTACGGGCAGTCGGCGCGGAACGGAAAGATCTACGCGAATCTCGTCGACAGCAGCCAGATCGTGGAGATAGACGCCAGGACCCTGACAGTGACGCGTCGGTGGTCGACCGCGCCGTGCAAGAATCCAGTCTCGATGGCGATCGACACGCGGCACCAGAGATTGTTCAGCGGCTGCCGGAGCGGAGTGATGGCGATCTCGGACTACAAGAACGGAACAGTGGTGGCGACCGTCCCGATCGGGCGAGGCGTCGACGGCGCGGGCTACGATCCCGTTCTTCACGATGCGTACGCCTCGAACGCGGACGGAACGCTCACGGTGATCCACCAGGATTCGCCCGACAGCTACCGCGTCGTCCAAACCGTGCAGACCGCGGAAGGCGGTCGGAACATGGGCCTCGACCCGGCAACGCACCGGATCTACGTCGTCTCGGCCAAGTTCGGGCCTGTACCCGCGGATTCGACTGCGGCAAACCCGCGGCGTCGCGCGCCGATCGTTCCGGGGACGTTCATGGTCATGGTCGTGGAGCCGGTGGGGTCACACTAGGGGTCGCCTGAGCCTTGCTAATCTTGATTCTGACGATCGTCGCGCTTCTGTTGATCCTTGTCGCCGCAGGGTTCGTCTACCTGACGGTGATCGTGAACGCGGAAGCCAACCGCGACGACGCGGTCGTTTCCGTTCCGCTGATCGAGAAGGATGCTGACGCGTTCATGCGCGCGCTTGCGGGCGCAGTCTCCCAGCACGTTCTGGGCGACAACGAGATGACTCTCCTCAAGAATGGGGTCGAGATATTTCCGGCTCTGTTCGAAGCAATGGCGGCCGCGCGCGAAAGCATCCACTTCTCGACCTTCATCTACGAGTCCGGCCGTGTGCCGGACAGGTTTGCCGATGCACTCTCCGCGGCGGCGCGGCGCGGGATCGAGGTGCGGGTTGTCCTCGACAGCAGGGGCAGCAAGACGATACGACCCGAACTCATCGCCAAAATGCGCGAGGCCGGATGTAAAGTCCGCTGGTTCCGGTCGATCCAGTGGTTCAACTGGGCGAAGTACAACCACCGAAGTCACAGGAAGCTCCTCATCGTCGACGGCAAGCTCGCTTTCACCGGTGGCGTGGGTATCGCTGACGAATGGGACGGAAACGGAGATTCTCCCGCGCACTGGCGCGATACGCACGTGAGAATCGCGGGACCGGCGGTCGCCGTGGTTCAGGCTGCGTTCGTCGATACCTGGAACGAAGCAACGGGAGAGCTTCCCATTGGAGAGAAAGCCTTTCCAATCCTGGCTCGCGCCGGCAGTGTGGTGATCTGTGCCATTCAGAGCAATCCGACGAATGCTACGAGCGACGCCCGGCGGTCCATGGCGGCGTTGATCGCCGGATCGAGCCGGCGGTTGTGGATCAGCAACGCCTACTTCATTCCCACGCGTCCATTCGTCAAAGCCCTTTCCGCCGCGAAAGCGCGTGGCGTGGACGTGAAGATTCTCATGCCGGGTCCGTATCATGATCAGCCGGCGGTGCGTCGCGCCAGCCGCCGGACGTGGCGCGCGCTGCTTCGCGGGCAGGTAGAGCTGTACGAGTTCCAGCCGACGATGATTCACACAAAGACTCTGGTGGTCGACGGCGCCGTGACTTCCATTGGCTCCATCAACTTCGACCCCCGCTCCTTCGCGCTCAACGCCGAGTTCGGAGTGGTCGCGCTCGATAAGCGGATCGCGGTACGGATGGAAGAGGCGTTTATCACTGACCTCGCTCTCGCGCGGCGCGTGACGAGCGAGGAGCTGCGGCGGCTATCGGTCCGGGATGAGCTGCTGGACACGATTTGTTATTGGGTCCGCGCTCAACTTTAGATGCAACTGCGAGAAAGGTCAGGTTGTGGGTGCGAGTAGTCGCACGCTAAGTCAGCGGTTCGAGTCTGGCCGCCGGAATCTCAAATTTGAAGATGCTCCCGCCCCCCGGCCTGTCGGCGTAGCTGACACCACCCCCCTGCGCCACCGCGAGCTGGCGCGCGATCGAGAGCCCGAGACCCGACGCACCCGAATCAGCCCTCGCGCCATTCGGCCGATAGAAGGACTCGAATATCCGCTCCCGCTCCGACATCGGAACGCCAGGGCCGCGATCCGCGATCTGGAAAGTCAGCGCACCGTTCGTCTGCGTCACCGTGATGATGACGGGGGCATCGCGCGAGCAGCGCAGAGCGTTGTCGACGAGATTCGTCATCACGCGCAGCGACTGCACGAAATCGAAAGTTCCAAGCAGCGCCGGCCGAGAATAGTCGATCACCGTCTCGATGCGTTTTGCATCGGGCACTCCCGAGAACTGGCGAATCGTCGCGCCCAGCAGATCCTCGGCCGTGTTCACCTCCGCGTTCATCGTGAACGCGCCGGCCTTGAGTCGCGAGAGATCGAGCACGTCAGCCACCATCTTGCCGAGCCTGTCCGCTTGCCCGACGATGATCTCGGCGTGTCCGTGCGCGTTGGAGCCATCGGCCGCAATGTCCTGCGCCAGCGCGCGTATCGCCGTCAGCGGCGTCCTCAGATCGTGTGACACCGACGCCAGCAGAATGTCCTTGAGACGGCTCGCTTCTCTCAGCGCTTCGGCGTGCCGCACCTCCGCTGACAGTGCCTCGATCTCTTCGGCGTGCCTGCGCGCGCGCTCGGCCTCTGCGCGCGCCCTCGCGAGCAGGTAATTCGCCACGAGCGCGGTAGACAAATACGAAATCAACGCCAGCACATCGAGCGGCTCATTTACGGTGAGCGTGTCGAATGGCGGCTGGAAGAAATAATTGATCGCGAAGAAGCCGAGGAAGGCGACGAAGATTCCTAGCCATCGCTCGCCACCAGCGGTGGCGCCGAGCACGATGAGGATATACACGAACGCGGCGTGGGCTTGCTCGATGTTCGGCCTCGCGCTTCGCATGACGAACGTCGACAGGACCAGAATGACAAGCCAGAGGGCCCAGTCGATGTACCTGACCGTCTTCGCGGTCACGGCGTCAGAATGAAGCGATAGCCGACACCCGGTTCGGTGATGACGAGCCGGGGATCGGCGGGATTCAGCTCGATCTTGCGGCGAAGGTTGGTCACGTGAACGCGCAGGTATAGTCGCGCGTCACCGAATGAGCGCTTCCAGACCGCCGCGAAGATCTGTTGGTGTGTGAACACCCGGCCCGGATCGGAAACGAGCACCGACAGCAGCTCCCACTCTATTGGCGTGAGACGTATCACGACATCGTCGCGCGACGCCTGGCGGCTGTGAAGGTCGATCGACAGTCCGTCGGCCAGGATCACGCCGTACCGCGAGCGCGGCGCGCGCGATCGGCGCAGCTGCGCCGAAACACGCGCAGCGAGCTCCTGGGTCGAGAACGGCTTGGTGATGTAATCGTCCGCACCGGCGTTGAGCAGCGCGACGGTGTCCGCTTCGCCGTGCCGCGCGGTCAGCACGATGATGGGCGCGGCCGTAGTCGCCCTGATGCGCCTGCACACATCGATTCCATCGATGTCTGGAAGCCCGAGATCCAGAATGATCAGGTCAGGGCGCGAGCTGTCGACCGCGCCGACACCGGCCGCTCCGGTGGACGCTTCGATGATGGCCGGGTGATGATCGCGAAGCGCGGCGCTCACAGCACGCCTGATATCCACTTCGTCTTCGATGACGAGCAGTCGATAATGCTCAGTCGTGACGCTCATAAGGCCGTTTCCGGCGGCAGGTTGAGCGTCATTCCGAGGTTGAAGACGATTGGCGCCAACGAGCATCCAGGCAGTCCGAGAGTGACAGATGAACTGTAGAAGTCGTTCGCGCGTTCGGCAATGCTGGTGGTGCGGAGGACGAGCGAAGTATCCACGTCAACACTCTAGGGAAGCCGATCGTATGAGTGTCAAGGTAGGGATGCAATTCGCGCCTCGGCATTAAGAAACCGCTAAGATAGCGTCTCCCCACTCGTTCAATGCAGCACGGGTGCTACACTGGTACGTGAGGGGAGGCTGATCCGAGTTCCTACAGGCGCACGAGCCAACTGAATGACGGGATCTCAGTCTTTGCAGCGCACCGTGAAGCAGCTGGGATGGTTGAGCTCGTGTTTGCTTGTAGGACTCGGATGCAGCACCGCTCCCACGGGTCCGCCGGCTGCGGGACCAACGGGAATCTGGCAGTTGGTGGGTGTGAATGGTGTTGCGATCCCCGCCGTGATCATATCGGCGCACTACAACCAGCAGATAGCCAGCGAGGACATTGTGCTTCGCGCCAATCACACGTACGCGATGTTCACGGTTGAGAGATTTTTCGCCGGGAACATTCCTCCCGCCGCCGCCGACACAGTCTACAACCTCGGCTACTGGAACACGACGAGTGGTGATCTGGTCATCGGAGTAGTTGGTGCGACGCAGAGCGGGGACACGCTCAGCATAAGGTCGAGCGATCGCGGACTCAGCGTTTACGCTCGACAGTAATTCGTCGAGTGCCCGCGGACGCAGCGTTCATGCTCGACAGTAATTCGCGAATTCAGCGCGGAGTTCGGCCGAGAGCTCAGCGTCTTCAGGGTCCGCGTTTAACGAACGACGATTCGGGGCGTCAAACATTGAGTCACGCATGCCTCGCGCGGAGATCCAAAGCGGTTTGTCGTCCGATGAGCACCCGAGAGCAGTAGCGATTTCTCGACTGAAGATCACATGAGACTCGAAATGCCAAATAAAATGGAAGACGACGTCCGCAGTGCGTTCGACCGCGCGATCGAAGGTGCCGCGTCGCCCGAAGACCTGAATGCCACGGTTCGTGTTCTCGTGCGCAATCTCAAGAAGGAAGGGCGGCCGCCGGAAAGTGTGATCGTCACGATCAAGAATCTGTGCGGGCTGTCGCATATGACGGTTGCGGCGGACACCGATTCGAGCGTCGACTTATCGGAGAGAAGGAAGATTTCCGATATGGTCGTGAGTACCGTCATCGACGAGTACTACACGGGGACCCGGCTGGCTGGACGACGCCCGTGGAAGGGGTACTCTCTCGAGATCGGGGACGACCCCCAGGTAACTACTACCTAAAAGAAAAAGAAGACTGCCTGCGGCAAAACCTTCCCGGCACGACGCAGCCGAAGTTCCACACAAACCCCGTGTAGGCTGCCTTGGGCTGAGGCCCTGTTAGAGGCGCGATGATGCCGGCATCGAGTGCGAGCCACTCGCGCACGAGGTAAGTGGGACCGATGAGCAAAGCGGCGATTCCCTTGGCGCCTACTGGCCCGGTGGTGCGCGGATAGCCAAACAACTCGACGGCTGCTCCGAGTGGGCCGCTCACCGGGAATCCGAACGACGCGGTCCAGACACTGGCCCTCTTCGGCGTCGATGTTCCGTCCCCGCCTCTCCGCGTCTGACCGATGTTCAGATCCATCGCGACCGGCCCCAGCTGATGGCTCGAGATCAGCAACAGCGAAAAATCCGTGGTCCCGGTGCCGGCTCCGCTCTGTGATGCTGTGGGCAGCTTGATCGCCGGCAGAAGGGCGAAGTCTCCGAGTATGGGGGCATCATCGGCAATGCGGAACTTGACTCCAACCGTGATATCGCCCGCCGCGAAAAAACCGCCCCCGAGTGCGCGGTCCGATATGATGTTGAGGAGAAGATTCAGCTGCGTCCGTGAGCCGAGGCCGATTTTGAGATTCGTGGGCGCAAGGAATGTTCGAGTTCCATCCGAGGCCTTGTCCCATTCGCCCCCTTCCTCCAGCTCCAGAAACCCCCGCGCCACGGTTCCGGCGTGGGTTGCGACCGTCGGCCGCTCCGGTTGAACCGCGTGCGGATCTCGGGCTGTCGAATCCTTGGTGGATTCAGCGGGTGCGACAGGATTTTTCGCGACTACCTGGGCACCGAGGTCCAGGGGAATCGCGAGGAGGGCCAGTGCGAACGCGCAGGCATTGAGGACAGAAGTCGGGTACATGGTCTACTATAGAATACGTTGGAACGAATACGTTGGAACAGAATACGAAGTCATGGTGGGCTGACCCTCCAGGCTCGGGCCAGCGATCCAACGAACCCTGCCCTCTGGAATCCGCCGTACCGCAACGACAACTTTCGAGACTGCGCAATCTTCTTCCGTTACGAGCGACATCTTCCTTTCCGGTACTTCGATGAAACACCTCATTAGACATCGTCTTGCCCTCTGGGCTCTGCTATCTGTCGTGGGCCTGGAGAGCGCGTGCGTGCCGGCGGCTATTAGATCGCGAATCTCTTCCGCGCCCGCAGCCGTGGGGAGCAATCCGTTCTTCGTCGAGAGCACGCTACCGTATCATGCGCCTCGATTCGACCTGATCCGCAACGAGCATTACCAGCCCGCTCTCGAAGAGGGAATGCGGCAGCAGCTGGCCGAGATCGATGCGATCGCGAAGCAGACCCAGGCGCCGACGTTCGACAACACCATAGTGGCGATGGAGAAATCGGGTGCGCTACTCACGCGCGTGTCGAAAGCGTTCTTCGGCGTCATCGGAGCCAATACCAATGACACGCTGCAGAAGGTGCAGGAAGTCGAGGCGCCCAAGCTCGCGGCGCACAACGATGCGATCTACCTCAACGATCAGCTGTATCGCAGAGTGAAGAGCGTATACGACCAGCGGGAGTCGGGCAGTCTCTCGAGCGAGCAGAAGGCTTTGGTCGAGCGCTACAACCGTGACTTCGTGCGCGCGGGCGCGCAGCTCTCCGAGGCGGACAAGGTCCGCATGCGCGCGATCAACCAGGAGCTGTCGAAGCTCTCCACCGATTTTTCCAACAAGCTCCTCGCGGGAACCAAGGTAGGAGCGCTCGTCGTCGATAACGTTTCGCAGCTCGACGGACTCACCGCCGCCGAGATCAACACGGCGGCCGAGGCGGCGAAGGGGCGTGGACTTGCGGGCAAGTGGGTTCTTCCGCTTCGCAACACCACCCAGCAGCCGGCGCAGGCGGAGCTCAAGAACCGCGCTGTTCGTCAGAAGCTGTTCGAGCAATCGACGCTCCGCACGTCGCGCGGCGATAGCAACGACACGAAGGGCACCATTCGTCGCATGGCGGAGCTGCGCGCGGAGCGGGCGCAGCTGCTCGGCTATCCAACCTGGGCGGCGTACGCCCTGGCGACTCAGGGGGCCAAGACTCCGGAGAACGCGATCAAGCTACTTACAGATCTTGCTCCTCCAGCCACTGCGAGAGCGCGCGTGGAAGCAGCCGACATGCAGAAGTTGATCGACGCCCAGGGCGGAGGGTTCAAGCTGCAGCCGTGGGACTGGCAGTACTACTCAGAGCAGGTGAGGAAGGCCAAGTACGATCTGGATGAGTCGCAGATAATGCCGTACTTCGAGCTGAACAACGTGCTGCAGAACGGCGTGTTTTTCGCCGCGAACAAGTTGTACGGGCTTACGTTCAAAGAGAGGCACGACATCCCGGTCTATCATCCCGATGTGCGGGTGTTCGAGGTGTTCGACGCGGACGGGTCACCGCTCGCTCTCTTCTACGCCGACTACTTCAAGCGCGACAACAAGAGCGGCGGTGCGTGGATGGATCAGTTTGTCGATCAGTCGCGCCTCACCGGGTGGAAGCCGGTGGTGTTCAACGTCGCGAACTTCACGAAACCAGCACCAGGCCAGCCGGCGCTGCTCACGTTCGACGACGTGACGACGATGTTTCACGAGTTCGGCCATGCGCTGCATGGGATGTTCTCGCACGTTCAGTACCCGACCCTCTCGGGGACGAACGTGCCTCGCGATTTCGTGGAGTTCCCGTCGCAGTTCAATGAGCACTGGGCGCTCGAGCCGACGGTGTTCGCCAACTACGCGAAACAGTATCAGACCGGCGCGGTCATGCCGCAGGCGCTCGTGGACAAGATCAAGCAGTCGGGCACCTTCAATCAGGGCTTCGCCTTTACCGAGCTCCTGGAAGCTTCGCTGCTGGATTTCGCGTGGCACACGCTGCCGCCGGGCGCCGCGCCCAATGATGTCGACTCATTCGAGGCCGCATCTCTCAAGCGATTCAACGTGGCGGTGCCCGAAGTTCCGCCGCGCTATCGCAGCACCTACTTCTCGCACATCTGGGATGGGGGCTACTCGGCC
>Ga0207929_1000224_pt1 | contig 16022 bp, 16 predicted proteins | sample NGESurdeep072012_FD_184466 | JGI IMG/M metagenome (GOLD analysis project Ga0207929, IMG submission 184466) | Arctic peat soil microbial communities from Barrow, Alaska - NGEE Surface sample 53-1 deep-072012 (SPAdes) | ecosystem: Environmental > Terrestrial > Soil > Wetlands > Peat ... | reverse complement strand
TGCGTGGATGCTCGAGCAGCGGTTGAAGGGCCTTCGCATCTTCGAGAAGAAGCCGATGCCGCTCTGGGGTGCCGACCTGTCGGGCATCGACTTCGACAACATCAAATACTTCGTGCGTTCGACCGAGAAGCAGGCCGACAGCTGGGACGACCTGCCGGCCGACATCCGCAACACCTACGACAAACTGGGCATTCCAGAAGCTGAGAAGCAACGGCTTATTTCGGGCGTAGCGGCACAATATGAGTCAGAAGTGGTCTACCACAAGATTCGGGAGGACTTGGAAGAGCAGGGTGTGCTGTTCCTCGACACCGACACCGGGCTGCGCGAGCACGAAGACCTGTTCCGCGAGTACTTCGGTTCGGTGATCCCGGCCGGCGACAACAAGTTCTCGGCACTCAACACGGCGGTGTGGTCGGGCGGCTCGTTCATCTACGTGCCGCCGGGCATCCACGTCGACATCCCGCTGCAGGCCTACTTCCGCATCAACACCGAGAACATGGGCCAGTTCGAGCGCACGTTGATCGTCGTCGACGAGGGTTCGTACATCCACTACGTCGAAGGCTGCACGGCGCCGATCTACTCAAGCGACTCGCTGCATAGTGCGGTCGTCGAGATCATCGTGAAGAAGAACGCGCGCTGCCGCTACACGACGATTCAGAACTGGTCGAACAACGTCTACAACCTGGTCACCAAGCGGGCGGTTGCGCAGGCCGGCGCCACGATGGAGTGGATCGACGGCAACATCGGCTCGAAGGTCACCATGAAGTACCCAGCGGTCTGGCTGGTCGGCGAGTACGCGAAGGGCGAGACGCTGTCGGTCGCCTTCGCCGGCGAAGGACAACATCAAGACGCCGGGTCGAAGATGGTGCACGCAGCACCGCACACGTCGTCGACGATCATCTCGAAGTCGGTGGCGCGTGGTGGCGGTCGTACCAGCTATCGCGGTCTCGTGCAGATCATGGACGGCGCGTACGGCTCGAAGTCGACGGTCAAGTGCGATGCCCTGCTGATCGATGCTGCCAGCCGTTCTGACACTTACCCCTACGTTGACGTGCGCGAAGACGACGTCTCGATGGGCCACGAAGCCACCGTGTCGAAGGTCAGCGAAGACCAGCTCTTCTACTTGATGAGCCGCGGCATGACCGATGACGAAGCCATGGCGATGATCGTGCGCGGTTTCGTCGAGCCGATCGCGCGCGAGCTGCCGATGGAATACGCCCTCGAGCTCAACCGGTTGATCGAGCTGCAGATGGAAGGGTCTGTGGGCTGACGCATGGCTGAACTCACAACAGCGGCCGACGATCTCGAGCTTGGCGAGCTCCAGCGCGCCAGTGCCGAGATGACCGACGCGCCGGCTGCGCCCGCGGGGCACACGCACGGTCGCGGCGGCGAAGGCGGTCGGCATCTCGACCGCACTTTTTCGCGTGACCCACAGGCTTTTCCCGAACCGACGTCTCGTCAAGAACTGTGGCGGTTCGCCGCGTTGCCACGCCTCCGGCATCTGTTCGCAGCTCCGGTGGCCGATGGTCCGCTCGCCTACTCGTGGGCCGCGAGTGCGCCGGTCGACGTCGTCCCCATGTCCGACCCACGTGTTGGCGCGGTGCACACGCCCTTCGACCGGCTGTCGGCGATCGCCATGGCGAACGCTACTGAGGCGCTTGTCGTGACCGTCGCCGGCGACGTGTCCGACGCGATCGTCGTGGGAGCCAAGGGGACTGGCGGGGTCTCATACGGCCATGTGATCGTCGACGTCGCGCCGCACGCGACCGCGACCGTCGTGCTCGACCATGTCGGCAGCGCGCAGTACGCCGCCAATGTCGAAATAAAGGTCGGCGACGGCGCATCGGTCACCGTCGTCAGCATTCAAGATTGGGACGACGACGCGGTGCACGTCACCTCGCACACGGCGCTCGTCGGGCGCGATGCCCGGCTTCGCCACATCGTCATCAGCTTCGGTGGCAACGCTGTGCGAGTGACACCGGTCGTGCGATTCGCCGGGCCCGGGGGAGACGTCGAGTTGCTCGGGCTGTTCTTCGCCGACGCCGGCCAGCACATCGACAACCGGCTGCTGGTCGATCACGAAATGCCGCATTGCAAGAGCCGCGTCAATTATCGCGGCGCGTTGCAAGGCGATGGTGCTCGGTCGGTCTGGACAGGCGACGTCGTTATCAGAGCGACCGGTATCGGCACCGACACCTACGAGGTGAATCGCAACCTGCTGCTCACTGACGGCGCGCGTGCTGATTCGGTTCCGAACCTTGAGATCCTCACCGGCGAAGTCGTGGGTGCCGGCCACGCAAGCGCGACCGGGCGGTTCGACGACGAGCAACTCTTTTACCTGCAGGCACGGGGAATTCCGGCCGATCAGGCTCGCCGGCTCATCGTCCGTGGCTTCTTCGCAGATGTGATCGAACGCATTCAGGTGCCTGAGTTGGTCGAGCGCCTGCTCGCCACGGTCGACCGCGAACTCGAAGGCTCGATGACGTGACGCACCTCAATGAACCTGGTGCCACTCAACCTGTCACCACCCAACCTGTCACCACCCAATCAGGAGTTACCTCGTGAGCGCCCTTGAGATCCGTGACCTGCACGTTGTGGTCAACGCCGGCACCACCGGCGAGGCCGGCAGCACCGGTGTTGTCGAAGAATCGCGAGAGATTTTGCGCGGCGTCGACCTCACGGTGAACGCGGGCGAGACGCACGCCATCATGGGCCCGAACGGATCAGGCAAGTCGACGCTGGCCTACTCGATCGCCGGGCACCCGAAGTACACGATCACGCGTGGCACCGTGACCCTTGACGGTCACGATGTGCTCGCCATGAAGGTCGACGAGCGGGCCCGAGCCGGGCTGTTCCTCGCGATGCAGTACCCGGTCGAGGTGGCCGGCGTGTCGGTCTCCAACTTCCTGCGTACCGCCGCAACGGCGATTCGGGGCGAGTCGCCGAAGATCCGCACCTGGGCGGGCGAGGTCAAGACGGCCATGACCAAGTTGCAAATCGACGCTGCGTTCGCCGAGCGCAATGTGAACGAGGGGTTTTCGGGCGGCGAGAAGAAGCGCCACGAGATTCTGCAGCTCGAGTTGCTCAACCCGAAGTTCGCGATCCTCGACGAGACCGACTCGGGTCTCGACGTCGACGCATTGCGCGTGGTTTCCGAGGGCGTGAACAGGTTTCGTGCGCAACCCGACCGCGGTGTGCTGCTGATTACCCACTACACCCGCATCTTGCGCTACATCGAGCCTGACTTCGTGCACGTGTTCGTTGACGGTCGAATCGTCGAAGAAGGCGGCCGTGAACTTGCTGACCGTCTCGAAGCCGAAGGTTACGAGCGCTACGCCAAGACGGGCTGATGAGGCTGCTCCGATGACGCTGAACACCACGCCCTACGACGTCGATCTCGTGCGCAAGGATTTTCCGATCCTTGAGCGTCGCGTCCATGACGGCGTGCCCCTCGTGTACCTCGACAGCGCGAACACCTCGCAGAAGCCGCGGCAGGTGCTCGACGCGCTGACCGAGTTCTATGAGCAGCACAACTCCAACATCCACCGGGCCACCCATGCCCTCGGCGAAGAAGCAACCGAGGCCTACGAAGGCGCCCGGATGAAAGTGGCTGCGTTCATCGGCGCGGCTAGCCCGGATGAAGTGGTGTTCACCAAGAACTCGTCAGAGTCGCTCAATCTCGTCGCCAACGTGCTCGCCTGGGGCGCTCGTGCACTGCAGCCCGGCGATGAAGTCGTCATCACCGAGATGGAGCATCACTCCAACATCGTGCCGTGGCAGCTGCTGTGCCAGCGCACGGGCGCCACCTTGCGATGGTTCGGCGTGACCGACGACGGCCGACTCGATGTGTCGAACATCGACGACCTGATCAACCCACGCACGAAGGTGGTCTCCTTCGTGCATATCTCCAACATTCTCGGCACCCTCAACCCCGTACAGATCCTTGCCGAACGTGCGCACGCCGTCGGTGCCCTCGTCGTGCTCGACGCGTCACAGTCGGTGCCACACCTGCCGGTCGACGTCCAGGCTCTGGGTGTTGACCTGGTGGCATTCACCGGGCACAAGATGTGCGGCCCCACCGGCATTGGCGTGCTGTGGGGGCGACGCGACGTGCTCGACGAGCTGCCGCCGTTCCTGGGTGGCGGCGAGATGATCGAGACGGTCACGATGCCCGTCTCGACCTACGCCGCGTTACCGCACAAGTACGAGGCAGGCACACCGCCGATCGCCGAAGCGGTGGGGCTCGGCGCGGCGGTCGATTATCTCACCGGTATCGGCATGGATGCCGTTGCTGCACACGAGCACGAGATCACCGCGTACGCGCTCAACGCGCTCTCAACAGTGAGCGGGTTGCGTGTGTTGGGCCCGACGGAGGCGGTCGACCGCGGCGGCGCGATTTCGTTCACGGTCGCCGATGTGCACCCGCATGACGTCGCGCAGATTCTTGATGGCGACGGTGTGGCTGTGCGCGCCGGCCATCATTGCGGGCGGCCGTTGCATCAGCGGTTCGGCATCAGTGCATCGACTCGTGCGTCGTCGTACCTCTACACCACCCACGCCGAAATCGATGCGTTGATCGCCGGCGTCGAGAAGGCAAAGAGGTTCTTCGGCTGATGCAACTCGAAACGATGTACCAAGAGATCATTCTCGATCACTACCGCAAGCCCCACCACAAGGGATTGCGGCAGCCGTACGACGCGCAGGTGCATCACGTCAATCCCACGTGTGGCGACGAAATCACCTTGCGCGTGAAGCTCGACGGCGACACAGTCAGCGACGTGTCGTACGACAGCGTCGGTTGTTCGATCAGCCAAGCAAGCGCGTCGGTTCTCAGCGATTTGGTCATCGGCCGCGACGTCGACACGGCGCTGCGTGCGCACAGCGAGTTCGTGGCCCTCATGCAGAGCCGCGGCGAGGCAGTGCCCGATGAAGACGTGCTCGAAGACGCCGTTGCCTTCGTCGGCGTCTCGAAGTATCCGGCGCGGGTGAAGTGTGCGCTGCTGTCATGGATGGCCTGGAAAGACGCGGTCTTGCAAGCCCAGGGCGCGACGACGACAGACGCCGAATTGCATTCGCCGGCAGAGCAAAACTCGGCTATCCCTGCGTCTCCTCCGGAAGGCACCGAATGACCGCGACCGTCGACGACGTCAGAGAAGCCCTCTACGACGTGGTTGATCCAGAGCTCGGCATCAACGTGGTCGACCTCGGTCTCATCTACGGCCTCGCACTTGCCGACGACGGCACCGCGACCATCGACATGACCCTCACGTCGGCAGCGTGCCCACTCACCGATGTGATCGAAGACCAAACGCGCAGCGCTCTCAGCGGGTTGGTGACCGACTTCAAGATCAACTGGGTGTGGCTGCCGCCGTGGGGGCCCGACAAGATCACCGACGACGGCCGTGAACAGTTGCGCGCGATCGGGTTCAACGTCTAGCCACGATTTCGTCGGCTCGTCACTTCCACACGCTGTTTCTCTTTACCTGAAAGGCAATTCTGCGTGATCACCGCCACCGACGTTGAGATCAGCGTCGGCGCCAGGGTGTTGCTTGCCGCTGTCACGTTCCGGGTCGCCGCCGGCGATCGGATCGGGCTGGTGGGGCGCAACGGCGCGGGCAAGACGACGCTGACTAAGGTGCTCGCCGGCGAGGCGCTCCCGGCGTCCGGCACTGTCACGTCAACGGGTCAGGTCGGCTACCTCCCACAGGATCCCCGTACTGGCGACCTCGATGTGCTGGCGCGCGATCGCATCTTGTCGGCCCGCGGGCTTGATGTGGTGGTGCGCGACATGCGTGCGGCCGAGCTCGGCATGGGTAGCGACGATGATGTCGTCCGCGATGCGGCGGTGCGACGCTACGGTCGGGTCGAAGACCACTTTCACGTGCTCGGAGGCTACGCCGCCGAGTCGGAAGCCGCCTCGATCGCGGCCAGCCTCGGCTTGCCCGATCGCGTGCTCGGCCAGCCGCTCGGCACGTTGTCAGGCGGTCAACGACGACGGGTCGAGTTGGCCCGGATTCTGTTCTCCGGTGCCGAAACACTGCTGCTCGACGAGCCGACCAACCACCTCGACGCCGATTCGATCGCCTGGCTACGCGAGTTCTTGCGCACGCACAAAGGCGGTCTCGTCCTCATCAGCCACGATGTGAGTTTGCTCGAGACAACCGTGAATCGGGTCTTGCATCTTGACGCAACCCGCGCAGTACTCGACGTCTACAACGTGGGCTGGAAGGTCTACCTCGACCAGCGCGAGGCCGACGAACGACGCCGCAAGCGTGAGCGTGCGAACGCCGAACGCAAGGCCACCTCGCTCCAAGCCCAGGCCGACCGCATGCGCTACAAAGCGACGAAGGCGACGGCCGCACAGAACATGGAGAAGCGCGCCCACAAATTGCTCGCCGGCCTCGAAGACGTTCGCAAGCACGACAAGGTCGCGAAACTTCGGTTTCCCGAACCCGCACCGTGCGGCAAAGTGCCGCTGTCAGCTACCGGCTTGTCGAAGTCGTACGGATCACTCGAGGTGTTTACCGATGTCGACCTGGCGATCGACAAGGGCAGCCGCGTCGTCATCTTGGGTCTGAACGGAGCCGGCAAGACCACGCTGCTGCGCACCCTGGCTGGCGTCGAGACGGCCGACACCGGCGAAGTGCTCGCGGGCCATGGCCTCAAGCTTGGCTACTACGCGCAGGAGCACGAGACCCTCGACCCGGATGCGACTGTGCTTGCCACCATGCGAGCGTCGGCGCCGACGCTCGCCGACGTCGACCTCCGACGCGTGCTCGGCAGCTTCCTGTTTTCGGGTGACACGGTCGAGCAGCCGACACGCACCTTGTCGGGCGGCGAGAAGACTCGGCTGGCGCTGGCCAGGCTGGTCGTCTCCAGTGCCAACGTGCTGTTGCTCGACGAGCCCACGAACAACCTCGACCCGGCCAGCCGCGAAGAGGTGCTCGGTGCGCTGCGGGGGTATCGCGGCGCGATTGTGCTGGTCACCCACGATGAGGGCGCGGTCGAGGCGCTGTCTCCCGAGCGCGTGCTGCTGCTGCCCGATGGCGTCGAAGATATTTGGAGCGACGAGCTGGCCGACCTGGTCGCCTTGGCCTAGGCCCCATTGCGACAACAGGCGGGGTTTTGTTCGAGCACGACGAGGCCTGGGTAACTCTGATCTCATGCCAATGCCCAAGCGCACAGGTGTCGATGACTTCTTCGCCCAACTGAGCGACGTCCAGCGGCCGCACCTCGAGGCCCTGCGGAAGCTCAGCCACAAAGCCGATCGCCAAGCCCGCGAGGAACTGAAGTGGAATCTGCCGGTGTACGTCCGCGGGGAGAACACCAACCTGTGGATGCTGCAGAACTTCAAGAACCACTGCTCATTGCGGTTCTCGCCGCCGTTCTTCGCAACGCAGAAGGCCGCGGTTGAGGCCGCCGGGTACGAGGCCGGTGCGGGCTTCATCAAGCTCCGCTATGACCGCGAGCTACCGACGAAGCTTCTGTCGGCGTTGATGCAGGCCCGGATCGAAGACTACGAAGCAACCGGCGGCAGCTAGCGGCGACAGGAGGGTCATCCCGAGGGCCTGGCCCCATCTCAGGCTCGATCGAGCACGCCAAGCACGTCGCAGACCGTGATCGTGGTGTGGATCGGCGCGTCGTGGGTAGCTCACCAGAAGGAGATCACGAGAGCACGCAGATCGGCTAGCAGACGAGCTGAGCATGAGTGATCATGGGATGAAGGCCCCCAAGCAGACAGTCCGATTGAGAAGGGGAGAAACCGTGGCCGATACTCTCAAGAAGGGCAGCCGGGTGACCGGCGGCGACCGCGATCGGCTGGCCGCCGATCTCCGCAGGAAGTACGACGGCGGAGCCAGCATCCGGACGCTGGCCGACTCGACGGGCCGGTCGTACGGCTTCGTGCATCGGCTGCTGACCGAATCCGGGACGGGGCTGCGCGGGCGTGGCGGTGCCACGCGCGGGCGGGCCAAGGCGCACTGAAACTGACGGAACGGGCCGTCAGACGCGTCGTCTAGTGTCGACGCCATGGCTGATCCACAGGTCGCGATCGCCCTCCTGCCGGCTGGGCCGGCGGCCGCGTTGGCGATGCTCCGCGGGCTAACGGACAGCTTTTCCGGAGCCGTGCGGATCCTGGTCGTTCGTGGTGAGGGCGCAGATTTCTTCTGCGGCGAGGCGGTTGGCGATGATTCTGAGCCCACCGATGTTGCCGGAACACGTGCCGAGTTCGACCAATCGATCCTGCGCAACGTGCGCCGGAACGACCTCATCAGCATCGCGGTACTTCACGGTCGCGCTACCGGCGTTGGCTTGGCCCTTGCCCTCGCCTGTGACCAACGCATCGTGACGGACGACGCCCAGCTGGCGTTTGTCGCCGACACCGGCCACCGACGGCTCGACGTCGAGGCGCTGTGTTGCCTGCGTCAACTCGTCGGTCGGGCTCCCGCCCTCGATCTGGCCCTGACCGGCCGCACATTCGGCGGCGGCGAAGCTCTCGAGCTTGGGTTGGCCAATCGTTGCGTGTCGCCAGGCGATCTCGACGCGATGGTCGACACCTGGGTCGCCGAGTTGTTGGCCATGCCGCACGCGGCGGCCACTGAGGTCAAGGCGGTGCTGTCGGCGTCCGCGCAGAGTCGGTGGGCCGACGAGCTCGCCGCCGGTCTTGAACTGGCGGCGACCGAGCCGTGACGTCGGGCCCGGGAAGTACGGCGCCCAGCTCGGCGTTGGTTGGTACAACCGGTATCGCCGACCAGGCGGCCCAAGATGTCGATACACAAGGCGACCGATGATCGGGTGATGGCGCGATGAGTATGGGGCAAGGCATGAGCACGTGGCATGCCATGCGCAGTTTCACTCAAGATTCGTCGGTTACGAAGAAGAAGCTTGCCCCGGGCACGGTCAGACGCATCATCGCGTTCGCGGCACCATACAAGCGACTTGTGACCGCCTTGCTGGCCATGCTGGTCGTTGATGCGGCGCTTGGTGCGGTGACGCCGCTGCTCATTCGCGAGTTGCTGAATAAGGGTTTGCCGAACACTCATCATGCGGCCCGGCCGCATCTGGTGATCGGCCTCGCCCTTGTCATGGCACTCATTGCAGTGTTCGACGCGGTCTTGATGCTGACGGAGCGATACTTCTCCTCCCGCATTGGCGAAGGCCTGATCCTCGATATGAGGTCGAAGATCTTCGGCCACATCCAACGCATGCCGATCGCATTCTTCACGCGAACCCAGACCGGTGCACTGATCAGCCGGTTGAACAACGATGTGCTCGGCGCGCAGCAGGCCTTCACCGGCACGTTGTCGAGTGTCGTGAGCAATCTGCTCGGGGTTACGTTCACCCTCGCCGTCATGTTTGCGCTGTCATGGCAAATCACGCTGGTTTCACTTGCGCTACTGCCACTCTTCGTCTTGCCTGCGCGGTGGTTCGGTCGCAAGCTCCAGACGATCACGCGCGAGAGTTACAACCTGAACGCGGCGATGAACAACACGATGACCGAACGCTTCAATGTCGCTGGCGCGTTGTTGGTCAAGCTGTTTGGTCGACCTCGTGAAGAAGACCAGTCATTTCACGGTAAGGCCGCGCGCGTGCGCGACATCGGCATCACCCAGTCGATGTACGGCGGCGTGTTTTTCGCGTCGCTCATGCTCGTGGCGTCGCTCGGCGCGGCGCTCGTCTACGGGTGGGGCGGCTGGCTCGCGGCCGTCGGGCGTCTCGACGTCGGCACAGTCGTCGCACTCGGCGCCTACCTCACCCGCCTCTATGGGCCGCTGACCGCCCTGTCGAACGTCAACGTCTCGATCATGACCGCTCTCGTGTCGTTCGAGCGGGTCTTCGAGGTGCTTGACCTGCCGCCGATGATCGCCGACGCCCCTGATGCGGTCGATCTGCCCGCCGGCGCAAACCTCATCGAGTTCGACCACGTGCAGTTCCGCTATCCGGCGGCAGCGGAGGTGTCGCTGGCCTCGCTCGAGTCAGTGGCGATCCTCGATACCTCGCCGAACACGCAGGTCTTGTACGACGTTTCTTTTACAGCTCAGTCCGGCGAACTCGTCGCGTTGGTTGGGCCGTCGGGCGCCGGCAAGACCACGATTTCCGCGTTGGTATCCCGGCTGTACGACGTCACCGGCGGAGAAGTACGCATCAATGGAATCGACGTGCGAGCCGCGACCCAGTCGTCGGTGCGCGAAGCTGTCGGCGTTGTCACCCAAGACAGCCACATGTTTCACGACACCGTGCGGGCCAATCTCCTCTACGCGAAGCCAGACGCGACCGAGGCCGACCTCATCGAGGCCTGCAAGTCGGCCCAGATCTGGGAGTTGGTGTCGTCGCTCACCGATGGCCTCGACACACTCGTTGGTGAACGCGGCTACCGGCTGTCGGGTGGGGAGAAGCAGCGTCTCGCGATTGCGCGCCTGCTGTTGAAGGCGCCGAGCATCGTCGTGCTCGATGAGGCCACGGCCCATCTCGACTCCGAGTCCGAAGCCGCCGTGCAGCGTGCGTTGAAGACGGCACTGGCCGGTCGAACCTCGCTTGTGATCGCGCACCGCCTGTCGACGATCAGAGAAGCCGATCAGATTCTGGTCATCGACGATGGTCGCGTGGTCGAGCGCGGACACCACGATGAACTGTTTGCCGCCGGCGGCCTCTACGCGGAGTTGTATCGCACCCAGTTCGAACGGCAAGCGACCGCCGAAATCGAGCCGCTCGACGTCGTGTGATCGGCACGTGTCGCTGCCGACGGCGCGGTCACACGGGGGCGACGATGGAGTCGTCCGACTCGCATCCGCCGCGCGTCCGAACCCGGCGTGGGCCTGACCTCATCGCCGAGACAGGAAATGCCTCATGGCCGACGTTGCGTCTGCCTCTACACGGGTTCACCAGCGACCGGCCATCATGCATCCGGTCTTGGCCGCTCAAATCGAGCACCGTGCGGGCAACATCCAATTGCGCATCGCCGATGCGGTCACCAAGTTCGCCGGCACGATGACGTTCGTCTACATCCATGCTGTCGCCTTCGGCGCCTGGATGCTCTTCCTCGAAAAGTCGCCCTGGCAGACGCTCACTCTGATCGTCAGTCTCGAGGCGATATTTCTTTCGACCTTCGTCATGATCGGCCAGAACCGCCAGGGAGCGTTCGCGGCGGCGAAGGCCAACCATGATTTCGTCGAGCAAGACACCGAGCTCAAGCAGAACACCGAGCTCACTCGGCAAATTCATCAGCTCACGACGCAAATTCACGCGGTGATCAACACGAAGTAGCGCTACCGGCGACGCACCGCGCCCTCGACCAGGTCGAGCACAGCCTCGAGATCGTCGTCCGGCACGCCCATCGCCCGGTGCAGCACCAGGCCGTCAAGCACCAGTTCGAGAAACGCGGCGATCGTGTTCACCGGCACGTCGGTACGTAGCGTTCCGCGGTCGACGCCGCGTTGCAGGCGTTCGCGCGCGGCCTTGCCGATCGTGAGCGATCGGGCCGCCCAACGGTCGCGGAAATCCGCGTCGGTGCGAAGTCGCCGCGAAAGCTCCAGCTGGACGCCGAGCCACCCGGCGTCCCGAAAGCGCAGGTCGCGCATCAACTGCACCAGCCCGTATTCGGCCACCACCGCGGCCATCTCGGTCGCATCGTCTTCGGCGACGGCGAAGAACAGCGACTCCTTGTCGCGGAAATGATGGAAGATCGCCCCGCGCGACAGGCCGATCTCGGCTTCCAGTCGACGCACGGTGGCGCCTTCGTAGCCGTCGCGGGCAAAGCAGCGCCGGGCCCCGTCAATGATCGTGCGGCGCCGCGCCAGCAGGTTTTCCGCGGTCAGCCGAGGCACGATCAGGACACTACCGAGTTGGCGGCTCGGCCGCGCGAGACCGGCACCGATGAGGTGGCCAGGCGTCGCTAGCCTGAAGCCATGCGTCGGGTATGTCGGGTATTGAGAGCGGCCGGGCTCGCCGCGACGCTGGTGGCCCTGGCCGGTTGTCGCCAGACCGCGAATCTGTCGAAGCAGGAAGTAGTCGTTCAGTTCACGTTGAACGCGACCCAAGCTGACCACGCACGCGTATGGGGCCTATGTCAGCACGTCGACGGGGCCACGCCTGAGCCCCTGGTGACCAAGAGCACCCACCCGTCGACGCTTCGATTCAACGTGCGCTACCGAGTCGATCACGCCTCGAACTACCAACTCCAGCAGCTGTACAACTGCCTGCGCCAAGACGCTGCTGTCACCGGATTCAGCTCCGGCGATAGCAGCGACAACTGACCGCTGACGACGGTCAACCTTCGGCGAATAGGCGGGGCGTTCGCACCTCGGTGGCCACTCGGCGTCCGCCCCTTGGGTTTGGCTTGGCCCCGGTTGACCCCCTTTGCGTGGTCAACCGACGACTCACTCACCGCCGCGCGACGGCGAGCCGATTTCGATCATGCGTTCAACCGACCGGCGCGCCCGGGCAGCAGTGTCGGGATCGACCTCAACCTCGAAGACCTTCTGCTGCAGCGAGCGCAGCAACTTGGCCGGCGTAATCATCTTCATGTACGGGCAGACGGCCCGCGGTGACACCGGCATGAATTCGGTCGTCGAATTCGCCTTACGCAGCTGGTGCAAGATCCCGGTTTCGGTGGCCACCAGCACGCGCGCTGCGGTGGTGGTCTTTGCGTATTCGGCCATGCCGCCGGTCGACAACACCTTGGCCCGACCGGGCGGCAAGTCGCCCGACGTCGTCATGTAGAGGGCGGTGGTGGTACAGCCACATTCGGGATGCACCAGCAGGTCGGCGTCCGGGTTGGCTTCGAGCGTGGCGCGCAGATCTGACGGCGATATCTCCGCATGCACGTGACATTCACCCGCCCACACGTCCATGTCGCGACCGGTCACCCGACGGACGTGTGCGCCGAGAAACTGATCCGGCAGGAAGAAAATCTCTTTGTCTGCAGGGATGGAGCGCACCACGTCGGCGGCATTTGACGACGTGCAACACACGTCGACTTCGGCCTTGATCGCGGCCGATGTATTCACGTAGGCCACGACCACGCCGGCAGGGTGCGCAGCTTTCCACGCCAGCACGTCGGCGACGTCAATGCTGGCCGCGAGCGAACAACCGGCGTCGAGATCGGGGATCAGCACCGTCTTGCTGGGTGCCAGAATCTTGGCGGTCTCCGCCATGAAGTGCACACCACAAAACACGATCGTGTCGGCCTCGCTCGTCGCGGCGATGCGAGACAACGCGAGCGAGTCGCCGACATGATCGGCCACATCTTGGATCTCGGGCAGCATGTAGTTGTGCGCCAGGATCACCGCGTTGGTTCGCGCCGCCAGAGTACGGACCTCGGCCGCCCACTCCGTGTCGAGAGACGTCGTCATGCTCGCCAGATCACCCGTGTCCTTCAGTGGCAGGACCGATCTGCGTGGTCGGCGGTCCGTCAATCGCGACGCGTTCGGGCGTTACGAACGTCGGGTCGTCGTCGCCCGTTGGCCCCGCGTTCGCCAGCACCACCGCAATCCAGGGGAGCACGACCGCCGCCGCAATGCCGACAACGCGCAGCCAGCCAGTGAAGACGAAGATGGCGAGAACGAGGAAGACCACGCGGACGGTCATGGAGATCAAGTAGCGGCGAAGCCGGCCGGACATCTCCTCCGTATGGCCTTGCCGGGCCGACGTGACGACAAATACCGGATCCTGGTTGCGGCGGTCTTCGCCCCCGCGCTCGCGGTCCAGCTGCCCGCCGACCGCATTCGCGTCGTCTGGGTCGAGCTGTTGTGCCACACCTCTACCGTACGCCGCGTCGGCCTCTCGCATGACAGGACGAGACATGATGGGGGCGAGCGCTGCGAGGGCCAGCTTCGTAGCGGACGGCGATCAGCACGGAGGACGGCATGGGCGACCGCGCATACGGGGTCAGTGAAATCGTCGGGACGTCGGGCGAGAGCGTGCACCAAGCGATACGCAACGGCGTGCACCGCGCGTCGCAGACGTTGCGGCATCTCGATTGGTTCGAGGTCGTGCAGATTCGCGGGCATGTGGTCAATGACGACATCGAGCATTTCCAGGTGACGATGAAGGTCGGCTACCGCCTTGAGGATGTATAGGGCAGCTACGCGCTACGAGGCCTGGCTGACCGTGCTCATGTTGAAGTCACTGACGCGCACGGGCGGCATCGCCGTACGGGTGAAGTAGTCGTTCCACTCCCGCGGCAGGCACTTGGTAGTCGCACCGACTTCGGTGGTGCGCGACAGCATGTCGACTGGGCTTTCGTTGAAGCGGAAGTTGTTCACCGCGCCGACCACCTCGCCACCTTCGATGAGGTAGACCCCGTCGCGGGTGAGCCCGGTGAGGAGCAATGTCTGCGGGTCGACCGCGCGGATGTACCACAAGCAGGTGACCAACAGACCCCGTTGTGTGCTGGCGATCATGTCGTCGAGGGTGGCGGTGGCGCCGTCCTGTTCGAAGATGAGGTTGTCGATCGGTGGCGTCACCGGTAAGCCGGTCAGCGACGCGGTGTATCGAGTTTGAATGAGCGACGCGAGCCGGCCGTTGTCGATCCACGACGTGGGGGAGAGCGGCAGGCCGTTGTCGTACACCGAACTCTCCGCACTCGACGCGTGCGCGATGACGAACGGATCGCACGCCAGGCCCGGCTCGGTCGGGTCGCTTCGCAATGTCACGGGCAGATCGGTCAGTTGTTCGCCGACCCGGGTTCCGCCCCCTGGCTTGGAAAAGACGGTACGGCCGTCGTGAGCATCACGAGCTCCTGACGACCAGTACATGTAGATCAGTAGGTCGGCGAGCGCAGTCGGGGGCAGCAGTGTTTCGTATCGGCCAGCTGGCAGATCGACGCGGTTGTTGGCCCAGTCGAGCCGGGTGCCAAGGTCGATGCACGCCGTGTGCACGTCGATGTCGGTGAAGTCGCGGGTGGCGGCCCCTGACCAGGCAGATCGAGCCAGGTCGACCGACTTGGCGTTCAATTCGAGCTTGCCGGTTGGTTGGTCATGGTGCAGCCGCAGACCGCTCGAGCTGCCGAGGTAGGTCGAGTTGACGACGTGTTCGGCGAAGCCAAAGAGCAGCCGACCTTCGGCGTCAGCGCGCACGAGCTCGGTGCCAAGGTCGCCAACAAACTGCTCGAACACGGAGCCCGACGTTTCGTGCGGTTCGGCCTGCCAATCGCCGCCCACGGCTGTCGACGGCTGCACGAGGGGGCCGGCGTCTTGCGCGGGAGTGTTTTCACGGGCCGCCGCGACGGCAGCGTCGACCAGGCTTTCGATATCGGCGTTGGCTACCGCACTGCGCGAGACCACGCCGGCCGCACTGCCCTGCGCGTTGTTGACTGTCGCGACCACCGTGAGGCGGCGACCACGGGTCACGCCGTTCGTCGTCAGCGTGTTGTTGGCCCACCGAAGATTGGCGCTGCTCGCCTCGTCGGCGATGACGACACAGCCTTGTACGCCGTTGATGCCGGCCGCGATCGTGAGCGCCTTTTCAACCGTGTCTTGCGGGTTCACCGGGTTCATTCAGCGGCCGCCTTCCTGAACGGTGTTCAGAATCTTGATGCCGCGAAAAACCGCACTCGGACACCCGTGGCTGACCGGGGCGACCTGACCCGGCTGGGCTTTGCCGCAGTTGAAGGCACCTCCAAGCACGTACGTTTCCGGGCCGCCGACGGCGTCCATCGAACCCCAGAAGTCGGTGGTCGTTGCTTGATACGCGACGTCACGAAGCTGACCGACGAGCTTGCCCGCGCGTATCTCGAAGAATCGCTGGCCGGTGAACTGGAAGTTGTAGCGCTGCATGTCGATCGACCAACTCTTGTCGCCGACGACGTAGATGCCGCGTTCGACGCCCGCGATGAGGCCCTCGGTCGAGGGTCCGCCGGGTGCCGGCTGCAACGAGACGTTGGCCATGCGCTGTACCGGCACCTTGCTCGCCGAGTCGGCAAACGCGCACCCGTTGGATCGGCCGAGACCCTTGAGCTTGGCCATGCGGCGATCGAGTTGGTACCCCCGCAGTACACCGTCGCGAACGAGATCCCATTGCTGCCC
>Ga0207929_1000223_pt1 | contig 16046 bp, 19 predicted proteins | sample NGESurdeep072012_FD_184466 | JGI IMG/M metagenome (GOLD analysis project Ga0207929, IMG submission 184466) | Arctic peat soil microbial communities from Barrow, Alaska - NGEE Surface sample 53-1 deep-072012 (SPAdes) | ecosystem: Environmental > Terrestrial > Soil > Wetlands > Peat ... | reverse complement strand
CGCGCTGCTGAAAGCCGACCGCCAGGAGCTTCCGTGCCGTTGCGCGCGGACGGGTTGCCGTTGCGGGCGTTCAGGTCTCCTGGCTCGCGGCTCGCCGCCTCCATCTGCCTTCCCGAGGCTTGTGGACCTCAGTGGCGTTTGTCGGACGGAGGCTCCCCGCTCACAGTTGCGCGACAGCTCCGGTTTCTCACCGGATTCCCTTGGTGCCCTGCCCGAATCTTAGTCGTTCCGATGTTCGGCGTTGGAAGCGCGAAGGCGCAGATAGTTGTCGTGTCGCGTCGCCGGCATGGCGAAGTCGAACCGGTCGGGCACAAGCGAGAGCTCGAGGTCTGTGGGCGGAAACCCAGGCCAGGTTCCACTCATCACTCGCGCGTAGCGAGCGCTCTCCCGCAACGGCTGCAGCAAGCTGACGACGTCACGTTCCTCGCCGAGCAGCAGGCCTTCGATGAACAGGGAGCATGCGTGGTCCTCGGGGTGGTCCGCAGAGGCAAGGAGGGTCACCACCTGCGGCTGCTTCGACAGGCAGGCCCTGGCTGTCGCCCTCGCGACGACAAGGCTCGCGGCATACAGCTCGTCGGCTGATTCAACCGCCGACATCACAGTGGTGCCTGCGCTCGAGCGCTGTATCAGGACGCGATCTTTGAGGTCAGCGGCCGTGATCTGGGTCGGCGAGTTGCTGATCGGGATGCCTGCTATGGGCAGCGCCTCTTCCTCGGCACAGATGAGCGAGCCGGGAATCTTTTCATGAAGAGCACGAGCCTCGGCGGTGGTGGACACCAGCAGGCATTCGCGCGCTCCACCGGCAAGGGCATACGCGCTGACGCTGAAGGAACGAAGCACGTCTATCACGACAACCACTCCGCGCGCCCTTCGGGCGCCGTCGGCGCCGGTGAGCCGGTTGATCACCACAGATTTCGATGGTGAGGCATTGCGGCGCAGGCCGGGCATGATATTCGGCGAGAGTGACAGCGCAAGGCCCTGAAGGATCGCACCGTGCCCTTGGCTTCGAGCAGATTGCCGACTGCGGATCGATGCGCGTCGTCGGCTTGCGATTGGCACCGGGACAGCACGTTCCAGAGCATCGCAACGCGATCCCAGTTGCTCTGATCGTCACGGTCGGCCGGCTGCATTTCGACGATGGGAGCAGCCAGGGAGAGGTCTCTGCGGGTGAGATGCTCCTCATCAACCCAGGCGAGCGGCATACCTATCACGCCGAGGTGGAGACGTCGGCGTACCTCGTGTACGCGGGGCTGCCCGGCGTCAGAAGCCGAAAGTGGAGCCTGCGGCACAAGGCCTGAGCGATGTCGTGCGATCAGGGAGGCGAGTTCCACATCGCCAGGAGCCGACCGCGCTGGTCGTCGCGCAAAAGGCTGAGCGTGGCGACGTCGAGGTCCAGCGTCGATGCAGCCTTGACGTCCAGCCGGATCCAGGCCACGGCGACTGCGCGAAGAAAGTGGCCGTGCGAGAAGGCCAGCACTCGGCCCCCTGCTGCCGCGGCCAGGTTGATGAATTCCATCGCTCGCGCGTAGATCTGCGCCGGCGTCTCGCCGCCTGGGCTTCCGTCCCTGTACAGCTCCCAATCCGCTCGCGATTCGCGAATCGCCTTGGTGGTCATGCCTTCGTACGCGCCGTAGTCGACCTCGCGCAGGAGCGGCGTCAATTGCGGCTTCGGGAACCCGGCCAGCTCGGCGGTGCGCCTGGCCCGCTGGAACGGGCTGGAGAACACAGCATCGAAGTGGATGTTCCGCAGCCGGCCGCTCAAGTGCGCCGCCTTCTCCTCACCCTCTCGCGTCAGCGGAAGATCGGTCTTGCCAGTGTGCCTTCCGTTGAGGCTCCACTCGGTCTCGCCGTGGCGCGCGAGATAGAGCTCGACGCTCAGGCGGGCTTGCCCATCATCTCGGGTCTGCCCGAGCGCAACGAGCGACTCGCGCTTTCGATCACGGCGCCGGCGCGAACGCGCTGGCCCGGCCGCACGCACACCAACCCGACCGAGGCGTGACCGCCACTCAGCTTCAGCGCTTCATTGACCGCCGACAGCACCCGGTTGGCGGCGTGCGCGGTGCCGGCAACGTCGGTGTCGGGGAGGATGGCCAGGAGCTGTGGCGGAGTTCGGCCCAGGACGCCCGGCGTGTCGACATCGCGGACCGTGCCGGCCAGAGCGGCGGCCATCATCTTCAGGGACTCTTCCGGCGAACCCGTGCCGTCCGCCTCGACGAGGAGAACCCCGAGGTTCCGCTGATAACGATGGGCCCGTGCCAGCTCATCCTCGAGAACGGGACGCACGAAACGGGCGTTGAAGAGGCCCGTGGTCCGGTCGACTATGTGAAGAGGTTCCGCCTGAGGGTCGTCGGCGCGCACGCCGCACGATGGGCAGAAGACAGCGCCGTGGGGAAGTGGGGACCCGCAAGCCAGGCACGTCTGTCCTTCAGGCCGCCGGCGCAGGAAGTCGCCAATCGGCATTGCGCTAAAGCCTATCAGCGAGTGGCCGGGGCCAGGAAACCGACGCGTCGCTTCAGCCGACCGCAGCCTCGACCGTTGTCAGCCAGCTGTCCGCCCAGTTCGCAACCGCAGCGAGCACGGGCTCGAGAGCGCAGCCTCGAGAGGTGAGCCGATAGCTCACCCTCACCGGTGGACCGGGATCGACGAGGCGCTCGACGAGGCCTTCTGTCTCCAGCTCGCGCAATCGCTCGGTGAGCACGCGATCACTAATGCCGGGTATCCCGGCAAGAAGCTGATTGAATCGAGCAGGCGCCGGGATCAAGGCTTTCACGACCGCCCCAGTCCAGCGCTTGCCGATCAGCTCGATGGCGCGCTGAAATGGCGCGCTGTAGTCGAGGCCCCCACCGACCATGGGGAGTGATTCTATGCGGTATCGGCGGTGGAAAAAACCACCCTCATCTTTTATTTCCCGAATTTTCTTTACCCACTCTCGACCATGCCAGGCACGGCCACGTGGCCAGGCGGCGTCATAGATCGGCAGGACCAGGTTGAAATGTTGAAAGAGTCGCTGTCCATGCGCGGCGTAGACTCGCGCTGCCTTCATGGAAGTAGCTGATCGAGTCGTCGTGGTCACAGGCGGAGCTCGCGGCATCGGTCGTGCTCTTGCTCGCAAATTTGCCGCTGCGGGCGCGGAGATCGTCGTCGTGGCTGACATCGATGCGGACGACGCATGGAGCGTGGCTCGCGAAATCGGTGGCATGGCCATTCGCTGCGACGTCTCGAACGAGACAGATGTCACGCAGCTTGTGGAAAAAGTCCACATCGCGAAAGGACGCATCGACATCCTCTGCTCAAACGCGGGCATCGCAGTGGACGGTGGTCCCGAGACTGCCAATTCAGAATGGCAGCGCATCTGGGACGTGAATGTGATGGCGCACGTGTACCTCGCGCGACATGCGCTACCTTCGATGCTCGCGCGCAAAGAGGGCTACATCGTTGGCACAGTGTCGGCGGCCGGCCTGCTCAACCATATGTTTGCGGCTCCCTATGGAGTGACCAAGGCGGCCGCGCTCTCATTCTTCGAATGGCTCTCCATCGCCCACGGCGACGAGGGGATCCGGGTTTCATGCCTGTGCCCGCTTGGGGTGAAGACCGACATGTTGGCCATGGAACGCCGGAAGGGTCTCGACTTCCTCACCGCCACCGCACTCGAGCCGGAGCAGGTGGCCGACACGGTCCTGCAGGGCATCCACGACGAGAGGTTCCTCATCCTCCCGCACCCGGAGGTCGCCGAGTACTTCGGCAGGAGAGCGTCCGACTACGACAGGTGGCTCAAGGGCATGAGACGCTTGCGGGCAAACATAGTCGCCGCCAACCAGTAAGGTGCGATGGCTGGCGCTGGTGATTGGGGCGGCGTTGATCGCCGTCGCCTTCGTCGCGGGCGGGCGTGTCGCGGACAGTCGAGAGGGCCTGGTGGCCGAGGTGATCGCGCTACTGACGGCGCTGGTGGGCGTCGGCCTGGTTCTTTACTGGTGGGTCTCGGGCGCCAGGCCACGGCCCGGAAGCGCACCGACAGCTCGTGATAAAGCGCCGGCGGTGCAGATCCGATCGGCAACCGAGCTCTTGGTCGGTGCGGTCGGCTTGTTGATCGCAGCTGCGCTGGTCGCCGGCGTGGCGTTGAGCGCAGGCGCGTTGTGGGCGCTCATGGGTTTTGTCCTGTTGCTGCCGATGATCCTCGGCTCCGCGTACCTGTGCGTTCGTTTTTTCCGCGCGCCAAAACGCGACTGGAGTATCGACCTGCGACGGCTCACACGCCTCCGATAGCCAGCAGGCGGCCTGCTGGGGCCTAAGCCTTTTTCTCCATGTTCCTGAAGAGAAGGGCGATCCCCAGCGCGACCAAAGCTGCCGGCAGGATGACGTTCCACGTGATGCCGCTGTTGGCGGCCAGGAAAGCGATCCCGAGCACGACAAGGATCGCGCCGAAGACGAAGGTCGGGGTATGGGTGATCGGTTGAGGACCGGCCGGTGGTGCCGGCGTCGGAGGCGCTGCCTCGGTCGTGACTGAGATGGCGGCTGCAGGCGGTGCCGCGGCCGCGGTCTCTGCGGGTGCTGCGGTGGCCGTCGCAGTAGAGGTCGCGGGCGCGGGCTGACCCGATCCGAACTGCGTTCGCAGGTCAGCCCAGGCGCGCTTGACGTCGGCTGCCATCGACTCGAACACGTTTTGGCCCGGAGGCTGGTAGCCGGCTCGCTCAGGCATGAGCACCCACAGCACGACATACAGCAGCAGTCCGACTCCATTTATGAAGGCGAGCACGACGAACGCCAGGCGGACCCACAGCACCTCGACGTGGAAGCCTTCCGCCAGGCCCGAGCAAACGCCGCCGAGGATTCGGTCGGTGCCGCGATAGAAGGTCTGAGTGCCGGGGGACTGCATGCGTTCCATTACTACCAGACCGCGAGTCAGCGGTGTTCGATCTCCGAGGCTTGGGCCAGGATCTCGCCGACCAGATAGAGCGAGCCGCAGACCAGGACGTTGCCGTCGATCCCGGCCAGCTCCCTGGCCCGCTCGAGCGCAGCAAAGGCCGGCGTCACCGCCTGTGAGCCGGGTCCGTAGATCTCCACGAGCTGCTCGGCCGCGATGGCGTGCCCGCCGGCGCTCCCCGGCTCGGTGAACACGACGGCGTCGGGATCCATCGTGCGCAGCGCCGCCAGCAGCTGAATCGGGTCGCGTTCGCTAAGCATCGCGAAGACAGCGACGAGGCGCTCCGATCCGATCAGCCGCCGAAGCGCGGCTCCCGATTTATTCATTGCCGCCGGGTTGTGCCCGCCATCGAGGATGACGCGGGGCTGGTTCGCGATCAGCTGGAGCCTGCCCGGCCAGACGGTCGATGCCAGGCCGCGCCGGACCGAATCGTCCGATGCATCGCCGAGCGCCACCGCGGCCGCAACAGCGAGCGCGGCGTTGGCGGGCTGGTAGTCGCCGACCAAGGGAAGGCCCAAGTTTTTGAACTCGTGGCCGTCGACGGTCACGTCGAGGCGATGTCCATCCCAGCCCTTGGGCGTGGACGTGAGATGGATCTCGCGGCCCAAGCGCCAAAGCCGTGACCCGGCTTTCCTCGCATGTTCCTGCACGATCTCGAGAGCGACGCCTTCGCAACCGGTGATCGCGTGATTGCCCGACTTGATGATCGCCGCCTTCTCGTGCGCGATCTGCTCAATCGTTTCACCCAGGTACTTCTGATGATCGAGGTCGACGTTGGTGATCATTGCGACGCCCAGGTCGAGGGCGTTCGTAGCATCGAGGCGGCCGCCCAACCCGACCTCGCACACGAGGCGATCGATTCGTGGGACGAGGTAGGCGATCGCCATTGCAGTCAGCATCTCGAACTCGGTGGCCTGGCCGATGTCCATCGCGATCGCATCCAGGGCCGGCATCAATTCTTCGAGAGTTCGCACAAAGTCCTGCTCGCTGATCGCCACCCCATTGACCTGAATTCGCTCCGTGTATGAGATGAGGTGAGGCTTGGGCATGAAGCCGACGTTGCGGCCGGCCGCCTGCAGGATCGAGGCAAGGCAAGCCGCCGTCGAGCCCTTGCCGTTGGTACCGGCGATCAGCGCACCCCTCAAGCCCTGCTCGGGGTTGCCCAGGTGGTCGAGGATCGCGCGCGTTCTCTCCGTTCCCAGCTTCATGCCGAAACGGCCGAGCTTCGAGATGTATGCGAGGGACTCCTCGTACGTCACTCGCTGATTGTCACGCTACCCGGTCCGGCAATTCGCCGGACCTTGGAGAAGAATGGACCGGCTATCCGCCGGTCCGGCGAACCTCCGCCTCGAACGTGTTCTTGATGAGCATGGCCCGGGTCATGGGTCCGACACCCCCGGGGTTCGGAGTCAGCCACCCCGCCACCTCCTCCACTCCCGGTCCGAGGTCACCCACCTGCTTGCCGCCGACCCAGTTCGTGCCGACATCGATCACCGCAGCGCCAGGCTTGACCATCTCCTTGGTGATGAGGTTCGCCTTTCCTGCTGCCGCAACCAGGATGTCGGCTGACCTCGAATGACTGGCCAGGTCATAGGTGCGCGTGTGGCAAACGGTCACCGTCGCGTGGCGGCGCAGAAGGAGAAGGGCGGTGGGTTTTCCCACCAGGTTGCTGCGCCCGACCACCACTGCGTTCGCGCCCTCGATACGAACGGCTGCCCTCTCCAGCAGCGCGATGATTCCTGCGGGAGTGCACGGCTCGATTCCGCCGTCAAAGCCCAGCGCCACCATGCCGGCATTAAAAGGATGGGCACCGTCAACATCCTTCACAGGGTCGAGAGCAGTGATCACGCGCGTCATATCTATATGTCGCGGCGCCGGCTGCTGGATCAGGATGCCGCTCACCGTCTCATCCCGGTTCAAGCTTTCGACCAGCTCGAGCAGCTGCTCGGTCGTTGTCGCGGCAGGGAGGCGGTGGTCGTCCGAGTCGATTCCGACCTTCTTCGCATTGGCCTGTTTCATCCGCACGTATAAAGCCGACCCGGGGTCGTCGCCGACCACGACAGTTGCCAGCTTGGGTCGCGAGCCCCCCTTCGCAACGCGAGCCGCAACATCGGCCGCGATGCGCTCGTAGATCTCGCGCGCCGCGGCCTTGCCATCGAGAACTCGAGCCGTCACGGGGCTAATTGTCGCGGCTCCGCCGTCCGCGCCCTCAGGCGAGCCCCAGCTCTTTCCTGGCGGCCTCAGCCACCAGTCTCATGACCTGGCGGACGTCCTGGCCGGTCTCTCGCGCGATTCGCCGGCAGTCTTCGTACTCAGGCGAGACATCGACAGGCTCGCCGCCCATTTCCTTCACCTTCACACGCGCTGTGCCCGTGGACGTGTGCACCTCGAGGATCCTTCTCTGCGCAAGGACCCTCTGCACGTTTGTCATGCGTACGCCAAGCGTGGTGCTGTGGCGCAGGAGGTGGTCGGTGAGCCGGGCGACCAGCTCGGGCGCCGACATGACCGTGAGCAGATGGCCGGATCGGCCCTTCTTCATCAGCGCGGGCGTGACTGTCACATCGAGCGCGCCGGCGGCCATCAAATCCTCGCAAAGCGCAGCAAGCACGTTCGGCGCCATGTCATCGATGTTGGTCTCGATGAGGGTGACGCCCGTTTCGCTCTGCGCCTCCTCTCCGATCCAGACGGCAAGTGCATTGCCCGGCAAGTCGCGTGCCCCGATGCCGTAGCCGATCGAATTGAGCGTCATCGCCGGGCGCTCGAACCTGGCCGCGACCGCGAGGATGGCGGCTCCGGTCGGCGTCACGAGCTCCAGGTTCCCCTTTGCATCCTCAAAGACCGCGCCGCTGCCCTCGAGGAGTCGCAGGCTCGCGGGAGCCGGCAGCGGCATTTCTCCTTTCAGGCCGTGAGGCGCGGGGAGGGCTGAAGCGTAGAGCTGGGTGACGTCCAGGTTGCGCAGAAGCCAGAAAGCGCCCACTAAGTCGACCAGCGTGTCCGCGCCGCCCAGCTCATGCAGGTGCAGCTGCTCTTCGGCAACGCCGTGAATTCGAGCTTCGACCTGGGCCAGCCGGTTGATCGCATCGAGCGCCTGGCTCTTTACGCGATCGGGCAGGTTGGCGCCTTCAACGACCTGGCGCAGCACGGGGACCGTTCGCTCGACGCGCTCGCTGGTGTGGACCTGCACGCGAGTGCCGCCAACATGACCCCGCGCTTCGCGTCGCACCTCGACCTTGACCTCGTCGCCAAGCCGCATCGCCTCGACCGAGGCGTCGACGAGCGTGGCGTCGCCGCCGGCATCGATGAGCGCCCCCAACGTCATGTCGCCGGAGATTCCTGAAAAGCAATCGAAATATGCGATGGTCACACGCGCGTCCTTTTGATCTTCACTGCGGCGGCGTCGATCGGTCGCATGCTCTGCGGGCGCTTCGCGACTCGGACCGATACCGTCGCGACCCTGTCCAGCTCGAGCACCCGCTCGGCGATCCTTTGGGCGAGGGTCTCGATGAGCTTTGCCGATTCGCCCTCGATGACACTCTTGGCGATCGCATATATCTGGCGATAGTCGACGGTGTCCTCGACCCTGTCGCTGCGCCCCGGCGCTGCCAGGTCTGCACCGACCTTGATGTCCACCTTGAACTCCTGTGGCTCCTCGCGCTCGGCCGGCCGCACTCCATGCCGGCCGCTGAACACCATGCCTTCCAACTCGATTCGGTCCATCCACACCAATTGTCCGTCGTGAGGACGTCAGAGAATATTTCGTGATGAGGCACGCAAGCCTGCGGGCATCTCGCTGCCCAACCCCGCCTCGATCGCCCTGCACGAGCGCTTTGGCTTCAAGCGAGTCGCTCACTTCACCGAGCAGGGGCGTAAGTTCGGCCGCTACTGGGATGTCGCCTGGTACGAGAAGCCACTCGCCCGGGAGTAGAGCGGCTCGCGGAATCGAATGCGCGCGGGTGAGGTTGAGAAGTAGGTATGGCTGAAAAGCGCACCCGTCCCTCTAATCCTTGGGTCGTGCTGGTGGTCCTGGTCACCGGCTTTTTCATGATCATGCTGGACACCACGATCGTGAACGTGGCCATCCCGGCCATGAGCGCGGGGCTGAAGATCAGCCTCGACGGGATCCTGTGGGTCCTGAACGCCTACATCCTGGTGTACGCAGTTCTGCTCATCACTGCAGGCCGCCTCGGCGACCTTTATGGACAGCGGAACCTGTTCGCGGCCGGCCTGGCCATCTTCACCATCGCCTCGGCCCTGTGCGGTCTTTCGCAGAATGAAAATCAGCTGATCGCTGCTCGCGTCCTGCAGGGAGTTGGCGGCGCCCTCCTCGTTCCTCAGACACTCGCGATTCTCACGAGCCTGTTCCCGCCCGAGCGGCGTGGCGCAGCCTTTGGCATCTGGTCAGGTGTCGCCGGACTGGCCACGCTTGCAGGGCCGACCGTCGGTGGCGCCATCGTCACCTATGTCGACTGGCGATGGATCTTCTTCGTCAACGTCCCGATCGGGATCGCGGCGCTGGTCGCGACGTTCATCATCGTCCCCGACCTGCGGCCGGGCCGCCGCCACCGATGGGATGTCGTCGGCATCTTCCTGGCGACCGCCGGCCTGTTTGGAGTGGTCTTCGGCCTGATCGAGGGCGAGCGCTTCAACTGGGGTGAGATTGGCTCATACGTGGTCACGATCCCCGAGGTGATCGGCCTCGGCGTCGTGCTGCTGGTCCTGTTCGTGATCTGGGAACGCACGCAGGCTGAGCCGTTGGTTCCGCTGTCCCTGTTCCAGGAGAGAAACTTCGCGGTCGCCAACTGGATCGGCGCATCGATCGCCTTCGGGATGATGAGCCTCTTCCTTCCCATCGTCATCTACCTGCAGTCGGTGCGTGGCTTTTCCGCCCTGACGGCCGGGCTCACCCTCGCTCCAATGTCTGTGACCTCGATGCTGGTTGCTCCGTTCGCGGGGCGGCTTGCGGACCGGGTCGGCGGGAAGTACATCCTCATGACTGGCGTCTTCTTCTTCGCCGCCGGATTCGGCACGTTGACGGTTGTAGCCGGCCCCGACTCGACCTGGCTCACCTTCCTCGTGCCCGCAATCGTCGCTGGCGGGGGCATGGGCATGACGTTCGCACCCTTGACCACGATCGCCATGCGCAACATCGAGCCGCGGATGGCCGGGTCCGCATCCGCCGTGCTCAACACGACGCGGCAGGTGGGCCAGGCGGTAGGCAGCGCCGTCGTCGGAGCGCTGCTTCAGAACCGCTTGGCGATCACCCTCCACGACCAGGCAGCGAGTCATGCATCGGCGCTGCCGCCTGCGTTCAGAGACCAGTTCATCGCCGCCTTCAGCTCGGTGGCTTCCAGCGGCTTCCAGATCGGGACCGGCGAGAACGGCGCCAAGCTGCCATCCGGGTTGCCACCCGCGGTCGCCCAGCAGTTAACCGCGCTCGCTCACGACGTGTTCGTCAGCGGCTATATCGATGCGCTCAAACAGACGCTGGTGCTGCCGATCCTCGTGCTCGCGCTGACTGCGTTCTCCGCATTGCTGCTCAAGCGCCGCAAGAGGCAGGTTGCTCAGCCGGTCGAGCGTGCGTCTGAGGAAGTCGACGCCGCCGCGAGCTAGTGTTAGGCGCCAGTGGGCGCCCCGTCCGACGGCTGGCTCGAGCGAGATGGAGTAGCGCTGCACTACCTCGAGTGGACGCCGGAGTCGGGCTCCAGCCATAAGCCGCCACTGCTGTTGCTGCATGGCCTCAGCTCGAACGCTCGCTACTGGGAGCGGCTCGCGCAGCACTTCCCCGAGCGCCGGCTGATCGCGGTGGATCAGCGCGGCCATGGGCTCACCGGCCAACCTCCACGGGTGCCGACGTTCCCCGATGGTTACGCGATGGACGAGCTGCTGAAGGACGTCGATTTCGTGATCGCCGCGACGGGACTGGAGAAGCCAATTGTGGTTGGGCATTCTTGGGGCGCCACCGTTGCGTTGGAGCTGGTGGGCACCCGCCAGGGCAGCGCAGGCGCATTGGTGTTCATCGACGGTCCCGTCCAGAGCGCCGCCAACCTCTTCAGCTGGGACGAGGCGCAGAAAATCATGCAGCCACCGCTGCCGCGATTTACTTCGTTCGAGGAGGCGGTCTCCCAGTCGAAGCACGACTTCGAAAGCGCGTGGGACCAGGATCTGGAGTCATTCGTGAAGGCGAGGATCGTTCCGGATGGCGACAGGCTCGTCCTGACCCTCACGGCGCCAGTGCGGCTCGAGCTCCTGCGCGGTCTCTACGAAGCGCAGCCAGACGTTCTGTGGCCGCGCGTCGACGTGCCGGCTGCTGCTCTACTCGCCAGGCATGGGCCGGCGAGGATCGCTTCGTCGCGCGAGGTGGGCGCGGCTCGGCTCGCCGAGCTGGCGCCGAACGTCGAGATCAGCTGGTACGAGTCGCCGCACGACATCCCTCTGTTCATGCCTGCGGAGGTGGCTTCGGCGATCGAGCGCATGGCGTCGCTCGCTGGCGGCGGTGCGTCAGAGACGGCCGCCGGATAGGAGTTTCAGCGCGGCGAGGAGCACCGCTGCGCCGACGAAAGCCACGACGATGCTGCCCCAGAAGCCGACGGTTGTATTGGCTCCAAAGATGGCAGCGAGCAGGTAGCCGCCGATGAATGCGCCGGCGACGCCCACCAGGATGTCGGCGACACAGCCAAATCCGCGACCCGCCACCACTCGTGCCGCGACCGCGCCAGAGATCAACCCGACCAGGATCCACAACAGCCACGATCCCGGCTGCAGGTTCCAGCTAGGCAGGCCGGCGAGCGCGTGGATCACGGTTTTGCCAGCCAGTTCGCGATCAGAGTGAAGACCTCCTCGTTGTCGCGGTCGTTGAACGGCTCATGGTAGCGACCTTCCAGCAGCCTCAGCTCGCTCATCGATGGCGCTTTTGCGTGCAGCTCTTTGCTGCCTTCGGGGTCGATCAGACCGTCATTGGTTCCGGCCAGGATGAGGAAGGGGACCTTAATCTCGCCCGCGCGATTGAGGATGTCGCGCGACGCCGCCAACCACTCGGTGTACAGGCGGCTCGAGATCTTGCTGTGGACCAACGGGTCCGTGCGGTAAGCCTCAACGACCTCGGGGATTCGCGAAAGCAGCTTGGGGTCGACCTCGTTGTCCAGCGCCAGCTTCGGCAGGACCTTCGATGCCGTAGTTCCCAGCTTGATCTTCCAGGCCGGAACCTTGACTTTCACCTTTAACGCCGCGCTCGAAACGATGAAGCGCCTGATGTTGCTCAGCTTGCCGGCGAGCACCGTGCTCAACATCGTTGCGCCGCCAAACGAGTGACCGAGCGGCACGACCTCGCCGCCGGTGACCGCAGCCACGTGAGCCACGAAAGCCGACACATCGTCAGTCCATTGCGACCAGGAATCGACGTGGCCTCGCTGCCCAGGGCTGTTGCCATGACCGCGCAGGTCGACGGCGAACGTGCCAAAGCCATGCTTCGCCATTCCTTGCGCGAAACGTTCGTAACGTCCGGCGTGCTCGCCCAGGCCGTGGACGACCGCGAACGTTATCCGGGCGCCGGCCACAGGCCACCCGCGATATGCGATCTTCGTGCCGTCGGCCGAGGCGACGACCTCAGCCGCCAAGATGCCCGAAACCTCTCAGGATCTTGAGCGCTTCCTGCTCTGCCTCGAGCAACGTTGGCGCATAGGCGCGGATGCCGCATAGCGCGTAGGCCCACTCAGGACTCTCGGGACCCTGCGAGTGCAGGCGGAACGTCGGCGGGTAGAAAAATATCCTTTCGCCCTGCACCTTCTTGATGACCGGCCGCTTCGCCAGCACGTCCTCAAGAGCCAGGCCACTCGGCAGGCGTCCGTTCCGGAACTCGAGGCGGCGCAACTTGGCCAGCGGGTGGTCTTCATCCCTCATGGCTACCCTGATCCCGTACTCCGCGCTCAGGTCGCGCATGAAGATCGTGATGATGAGAGCGTCCGTCTCGTCGCCGGCCATCTTCACGAAGCCGGCAGCGCTGAGGTCTCCTTTCTCCTCCAACCGGAGATGGCGGAAGTACTCCATCTGGAACAGGCCGGTTGAGCGCGGGCTGGCAACCCAGGGCGAATCACGACGCCATGTCCTTGCATTCGCGAGCGATTCGAACTGCTCGTGAACGCGCTCCAGTCGCTGCTCCGGCAGGCCGTGTAACCGGTAGTGAAGGACGCGCGCCATTGCGTTCCTAGCCTACCGGTTCAGGACCGGGGTCGCGCTCACGAGCCCGCCGCATCATGTCCTCCTGCCATGGCGGCGCCTTCACCTCTACGGCCAGCCGCTCGGCCCCGGCGGCAAGCAGGAAGTCCCCCCTTCGAGCGGTCTCGAGGAAGCTGCGCTGCTGCCGGCTCAAGTGAAACGTTCGCTGGAGCTTGGCGGCCTCGCCGGGCCGTTGGACGCCGAAGAACAGCACTGCCGGGTTCGTGGCGACCACTGCTCCCTGGTCCGAGCTCAGGAGGTCTCCTGGATTCTGGGTGGCGAAGACGAGCGATCCGTCGTACTTACGAATCCTTCGAGCGAGGCTAACCACAAAGCGGCGGATCGTCGGATCTTCAAAGAGGAGGCCGAGCTCATCGACGATGAGCATCCGGCGCCGGTCTTTTCTCTTGATGCGCGACCACAGGGCTTCGGCAAGGAGAAAGTGGACAGGCGCCACCATCTCATCGCGGAGCTCGCGCATGCCGAACACAACGATGGGCGCATCGAGGTCGACGTTGGTCGGCGCGCTGAACATCTGGCCGAGGCTGCCATGCACCCAGCGCGTCAAGATTGCCGCGACGCGCGAATCAGATGCGAGGTTGGCCGCAACATCGCGGAGAAGGGGCGGGTCCGCATCGTGATAGGCCCGCCGGACTGCGGATTCGATCAGCGCACGTTCACGCTCGTCAAGCCCGCCGCAGATGGTCTCGCAAAGGTCGACAGCGTCTGCCGTGGCCGGGCCGATCCACGATTCGTCACGGCGGTCGGCAGGCCGCAGCTCGAGCACGTTGATGGCATGGCCTGAACCGAGAGCCAGCTGCACGTCGACGCCTCCGAGCTGTTTGGCAAGCTGGCCGTATTCGTGCTCGGGATCGATCACATAGACCTGGACGCCCAACCCGAGGGCTCCCATCGCAAGCGACGAAAGGAGATAGGTCTTGCCAGCCCCGGAATGGCCGAACACTCCGATGTTGGCATTGGCGTAGTGCGTCTGCGAGAAGGGATCGACCGTCACCGGGAAGCCTGTCGCGCGGCTGCGTCCGATCACCAACCCGCCTGCCTGAAGGAGCTCCGCATCCAGCCAGGGAAAGAAGGTAACGAGGGTACTTGTGTCGAGGACGCGCTTGCGTTGAAGCCGCTCGACGGTGAGTTGACGCGTCGCCAGGTACCCGTCAAACATGCGGAAAGTGCACGGCTGCACGTGGCAGAGGACCGCGCGCGCCGCGGCCTCGATCCTTTGCGCGCCCGCTTCCAGGCTCTCGAGCGTTGGCGATGTGAGCGTCAAGTACGTCGAGACGTGGAACGCCTTCTCCTGGCTCGATGCCAGGCGGCGCTGGAGGTCTTCGGCCGCGGGCAACGCTCCCGCCAGCGCCGGGTCGGCCGTCCCGGCGTTCTGCTCCTGGATGCGCGTCGCCCTCATCCCGACCAGTTGGCGCTGCAGGTACTCGACCGTCCAGGCGACAGGAAGCGGCGTCGCGTGCCAGGCAAGGCTGACCTTGAGCCCGCGCGGAATCAGCCGGTGCAGCCAGCCGGCCTCGAGCTCGCCGCCGGGGAGGCGATCGAGGTGCCATGTGCGGCTCCAACCCCTGGCATGAAGGAAGTGGCTCGCCTGCTCGGTGCCAAAGATCGGCTCCTTATCGGCCGGTGAGGTGGTGAAGGTGATTCCCATCTCGCGCAGCGCGGCCTCGAGTCGCGATGCCTGCGCCGGTGCTGTTACGAACGCGACACGGTCACGCTGGGCGGACTGCGAACGGGCGACTTCCTCGACAAAGCCGATGTCGGCGCTTCGCGTCTGATTCAGGTCAATCGCCGATCCCACCACTTCATCTGTGACGGGATTGGCTCCCGGTTCCGCATGGATGACGCACTGGATCGGCGAGTCCACGCTATCGAGCAGGCGTCGGAACGCGGTGACCCAACGGAGGCGGTCGGCTTCGGTGGCGCCGGCAAAGCCGATCGGGCCTGTATTGATGACAGCCGCCTCGGCGTGGCCGGCCCACAGGTTCGACGGGCCTCGAACGGCCAATCGGACCGGGCCGAGCTGCAGCTCCAGTTTCAACCCGCAGCGGCGATGACGTCGACCAGGTTCCTAAACGCCTTGCTCGCCGGCGCCTCAGGAAAGGCGACCACCGTGGCTTGGTTGAGCTGTGCCGCCTGCCGAACCAGCTCGTCCTCTGGAATGACGCCCGCCACCGAGGGTCCTGCGCCGCGGTCCAGGTAGCAGACGCGGCCGGCGTCGACTGCCATGACCGACACATGTGGCTGCGCTGGGCTTGGTTTGCCACTCAGACCGATCGGAGCGTCACGCACCGTCCAAAGGTCGCGTGCGTATCCCTTGATATCGAGGCAGGCGGCGAGCTCGACCGCAACCGTCGAGGCCCCAGCCTTCGGCGACCGGCCCGTTACGAAGATCACGACGGGTCCGCTTGTTGGGTGACATGACGTCACCGAAGCTTTGCGATGTCTGAAACGTTGGAACCAACGCTGGTCAAGGACAAAGCGACGCGTGGTGATGACGAACAGAAAAAGGTCCGCGGCCCAGCCATCGACCGCGCGACCTCGCCACCGGCCCCATGCAGCGATCGCGCCGATGGCAACCACGGCAGAACAAGCGAACGCTCGAACCGGCGATGGCGCCCATGGCGATGACCACAAACCGAAGCCGGCGACCAGGCCGACGACCAGGTATGCGAGGCGCATAGGGGTCAAGCCATAGATCAGCTTGTCTTCGAGGTCGATGTCCAGGGGTGCTTTCGCGCGCATGCCTGGCACGCTAGAGTGGCGAGCCACTCCAGGGAACCTCGGCTGTTAACTCCCGATGGACCTTAGAATCGACAGTCGGCCGTCACGCGCTCGCGTAGCTCAACTGGCAGAGCAGGGGACTCTTAATCCCAAGGTTCAGGGTTCGATTCCC
>Ga0207929_1000222_pt1 | contig 16230 bp, 14 predicted proteins | sample NGESurdeep072012_FD_184466 | JGI IMG/M metagenome (GOLD analysis project Ga0207929, IMG submission 184466) | Arctic peat soil microbial communities from Barrow, Alaska - NGEE Surface sample 53-1 deep-072012 (SPAdes) | ecosystem: Environmental > Terrestrial > Soil > Wetlands > Peat ... | reverse complement strand
GGAGCGCCCGCGGTCGGCGCGCGCTATCAAGCGGACGCGCTCCTCAACGGCAAGCAGAACAAGTCGGCGGTGACGATCACGGCACTCGAATCTCCGAAGCGGGTCGCCTTCGATGCAGAGGATTCGAACTCGGTGTTTCACCACGAGTTCATCCTCACACCCGATGGCGATGGGACCCGGTTCGAACGCCGGGTGACGATGACGAAGGGCCCCTTCTACTTTCCGCTGGTGTTGATGATCTTCAAAAGCACCGTGGTGAAGAACTACGATGGCGCGATGCAGAACGCCAAGGCCAAGCTGGAGTCGGCCGCCTAATCTAGTTCGTCAGCGCGCCGCAGTCGTTCGGGCGATGCCGCTGCCGCCGGTCAGTCGCGCTGCGATGACCACCGGGATGATCGTGACCAGGATCACGAACGAGACGACGACGTTTACCTCCGGCAGCTTCTGCCCAAGGCGAATGGCGCCGAAGATCCACATGGGCAGTGTGTTCTGTGCTCCGGCGGTGAAGGTGGTGACGATCACCTCGTCGAAGGAAAGCGCGAACGCGAGCATGGCGCCGGAGACGATAGCCGTGCCGATCAGCGGCAGGGTGACATCCCTGAAGGTCTGAAACGCGTTGGCGCCGAGGTCCATCGCCGCTTCGATCAAGGAGCCCTGCGTGCGCCGAAGTCGAGCGAGCACATTGTTGTAGACGATCACGATGCAGAAGGTTGTGTGGCCGACCACGATCGTCCAGATCGAAAGGCTGATCCCCGTGAAATGGAAAAAAGAATTGAGAGCCAGGCCCGTCACGATGCCCGGCAGCGCGAGAGGCAGCACGAACAGGAGGCTCACCACGTCTCGGCCGAAAAATGTCATGCGGTGGATGGCAAATGCGGCACATGAGCCAAGGACCAGAGCCAGAGCTGTGGCAGTCAGGCCAGCCCTCAGCGAAAGCGCGAACCCGGTCTGCACATCAGGGTCGTTCCACGTCGTCGCGAACCATTTGGTGGTCAGACCCGCGAGCGGCCAGCTCTCGATATTCGAGCTGTTGAACGCATAAAGGGGAATCAGGACGAGCGGGAGGAACAAGAACAGCAGGATCAGGACGACCCACAGTCGCAGGGCGAATCGCGCCCAGAAGCTCTCCATCTAGCCTCTCGCCCCGATCACTTTCTTACAGTGCCTCGAACGCGCCAAGGCGTTTTGCTCCAAGCAAGTACAGCGTCATGATCGCGACTGGAATCATCGTCAGGGCGGCCGCGAAAGGCACATTGTTGGCGATGCCTACGTTGCTATAAACGACGTTCCCGATGAATGTCGAGCCGGTACCCAACCCAAGTGAGCGCCACCCCGATGATTCACCGCCGACGAGAATCGGCGTGATGTAATCGCCGAGTGTCAGCGAGAAGGTGAATATGGAGCCGGCCACGACTCCGGGTAGCGCCAGCGGCAGCACGATATCGCGAACCGCCCGCCAGCGCCGAGCTCCAAGGTCGGCGGCGGCCTCCATCAAGGACTCCGGCAAGCGCTCCATCGCCGCGTAGGTGGGGATGATCATGAATGGAAGCCATATATAGGAAAAGACGATCCACATCGCGACATTCGTGTAGCCGATATCGGCCGGCGGGAGGTTAAGCGACTGCAGGCTCCAGTTGAGCACCCCGCTGTGATTGAGGATCAGGATCCACGAGTAGATACGTGCGATGTAGCTCGCCCATAGCGGCAGAAGCACGGCGGCGAAAAGCAGCGTCTGGATCCGGCGCGAGGCGACACGTGCCATGTAGTACGCGAATGGGAACGCGATTACGGCGTCGGTAATGGTGACGACGGCGGCCAGCGCGACCGTGCGGCCGATGATGATGCGATAGGTCGGATCGGAGACGATGGTCCGGAAGTTGTCGAGGTTCCACACCTGCTCGATTTGCGTGGTGAAGAAGTTGATCTGCCAGAACGCCGTGACCAGGAGCAGGGCGAGCGACGCCATGTAGATCAGCACGAACCAGCCCAGCGGCGGCGTCAACAATAGTGCTGAGCTCAGCCATCGCCGGCGCCACAACCATGACTGAAGGGAAGCGGCCCCGCTTTTCTTGCGGGGCCGCCCGGCAGCTTCGACCGCCACTTTCAGCTAGGAAGCTGTGTCAATCAGCCGGCAGTGACCGTGGTCCAGGCCGACTGCCATTGCGAGTAATCGATGCAGTTCTTGCTCCCGTCGTCGCAGGTCGCGATGGGAGTCTTCCAGAACTTGATGCTGTTGAAGTACGAGCCAAGCGCGTCTGCGTGGTATTGCGCGCACGAATGCGGTTGAAGTTTCTCCATCGTTGCGCAGGCCAGTTTGTTGACGGGCGTCTCTCCGAAGAACAGAGCCTGCTCCGCTTGCACCTGAGGAGTGCTAACCCACTTCGTCCACAGGTACGCGCAGTTGGGGTGAGGCGCGTTGGTGGCGAGCATCCAGGTGTCGCCCCATCCGGTCGCACCCTCGGTGGGGATGGTGTCCGCTACGGCCACCCTTGCGGCCTGCAACGTATTTGTCTGGTACGGCCACGCGGCGCCCACAGTCACCTCGCCGGAGGTGAACAGCTGGATCTCGGTGCCGGCAAGGTCCCAGTACTTCTTGATGAGCGGCTTCTGCTGCTTGAGCAGGGCGATCGTGGCGTCAAACTGCGGCTGGGTCAACTCGTACGGGTCCGTAATGCCGAGGCTCTTCTTGGTGCTCATCAGATAGAGGGCGGCGTCGGCGATCTGGATCGGGTTATCCGGCACGGTGATCAATCCACTGTTAGCCGGGTCGTAGATAACGCCCCAGCTGGTCGGCGCAATCGGGAACTTCTTGGTGCTGTACAGGAGCACGTTCGGGCCCCACTGCAGGGAGATCCCGTAGTGGATGCCATTGATGGTGTTGTAAGCCGGCGCTTTGAAGTAATCCTGGAAGTTGACGAAGTCCGGGATCAGGTTCGGGTTCATCGGACGGACGTCCCCGCCATAGATCAGGCGTAGATCGGCGTCACCAGATGCGGAAACCATGTCGTACTGTCCGCTCCCGCCGTTCGCCATGAGAGTGACCATCTCGGCCGAAGAGCCGGCGTAATGCGCGTTAACCTTGCAGCCCGTCGCAGCCGTGAACGGCTTGACCCAGGAGGTGTCGGTATAGCCCTCCCATGCGATCAGGTTGAGCTGGCCCTCGCCGGGTCCGATCGTTGTCAGCGGCGTCATGTTTGCAGTGGGCGGCGGGGCCGAGGTGGAGCCTGTTGGCGTCGTCGAGCCGCACGCGGTCAACGCGATGACCGCGGCTGCGGCGGCCGTGCTGAGTCGGAACCAATCGCCCGACCCGACAGCTGTTGTTTTCATCTCTTTCTTACCTCTCTTCTGTGTCGTGTTCGCTCAGGGCCGACTCACCCCTGGCGCGCTGGTGGTCGAGGACGTAGGTGTGGCCGGGCACCCACGCGAGCCGGACTCGCCGACCCTCGTACCGCAACGCCTGGCCAGGCGCGTCCATATTCTGGCGTACTGCGACAAGCTGCTCTCCCCGGTCGAGCCGGACGATGTACCGGGTGGACATGCCGACGTAGACGACCTGCTCCACGATCCCGGACTCAACTGTCATTCCACTGCGAGGCTCCTGTCCCTCTTCGAGCATGTGCAGCTTCTCGGGTCGCACGACGAACCGGATCCCATTCCGCTCCAGCACGTTCGAGATGCCGATGAAACCTGCCACGAACTCGGTCGCAGGCCGCTCATACACCTCGACCGGAGGGCCGATCTGCTCGATCTTGCCGTCCGCCATCACCGCCATCCGGTCGCTCATGGTGAGAGCCTCCTCCTGGTCATGCGTCACGTAGACGAACGTAATCCCGACCTTCTGCTGGATTCTCTTGAGCTCGAGCTGCATCTCCTGGCGCAGCTTCAGGTCGAGCGCCCCGAGCGGTTCGTCCAGCAAGAGAACCTCTGGCTCGTTGACCACCGCTCGAGCGAGCGCGACTCTCTGCCGCTGGCCACCCGACAGTTGGTTCGGTTTCCGCTTGTCGAGGCCGGCCAGCCTCACCATGCTCAACGCCCTTTGCACGCGCTCTTGTCTCTCGGCCTTCGGGATGCCCTTGATCCGCAGACCGTATCCGATGTTGTCGGCGACGGTCATGTGGGGGAAGAGGGCGTAATCCTGAAACACAGTGTTCGTCTGCCGCAGATGCGGCGGAGTCGAGGTCACATCGCGCCCCGCCAGCTCGATCGTGCCGGCATCGGGTCTTTCGAAGCCCGCGATGAGCCTGAGCAGTGTCGTCTTGCCCGAGCCCGACGGCCCGAGCAGGGTGAAGAACTCACCTTCCTGGACCGTCAGGTCGACGCCCGCCACCGCAAGCACGTGGCCGTAGCTCTTGCGCACGCCCTCCAATCGCAAAGCCGGCGGACGCAAGGCGCTCTTCGCGGAAGCCCCGTGCCTGGCTTCGCGCGAGTGGATCGCCACTAGGTCTGCCCTGTGATCAGTCGAGGGATGCCATCACGTGCTTGATCTGGGTGTAGTCCTCCAGCGAGTACATCGACATGTCCTTGCCGTAACCGCTGCCCTTGTATCCGCCATGGGGCATCTCGTTGACCACGGGGATGTGCGTGTTGATCCAGACCGCACCGAACTTCAGCCGGCGCGCCATCCGGAGCGCCCTGCCCACATCGCGCGTCCATACCGATGACGCGAGGCCGTAGTCGACGCCGTTGGCCCACGCAAGCGCTTGCTCCTCGTCGCTGAAGCGTTGCACTGTGACGACAGGGCCGAACACCTCGCGCTTGACGATCTCGGCATCCGGACCTGAAGGCACCACGACTGTGGGCGAGTACCAGGAGCCGGCCTTCTTGATCCGGCCGCCGCCCGTCAGGATCTTCGCTCCATCCTTGCGCGCGCGATCGACGAACCCGGTTACGCGCTCGGCCTGTTCCTCGGAAACCAGTGGGCCCATCTCTGTGTCGTCAGCTTTCGGATCGCCGACCTTGAGAGATTCCACGGCTGGGACCAGATCGCCGAGCAGCCTGTCGAAGATCTTCGGGCCTGCGATCACACGGGTGGCCGCGGTGCAGTCCTGACCGGCATTGAAGAAGCCGCCGATCTTGATCCCTTCCACAACCGCCTCGAGGTCGGCGTCGTCGAAGACGATGACCGGCGCCTTGCCGCCGAGCTCCAGGTGCACCCGCTTGAGCGTCGCCGCGGCGGCGCGCGCCACCTCCTTGCCCGTCGAGACGTCGCCGGTCAAGGACACCATCGCGACGTCGGCGTGCCGTACGAGGCCTGCGCCAACCGGCTCCCCATCGCCCGTGATCACGTTGAGCACGCCTGGCGGGAAGATGTCCGCAGCCAGCTCGGCGAGCCGCAGGGCAGTCATTGGCGTCCACTCCGACGGCTTCAACACGACGGTGTTGCCCGCCGCGAGCGCAGGGCCCAGCTTCCAGGCCGCCATCATCAGCGGGTAGTTCCACGGCGCGATCGAGCCGACCACGCCGAGCGACTCGCGGCGGATGATGCTGGTGAAACCTTTCATGTACTCGCCCGCCGACTTGCCCTCCAGGATGCGAGCGGCGCCGGCGAAGAACCTGAAGCAGTCCGCCGTGGGCGGGATCTCCTCCGAAAGCGTCGTAGCGCGCGGCTTGCCGACGTTCTCCGACTCCATGCTAGCGAGCTCTTCGCCGTGCTCGAGGATCACGTCGGCGAGCTTCAGCAGCATTTCGCTTCGTTCGCGGGGCGTGGTGTCGAACCAGACCTCGTCGTAAGCCTTCTTCGCCGCCGCGACGGCGCGGTCGACGTCCTCGGCGGTTCCCTTGGGCACGTGAGCGATGACCTTGCCAGTGGCGGGATTGATGATCTCCTGGTCGTCGCCGCCCGAGCTGTCCGACCACTTGCCGCCGATGAACAGCTGGTGACGCTTCAGCGTGGTGCTCATATGTCCCTCCTTGCGGGTGCTATGGCTTCTTCGATTTCGATGTGGCTCCCGCGGCGACGTCCGCGAGAGCTGAGCCGATGATGTCGAGTCCCTCATCCAGCTGATCGTCCGGGATGGTCAGCGGCATGAGAGTACGGATCACGTTGTGGTGAGCGCCTGCGCGCAGGAGTATCAAGCCCCGTTCGCGGGCCAGTGCCAGCACCTGGGCGGTTTCGGTGTCGGCCGGCGTCTTGGCCTTGCGGTCGCGCACGAGCTCCATGCCGGCCATTGCGCCCATCACCCTGACGTCGCCGACGAGCTCGTGCTCGGCTGCCCAGCTGCGCATTCGCTCTTCGACGACCGAGCCGATCCGTGCTGCACGCTCGGGGAGCCGCTCATCGCGCATCACGTCGAGCACCGCGAGGCCGGCCGCGCACGCGACAGGATTGCCGCCATAGGTACCGCCTAGGCCGCCGGGACCAGGCGCATCCATCACTTCAGCGCGCCCAACAACTCCTGACAGCGGAAAGCCGGCGGCCAGGCTCTTGGCCACCGTCACAAGGTCGGGTGAAACGCCCGAGTGCTCGATGGCGAAGAACTTTCCGGTGCGCCCGAAACCGCTCTGGATCTCGTCGACGATCAGCAGAATTCCGTGCTTCTTGGTCAGCGCGCGCAGCTGTTCGAGGAATGCCTTCGGCGCTGGGACGAAGCCACCTTCGCCCAAGACTGGCTCGATGATGATTGCGGCCACGCGCTCGGGCGCGACCGACGACTCGAACAGTTCGTTCAGTGCCGCGAGCGCCATCTCGGTGCTCCAACCGCGGTACTCGTAAGGGAAGGGGACCTGGTAGATCTCGGCCGCGTAGGGTCCGAAGTTCTGCTTGTAAGGGACGACCGACCCGGTCAGGCTGAGCGCCAGCAGCGTCCTGCCGTGGAAGCTTCCCTGGAAGCTGATGACGGCGGGGCGGCCGGTGTGGGCGCGCGCGATCTTGACGGCGTTCTCGACCGCCTCGGCCCCGGTGCTGAAGAAGATGGCCTTCTTCTCGCCTTCTCCGGGGGCCAACGCGCAAAGGCGCTCGGCGAGGCGCAGGTAGGACTCGTACATCACGACCTGGAACGAGGTGTGGGTGACGCGGTCGAGCTGGGCCTTGACGGCCTCCATCACGTGCGGGTGGCCGTGGCCGACATTCATCACGCCGATCCCGCCGGCGAAGTCGATATATCGGCGGCCCGCGACGTCCCACAGCTCGGCGCCCTTGGCGTGATCGGCGACGATCGGGTGAGCTGTGGTGATGCCGCGCGGGATGTAGCGCCGGCGCAGCTCGGCCAGCTCGGCCTGCTCGGACTCGGTTGCCGCCGGCTTGATGCTCACGCCACCCATCTCCTGAACCCCTCGATTGAGAGCCCTGACATTCAAGCACGGGCGCGGGATGCCGCGCGTGCTTCCTGTAGGCCTACCCTACGCTCGGGGAGAGTATGGAGGGCACTGAAACGGAGGTTGCGTCGGCCGCGGTGGAGCGGCTCTGGCCGGGTCGGCCGGCACGGATCGCCGCACTTTCCGGCGGAACTACCAACCGCAACTACCGCGTGGACGTGGACGGCTCGTCATTTGTGCTGCGCGTTGGCGGAAAGGACACCAACCTCCTGGGAATCGACCGCGCCACCGAGCACGCGGCCAGCCTTCGCGCGGCTGAGATCGGTGTCGGTCCGGCGGTGGTCGCTTTCGTCGAATCGGAGGGCTGGCTGGTAACGCGCTTTATCAGCGGCAAGGGCATCCCTCCGGAGGAGCTCCGCACGCCGGAGGGCATTCGCAGGGTTGCTGCCGTCCTGCGAAAGATCCACAAAGCGGCTGCGATTCCTGGCCGGTTTGACGCGCACGCCGTCGTCGATCAATACCGTGAGGAGGCGACGAGGCATGGGGTGTGGATCCCTGCCGAGTTCGACCACGCGCACCTCGCCTCGGAGCGCATCCGGCGAGCCCGGGGGCCTCAGCCACAGGTGCCATGCCACAACGACCTTCTGAACGCCAACTTCATTGACGATGGCGAGATCCGCATCGTCGACTGGGAGTACGCCGGCATGGGCGATCGCTTCTTCGACCTCGCCAACCTGTCGGTCAATCACGACTTCAGCATCGATGACGACCGTTTGCTGGTGGCGGCTTACTTTGGTGTTGAGAGGCCCGCGGACCTGGCCGCCCTCAGGCTGATGCGGCTGATGTCCGACTTCCGCGAGGCGATGTGGGGAGTCCTACAGAGCGGAATCTCCACTCTCGACTTCGATTTCAGGAGTTATGCCGACAAGCATTTCAACCGCCTGCTGCTCGCCGCCGCAGACCCTGACTTCGAGCACTACCTTCGGCAGACGAGCGCGGGCAGGATGGAGGATCCCCCGCCTGCTGCTCGCCGCCGCGGACCCTGACCGGAAATGTCAAGTGACGTTTGTGCGCACCTGAACGTCCCCTCCGGCCGCTGCGCGGCCACCTCCCCGGCGAGCGGGGAGGATCGACCTATTAAATCCTAGGCCCGGACTCTGGTGCCTTTTGGATCGTAGAGAGGATCTTCCACCACCGTGCCTGTCACCCACGTGCCGAAGATTTCGACCTCGACAGGGGTGCCAGGCACGGCATCGGCGGGCACATACGCGTACGCGATCGAGCGTCCGACCGAGTAGCCGTAGCCTCCGCTCGTGACGCGGCCCATGGCGCTGCCGATCTTGACCGGTTCGGACCCGAGCGCAACCGAGTGGGGGTCGTCGAGCACCAGGCAGGCGAGCCTCGTGGTGGCTGGCGTTTCGCGCGCTTTGAGCAGTGCTTGCCGGCCGATGAAATCGCCCTTGTCGAGCTTGACGCAGAAGCCCAGCCCAGCCTGGTACGGGTTGGCCTCGGGGCCGATGTCGGAGCCCCACGCGCGGTATCCCTTCTCGAGCCGCAGCGAGTCGACGGCCTTGTAGCCGCCGGCCACAAGGCCATGGTTCCGGCCCGCCTCCCACAGCGTGTCCCACAAGCGCTGGCCGAACTCCGAAGGGCAGTACAGCTCCCAGCCGAGCTCGCCCACGTATGTCACGCGCAACGCAAGGCATGGCACCGAGCCGACAGGAAGCTGTTGCGCCGTCATGTAGGGGAACGCCGCATTGCTGATGTCGGTCGTGGTCAGCGGCTGGAGGATTTGCCTGGCCGCCGGTCCCCAAAGCCCGATGCACGCAGATGCCGACGTGACGTCTTCGACCTGCACTGAACCGTCTTCGGGAGCGTGGTCGCGGATCCACGCCAGGTCGTGTTGCCCGAAGGCTGTGCCGGTGACCACCCTGAACCGGTCCTCCGCCAGCCGCGTGATCGTGAAGTCGCACTCGATGCCGCCACCTGCGTTGAGCATCTGCGTGTAGGTCAGCGTGCCGATGCCACGCGCGACGTGGTTGTCCGAGAGCGTCTCGAGATACGCAGCCGCGCCGCGCCCGCGGATCTCGATCTTCGCGAACGACGTGAAGTCGAAAAGGGCCGCGTTCTCGCGACACGCCCTGTGCTCGGCGGCGATTGCCGGCGACCACAGCCGCCCAGCCCACCCCCTGGGCCTCAGCGACTCGTCGCCCGCCGCCTGGTTTGGTTCGAACCAGTTCGCTCGTTCCCAGCCCGACTTTTCGCCGAAGGCGGCGCCGCGCTCGGCCAGCCTTGTGTAGATCGGAGAGACTCGCAACGGCCTGCCGGCGCTTCGCTCATGGCCTGGGTACTTGACGTCGTAGTAGGTCGAGTACACCTCGCGCGTCCGGACCAGGGTGTACTCGCGGCTCGCGTAGTGGCGGCCGAAGCGCCTGGAGTCCATCTCCCACGTATCGAGGCTGGGCCGTCCTTCGACTATCCACTCCGCAACGAGGCGGCCCATGCCGCCGGCGCCGGCGAGCCCGTGCGCGCAGAAACCGGCCGCGACCCAGAACCCGCGGATCTCGCTTGGGCCAAGGATGAACTCGCCGTCCGGCGTGAAGGCCTCAGGGCCGTTGACCAAACGCACCACCCCCGCATCTTTGATGTCGGGAGTCCTGACGATCGCGTTCGTCATCAAGGGCTCGAAGCGATCCCAGTCGGGTTCGAGCAGCTTGCCGTTGAAATCCGGCGGTATGCCGTCGAGGCCCCACGGCGCGGGATCGCGCTCGTAGCCGCCCATGATCAGCCCCCCCGATTCGGGTCGGTAGTAAACGAGCAGCGATGGGTCGCGCATCGTCGGCATGTCGAGTGGCAGCCCAGAAGGAGTCGTGATCAAGTACTCGTGCGCCATCGGGATGATCGGCACGTTGACGCCGGCCATGCGGCCGATCTCGGTCGCGAACATCCCGCCGGCGTTGACCACCAGCTCCGTCTCAATATCGCCACGGTCGGTGATGATGCGCCGGACCTTGCCGCCGGTGACGTCGATCGCTGTGACCCGGGTGTCCTCGCAGATCTCCGCGCCTCGCCGGCGGGCGCCTTCGACCAGCGCGAAGGTGAGCTGGCTGGGATCGATGTAACCGTCGGTCGGGAGAAACGCGGCGCCCAGGACCCCATCCGTAGACATGGGCGGAAACATGCGTTGCGCCTGTTGGGCCGAGATGAGCTCGAGGGGAAGGCCGAACGTCTTCGCCCACCCGGCCTGGCGTGCCAGCTCCTCCATGCGCTCCTGGCTCGAAGCGAGACGCAGCGAGCCGACTTCGTGCCACCCGGTCTCGAGGCCGACCTCCGCGCCGAGGGTCCTGTAGAGGTCGACGGAGTTCATCATCATCTGGGCGAGGCTGATGGACCCGCGCAGCTGGCCGACCAGGCCCGCTGAATGGAAGGTGGATCCACTGGTGACGCGCGCGCGTTCGACCAGGACGGTGTCGGTCCAGCCGAGGCGCGCGAGCCAGTAGACGATCGCGGCTCCGCCGACGCCTCCGCCGATGACGACAGCACGCGCGTGCGTTCTCACGGTTTTAGGGTGTCAGGAATGCGGGGCCGGATGATTTGCATCCAGCCCCGCACCGGTTTCTCAGGCGTTGGCTTGGGCTTGAGTCGGCTGAACGGTTTCGGGCGCGTTGCGCTGGGCGATGAGGTAGTAGATCGCGCCGACGATGATGATCACTCCGAGTGTCGCCTCGAAGATCGGGATGCCGCCGAGGAATGACGGGATCGTGACGTTTGGCAAGGCGCTTATCGGCGGGTTCTGGTATCCGGCAGCGAGGTTGCGAGGCCACAGGAAGTTGATCTCCATCGCGATGCCCCACATCAGGGCCAGGATGTTGACGATGGTGCCCCAGCTGCCGAGCTTGAATGGCGCCGAATCCTTCGGCCAGCCCTTAAAACGGGCCCGCAGGATTGCGATGTTCCCGAGGATATACGCGAGGTAGATCATCCCGGTGGCGCCGATCGCGATGGTGGCAGCACCGGCGTAGTAGAGGAGCGGAAGACCTGCGAGCACGCCGATGACGATGCAGGTGCCCACCGGGGTGTGCAGGCTTGGGGTGACGTTGTTGTAGTACTTCGCAAGCGGAAGCTTGCCGTCGCGCGCCATCCCGAAGGCGAGTCGGATCGTCGCGGTCTGGATCGCGAGGCAGCAGATGTAAATCGCGGCGACGACCACGAACAGGTAGAGGTTGGCGGCCCAACTGGGGAAGTTCGCCTCGATGATCGTGACGAGCGGGAACGGGTTTTTGCCTGCGGCAGTATCGGCCACGAACTGATGGACGTCGCCGGGGATCGCGATGATGACCGCGACCAGGAAGATCGTTCCGATGATGGCCGCGCCGACGATTGATGCGAGCACGGCCTGGGGAGCTGACTTCCTCGGGTTCTTGGTTTCCTCGGCAAGCGTGCTGGCCGTGTCAAACCCGTAGATGACGAACAGCGACATGAACATCGCACCCAGGAAGGTTCCGGCTCCAACGGTGAAGCCAGAGCCGAGATAGCTGAAGTCGGTGAAAACCGCCGGCGACTGGCGGTGATAGAAGAGAAGGAGGATCAGCGCGAAGATCACCATGCCGACGATCTCGAACACCACGCCCGTGTTGTTCACGAACGCGACGATCCTCACTCCGAAGATGCTGAGCAAAGTGGTGCTCACCAGCACCAATGCAGCCGTGTTGCGAATGGCGTCGGGCGTCGTTGGAATGGTCATGCCCAGGTTGTTCAGTAGGGGGATCAGCACCAACGGCACTGTCGCCACGACTCCGGCGATCGTCAGCACACCGGCGAACAGGTAGATCCAGCCGGTGAACCAGGCATAGGTCCGGTTGGATAGGTATTTGGTCCACTGGTAGACGGAGCCCGCAACCGGGAAATGCGCGCTCACCTCAGCGAAGTTGAGGCCGACTAGAAGCTGTCCGACGACGACGATGGGCCAGCTCCAGAAGAACGCCGGACCTGCCAAAGAGATGCCCAGGATGAAGAGGGTGAAGATGCCTGTCGACGGCGAGATATACGAAAAGGCGACGGCGAAGCTGGAGTAGACCCCCAGAACTCGCCTGAGCTCCTGCTTATAGCCGAACCGCGCCAGGTCCTGCTCATCGGCGTGGTGGGCTGAATCGGTGACGCTCAAAGCTCCCCTCCTTGCGTGTCTCTGACTTTCCCGTCTTTTTAAAGACGGCCTTGAATTGTCGCGGACGCTATCACTCGGTTTCGAGCGCGTCAACGGTAGGTCCGGCAAACAGCCGGACCGTTCGCATTCCCCACTTGCTGGGGAGTCGGCCGCGCATCAGCGCGGCCGGAGGGGGTGTGGGGCCGGCACTAGACCGGCCCCCTGATTGAAAAATCCGCTTACATCGAGAAGATTGGGCGGACCTCCACGGCGCCCACGTGCGCCGCCGGGCAGTTGGCCGCAGTCGCGACCGCCTCGTCGAGGTCCTTGGCTTCGATCACGTAGAAGCCGACCAGCTGGTCGCCGCCGTGCACGAAGGGTCCTTCGGTCGCCTGGGTGGAACCGTTCCGCACCCGCACCGTCTTCGAGGTTTTCGAGCCCTGGACGGGGTCGCCGGCCTTGAACATGCCCTTGCCGTCGATCTCTTCGAAATACTTGTTGTACCCGGCGTTCTGGGCATCGAATTGCGCGCTCCCGGGCGCGGGCATCTTCGACTCGTCGGCATAGAGAAGGTAGAGGTATTTCACTCGCTGACTCCTTATAAAGCCACCTGACGGTGGCGTGTTGGTGGCTGGAGTGGGTTAGACGGGCTTGGCCTGGGAAAGCACCTGCTCTCGGGTCACACCCTCCATGTGGTGGACCTCCGAGGCGTGTTGCTTCACCCCCGCGACGAGCTTGTCCTCGTCGTCGGTTTCCAGCACCCAACCGCACTCACACTCGACTCGCTTCTTCATGGCGTCTCCTTGGTTCGAACGGGCCCGACGCTTAGCATCTTGGCCGGAGGGCTTTGGAGAATCTTTGGAGGCTGATTGCTAAGAATCTACCTTTCTGGCGAGGTGCAGGCCGAGCGTGATGGGCGCCTGCTGCGCGAGTCGAAGCTGGGCGGGCCCCAGGGCCGGTTCGTGCTTGCCTACCTCGTCAGCGAACGGAAGCGCGCCGTCACGCAGGGCGAGCTGGCTGAAGCCCTGTGGCCAGAATCTCTGCCGCCTTCGTGGACGGTCGCGCTCAGCGCGATCATCAGCCGCCTGCGATCGCGCCTGGCGACGCTTGGTTTGGTCCGCTCGCACATCATCGGCAACGCCTTCGGTTGCTACCAGTTCTCGGCGCCGGCCGACACCTGGGTCGACCTCGAAGCGGCGCTTGCGGGAGTCGATGCGGCTGAAGGATTCGTCGCCGGCGGCAACCCGCAGGCAGCCTATGGTCCGTCGTTGATCGCGACGACGATCCTTCGCCGCCCCTTTTTGCCCGGAGACGATGGGCCTTGGGCGGAGGGGAGGCGCGTGGCCTTGGCGGCCGCGCTGGTCAGGGCTCTGGACAGCAGGGTTGAGGCGCTTGCCGCGAATGGGGAGGTGGAGCTGGCAATGACGCACGCGCGAGAGGCGGTGCGGATGGAGCCTTACCGCGAGTCTGGCTACCGGCGCCTCATGCGCATGCACGTGCGCAACGGCGATCGCGGGGAGGCGATCCGCTCGTACTTGGACTGCAAGCGGTTGCTGGAGTCCGAGCTCGGTGTCGGCCCATCGGATGAGACGGACTCCCTTTATCGAGAGATCGCCGGCCAGGCGGTGTAACAGAACTGCCTGTCCGAACGTACAACCGGTTACGGACATCTTGATCGGGGATCCGCTGGCGGAGGAGCGACTCCGGCGCGCGAGGGCCGGCGATGCCTTTGCGTTCGGTGAGCTGCTCGCGCCCGTCCTCGACTCAGGTTTCCGACTGGCCATGACGATGCTCAAAGACAGGAACGCTGCGGAGGACGCCGTCCAGGAGGCGGCGTTGAAGAGCTGGCGCAAGCTGGATCGATTCCGGTACGGCGCGGACCTGCGGCCATGGTTCCTGGCGATCGTCGCCAACGAGTGCCGAACCGTGCGCCGGTCGCGTTGGTGGCAGGTGATTCGCACGGACGAGGTCGAGCCGCACGACCACCTCACGGGCTTGGAAGGCGGCTGGGCCAACAGCATCGACCTGAACGCAGCGCTCGACCGGCTGCCCAAGCACCACCTCCTGACCCTGACCCTTTACTACCACCTCGATCTGCCCATCGAGGAGGTTGCCCGTGTGCTCGGCTGTTCCACCGGCGCCGCGCGCCAACGTATTCATCGAGCCCTCGCTGCTTTGAGGCCCGGAATGGTTTTGGAGGTGGGTCGATGACACCAGAAGAGCGCGAGCTGCGCCGTGCGTTGGATTCGCGGAGCGAAGGTGTGTCACCCGAGTTTCGCGCCAGGTTGTCGTCGGCGCTGGCCGAAGGGAGGCCGACCTCCAACTTTCTGCCGGCGCTGGCCGCAGTCGCGGCGGTGTTGCTTGTGTTGGCGACGGTAGGTGTCCTGCTGCTCGCGCGGCAGGCTCGCAACCAACCGCCTCCCCTTTCCGCGAGCACTCCGAGCGCCAGTCCGACCGCCACGCCGCCGTCGTCACAGGTAGCCGGGGTACTCAGCCAGCCATATATCGCCCTGCCGACGGATGCGCAGCTGAGCGCGCCTTCGACCGATGTCATTTGGGTGCTCATGCAGGATGAGTATCTGTTCCGCTCAATAGACCAGGGGGCTCACTGGGAGCAGCGGCCGACGCTTCCGCTATTTCACGGTGGGGTTCAGACGCTGGAGATGTCGTTCGTGAATGACCAGGAAGGCTGGATGACCGTTGGGGGCCCAACACCCGCAACACCCGCAACTGCGGCGTGCGCCGGGTACAGGATCAATTTGTGGCACACCACGGACGCAGGCACTACTTGGCAGTTGCTCCCCGCCACAGGCATTGCTCTATCTCGATGCAAGGACGGCCTCTCGTTCGTTGACTCCAATCGGGGCTTCCTCGACGCGTGGGATCAACAGAGCGCCCCGATCATCTATCGAACGTTGGACGGCGGAGAGACGTGGACGGCGTCGTCGGCACTGCCGGACCCGCCCAGTTTCAAAACGCATACCAACTCCACGATTCAACCGGGAGTTGTTCGCGGCTACGGATCGATGCTGCTCGTTCCGGCCACTGGCCAAGCGTTCTCAGGAAACGAGTTCCAGGACGTGTACCGTTCGACCGACGGAGGTGCAACCTGGGCCTTTGTGACTGCCCCTTCGGCTTATGGCCAAATCGCTCTGGTCACCGCCTCGCGGTGGATCCAGCTACTCGCTCCGAGCTCGGCTCGCGAGACAACCAATGCGGGTGCGAGTTGGCACCAATATCCAACCGATTACACCCAGGCAGCGCCGATAGCCCCGCAAGTTGTCTTCGCCGATTCTATGGTCGGCTACGCCACAGTTCGTGGAAGCATCGCTAGAACGTTGGACGGCGGACTGCATTGGAGTTGGACTGCCGTCAAGAGTCCCGGAACTTAGTGGGTCGCGGGGACGAGCAGGCCTCGTAAAGCTGACGCGAGCCACGCGCCGGTCAGGCCGAGCAACAGGCCGACCACACAAGTAAGGATGAGTGGAATCGCCGGCTGACCCGTGAACCCCATGATCGCGGCCAGGCTGCGGGCTGACGCCCCGAGCCCGTAATACACCTGCAAGACGGCCAGGCCGAAGCCCCAACTCACAACGCCTGCACCGGCGCCTGCCGGAATCGCCACCCGTCCTTGACCGATGACGGCGCCGATTATCAAACCCGCAACGAACGTCAGCCACCAGGCGCCCAATAGAAGGCCGGTCAGCGAAATCGCCAGGCCGATGAGCGTGATGAATAACCAAACCCAGCCTTTCATGGCTGCATCGCCCACGTCGTCACGCCAGGTGCGAATGACGCTTCGTCGGCGGACAGCATCGGCGCGTACAGGCCGC
>Ga0207929_1000220_pt1 | contig 16282 bp, 10 predicted proteins | sample NGESurdeep072012_FD_184466 | JGI IMG/M metagenome (GOLD analysis project Ga0207929, IMG submission 184466) | Arctic peat soil microbial communities from Barrow, Alaska - NGEE Surface sample 53-1 deep-072012 (SPAdes) | ecosystem: Environmental > Terrestrial > Soil > Wetlands > Peat ... | reverse complement strand
AGAGTGAGATCGATGGCGAGGCCAAGGCTGTGTCGCGAGCGGCTGGCGATGTAGCCGTCCTTGAGCAGATCGGGCCGGTTGACGCGCTCGGTCCAGTCGACCATCGCCAGCGTCGCCCGAACCGGACGATATGCGTCGAAGACCTTGATGCCGAGTGCTTGCGGCAAGAGATCGCGCTCGACACGCGATAGTGCGCCAGCGGCTTCCCGCCGCAGAAATGCGCGATTGGCGAGATACCCCGGGAGCGGAGCGCCGGTGAAGTTGTTGGACGTTGCGTAGCGAAGATCGACGACGATCCTCGGGTCCAGCGTCCGCACGTCCGTGAGAAGAGTGTCGGCGGCAGCGTCGGGCGCGATCTCCGTCTCGGCAGTATTGACCGGCGGAGCGGCCGGCGCCGGCGGACTGGCACCCGGCCGGGAGACGCACGCGAGCAATAATGCGCCAAGCAGGGGAGCGGAGAATTTTCGCATGCGGAAGAATACTCCGCGCCACCGGCGTTCACGAGTCATTCCTGCGACATCCCGATTGGCGCATATTTTTGCATGGCAAGCTCCGACGCGATAAGCCCAGCTTCGCTCACGCACACCGCCCCGCGCGGCCACCGCGCCGCCGTCATTGCCAGCTTCCTCGGCTGGACGCTCGATGCGTTCGACTTCTTCCTGGTCGTGTTCTCGCTCACCGCGATCGCGAAGGAGTTCCACAAGACGGATGCGGAGCTCGCGCTCACGATCACCGTGACGCTCGCGTTCAGGCCGATCGGCGCGTTCATATTCGGATTGATGGCGGACCGGTACGGCCGGAAGCTGCCACTGATGATCGATCTCGTGTTCTTCTCGATCGTCGAGGTTCTTACGGGGTTCGCGCCCAACTATGCGACGTTCTTCATTCTGCGCGCCCTGTTCGGAATCGGCATGGGCGGGGAGTGGGGCGTCGGAGCATCTCTGGCCATGGAAAAGGCGCCGAAGGGTCGGCGCGGCGTTCTCTCCGGATTGCTGCAGGAAGGGTACGCGACTGGATATCTCCTCGCCGCCGTCTGCTATTTCTTCGTGTTCCCGCGCTGGGGCTGGCGGCCGATGTTCTTCATCGGCGGAGTGCCGGCGCTCCTGGCCGTCTTCGTCCGCTTTCGTGTGGAGGAGTCTGAGGTCTGGCAGCGCACCAAGCACAAGGATTGGAGCAGCCTCGGCCGCGGCATAGCCTCGCACTGGCGGCTCTTTCTCTATCTGACGCTGCTCATGGCCGGCATGAACTTCGTCTCGCACGGAACGCAGGACATGTATCCGACATTTCTGGAGCGCGATTGGGGATTCTCGCCGCAGAAGCGGGCCGCGCTCACGGCTTTCTCGATGATCGGCGCGATCATCGGTGGCGTCACCTTCGGCTATCTCTCCGACAGGATCGGGCGGCGTCGCTCAATCGTGATCGCACTGGTGCTCGCGATCCTCATGATTCCTTTGTGGGCGTTCTCGCCATCACTCACCGGTCTCGTCATCGGCGCATTCGCCATGCAGTTCATGGTTCAGGGGGCGTGGGGAGTGATTCCCGCGCACATAACGGAGCTGTCGCCGGATTCGGTGCGCGGCTTCCTTCCGGGGTTCGCCTATCAGTGCGGCGTACTGATCGCCAGCTCGGTCGCCTACCTCGAAGCGGTCTTCGCAGCGCGCACCAGCTACGCGCAATCGATGGCAATCGTGGCGGTGACGGTCTTCTCTGTGGCCGCCATCATCGCGTGGGCGGGTCGAGAAAAACGCGCGGTGGAGTTCGGCTAGCGCCGAATTCGCGACCGGACTGGCAAAGCCTGGCTCAGGTCGATTCGATTTCTTTCGCTTTTGCGACGAGCCCGTCCAGGAGCGCGCGCACGTGCTCAGGCCCGGTGCGTGGATTCATCATCGTCACGCGCAGCACCGGGCGACCGTCGAGAACGGTCGCCGTGATCCAGCCCGTCCCTTCCTTGTTGTAGCGTGGTCGAAGCTCGCGATTGAGCGCGTCGATGCGCTGGGTCTCGGACGCGGGTGAACCTTTTCCGCGGCGCACCCTTCCGTCCCCGCCAAGATAGCGGAAGCAGAGAATGTTGGATTCCGGCTCGTGGATATTCTCGAAATCCTCGCGTTCCTCGATCGCCTCGTAGAGGAGCCGTGCGGTGTTGCAGAGGTGGTCGTAGATTCGCCCCAAGCCATCGGACCCGAAGCGCTGCATCACGAACCACAGCTTGAGAACATCGGCGCGACGTGAGCACTGAAAACTCCGAATCCCCTGATCGATGACGCGCGCTGACTTGGCGGCATGAAACAGGTACGGCGCCTGTTGCGCGAACGCGCGCTCCAGATCGCCTTCATCGCGCGTCAGCACCATGCCGGTAGCAAGCGGCAGCAGCATCATCTTGTGCGGGTCCCACGCCAGCGACCGTGAGTGGCGAAGCCCGTTGAGGGCGCGCGGCGGGCGCGCTGACAGTAGAGCGCTGGCGCCGTGCGCGGCATCGACGTGCAGCCAGATGCCCCGCTCCTCGCACAGCGCACCGACTGCTTCCAGGTCGTCGAACGAGCCCGTCGCCGTCGTGCCGGCGGTCGCGACGACCGCCATCACGTGTTTGCCATCTTCACGCAGACGGTCGAGAGCGGCAATGAGAAGATCGACGTCGATCCGGTGATTCCGCGATGCGATCGGTATTCCCCGGCGCCGGCCCATCCCGAGCTGACCAATCGCTCGCGTCACCGCATAGTGCGCGTGCTCTCCGTACACGACGACCGGAGGATCGGCGCCAAGCCCGTCTTCCCAGGCAGTCGGGACGGCTGCGTTTCTCGCCGCGAGCATTGCCGTGAAGTTGGCTTCGGTGCCGCCGGAGGTCAGAGCGCCGCCGGCTCCCCCGCCGTAGCCCGCCAGCTTTGCCAGCCAGCCAACGATCTGGTGCTCGATCATCGTCGCTGTCGGCGACATCTCCCACACCGCCAGCGACTGGTTGAGCGCGCCGATCACGCTTTCCATCCAGACCCCGACCGGAAGCGGTGCGGATGTCTGATGGCCCATGTACATCGGGTGGTAATACTTGTTGGCGTCGGCCAGCACTTCCCGCTCGAGACGGGCTATGATCTCCGCGACCGGATGTCCTTCGCGCGGAAACTCTTCCTCGAACCGCAGCGCCAGCTCCTCCGCTGAGCGCGGCGTCGAGACCTGACCCTTGCCGGCGCGCGTCGATTCGAAGTAGCGAGCGGTCACAGCGGCAAATTGTTCTCCGACTTCGAGCGAGGTGTCCGCCTCCAGCTCGGCGAGAATATCATCGATCATGCCCGCAAATCTACCGCGACTATCCCTCGAGCAGTCCGTTCTGACGGACGAAGTCGGCCAGCTCGCCTCTCGACCCGACGCTGAGCTTGAGAAAAATGTTCGAGAGGTGGGTGCTCACCGTGCGCGCGGAGATCTGAAGCGCGCCCCCAATTTCCTTGTTGGACTTACGGGTTGCGACCATCCTCGCGATTTCCATCTCCCGGCCGGTCAATCCGGCCGCGCCGCTCGTCGCCGACTTGGGCGGCGGCCTGACCCCGAGCTCTCGCATCTCCTCGCGCGTTCCATCGAGCTCGACGGTCGCGCCGATGCGTGCAAACACATCGTGCGCCTTACGGAGCTCGCGCATTCCCCCCTCCCGGTCGCCCACCTCGACCAAAGCGCCGGCGAGCCGCCGCCTGATTTTGGCTGCTTGCGGAGGAAATGGAATCGCTTCGAGCTGCTCGACGGACGATTGCAATAGCTCGATCGCCCGTGCCGGGTCGCCATCGCGGAACCTTGCCAGCAGGCCATCGCACCCATCCGCGTAAGCAAGTCCCAGGCGGTGATGAAAACGGCCGGCATCGCGTCTCATGCGCGCCGAATGCTTGGCGGCTCTATCGAAGTCGCGAGCGAAGAGCGCCGCTTCCCCCACTGTCGGCAGGAGCCATTGAAGGGCCCACACGATGTATCCGGTTCGATCTGCGATCGCGAGTCCCGCCTCACCGATGCGAACTGCCTCCTTTGGGTGACCTTTCGCCAGATAGTACGACGCCATGCCGAGATGCGCCGGAACGATCGAAGGCACGTCGAGCGCGCGATCACCCGCCCCCGCCAATGATCCCGCTTTCTCGGCACCCGCGAGCTTCCACGCTTCATCGAAGTACTCTTTCGCCTTGTGGTCGGAGCCCCGCCAGAGATAAATGAGACCAGACCACACGTAGAGGCGCGGCAGAAGCATGCGCTGGTTGAGACTCTTCGCGAGACTGATGGTGCGCTCCGCGGTTTCGAGCGCCGCATCCCAGTCGCCGACGCTCGAAGCGTATTGCACAAAAAGCTCGGCGGACCAGAGCGGCAGAAGCAGCGAATGCATTTGCTCCGCCAGTCGATCGCTGGCGGCGAGATGCTTCAGAAAAGCCTGGGCATCTCCGCAAACTCCTTCGAGCAGCGCCATCCCCCAATGCGCAGTCCACTCCAGCATGCGCTGACCAGCGGCTTCCGCGTGTGCGATCGCCTGCGTCCCGTGCTCTCGCGCGAGATCGAGGGGACCTGCCCACGCATAGAGAAGAAGAAGCGCTCTGTGCGCACGTGAAAGAAGCGCGTCGTTCCGGATGCCACCTTCCGCCGCCGAAGCGAGCGCAGCCTCGACTTCGGCCTGGGCTTCCAGCAATCGCCCCAGGTCCTGGAGAGCGATTCCTTTGGCAAGACGCAGCCTCACCGTAGTCGAGCGGTCGCTGAACGCAGACGCCGCCTGAAGTCCAGCTTCGTAGTGCGCCAGGGCGTCGGCGTATCTCCCGCTCCAGTAGCACGCGAGTCCCATACGGTGGTCGATGTCGGCGAGCGCCCCTCTCTCCTCCCGTGCCGCGGCACCCTCGCGCGCCCTAGCCCATAGCTGCATCGCCGCATCATACTCGCCCAATCGCTGCCGCGTGCGCGCGAGAGTCGTGAGAATCTCCGCGCGCGGCGCATCGATGATCGTGGGATCCTTGTCCAAATGCTCCAGGGCAGCCGCCAGATAGTTCGCCGCCTCTCGATTGGCGTACTTCTCGATAGCGCCGCGTCCAGCGGCGTAGAGGTATCTCACGGCCTTTCGCGCCAGCGACTGCGAATGGGCACGGGCGTAATGGAGGGCCAGCTCGTCGGCGTGGTCGAGCGCGGTGTCCCCGTAAAGGCTCTCGAGGGCTTCGGCGATCGTCGCGTGCAGTAGACGCGCGCGTGCCTGCCCCAGTTCCGAGTAAATCACCTGCTGGAGCAGCGGATGGGTGAAATCATAGTGAATCGCATCGACATGGATCGCATCAATGCTTCCGGTTTCCGCCAGCACTCGCTGAGCAAGCAGCTCTTCGACGGCAGCGATCATCTCCGTCTCTGGCAAGCCGAGAACGCTGGCCAGCGTATCGTGCTCGGCACGGGTCCCGATGACGGCGGCGAGGTTCGCCAGGGTTCGTGCGTTTGGTGACAACCGATCGACTCTCGCCTTAACGACATCGCGGATCGTGGACGGCAGGTGAAGAGTCTGCATTTCCCAGCCTGTCCAACGGCCGTCCTTCTGGCTCAGCGCACCCGAATCCACCAGCGACTTGAGCGTCTCTTCGACGAAAAACGGATTGCCCCGGGTCCAGTCGTACAGCATCGGTGAGAAATGCCGGGTTGCGGCCTTCTCAACACCGAACATCCGCTCGACTATTTCCTCAACGTCCACTTGCTCGAGGGGACGGAGCTTGTGGACAGTGAGCAATCCGAGGCCCAGCAGCGACTGTTCCGTGCTGCGCAAGATCGCGTTGGAGTCTCGTTCGGTCTCGTTGTAGGTACCGAGCAGAATTATTTTCTGGTTTTCGATGTGCCGGGCTACGAAATGCAGCAACTCGAGCGACGATGCGTCAGCCCACTGAAGATTCTCGAGCACAATGAAGAGAGGCTGCTTCGCCGAGAGCCGGCCGAGGAACTGAGTGAAGTTCCAAAGGAGGCGTGCCTTGATCTCGGACGGATCGGCGCCGGCCGACGCCCGTTCGCGGTCCGAGGGTCCCGCCAGGTTTGGAAACAGATACCCCAGCTCGGCTGCCCCGCCTCGAGTGAGGACGGAAAGCGTGGTGGGCTCAAGCGCCCGGACGAGCGGCAGAAGTGCATCGGAGAAGAGCGCATACGGAACTCCGGTTTCCACCGGATACGAACGTCCCACCGCCACGCTCCAGCCCCGCGTTGCCGCCTTGTCGGCAGCGGCGGCCGCCAGGCGCGTCTTCCCGATTCCGCCCTCGCCAACGACGAAAACGGAGCGACCAGCGCCCCTTCCGGCTTCATCGAGCGTCTTTGACAGGAAAGCGAGCTCGGCAGTCCTGCCGACCAATGGCGCTTCATCAGGCCTTGGCATCGGAGCCAAATGTACAAACCTCATTGCCTGGATGCTTGCTGCTACCCGGAGCAAGTCTTGTTTTTTTTCGAGCTAGGCCGACGGCTCGAAGGTCATTTGCCCCTCTTCAAGGGCTTCCTGGCCGGCTTAGGCGACAAATCGAGCATTTTGTCCTCGCCCAGATATTCAACTGACTCGGGAACCCCCAGTTTGCGGAGACGCTGCACCGTCTCGGCGATGCTGCGCGCCGCGGAGAGAATCTCGGTGGCGATTTCGGGTATCTCCTCCGGCGACGGCTTATCCGCCAGAAGTTCGGCATTCATCATCAGCACGGTCAGCTCATTGTTCATTTCGTGAGCAACCGCGATTGTCGTCTCCGTTATGCCAGCCAGGCGCTCCCCGTGCGCCCTCTGCTCCTCCCTCTCACGCTCGAGCGTGATGTCCTGAACCTGGCCGATGAAGTAGATCGGAACGCCTTCTGCGTTGTGCACCGGAGCTACTGCGAGCGAAGCCCAGATCACGCGCCCATCCTTTCGATAATAGCGCTTGGTCAGGTGGTAGCTGGCGATCTCGCCGGACATGAGCAGGTTCAGCTGCTCCACGTCCGCGCTGACGTCATCCGGATGCGTGATGTCGGAAACGCGACGCTGAAGCAATTCTTCCTCCGAATAGCCGAGCATTTCGCAGAGCGCGCGGTTTGCCTTGAGCCAGCTTCCGTCCCGACCGACGAACCCCATTCCGTGGGGAGAATGACGGAAGGCATTTCCGAACTTCTCCTCGCTCTCCCGCAGAGCGCGCTCCATTTCCCCTCGATTGCTGATATCGCGTATCAGTCCGAGAAAGGCCTGCTGCCCTTCGAAAATGATGGGCACCGAAACGATCTCGGCGGGGATCACGGTACCGCTCAGGGAGACGAAGCGCACTTCGAGGGGCCCGCCGCCTACCCCGCTCTTCAGAACCTCTCGGATGCGGTTGATGACGACGGGAGCCGAATCGGGATGCACGAACTCCATGATCGAGCGTCCGACAAGTGACGCCGGATCAGAGCCGAGCCGTTTGGCCGCGAAGCTGTTGAGGAAGAGAAACTTCTCCGGCGTGTAGACGACGATCGCCTCAGGCGCCGATTCGATGATCGTGCGATAGTCAGGCGTCGTCGGCCCGCTCGACATTAGTCATCCGTGCAATACTGCCGTAACAAACAAGCGTCTGCAACGAATCTGCGGCTCGGACCTCGACTGTAATACGCCTCGATGCATTAGTTTTCCAGCTCTCGGCGGCTAGTTGCGGCCCCAACCGGCATGAGGACCACTGTCTGAAAAAAAGCGCGAGCGGCTCAGGAAAGCAAAAACAACAGGAGGCGGCGATCGATCTTGCCGTACGAACCCACGACCTCGAAGAGGCGAACAAGACGGCCAGCTTTGTCGCACACGAGCTCAATAACCTCCTCACCGTAATTCAAATCAACACTGAGTTCCTGCTCGAGACCGCCGGCGATAACCCAGCCAGCGCACAGGAGCTCGCCGAGATCCAGAGGGCATCGAGGCGCGCATCGATTCTGGCGCGGCAGCTGCTCGCGTCATCGCGGCTCGAGCCGTTCGATGCGAATCTCGCCGATGCGGCCCTGAAGAAAAAGTCGGCCGCCACCCCGGGAAAATCCGCAGCCCCCAGCCCCGAGAGATCGACCCGCGCCGCCGAGACGATTCTCCTCGTCGAGGACGAAGCTGCCGTGAGGATACTCGCGAAAAGGATCTTGTCTCAAAAAGGTTATCGCGTCTTCGAGGCTTCGGACGGCGCCATCGCCCTGCGCGTCGCCGCGGCTCACGTAGGCGAGATCGATCTCGTCCTCACCGATGTGGCGATGCCGAACCTCGGCGGACGCGGTATGGTCGAGGAGCTCCTGGAGCTGAGTCCCGAAATCCGCGTCCTGTTCATGTCTGGTTACCCGAAGGAAGAGATCTTCCCCGACAAGGGGAGCGCCAATCGCAGCCCCTACCTCCAGAAGCCGTTCACGGGTGAGACGCTTTTTTCCGAGGTCCGCGCGGCGCTCGGCTACGTGAAGTAGCGGTCCTGGTTGCCAGTTGCCCACGGTCGGCGCCCCTCGCCGATCAGGCCTGCGCCAGCTGGCTGGTGCAATTCGGGCAGCGCGTGGCGGCCGCGTCGATCGACATTCGGCAAAACGGGCAATTCCTCTTCGGCGCTTCCGCCGCCGGCTTGATGAAGATCTTCGAGATCCGCCAGGCCACGAGCCCGATTATCAGGAAATTGATCACGGCGGCGGCGAAGTCTCCCACGCCGAACTTCACCGGGCCGACGCTCCACATCGCCTTCTGCCAATCGCCACCGGGGCCGATTGCAACGATGATCGGCATGATGAAATCATCGACGATCGCTTTCACCATGGTGTTGAGCGCCGTACCGACCACGACGGCTATCGCCAGCGCCACGACGTTCTGCTTCAGCAGGAAATCCTTGAAGTCTTTCATCATTGGCATGTACGAGTTAGAGGGTTCAGCCTGAGAGCGACAAGTTATCGCGCCCGGAGGCGTCCGCGCGAAGCGCAGCCAGTCTTCGAATCGCGGCGATTCCGGCGACCGGCCCCAGGGCGAGGATCACAAACCCCCAGCGCCAGCCTGCTCGCTGCGCGATGAGCGGGACAACCTGCATCGGCAGCATCGTCAGCAGAAATCCGAGCGAGGTTTGAACGGTGAGCGCTGTTCCAACCGCGTGCGTCGGAACCGACTCGGTCACGAGCGTGCTGAATTGGGCGCTGTCAGCGATCACGAAAAATCCCCACGTCATCGCGAGAGCACCGAGTATCCAGATCGGTCCGCCAAAGAGCAATCCGCTGAGCAGACAGCAGCTTCCGCTCATGAAGAGGGAGATGGACACGAGTCTCTCCCTGCCCCGCTTGTCCGCGAACAGCCCGCCCCAGACCGAGCCGAAGCCTCCGATGGCGATTGTCGTGAATGCCAGGAGCGATATCAACCGCGGTGCGCGAAATCTTCCGCCGGAGGCCGCGGCAACGCTCGCGGCGAGAAACGCCGGAATCCAGGTCCAGAACGCATACAGCTCGAACATGTGACCGAGATAACTTGCCGTCGCGAGCCTCCACTCCCGCACACGCACCACATCACCGACGTGCCTCCACGAGAACGGGCGCGACGTGAACGGGAACGGCCCTTCGCGGTACCCCAGGGCAACGAGCAACGCGGCGAACATGGCTCCGACGCTCGCGGTGAGCACCACCGGCCGAAGGCCAACGTGCGGAATCGCGCGCACCAGATAGGGAATGGCTTTTCCGACCGTGAGCGCGCCCACGATCACACCGATCGCCAGCCCTCGCTGTGAGCGGAACCAGGTCGCGGTCATCTTCATTGCCGGCGGGTACACGCCGGCGAGAAAGAATCCCGTCAGGAACCTCAGGACCAGTGCGTCCCGGTAGCCCGGAACCGCCAGAATCGCGGCATTGGCCACCGCTCCGAGCAGGGCGCAGGCGCTGAAAAGTCTTCCTGCCGGAATGAGATCGGCGAGGTTGAGCACCGCGGCCATTGCCGTTCCGCAAACGAACCCGAGCTGGACGATGGTGGTCAGCCACGCCCCCTCCGCTGTCGTCAGTCCCCAGATTCGTTGCAGCTGCGGCGTGACCGCACTGGCCGAGAACCAGAGCGACATTCCAAGCAGCTCGGCAAAACCGAGTAACGCAAGCACCCGCCAACGCGTCGAGTATGTGTCTGCTGACATCCTGAAAATTACCTTCGGCGAGACGCAACTTCGACATTGCGGGGTCCGGGGCCATGTTGAGTATTGAAATGCCGCTGCGACACTCCAACTTCCGGTCTCTCTTGAGGCGTGCGCGCACGCCTCACCCATGACGAACCCGTCACAGGCAGCTCCGCCGTCCACTCCAGCCGCACCTTCAGCCCCCGCTCCACGGCCGGCGGTCGCCACACTGTCGCGCGATCTCGCCGATTTCCTCGTCGAGCTGTCGATCACGCTGAACAAGCACGCCATCTACCCCCAAAGCCATCCACTCCTCCATGGGGCGGTAGACGGTGTGGCGAATCGTCTGGGGATGTTATTCGCAGGCGACCGTGAGTCGCTGTCTATCGGCGTCGCGCGGCGCCAGTTGATCATCGAAGGCGTCGCCACCGATCCACTCAATGCAGTGCTCAAGGAGCTCGCCCAGCGCCTGCACGATCACCACGTAGGCGCTGTGAAGTTCGTACGCGGAATCGGGCGCGATGAATTGGGGGACGCGCTGGCGGCACTCGCCATCGATCCGGTTCGGTCCGAGAAACCGATCGGGCTCGACATCGAGCGCGTCGGCGAGCTGTGGCAGCACGTGCGATTCTTCCCGCTCACCTACGACCGCCTGCAGCTCATTGAAGACGAACCGGGCGAACCCCCCAGCGCGGATCAGATGGCGTCGGGACGCGCGACCCAGCTCTGGATCGGACTCGCCCGAGCCGCGCTCGTATCGGACACCTCCAATCCGGCCGCATCGCGCGATGAGGCCGACGATAGCACCGCGCTCGAGCCGGCGACGGTCGCTCGCGCAATCGACGAGCACCAGCGCGAGGAGGCGTACGACCAGGTCATCGTTGGCTACTTGCTCCAGATCGGCGAAGAGCTCAAGACCGCCGAGGGGCCCGAAGCGGCGGGATTGCAGAAGCGCGTGTCGCGTCTGGTCGGATCGCTCAAGGAATCGACGCTCGAGCGGCTTCTCGAGATGGGGGGCGACAAGGGCCAGAGGCGGAGATTCCTCCTCGACGCCTCGCAGGGGATCACCGTCGAAGCTGTGATCGACCTCGTGAAGGCCGCGTCCGCCGCCGAGGGACAGACAGTCTCTCACTCGATGCTGAGAATGTTGTCGAAGCTCGCCCATCATCCGTCGTCAGGCGGACCGCGCGCCAAGACCGACCCGTCGATTCGCGACGTGATGCGCCGCCTCGTCGATGACTGGACCCTCGACGACCCCAATCCCGAGGCGTATCGGCAGGTGCTCGAGAGCATGTCCAGTTCCAGAAGTGCCGCCCAGAAACCGTCGAATGACGCGGTGCCCACGGAAATCGAGCCCGAACGGATGGTTCAAATCGCGATCGAAGTGGGCTCCATGGGACCGCAGGTCCGCGCCGCGATGGTCGATCTGTACAAAGCGGGTCGCGCCGAGGTTCTCATGGATCTGGTCGAACGCGCACCCAGCGAACAGGCAGGCGCACCGGTTTGGGAATTCCTCAAGAGGGAGCGCGTCCTCGAAGCTCTGCTCCAGCTGCCGCGCGTCGACATGCCGCTGGTCGGCCGGTTCGTGCGGCGCACTGGAATCGAGATCGCGCCGATGCTGCTCTCGGCTGCCGCCGTCTTCGACGACGCAAAAATCCGCGCCCAGTTCTACGATCTGCTGCAGTCCCTGGGCGATGACGTGGGCGAGACGGTGGCGGAGCGGATCCCGAACTCCACACCTGTCATGCAACGTGAGCTGCTGGCGCTGCTCGGACGCCTGGGCACGCTGCCATCCGATTTTTCCGCGATCAACTACCTCGCTCACGAAGAGCCGCTGGTCCGTCGCGAGGCGGTGAGACTCCTGTTCCGCAAGCCGTCGGAGCGTAACGAGACCATCATGAGCGCGCTCACGGACACCGATGACAGAGTTGTTTTCGCCGGCCTCACGATTGCGCAGGAAAGATGTCCGGCTGCCGGAATCGAGTTGATCAGGCAGCGAGTCGATCGCGGCGAGCTCGACTCCCAGCTCCGCACGATGGGAATCCGGATAGTCGCCCAGCTGCGCACACCCTCGACCCTTGCCTGGCTTCTGAGCTACCTCGTTACCGAGGCTCACTGGCCGAGAAAGCCGAAGCTCCGCGCGTCGACACCGGAAATGCTGGCTGCGCTCACCATGGTTGCGACGTATTGGCTGGACGACCCCGGGGCGGAAACCGTTGTCAGACTCGCCGGACAGAGTAGAGATCCCGAGGTGCGGGCAAAGGTGGCGCGCGGCCGAGGAACGACCACTCCGGGAAAGGACTCCAGGAATGAGTGATCCGATCCGGTTTCTCGTGTCATTCGGGCAAGCTGTCTCGACGATGGCTCTGTACAACGAAGGACATCCAGCGCGCGAGCGCGCCGTGGACAGATCGTTCCGCTGCCTCCAGGACCTCCAGCAGCACGACACCAATCCGCGGTTCTCTTTTCTCGGCGAAGAGACGATTTACCAGGAGACCGCGCTTCGCGAGCTCGGCGACTGGGAATGGGGAACGCGTCTGGCGCATGCCGGTGTGCAGCGAATAGAACTCGACACCAACGTCACTCGCGAGCAGTACGAAGAGTTCCTCGAAGAGATGATGGCCCGCATTACCCTGTCCGTCATCGACACATCGGAAGCCAGGCCCAACCGCCCCACCGGAATCAAGGTCGGTGCTCTCGGCATACGGGGAGAAACCAGGGAGCTGCAGACAACTTTTGATGCTCCCGCGCCCATCGCCACAATCGCGTACTCGCTCGGCGAGGAAGCCGCATCGATCCAGTCGATGCACAGGGAAGTTCAGGAGCGCGGCAAGCTGCCTCTGGCCGAGGCCGAAGCGGTGGTGCGCTCGCTCTCGATGGCGATGCACGGTGATCAGGAGATGATACTGCCGCTGCTCCAGCTCAGGGAGTTCGACGAATACACGACCACGCATTCACTCAACGTCTCGGTGCTGGTGATGGCGCTGGCGGAATCCCTGGGGCTGGCGCCGCAGGACGTTCGCACCTTCGGCGTCGCGGGACTGCTGCACGATCTCGGCAAGGTGCACATCCCACAGGATATTCTCAACAAGCCCGGCAAACTCACGGACCAGGAGCGGCAGGTGATGCAGGCGCACCCGGTTGCGGGGGCGAAAATGATCATCGAGAGCGGACGTCGTCTCGACCTTGCAGCGGCGGTGGCGCATGAGCACCACATCATGATCAACGGCCAGGGTTACCCAACGCACCACTACCGCCGCGATTGCCACAAGGCGAGCAAGCTGGTTCACGTGTGCGACGTTTACGACGCTCTGCGGACGCGGCGTCCCTACCGGGACGCGTGGGAGAGCGAGCGTGTGCTCACGTACCTCGAGGAGCGGGCCGGAACGGAATTCGAGCCGGAGGCCGCGACTACCTTCGTGAGTTTGATGCGCAAGGTGGATAGCGGAATTCAGCGGTCGCCGATGCCTCCGGCGAATGGTGCCGAGCCTGCCACTTCGCCAGTCGAAAACAAGGGCGATTCCGCGCCCCCGGGCGCGCCTCCCAAGCCCCCCGAAGGGTCGCCCTAGGGCCTTCTCCCAGACCCCAACGTAACGATGCGTCGGCACCGACGCATTCTGCGTTGCCTCCGCCACCAACGCTCGTCAATGATAGACGGGGAACGTGAGAGAGATTCGCAAAGGTGTGATCACCTGCACCTAATCAGGTGATAAGCGGTTGGAGTGAAAAAGGGACGTCCCGAGACGTCCCTTTTTCATTTTCAACAGTCTCTCTCTAGCTTGGACGGGCCCGGGACCTGGCCCCGGGCCGTGATCCACGCTTTTCCAGGAGCGGCTTGTCGAAGAGCATCCGCGGGGGCGTTCGGGCCAGGCCCGATGCATCGAGCCATTTCTCGAGGCCATTCGCCAGCGCCTGCTGATCCGACTTCCCGAGGGTATCGAATCCCTCGATCAGATCTGTCTGAATCACGCGCTTCGATCTCCTCACGAGGCTCGCGCCCGGCCGCGTAAGGCGAAGCACGGCGCGGCGGCCGTCGGTCGGGTCGGGCGTCCGCGTCACCAGCCCCTTCGTGATCAGCTGACCCACGACCTGCGACACGGTGCTGTGCGTCGTCATAGTGACCGCCGCGAGATCCTTGACTGACTGATCGGGGACCTGGCCCAGCTCCCTCAGCACGAACAACTGTGCCGCGCTGATGTTCAATTCGCGCTCGACAGCCTCGGCCGCGGAGCGAAGACCACGCACCATGCGCCGCACCGCATTGAGCGCGCGAGAGAGGTCCGGCTGTCTTTTTTTCTTCGGCTTCGGCATGAGAGACCCGTGACGGGTTCGAATCTCGGTTATCCGAGTTGGAGCCCGACGAGAATCCGGACTTGAGAAGTAATGTAGTGCCGACCTGTGCAGCAGAGCCAGACGACGTTCGCCGCCAAAAAAAAACGCCCCTCCCCCGGACCTTTTGGCTATAACCGCACCGGTCAGCCGCCGCGTTTGAACAGGGAATGCCGAGTTTCTCAGTGCGGATTTCGCTGCGGCGAGGGCGGGCCGCCCCGGGCCTTCTGGATTGCCGCAAGCGCGCCCTCCGCCTCGGCCATTCGTGGATCCAGCCGCAGAGCCGCACGGAACTCCGCTTCCGCCAAATCGAGCTGGCGCCGCTGCGCGAAGAACACGCCGAGCACGAGGTGATTGCCCGGCCGCTCGGCGTTGTAGCGCTGGCTCGAAACGAACTCCGCGGCCGCGGCATCGAACGCGCGCCGCTGATCGGCGCTCTTCAGTGAATCGGCAATCGGCGCCAGCAGCCAGGCCGCGCCCTGGCGCACGGCGCGGGTGCTATCGGCGAGCATCAGCACGCCGAGTGCCAGCCGCTGCGAGACGCCGAAGCTCTCCGCGATCTGGAGCGCCGCGAGGCGAACGAGTGGCCGGCTGTCGTGCGCCCACGAGCGTACCGCCTGGAACGTGATCGAGCCCGGGTGCTCGGCGAGTCGGCCGAGCGCGGAGGCGCGCACGAACCATGGCTCGGTGGAGTCGTTGGCCACACGGGCGAGCGAGTCGTTCGCGCTCGAGTCGTGCCGATCGTCGGCCGCGAACGCTCCGGCGAAGCGCTGAAACCCCGGCAGCGGAGTCGGATACCAGACGCGGATCTGCGCGGCGGCCCAGCGTGCGTCGCGATCCGCGTGGCACGCGTTGCAGGCGTTCGGGACACCGAGGGCCACCGTGAGATCCGGCCGCGGGATGCGGATGCTGTGATCCTGACGCGGATCGACCTGCATGTACGTGGTCGCGGGCATATGGCAGGATGCGCACGTCGCGCCGGGACCGGCGGCGAGGTGATGATGGTGCGCGGTCGTGTCGTACTTCGCCGCGAGGTGGCACTGTGTGCAGACCCGATTGCCGGGGAGGCGCAATTTTGCGGTGTGCGGATCGTGACAATCGGAGCAGGTCACGCCGAACGCGTACATCTTGCTCTGCAGAAACGAGCCGTAGTTGTAGACCTCGTTCTTCTGCTGACCGTCCGGATGGTACAGGTCGGAGATGATGAGCGGGATGTAGTAGTCGAACAGGTGCGCGCCTGCCGTGTAGCCATCGGCGATGTGCACGCGGCGGGCGTGGCACTGGGCACACGTCTCGATCTCGTGATCGGTGCGGCGCGGCGCGCTGCGATAGGGAATTCCCGACGTCGAATCGGTGGTCCAATGCACGGCACGACGCTCGGTGAGCCGCGCTTCGAGTCCATCGTCGTGCCAGAAGATGGGGCGCAACCAAGCGGGATAGCGCCCCCACCGTGCATGCCGCGAGCCAGGGCCATGACACGCTTCGCACGCCACGTTGATTTCGCCGAACGACGTGCGGAACTCATTGGTGCGCTCGTCGTAGCCCTTTCGGAAGGCCGTCGAATGACAGTCGCCGCAATTGGAATTCCAGTTGTACTGACTCCCCGTCCAGTGGAGATCGTCCTGCGGTCCGGCGTCGCGACCAGGCGTGAGCGAGAACCAGCGTTGCCCACCCTGGACGTCGGGGCGGGCGTCCCAGGCGACGGTGAGCGCCTGCACGCGTCCGCCGGTGAGCTCCACCAGGTATTGCTGGAGCGGATAGACGCCGAACGTCCAGCGAATCTCGTAATCGTGCAGCGCGCCGTCTTCGCCGTCGGTGTTCACGAAGTAGCGATCGCCGCGGCGGAAGAACGTCGACGTGACGGCGCCGCTCGTGATGCGCGTGGCGTCGAACCGGCCGAGCACTGCGCCC
>Ga0207929_1000219_pt1 | contig 16338 bp, 14 predicted proteins | sample NGESurdeep072012_FD_184466 | JGI IMG/M metagenome (GOLD analysis project Ga0207929, IMG submission 184466) | Arctic peat soil microbial communities from Barrow, Alaska - NGEE Surface sample 53-1 deep-072012 (SPAdes) | ecosystem: Environmental > Terrestrial > Soil > Wetlands > Peat ... | reverse complement strand
TTCGCTGCGCGAGTCGCCGTCGTGACTGCGGGTGCGTCGACGTCGTGGTGGCGGCCGACCCTTCGTTCCCGAGTCGCTCTGCTCGTCGCCGCGACCGCCGGTTTCGCCGTTGCAGCCGTGTCGCTCGCCGCCTATCTCACGATGCGGATCGAGCTGTTCCACGAACTCGACAGCTCGTTGGTATCGCGCGCACAGCGAGTTGCCGCGCTTCAACAACGGATTCCCGAGACCCTGCAGACCACGCCGTCTTTGTCCCTTTTGGCTTCAGAAATCGATCTCTGCTTGGTAAGTGCGCCACTCCAGCGGGTTGAGTGCACGACGTCGGGGCTCACCCGCGCCATTGAAGCTGGTCCCGAGCTGTCGGTCGCGAGCGGCGACCAATCCCAGTCATTGCGTACGTTGCACATCGGCCGCACGAGCTACCGGGTCGTCGCCGTTCCGGTCGGATCGGACGCAGCGCTGGTACTCGCGCGCTCGACTCGCGACACCCAGACCACGCTCAACAACCTCGGCCTCGTTCTGCTCATCGTGGGCGCGGCTGGCATTCTCGTGGCATCCGTCGCCGGGCTGCTGGTCGCACGGGCGGGTCTGCGGCCGGTCGAACGGCTTACGCGGGCGGCCGAACGCGTTGGTCGAACGGGCGACCTCACGCCGATCGAGATCGAGAGCGCCGACGAGATCGGCCGCCTTGCCACCAGCTTCAACGACATGTTGGTGGCCGTTGCGAGTTCGCGGCAGCTGCAGCGCCAACTTGTCGCCGACGCAGGTCACGAATTGCGCACCCCGTTGACCAGCCTCCGTACCAACCTCGAACTGCTCGCCCAAAGCGACGCCGCCGGTGAACGCGGCCTACCGGACGTCGACCGGCGCGCGTTGCTCACGGATGTCGGCGCCCAGGTGGAGGAATTGTCAGGGCTGGTCGCTGACCTGGTCGAGCTTGCGCGCGATGACCGGCCAGATGTCAGTGCGGAGGAGCTCGACCTGAGCGCGGTCGTCGAGCGAGCGATCGAGCGGGTTCGGCGGCGCGCACCACGAATCGCGTTTGCGATCGACGTCCATGATTGGTTTGTCGTCGGTGACGCCAACGGGCTCGAACGCGCCGTTACCAACCTGCTCGACAATGCGGTCAAGTGGAGTCCGCCGAGCGGTTGCGTCGACGTCCGCCTCATCGAGGGTCGGCTCACGGTCACTGACCAAGGCCCGGGTATCGCCGATGCCGACCTGCCGTATGTGTTCGATCGGTTCTACCGCTCTACCGATGCGCGGGGCATGCCTGGATCAGGTCTTGGGCTGGCCATCGTGCGACAAACCGCTGAACGCCATGGGGGTAGCGTGTCTGCAGGCCGCTCATCCTCGGGCGGCGCGATGCTGGTGCTGGAGTTGCCCGGGCACGCTGCTCGTGAGCCCGAAGGCGCCGTAGTGAATTACCGTGAGCCATCCGATCACCGTGAGCCGGCCGACCGTTGACCATGCCTTCTCCAGAACTGGGGTCGTTCGCAGATGACTGACGAGCACACTGGCGAGGGCCGGCCCGCTGTCGATGGCGACGAGGCGGCGTGGGCGCCGGCGCCGACGTCGAGCGTTCAGTCAGAACGCACTGGGCCGGACAGCACTGGGCAAGACAGCACCGCGCCGGAAAGCCCCTGGTGGGCGGGACCCGCGACTCCCTCGCAGGCACCCCCTTCGTACGCCCCGCCGCCGGTCTACGACGCCCCCAGCTATAACCCGCCGCCGGCGTACGGCCCGCCGCCCGCGTACGACGCGCCGCCGGCCTACAGCCCGCCGACCGCGTACGAGCCGCCCCCGGCCTACAGCCCGCCCGCGGCATACGACCCGCCGTCGGCCTACGAGGCTGCGCCCGCGAGCTACCGCCCCACCGTTCCCTACCCAGGCGGCGCACCGGCGTCCACCCCGTTCGCGGTACCGACCGGTCCTCCGCCCCCGGGCGGCTACGACCGCGACGCTGGCCGGCGGCGGCCGGGCTGGGGCGCGCTCCTCATCGTCGCGGTGGTCGCGGCACTGGTCGGGGCGGGCGTGGCCGGCGGCATCGTTGCAGCAAACAAAAAGACGGCGAGCACGACGCCAGTGACGACCTCACCGTCAACGTCAGCGTCGGCTTCGGCGTCCACGGTCAATGCATCGACGCCGGCCATTGCTCCGACCGCGGCTCCGCAGGGCGGTGCCGAATCAGTCGCGCAGATCGCCAAGGCGCTCTTGCCCTCGGTCGTGTCGATCATCGTGACCAGCGGCACGTCCGGCGACGAAGGCACCGGCATCGTCTTGAGCGCCGACGGCAACATCCTGACGAACAACCACGTCGTCGAAGCAGCAGCGACGGCCGGCACTATCGCTGTCACGATCAACGACGGTAGGTCGGTAAAGGCGACGATCGTGGGGCGCGACCCGACGACCGACCTCGCGGTTATCAAGGCCGCCGGCGTCACCGATTTGCATCCCGCGACATTGGGCCAAGACTCCACGCTCGTCGTCGGCCAGCAAGTGATCGCGATCGGCTCGCCGCTCGGCCTGTCCAACACCGTAACGTCGGGCATCATCAGCTCGCTGAACCGCCCGGTGTGCACGCAAAGTTGCAACGGCGGCACGGGCACGGGCGCGGGCGGAGCGACGCCGACCGTGCTCGACGCTATCCAAACCGATGCGGCGATCAACCCGGGAAACTCTGGCGGGCCGTTGGTCAACATGGCCGGCGAGGTGGTCGGCGTGAACTCTGCGATTGCCACCCTTGATCAGGGTCAGAGCGCAGACGTGCAGTCGGGCAGCATCGGTGTCGGGTTCTCGATTCCGATCGACGAGGCGCGCCGAGTTGTCGATGAGTTGGAGAAGACCGGACATGCCAACCACGCGGTCCTCGGCATCGGATTGCGCGACGCGTTCGACAACGTGCTGCACACGCCGAACGGTGCACTCGTGCTCCAGGTCACCGCCTCGGGACCTGCGGCCAAGTCAGGGCTTCGCGTTAACGACGTCATCGTCAAGTTCGGAACGCGCACCATCGTCGACGCCGATTCACTGATCGCGGCGACGCACGCGGCGGCGCCGAACTCGACGATCGCGATTACGTATACGCGGCAAGGCGCGTCGTCGACGGTGCAGTTGAGTCTCGGGTCAGCTCCTAGCAGCTGACGAGTGTGGGGGTCAGCTCCGAGCAGCTGACGGGTGTGGTGGTCAGCTCCCAGCAGCTGACGAGTGTGGGGGTCAGCTCCCAGCAGCTGATTTACGGCCCTTGGAGCCCGAGGGTGATCGCTTCACTGGCGGCGACGACTGCGCGCGAATGCAGCCGACCGGGGTTGCGGGAGAGTCGCTCGATCGGACCGGATACGGAGACAGCCGCGATCACGCGGCCGGCCGGCGACCGTACGGGCGCCGACACTGATGCGACTCCAGCCTGGCGTTCGGCGACGCTTTCGGCCCAACCCTGCCGGCGTACGCGGGCCAGGGTCTGCGCACTGAACACCGCGGTGGCAACACCCCGGTGTAGGCGATCCGCGTCCTCCCAGGCGAGCAGCACTTGCGCGGCGGACCCTGCCGTGAGGGGCAGTTGCGTGCCGATCGGCACCGTGTTGCGCAAACCCGCGGGCAATTCGGCGGCCGCGATGCACACGCGCACATCGCCTTGCCGGCGGTAGAGCTGGGTGCTGTCGCCAGTTGAGTCGCGGAGTTTGGCGAGCACTGGGCCACTCACAGCGATGAGCCGATCTTCGCCGCCGGCCGCAGCCAGTTCGCCGAGCCGGGCGCCGAGCACGAACCTGCCTTCGCTGTCGCGGGCGACGAGGCGGTGTCGCTCGAGCGCGACCGCGAGCCGATGCGCGGTAGGGCGCGGCAAACCCGTGAGCGAAACCAGATTGGCCAGCGACGCCGGACCAGCCTCGAGGGCACAAAGAATGGCAATCGACTTGTCCAAAACGCCAACGCCGCTAGACTCGTCCATGTACTGATACTGCCGTCTCAGTATGCGAGATGCAAGTAAGGCACGAATGACGCACTGGAAGCATGCCAACGTAAGGGGCGCGTACTCATGGGCAAGACGCTGGCCGAGAAGGTATGGGACGAGCACGTCGTGCGACGTGCCGAAGGCGAGCCCGATCTGCTGTACATCGACCTCCACCTGATTCATGAGGTAACGAGCCCGCAGGCGTTCGATGGGTTGCGCCTCGCGGGCCGGCCGCTTCGGCGTCCGGATCTCACGATTGCGACCGAAGATCACAATGTGCCGACCATCGACGTTGATCAACCGATCGCCGACCCCGTGTCTCGCATCCAGGTTGAGACGTTGCGTCGCAACTGCCGTGAATTCGGCGTCCGGTTGCATGCCATGGGCGACGCGTCGCAAGGCATCGTGCATGTCATCGGGCCGCAGCTGGGCCTCACTCAGCCCGGCATGACGATCGTCTGTGGGGATTCGCATACGTCGACCCATGGCGCGTTTGGCGCGCTCGCATTCGGCATCGGTACCAGTGAGGTCGAGCACGTGCTCGCGACGCAGTCGTTGCCGCAGTACCCGCCGAAGACGATGGCGGTCACGGTGAATGGCGTACTGCCGGCGGGGGTGACGAGCAAAGACATCATCCTGGCCGTGATCGCCAAGATCGGTACCGGCGGCGGTCAGGGCTACGTGCTCGAATACCGCGGTGAGGCGATTCGCGCACTGTCGATGGAAGCGCGCATGACGGTATGCAACATGTCGATCGAAGCGGGCGCGCGAGCCGGCATGATCGCGCCTGACGAGACCACGTTCGGCTACCTCGAGGGCCGCCCGCATGCGCCACGCGGTGCCGATTGGGATGCCGCGGTTGCGCACTGGCGCACACTGACGACGGACCCCGACGCAACGTATGACGCAGAAGTCGTGATCGATGCCGCCGACCTCACGCCGTTCGTGACCTGGGGCACCAATCCCGGCCAGGGCGCACCGCTCGACTCGGTGGTGCCTGACCCGGCTTCAATCGCCGATGCGGGCGAACGCGGCACGGTGGAACGGGCGTTGGAGTACATGGGGTTGACGCCCGGCACGCGGTTGCGTGACATCCAAGTCGACACCGTGTTCCTTGGGTCGTGCACGAACGGCCGCATTGAGGATTTGCGCGCGGCCGCCGCAGTTCTGAAGGGCCGCCGGGTTGCTGACTCGGTACGGGTGCTCGTGGTGCCCGGTTCGATGGCCGTGAAGGTCCAAGCCGAAGCCGAAGGGCTTGACCAAATATTTACGGACGCCGGTGCGCAATGGCGCAGCGCTGGTTGCTCGATGTGCCTGGGCATGAATCCCGACCAGCTAGCTCCTGGCGAGCGTTCGGCGTCGACCTCGAACCGCAACTTTGAAGGCCGTCAAGGCAAGGGTGGCCGCACGCATTTGGTCTCGCCTCTTGTTGCTGCGGCCACCGCAGTGACGGGCCACCTTTCGGCACCATCCGACCTCGACTAATTGTCGGCACCGGCTGACGGCGACCAATACAACTCACGCGCACGAACTGAGGAGACCTTCGATGGACAAGTTCACCACGCATAGCGGTCGGGCCGTGCCGCTGCGGCGAAGCAACGTCGACACCGATCAGATCATCCCGGCGGTATACCTCAAGCGGGTCACGCGAACCGGATTCGAAGATGGACTGTTTGCGGCCTGGCGTGCTGATCCTGAGTTTGTCTTGAACAAGCCGCAGTACGCGGGAGCCGACGTGCTCGTCGCTGGCCCCGACTTCGGTACCGGCTCATCCCGTGAGCACGCGGTTTGGGCGTTGCAGAACTACGGGTTCAGAGCCGTTATTTCGCCGCGCTTTGCCGACATCTTCCGCGGGAACTCCCTCAAAGGTGGGTTGCTCACCGTCCTCATCGCCGAACCCGATGTCGAGGCGTTGTGGCAGGTCATCGAGGGTGCACCTGACACCCAGGTGACGATCGATCTGGTCAATCGGAACGTACGATACGACGACGTCGTCTTGCCGTTCGAGATCGATGACTACACCCGGTGGCGCTTGATGGAGGGCCTCGACGACATCGGTCTCACCCTGCGCCACGCCGACGATGTTGATGCGTTCGAGGCGGATCGACCCAGCTGGAAACCAGTGACGCTGCCAGCACTAACGTGACCTAAATCTTTTGCGAACCTCCCTGAGAATTTGTGCGACACAAGGAAATTCTTCGGCTAGATGTTTGTCTTGTGGGGCTGCGGGGCCTAGGTTCACCACGAGTCGAGTGTGGACCCGACACCATCATCCGGAGGGGCACGTGAACAAGGCGGAGCTGATCGACACCATCGCCGCTCGCCTAGGCGACAACAAGAGAACGGCAAGCGAGGCGGTCGAGGCCGTCATCGACACCATCACCCGGACGGTGGCGAAAGGCGAGAAAGTCGCCATCACCGGCTTCGGCATCTTTGAAAAGATCGAGCGGGCGGCGCGAACCGCTCGTAACCCAGCGACCGGCGCGAGCGTCAAGGTCAAGAAGACGTCGGTGCCGAAGTTCCGGCCCGGCACGCATCTGAAGGCCGTTGTCAGCGGCGCTACCAAGCTGGCGGCTCCTGCAAAGGTCGTGGCGGCGAAGGTCGCACCGGCCAAGAAGGCGGCGCCGGCGAAGAAGGCCGTCGCGAAGAAGGCCGCTCCCGTCAAGAGGGCGGTGGCGAAGAAGGCCGCTCCCATCAAGAAGGCAGTAGCCAAGAAGGCCGCTCCCATCAAGAAGGCAGTAGCCAAGAAGGCCGCTGCCAAGAAGGCGCCAGCGAGAAAGGCGCCCGCCAAAAAGGCGCCGGCCAAGCGGGCCGCGAAGTAGGGCTGAGCTCGTGTGACTGGCCGGGGTCCACACGGATCCCGGCCAGTTGCTTGCACGGGGCTCCTGTCCCACCACCGAGCGCGCAGTCGGCGTCGTTGGCCTTCGTCGCCAGGGCGCTGCCGGTTCCCGTCGCGGCCCGATAGCCTCGACTGTCACCGTCCGGGGACATGACAGGAGATCAGCGGGTGCGTCCGGGTCAGCATCGCCGGTGGTTTCGCGTCTGCGCTGCGGTCGCGAAGCCGTTCTTGTGGCTTTTCACCAAGCCGGTGTGGCGCGGCCTGGAGAACATTCCGAAGCAAGGTGGCGTCATTATCGTTGCGAACCACGTGACGCTCGCCGACCCGGTGACGCTGGCGCACGCCATCTACGACGGGGTGCGGCGCACGCCCAGTTTCCTGGCGAAGTCCGAGTTGTTTACCGTACCGATCATGGGCGGTCTGCTTCGCCGAGCGGGTCAGATCCCGGTTTACCGGCGTACTCGTGACGCAGTGAATTCGCTTCGCGACGCGGAAGCTGCCGTTGCAGCCGGTGAGTGCGTCATCATCTATCCCGAGGGCACGTGCACCCGCGATCCGGAGGGTTGGCCGATGCTGCCGAAGACCGGCGTCGCTCGTCTCGCACTTTCCGCCGATGTGCCGGTCATTCCGGTCGCGCACTGGGGTACCCAGAAAATTCTTCGGTACGGATCGAAGCGCCCACGCCTGCGGCCCCGGCAGCGGGTTGACGTGCTCGCGGGCGAGGCCGTTGACTTGTCGCGCTACGCCGGCGCAGAACTGACCAACGAGGTCTTGCGCGAAGTGACGCACCTGTTGATGACGCGCGTGACCGAACTGCTCGGCGACATCCGCGGCGAAAAACCGCCCGCGACGTTTTACGAAGCGAAGCCGGCCGCATGACCCGCGCCGCTGTTTTCGGACTGGGGTCGTGGGGCACCGCATTCGGCCTCGTGCTCACCGATGCCGGCACGACGACGACGTTGTGCGGCCGCCGCCGCGATGTGGTTGAGGCGATCAACACCGACCACGAGAACCCTTGGTATCAAAAGGACATTGAGCTGCCGCCCGGTCTGCGCGCGACCACCGAACCGGCCGACGCGTTGGCCGGCGCCGATCTCGTGGTACTCGCGATACCTGCGCAGACGCTGCGCGACAACCTCGCCGTTTGGGCGCCGCTGTTTCCGCGTGACGCCCTGCTCGTCAGCCTCATCAAAGGCGTCGAACTTGGCACGACCAAGCGCATGAGCGAGGTCATCTCCGAAGTCGCCGACGTCGCGGCCGAACGCGTCGCCGTCGTCACCGGACCGAACTTGGCTCGTGAGATCGCGCAGCGCCAGCCAGGTGCTGCGGTGGTCGCCTCGGCCGCTGCGGCCACCGCCGAGATCCTGCAAGGCGCCTGCCAGACCAGCTACTTCCGGCCATATACCAACACCGACGTTGTCGGGTGTGAGCTTGCCGGCGCGGTCAAGAACGTCATCGCCTTGGCGGTGGGCATCGCCGACGGCATGGGGTTCGGTGACAACTCGAAGGCCTCGTTGATCACCCGCGGGCTGGCCGAGACCGCCCGCCTCGGCGTCGCGCTCGGCGCCGACCCGATGACGTTTTCTGGCTTGGCCGGGCTGGGCGACCTCGTGGCGACCTGTGCCAGCCCGCTGTCACGCAACCGCAGTGTGGGCGAACATCTTGGCCGGGGCATGAGCGTCGAAGCCGCCCTGGCCGCGACGACCACGACCGCCGAGGGTGTCGTCTCGTCACGATCGATTCTCGAGTTGGCGCACAAACATGACATCGACATGCCCATCACCGAGGTCGTGGTAGCCGTGTTGTACGACGGCCTGCGACCGCAGGACGGTGTGGCGCGTCTGATGGGTCGCACCACGAAGTCAGAACGACACGACGGTTAGGGTCACGCTCGTGGATCCGGATGCTGACAAGGGTGCCGAGCACGGGCTGCCACGCGTCGCCGTCATCTTTGGCGGCCGCAGTACTGAGCACGCGATTTCCTGTTTGACCGCAGGCAGCGTGCTCGCCGCGATCGATCCGGCCGCGTACGACGTGCTGGCGATCGGCATCACCCGCGAGGGCCGATGGGTGCTCATGCCAGATGCGGCGGCGCTCGCGCGCGGCGGCGGGGCAATGACCGAGGTGGCGTCGTCCGATTCGTCGGTGGTTCTTACACCCGACCCCACGAGTCGCGAACTCGTCATGCTTGGGCCTAACGGCGCGCGCAACCCACTCGGGCAGATCGATGTTGTCTTGCCCCTTCTTCATGGCCCCTACGGAGAAGACGGCACCCTCCAAGGGTTGCTGGAGATGGCGGGCATCCCCTACGTCGGCTCAGGAGTGCTGTCGTCCGCGGCGGCGATGGACAAGCACTACATGAAGCTGGTGTTGCACGGCAGCGGCCTGCCCAACATCCCGCACGTCGTGGTGCGGCCACGCGAATGGGACGACGACAAGTCGGCGGTGCGTGAATCGGTCGCCAGCCTCGGATTCCCGGTGTTCGTCAAACCGGCGCGCGGCGGTTCGAGCATTGGGATCAGCAAGGTGCACGACATTGGCGAGCTCGACGATGCCATCGCACGAGCCCGCGCGAGCGACCCCAAGGTCATCGTCGAAGCGATGGTCGAAGGGCGCGAAATCGAGGTTGGCGTGCTCGAGGGGATCGACGGTGGACCACCCGACGTCAGTGTCGCGGCCGAGATCACCGTGCGTGGCGACCGCGAGTTTTACGATTTCGACTCGAAGTACATCGACGACGGAGCTGACATCGCGATCCCCGCCGAGTTGGCCCCCGAAATCGAGGCGCAGATCCGGTTGCTTGCCGTGATGGCCTTTGAGGCGCTGTCGTGTGAAGGCCTGGCGCGCATCGATTTCTTTGTCACCCCGACCCATCGCGTGCTGGTGAACGAAGTGAACACGATGCCGGGTTTCACCCCGACCTCTGTTTTCCCGCACGTGTGGGCCGCGAGCGGGATCGACTATCCGGCCCTTCTCGACCGGCTTCTTAAAGCGGCACTTAGACGCAGTACGGGCCTTCGCTAGCGCTGGTGGATTGCCCGATCGGGTACTGCCCTGCGGCAAGCGGATCTCAAGGCGGGCTCTGACACCGCCGAAGATCATCATCAGTTGCGAGCATGCATCGCGCTGACACGAAGTCTTTCTTCGCAGCCGGCGGCGCACCAATCGGAGGCACGATGTCGAACGGGTTCGACTACTTCGGCAACGCGCTGCCGCAAGCTGGAGCGCAGCAACCGGCCGCCGGCACGTCGCCGTACGCGTCGGTGAACACCTTTGCGCCGCCCCCAATGGCGCCGCAGTACGGATACACACCCAACCCGTACGCACCCAACGCGTACGCTCCGAACCATTTCGGCGGGCCCGCCTCGACGTTCGCACCGACGGCGTCGACCGGGCCGACACCGCCGGTGCCCTCGTCGCGGCGACCGCTCCTCGTCGTCGCAGTTCTCGTGGTCGCGGCAGCCACGGCCGCAGGTGTCGCCGTCACCCAACGGGCGCACCCGATCGCCATGCCCTCGAGCGTGGCCGGCTTACCGAAGGCTGATCTGCATTCAATGTCGGGGCAGATCAAATCGACCAAGCAGAAGCTGTCGCAGGACGGAATTCGCGATGCGTCAGTAGCGCTTTACGGCGATGCCCATGGCGGCCAAACCCTCGTTATCGTCGCGGGTCGTACGGCATCGGCGGCTCCGGATTTCGGTCAGCTCGTGTCCGCGATGACCGCATCGACCCAGATCGCGGGTGTGAGCATCACGCCCAGTGTCGTTACGTTAGGCAGCGCGACGTTCGAATGCCAGACGATCGCGGTCGCGGGCAGATCCCTCGGGATGTGCGACTGGCAAACACCCACAACCCTCCTGTTTGGAGTGGGCCAGGGCATCACGACGGGCGACACCGCAGCCGCCCTCGACGACGTGATCGTCGCCGATCAACTCCACTAGCTGACGGCGAGCACAGCCGGTCGCCACCTCGTGACCACCTACAGGTGGACGACCGGGCAGGTCAACGTGCGGGTGATGCCGTCGATGCTTTGTACTTGGGCGACGACGAGGCGACCCAGTTCATCGATCGTGCGGGCTTCCGCGCGCACGATCACGTCGTAGGGCCCGGTGACGTCTTCGGCTAGCGTGACGCCCTTGATCCCCGAGATTTCCCTGGCCACCGAAGCCGCTTTGCCGACCTCGGTCTGGATGAGGATGTAGGCCTGCACCATGGGGCGCGTCCCTCCAAGAATGGGGCCAAGCTCGGGTCGGCCGGGTGCGCAGTTGGCCGAATACGAGGATGTCCAACAATGTCGGTGACACCGTAGCAAGACCAGCGCGGAGGTGAGAGATCAGTATCGGCGAGCTTGGGGAGTTCGGGCTGATTGCCCGGGTGACCTCGCGCCTCCCGGTCGGCGCACGCACCCGCCTTGGTCCGGGCGACGACGCCGCCGTCGTGAGCACCCCCGATGGTCAGGTGGTCGCGACCACCGATCTGCTGGTCGACGGTCGGCACTTTCGCCGCGATTGGTCGACTCCCTACGACGTCGGTCGCAAGGCCGCGGCCCAAAACTTGGCGGACGTCGCGGCGATGGGCGCCGTACCAACGGCGCTGCTCGTCGGCCTGGCGGCACCAGCCGATCTCGCCGCTTTCTGGGCGGAGCGCTTCGCCGACGGGCTTCGCGACGAATGTGACCTGGTCGGCGCCGGAGTCGTGGGTGGCGACGTCGTGCGCAGCGACGCTCTGATCGTCGCGGTCACCGCGCTCGGCGACCTCGAAGGCCGGACGCCGGTCACGCGCGCCGGTGCGAAGCCGGGCGACGTCATCGCATTCGTCGGGCGGCTGGGGTGGGCCGCCGCTGGACTGGCGACATTGAGCCGTGGCTTTCGGTCACCGCGCGCGGTGGTCGACGCTCATCGCCGGCCTGAACCGCAATACGCGCAAGGCCCTATCGCGGCGACGTCGGGCGCGACCTCGATGATCGACGTCAGTGACGGCCTGGTCGCCGACCTTGGCCACGTCGCGCGGGCCAGCGAGGTCTGCATCGAGTTGCGCTCCGCCGCCATGCCGGTCGCAACCGAGCTGAGCCGCGTCGGCGACGCTCTCGCCGTTGACCCGATGACGTGGGTGTTGGGTGGGGGCGACGACCACGCCTTCGTCGCGACCTTCCCGTCGTCGGGTGATGTTCCACCAGGCTGGACGACGATAGGCGAGGTCGTGCCGATTCGGTCGGCCGCGGAAGGCCCGTGCGTTCGGGTCGACGAAAAGCCTTACACCACAGGCGGTTACGACCACTTCGCCTGACGGATGGTCTCGTCAGTACGCGGTGGCGAGCATGGCGAAGACCGGCGCGATGACGAACACCACCACTACAAACACCAGCGCAGCAGCCGCTCGGCGCGGCCGGTGGTCTCGCGGTTCTGCCCGGGTCGCCATGGCTTGATTGTGCACCCAGCTGCGAGGTAACGACAGGCCAGCGAGCGGCACCAATATCCACTTGGACGCGCTGACATCATGGTGCGGTGGGTCAAACCCCGGCACGATCAGTCAACGAGCTGGCGTTGCCCTCGAGTGTCGACCTCACCCTCATCGCCGTGGCAATCTGCGCGGTCTCGACATCGGGGCCACTCATCGCGGCAACTGCCGCCCCGGCGCTGGCCATTGCGTTCTGGCGCAACGCCTTCGGCGCGGTCGCGTTGCTGCCCTTCGCCCTCGGTCGTCGGCGCGACGAGCTTCGGCACCTAGCGCCACGCGAACGTCGGCTGATCGTGCTGGCCGGACTTCTGCTGGCCGCGCATTTCGCCACCTGGGTGCCGAGCTTGCGCTACACCTCGGTGGCCAGTTCGACGGCACTGGTGGCGACCCAGCCGGTGTGGTCGGCGCTCCTGGCTCGCAGCCAGGGGGCAATCATCCGGGCCTCGGCGTGGTTCGGCATCGGCTTAGCCGTCACTGCCGCCGCCTTGTTGACCGGTCTCGACGTCCGGCTGTCAGGGCGCGCCCTCACCGGCGATGTTCTTGCGCTCATCGGCGGGGTCTTCGCGGCTGGATACGTCACCGTCGGCGCGGCCGTCCGTCGGACCGTGAGCACGACGAGCTACACCAGCGGGTGCTACTCGGTAACTGCTCTCGCGTTGCTCGTGGTCTGCCTGATCGGCCGCCAACCCTTGGCTGGTTACAGCGGCGACGACTGGTTGCGGATTCTCGCGATTACGGCCGGCGCGCAACTCCTCGGGCACTCGGTCTTCAACCGGGTGCTCCGCACCACCAGCCCGACCGTGGTCAGCCTGGCGATTCTGTTCGAGGTGCCGGGCGCTGCCTTGATCGCCGCGATCTTCCTTCACCAACACGTCCGGCTTGAGCAACTACCTGCCGCCGCGTTGTTGTTGGCCGGCCTGGCCTTGGTCATTCGCTCGGGGGCTCGAGCGATGCCCGCGGAATGAGCGGCCAGAATGGAGGCGTGCCGCTGCCCCGTGTGCTGACAATCGCCGGATCCGACTCCGGCGGCGGCGCGGGTATCCAAGCTGATCTCAAAACGATGCTCGCCTGCGGCGTGCACGGCATGAGTGTCGTGACCGCCGTCACGGCCCAAAATTCGCTTGGCGTGCAGGGATATTGGGAGCTCCCAGCCGAAGCCGTGCAGGCGCAGCTCACCTCGGTCTTCAGCGACATCGGCGTCGACGTCGTCAAGACGGGCATGCTGGCGTCGTCCGTGCTGGTGTCGTTGGTTGCTCGATTTCTGGCGACCGTCGATGTTCCGATCGTCGTCGACCCGGTGGGGGTCTCGAAGCACGGCGACTCGTTGCTCGCCGACGATGCGGTCGACGCCATCAAGGCCGAATTGCTGCCGCTCGCGACCATCGTGACGCCGAACCTGTACGAGGTCGAACAACTCACCGGCGTGCGGGTGAGCGCCGAGGCTGGGCTTCGTTCCGCGGCCGAGGCCGTGTATGCGCTCGGCCCGCAGTGGGTGCTGGTCAAAGGCGGCCACCTGCCGGGGGAGGCCGTAGACCTTCTCTTCGACGGGGCGCGTGAATGGGTGTTGCGTGCGCCGCGACTCGACAATCGGCACACGCACGGCACTGGCTGCACGCTGGCCAGCGCGATCGCCAGCTATCTCGCACTCGGCCATGACGTGCCGGCGGCGGTCGAGCGGGCGAAGGCCTACGTCACCGGGGCAATCGCGGCCGGCTTCCCGCTCGGCGCTGGCATCGGCCCGGTCGACCACGGCTGGCGTACCCGATCATGAGCCGCAGTTGCCGATGAGTGCGGTGCAATTCGCGGTCGTTTCAGTCGAGTCGGCAGAGGCGCTTGTGCTCATCGAGGCGGTCCAGCAGGAATACGAGGTGCGCTACGGCAGCCGAGACGTCAGCAGCCTCGTGGTCGCCGAATTTGGGCCACCACACGGGATCTTCTTGGTCGGGCGCGATGACGGCGAACCCGTAGCGTGCGGCGGCCTGCGGCTCGTCGCTGGGGACGTCGGCGAGCTCAAGCGCATGTACGTCGTGCCCACCGCCCGACGGCGCGGCATCGCGCGCGCCTTGTTGCACCAGCTCGAAGACGAGGCTCGCCTGCTTGGGGCGTCGCGACTGCGGCTCGAGACCGGGCTGAATCAGCCGGAAGCGATCGCCCTGTACGAGAGTGCCGGCTACCAGCCGACCGACCCCTTCGGGCCTTACGCCGAACACGTCTTGGCGCGGCACCTAGCGAAGGCGCTGACTAACGGGTGACCTTGCCAGCCTTGATGCACGACGCGCATACCTTGAGCGTCTTGTGCGTGCCACGGCCGACGATCGCGCGCACGGTCTGGATGTTCGGGTTGAAGCGTCGCCTGGTGCGCCGATGCGAGTGCGACACCGACATGCCGAAGCCCGGACCCTTGCCGCAGACGTCGCAGACAGCAGCCACGGATAACACTCCAAGCACGAGGTTGGGCAGACAGCGGCAGCGGCTGTCGCCGGAAACGAATTCAGACAACCGCACGAGGGTATCTGACCCGCTGCCGGTCACGCCAACCGGTCAGCGGGTCGCGGGCTAGCTAGCCTCAACCCCACACGACGAGTCAGCGCGGCCAGCCAGCAGAACAGAAGGGACGGCGGGGTGCTCGAGGTCCTCGATGCCGATGCGGTGCGTCGCTGGTACCGCTGGGGTCTCGCTGCGCTCGAAGCCGCCCGGGCGGAGATCGACTCCCTCAACGTCTTTCCGGTAGCCGACGCCGACACTGGCACGAATATGCACCTGACCCTTCGGGCTGCGGTCGAGGCAGCCGAGGATGATGACCGGGCTGCCGTCGAGGCAGCCGAGGATCACCGGGGTGCGGTCGAGGCGGCCGATCTGGGCGAGACCGCAACGACGATGGCCAGGCTGTGCCTCCTCGGTGCGCGCGGCAGTTCTGGGGTGATCTTGAGCCAGCTCCTTCGCGGAGTCGCCGAGGTCTTCGCCGCGCAGCGCCGTCCGCCTGCGGGGTTTGCTCTGACCGAAGCGCTCGAACGCGCCGTCGAACTCGCGTATGCCGCCGTGTCCCGACCGGTCGAGGGCACGATGCTCACGGTCGCGCGGGCAGCCGCCGAGGCAGCCCGAGCCACCGGGTCAGACGATCTGGGCGTCGTGGTCGCAGCCGCCGCCAGCGCTGCTCGCATCGCGTTGGCGCAGACTCCCGCCCAGCTGGCCGTGCTCGGCCAGGCCGGCGTGGTCGATGCGGGCGGGCGCGGGATCGTCGTCCTGCTCGATGTCTTGCAGCAGATCGTCGAGCAGTCCGAACTGACCCTGCCCGAAGCGACACTCGCGACGCCCGATCTCGAGGCGTGCGAGCTGGTGACCGCCACCTCGCCGGAATTCGAGGTGATGTACCTGATCGACGCCGACGACGCCCGCATCCCGGGTTTGCGCACCTCGCTCGACCACATCGGCGACGCGGTCGTGGTGTCCGGCGGTGACGGGCTGTTCAACGTGCACGTGCACACCGACGATGTCGAAGCGGCGGTCGAGCTCGGCGTCGCTACGGGTCGCCCGCACGAGGTCAGGGTCACCCGCCTCCGCGACGCCGACGCGGCGGACGACGACACCGGCGCAGGCCGCGTGGTGGTGGCGGGGTTCGCCGAAGGCGCGCCGGGGCTGGCGCTACGTGAGCTGCTCACGAACGCGGGAGCCGTGGTTGTCGAGGTGGCCGACCACGCGGCGCTCGCCGCTGACGTTGCGATGCTCGGCCCGGCTGATGTGGTCGTTCTCGTCGACGAGGCGATCTCGACCCAGCCGGCCGACCCGCTGCCCCGGCGCCCCGACCTCGTCTACGTCCCCATCGCCGCTCCGGTGCAGGCGCTGTCGGCGATCGCGGTGCACGACCCGCATCGGCCCCTCGACGATGATGCGGCCGCGATGGCGGACGCGGCAGCCGCCACCCGATTCGCGGCGGTGGCCGCGCCAACAGCCGACGACCTGTGTCGAGACGGCGTCGGCGCGATCATGCGCTTACTCGCCGACGGCGGCGAACTCGTCACGGTGGTGTCGGGTGCCGACGTCGGTGGTCGCATCGCGGCCGAGTTGGCGGCGAGTCGACCCGACATCGACG
>Ga0207929_1000217_pt1 | contig 16427 bp, 14 predicted proteins | sample NGESurdeep072012_FD_184466 | JGI IMG/M metagenome (GOLD analysis project Ga0207929, IMG submission 184466) | Arctic peat soil microbial communities from Barrow, Alaska - NGEE Surface sample 53-1 deep-072012 (SPAdes) | ecosystem: Environmental > Terrestrial > Soil > Wetlands > Peat ... | reverse complement strand
CTGGACGAATGCCTGCAGCTGCACGGCGGCTACGGCTTCATGTGGGAATTCCCGATCTCGCAGGCCTACGTGGATGCGCGCGTGCAGCGCATCTACGGCGGCACCAATGAAATCATGAAAGAAGTCATATCCCGATCGCTCGGGCTTGGAGGCAAAGATGGCTGAGGCAATGGTGTTCGACGCGATTCGTACCCCGCGCGGCCGCGGCAAATCCAGCGGCTCGCTGCATGAAGTGAAACCGATCACGCTCCTGACGGGTGTGTTGAAGGAGCTGCAGAAGCGCCATAACCTGGATACCGCGCAGGTGGACGACGTGGTGATGGGCTGTGTCACGCCGGTGGGCGAGCAGGGCAGCTGCATCGCCAAGACGGCGGCGCTGGCCGCGGGCTGGGACTTCCGTGCCTCCGGCGTGCAGCTGAACCGCTTTTGCGCCTCGGGCCTGGAGGCAGTGAACATGGCGGCGCAGAAAGTGCGCTCCGGCTGGGAAGACCTGGTGGTGGCCGGCGGCGTCGAGTCCATGTCGCGCGTGCCGCTGGGCACCGACCGCGGCGCCTGGGCCTGCGATCCGGAGACTTCTTTCGATACCTCGTTCATTCCCCAGGGCATCAGCGCCGACCTGATCGCCACGCTGGAAGGATTCACGCGCGACCAGGTCGATTTCTATGCCATGCGCTCGCAGCAGCGCGCCGGCGCGGCGCGCGAGCACGGCTACTTCAAGCGCTCCGTGGTGCCGGTGGAGGATTCGATCGGCGACGTGATCCTCGACCATGACGAATTCATCCGGCCGCAGACCACGCTGGAAGGTCTGGCCGCGCTAAAACCCTCCTTCGACAAGATGGGTGAGATGGGCTACGACTCGGTGGCGATCCAGCGCTATCCGCAGGTCGAGCGCATCATGCACGTGCATACGCCCGGCAACTCGTCGGGCATCGTGGACGGCGCGGCGGCGGTGCTGATCGGCACGGAAGAGAAGGGCAGACAGCTGGGACTCACGCCGCGGGCGCGCATCGTCGCGGTGGCGCTCTCGGGCGCGGATCCGACCATCATGCTGACCGGCCCGATGCCGGCGGCGCGGAAAGCGCTCGCCAAGGCGAAGATGCAGATCGAGCAGATCGATCTGTTCGAAATCAACGAGGCCTTTGCTGTGGTGCCGATGAAGTTCATGAAGGAAATGCACGTGCCGGACGAGATCGTCAACGTCAACGGCGGCTCGATCGCCATGGGCCACCCGCTGGGTGCCACCGGCGCGATGATCCTCGGCACGCTGATCGACGAGCTCGAGCGCCGCAAGCTGCGCTACGGCCTGGCGACGCTGTGCGTCGGCGGCGGCATGGGCATCGCGACGATCGTGGAGCGACTCTGAGATGGCAGGTTCTTCACCCATCCGTTTCGAGAAAGATGCCGAAAACATAGTCACAGTTACCTTCGATGCCCCGGGCGCTCCGGTCAACACCATGACCAGGGAGTGGGAGGCGGCGTTCACGGAGACGGTGGGGCGGCTTGGACGCGAAAAGGCGTCCACGAAAGGCGTGATCCTGGCGTCGGCGAAGAAAACTTTTTTCGCCGGTGCCGAGCTGAAGGACGTGCTGCAGTACGGCCCGAACGACGGGCCGCAGGTATTCCGCTGGATCCAGGCCGCCAAGAAGCAGATGCGCGTGCTGGAAACGCTCGGCATCCCGGTGGTCGCGGCGCTCGAAGGCACGGCGCTGGGCGGCGGCTGGGAGATCGCGCTGAGCGCGCACTGCCGTATCGTGCTGGACGATCCGTCGATCCAGCTCGGCCTGCCCGAAGTGACGCTGGGCCTGCTGCCCGGCGCGGGCGGCGTCACCAAGACTGTCCGGCTGCTCGGCCTGCAGGCCGCGTTTCCTTACCTCGTCGAGGGCAAGACGATGCGGCCGCAGGAAGCAGCCAAGCTCGGCCTCGTGCAGGGTCTCGCCGCGAACAAAGCAGACCTTTTCCGCATGGCGCGCGAGTGGATTGGCGCCAACCCGTCGCCCAAGCAGCCCTGGGACGAGGATGGCTACCGCATGCCGGGCGGCGGGCCGTCGACCCCGAAAATCTCGCAGATGCTGGCGATGGCGCCGGCGATGCTCACCGAGAAGACGCGCGGCCTGTACCCGGCGCCCGAAGCCATCATGTCGGCGATGGTGGAAGGCGCCTACGTCGACTTCGATACCGCGCTGCGCATCGAATCGCGATATCTCGCCAAACTTGCGGTCGGCGGCGTGGCGAAAAACCTGATCTCGCTCTTCTTCAACCGCACCGCCATCCGCTCGGGCGCCTCGCGCCCGAAAGACATCCCGAAATGGAAAGCGACCAAGGTCGGCATCCTCGGTGCCGGCATGATGGGCGGCGGCATCGCCTACGCCAACGCGGTGCGGGGCGTGCCTTGCGTGCTTAAGGATGTGAGCATCGAGGCTGCCGCGAAAGGCAGGGGTTATACGGAAAAGATTTTGTCCCGCAGGAAAAAGGCCGCCGAAAAAGAACTTGCCCTGATAAAGCCAACCGCGGACTACAAGGATCTTCAGGGCTGCGACCTCATCATCGAAGCGGTGTTCGAGAAGCGCGAACTGAAGGCGCAGGTGACGAAGGAGGCCGAGCCGCTGCTTGCCGCCGGCGGCATCTTCGCGTCGAATACCTCCACGCTGCCCATTTCGGGCCTCGCGCAAGCGTCGGCGAAGCCCGAGAAATTCATCGGCCTGCATTTCTTCTCGCCGGTGGACCGCATGGAGCTGGTGGAGATCATCAAGGGCGCGAAGACCTCGCCGGAGACGCTGGCCAAGGCCTACGACTACGTGCTGCAGATCGGCAAGACGCCGATCGTGGTCAACGATTCGCGCGGCTTCTACACCAGCCGCACCTTCGGCACCTTCGTGCAGGAGGGCTGCGCGATGCTCGCCGAAGGCATCCCCGCGGCGGCGATCGAGAATGCCGCGCGCCAGGCCGGCATGCCGGTCGGCCCGCTGGAAGTGATCGACCAGACTTCCATGTCGCTGTCGATGCACGTGATGGAGCAGACCATCGCCGACCTCAAGGCCGAGGGCAAGCCGCTGCCGCCGGAGCATCCGGGGCAGAAGGTGATCGTGAAAATGGTGAAGGAACTGAACCGTCCCGGCCGCGCGGCGGGCGGCGGCTTCTACGAGTATCCCAAGGACGGCAAGAAATTCCTGTGGCCCGAACTGGGGCGGATATTCAACGGCAGGAACGTGAAGTGGGACATCGAGGAACTGAAGGACCGCATTCTCTACCGCCAGGCGATCGAGACCACGCGCTGCCTCGAGGAGGGCGTGCTCACCACCACGCACGACGGCAACATCGGCTCGATCTTCGGCATCGGCTTTCCGGCCTGGACCGGCGGCGCGCTGCAGTACATCAACTATGTCGGCGTCGCGAAGTTCGTCTCGCGCGCCGATGAGCTGGCGAAGAAATGCGGCGAGCGCTTCGCGCCCCCGAAGCTGCTGCGGGACAAGGCGGCCAGGGGCGAGCCGCTCTGAGCCTGTGAGAAGATAACCGCATGCCGCTGCCTTCCGTTCTGCAGAAGCTCCGCATCCCGGTGATCGGTGCGCCGATGTTCATCGCCGGCAATCCGAAGCTGGTCATCGAGCAGTGCAAGGCCGGCATCGTCGGCTCCTTTCCGGCGCTGAACGCGCGGCCGAAGGAGGCGCTGGACCAGTGGCTGACCGAAATCGAGACCGCGCTCGCGGGGCTGGCGAAGGCCGCGCCCTTCGCGGTCAACCAGATCGTGCACAAGTCGAACGACCGCCTCGAGCACGACGTCGAAGCCTGCATCCGGCACAAGGTGCCGATCATCATTACCAGCCTCAGGGCGCCGAACGACGTGGTGGCGAAAATCCACGCCTACGGCGGCATCGTGCTGCACGACGTGATCAGCGTGCGCCATGCGGAGAAGGCGCTCGAAGCCGGGGTCGACGGCCTGATCCTCGTCTGCGCCGGCGCCGGCGGCCACGCCGGCACGCTTTCGCCCTTCGCGCTGATCGGCGAGGTGCGGCGCTTTTTCGACGGGCCGATCGTGCTGTCGGGCGCGATCTCGAGCGGCGCGTCCATCCTCGCCGCGCAGGCCGCTGGAGCGGACCTCGCCTACATCGGCACGCGCTTCCTCGCCACGCCCGAGGCGAGCGTCCCGGACAGCTACAAGCAGGAGATCCTGCGTTCCGCCGCCGCCGACATCGTCTACACCGACCTTTTCTCGGGCGTGTCCGGCAACTACCTGAAGCACAGCGTGGTGGCCGCGGGCTTCGACCCGCTCACCCTGCCCAGGTCCGATCCCGCCAAAATGAATTTCGGCACCGCCGGCGGCGCCGAGAAAAAGGTCTGGCGCGACATCTGGAGCGCGGGGCAGGGCGTCGGGCAGATCGACGCCGTGACGCCGGTCGCGCAGCTGGTCGACAGGCTGGCCGCCGAATACCTCGCCGCGCGGCAGAGGCTGCAGATCAACTGATGGCGGTGCTCGAAGTCGAGCGGCGCGGCACTGCGGCGTGGTTCTGGCTGAACCGCCCGGAGGTGCGCAATGCGCTGAACGACGAAGTGATGAATTTAATAGTTGAAAATCTTTCAACTGCAGAAAAAGATCCCTCTGTTCGCGTCATCGTCCTTGCTGGCCGCGGCCAGGCGTTCTGCGCCGGCGGCGACCTGTCCCGCATGGAGCAGGCGGCGAAAATGAGCAGGGCGAAATCGAAGGTCGAGGCCGGGCGCTTCGCCAAGCTGCTCTACCGGATGCATTCCTTCCCGAAGCCGCTGATCGCGCGCGTGCACGGCGCCGCCTTCGCCGGCGGCATGGGTCTCGTGGCTGCCTGCGACCTGGTGGTGGCCTCGGAAGAGGCCGAGTTCTGCCTGCCCGAGGTGAGGATCGGTCTGGTGCCGGCGATGATCAGTCCCTACATCGTGCGCGCATTGGGAGAACAGCAGGCGCGCCGCTACATGTTTACCGGCGAACGTCTCGCCGCGCGCGAAGCACATCGCATCGGCTTCGTGCACGAATGCGTTGCCGCGGCCGAACTCGATGCACGGGTGGAAAAATTCGCCGCGCAACTCTCGCAGGCGGGCCCGCAGGCGCTGGCGCGCTCGAAGAAGCTGCTGGCAAAGGTCGCCAAGGCGGCGATCACGCCCAAGCTCGGCGAAGAGACCGCCGCGGTGCTGGCCGACGTGCGCACCGGGCCGGAAGCGCGCGAGGGGATCCGTTCGTTTCTGGAAAAAAGAAAACCGAACTGGTAGCTACTTCGGCGCGGGCCTGAATTTACCCGCGGCTTCTTGCGGGCCTTACGATGCCCGAGGCTTCGCCGAAGCCGATCGTCGCGTAACCCTCGCGCACGCACCGCGAACGCTGGATCACCTCGTCGCCATCCTCGAGGAACGCGCGCGTCTCGCCGGTCGGCAGCGCGATCGGCGCCTTGCCGGCCTGCGAGAGTTCCAGCATCGAGCCGAGCGAATCCGGCGTCGGCCCGGAAATGGTGCCCGAGCCGAGCAGGTCGCCGGGCGTCAGGTTGCAGCCGTTCGAGGCCTGGTGGGTGACGATCTGCGCCGCGGTCCAGAATGAGTGGCGGAAATTGCTGCGCGTCAGCCGTGTCCCTGGAATTTTCTGCGCCCGCATGCGGGCGCTCCTGATATACATCTCCATGTCGATGGCGTAGCCGCCTTCGCGCTGGTCGGCCTCGTCGCATAGGTAGGGCAGCGGCGCGGGCTGCCCGCCCGGCGCGCGGTCGAAGGCGGCGCAGCGGAAGGGTTCCAGCGCTTCCATGGTGACGATCCACGGCGACACCGTGGAGGCGAAACTCTTGGCGAGGAAGGGCCCGAGCGGCTGGTATTCCCAGGCCTGGATGTCGCGCGCCGACCAGTCGTTGAACAGCACAACGCCGAACACGTGGTCCATTGCCCTGGAAATGGGCACCGGTTTGCCGAGCGCGTTGCCCGGCCCGATGACGAAGCCGAGCTCCAGTTCGAAATCGAGCCGTTTGCTCGGGCCGAACGACGGCGTCGCGGCATCCGGGGCTTTCGTCTGGCCGTTCGGCCGCACGACCGGCGTGCCGCTGACGACGATCGAGGAGGCGCGACCGTGGTAGCCGATCGGCACCCAGTGATAGTTCGGCAGCAGCGGGTTGTCGGGCCGGAAAATCTTGCCGACGGTGGTGGCATGGTGGATGCCGGTGTAGAAGTCGCTGTAGTCGCCGATCGCCACCGGCAGGAACAGTTCGGCCTTTTTCATCGGCAGCAGGTATTTCGAGAATTTCTTCCGGTTCTTCGGGTCCGACAGCAGGTCCGACAGGAGCCTGCGCAGCGCTTTCCAGGTGGGGCGTCCCGCCGCGGCGAGGATGTTGAGCGTCGGCCCGGTATTCAGGCCCACCGCGTTGAGGTCGAGGATCTGGTCGCCGATCGCCACGCCGCCGCGCGGGCGTTCCTTGCCGCCCTTTCTCCTGAAGATGCCGAAGGGCAGGTTCTGGATCGGAAAATCGCAACCTGCGGCGTTCGCCGACTCCACCCAGCTTTTCAGCTGCGGGTCGTGCGTGTCGTTCATTTGAAATGTTTCTTGAAACCGCCCCAGGCGGCGTCGTAGCCCTTTTGCAGCTGCGGCGCGCCCAGCGCGAACTTCGTGGGGCGGAAGACGTACTTGGACTCCCACATGAAGGCGAGCGAGTTCTCGAGCTTGTGCGGCTTGAGTTCGGCGGCGCTGGCCTTCTCGAAGGTCGGAACGTCCGGGCCATGGCCCTGCAGGCAGTTGTGGATCGAGACACCGCCGGGCAAAAAGCCCTCCGCCTTGGATTCGTAGGCGCCGTGCACCAGGCCCATCAGCTCGCTCATCACGTTCCTGTGGAACCAGGGCGGGCGGAAGGTGTGCTCGGCGACCTGCCAGCGCGGCGGGAAGATGACGAAGTCCACGTTGGCGACGCCGGGCTGCCCCGAGGGCGAGGTGAGCACGGTGAAGATCGACGGGTCGGGGTGGTCGAAGCTCACGGTATTGATCACCATGAAGCGCGCCAGGTCGTATTTGTAGGGCGCATAGTTGCCGTGCCAGGCAACCACGTCCAGCGGCGAATGGCGGTATTCGGAGGCCCACAGGTTGCCGAGGAATTTCAGCACCACCTCGCACTTGCCGTTTTTGTCTTCGAACGCGGCGACCGGCGCGAGGAAGTCGCGCTTCTGTGCGAGGCCCTGCGAACCGAGCGGCCCGAGTTCCGGCAGCCGGAAGGGCGCGCCGTAGTTCTCGCAGACGTAGCCGCGCGAGGGTCCATCGGGCAAGCCGACCTTGAATTTCATGCCGCGGGGAATGACCGCGATCTCTCCGGGCTTTACTTCCAGTTTTCCTAATTCCGTAAACAGCAGCAAGCCGCCCTGCTGCGGCACGAACATCATCTCGCCGTCGGCGTTGTGGAAATAGCGGTCGCTCATGGAGCGGTTGGCGCAATACATGTGCACACCCAGCCCCGCATGCGTTTCCGCATCACCGGAACCTGCGATGGTGACGAGACCATCAATGAAATCGGCCGGCTTGGAGGGAATCGGCAGCGGGTTCCAGCGCAGCCGGTTGGGCGGCGTCTTCACCTCGTCGAACGGGCCGGAGCGCAACAGCCCGTTCGCGATCGGTTTGTATGGAGCGTGTATCGCCGATGGCCGTAGCCTGTACAGCCAGCTGGAGAGATTCTCGGCGCGCGGCGCGGTGAACGCGGTGCCGGAGATGACTTCGGTATAGAGGCCCCGCGGTGCGTGCTGCGGCGCATTCTGGCCGACGGGCAGTGCGCCTTTGGCCGCCTCGCTGGAGAAGGTATTGCCGAAGCCGGCCTGGTAGGAGAGTTTTTCGCGCTTCATTGTCGAGGCATCCTATTCGACGGTGATTTTCCCTTCGCTGATGACCTTTGCCCACTTCAAGGTCTCGCTTCTGAAGTATGCGCTTGCGTCTTCGGGCGAACTTTGCAGCGGGTCGATGCCGGCGTCGATCAGCTTCTGGCGAAGCTCCGGCATGCCGATGGCTCTGCGGTACTCGGCGTTGAGTTTGGCGACGATTTCCCTGGGCGTACCGGTTGGCACCGCAATGGCCTGCCACGCCCAGGCTTCGAAACCCGGGACGCCGGATTCGGCGACGGTAGGCAGGTCAGGCAGCGCGGCGATGCGCTTGTCGCTCGCCACGGCGAGCGCCTTCAGCTTGCCCGACTTGATCTGCGGCGCGCCCGCCGCCAGGTCGAGGAACATCAGCGGAATCTGGCCGCCGAGCAGGTCCTGGATCGCCGGCCCCGACCCCTTGTACGGCACGTGGGTGAACTGCGTGCCGGTGCGCTCCTTGAACATTTCCATCGCCAGGTGGTGCGGGCTTCCCGGCCCGGGCGAGGCGTAGTTGAAGCTGCCCGGCGCCTTCTTCGCTTCCTCGATCAATTCCTTCACCGAGGTCGCTTTTATGCTCGCCGGATTGACCACGAGCAGCAGCGCAAAACGCCCGGTGAGGCTGACCGGCGCGAGATCCTTCAGCGGATCGTAGGGCAGCTTCTTGTAAAGACTGGAATTGACCGCGAAGGTCGCGGTATCGCCGAGCAGCAGCGTGTAGCCGTCGGCGGGCGATTTTGCGACCGCGTCGGCGCCGATGATGGTCGCGGCACCGGGGCGGTTCTCGACCACGACCTGCTGGCCGAGCTGCAGGGAAAGCTGCGCACTCACGCTGCGGGCGAAGAAATCGGTGCCGCCGCCCGCGGGGTAGGGCACGATCAGGCGGATCGGCTTTGCCGGGTAAACTTGCGCGTGCGTGGCCGGCGACGCGAATGCTGCCGTCAACGCGACGACGGAAAAAATAAATCGAACGAACGGCATCTTTCTCCCTCCCGGGATTCTGAGAGTAGAGAATAACGCGTAACCATGAGCGGGCGCGAAATACTGATCGCAGGCGGAGGTATTGGCGGCCTGGCCGCGGCGCTGGCGCTGGCGCAGAAGGGCCGCCGCGTGCGCGTGCTGGAAAAAGCCGCCGAGTTCGGCGAAATCGGCTACGGCATCCAGATGGGGCCGAACGTCGCCCGCATGCTGGAGCGGCTCGGAGTGCTGAAATCGCTCGAACCGGCGTCGTTCTTCCCCGAGGCGCTGATTTTTGCCGATGCGCTGACCAACGAGGAAATCAGCCGCATTTCTCTCGGCAAGGCATTCGTTGCGCGCTACAAGTTCCGCTATTTCGTGATCCACCGGCGCGACCTGCTCGGCGGCCTGCTCGATGCCTGCAAGCGGCGCGAAGAGATCGTTCTTTTGCCTTCTCATGGTTTGAAAACCTTCGGTAAGAAAAAAGACACGATCCTCGTTACCTGCGACAACGGCGCCGAGTTCGAAGGTGCCGCGCTGATCGGCGCCGATGGCCTGTGGTCGCCGACGCGGCAGGCGGTGGTCGGCGACGGCGCGCCGCGCATGGCGGGACATTACGTTTACCGCGGCGTGGTGCCGACCGAACAGGTCGTCGACAAGGGCAGGATCGATACGATGACGATCTGGGGCGGCCCGGACCTGCACATGGTGCAATACCGCCTGCAGGGCGGCGCGGTGATGAACAACGTGGCCACCATCTGCAGCCGGCGCATCCGCCGCGGCGAGCCCGATCCAGGCGCGCCGGACGAGCTCGAGGAGATTTTCGCGCGCACCCATCCGGGCGTGCGCAACAACCTGCGCTACGTTTCGCGCGAGAGGAACTGGGTGCTGCACGACCGGGATCCGGCGACCCATTGGACGAACGGCCGTGTCACGCTGCTGGGCGACGCGGCGCACCCGACGCTGCAGTACCTGGCGCAGGGCGCGCAGATGGCCATCGAGGACGGCGTGGTGCTGGCGGAAAAGGTGGCCGCGGCGGGCGAGGACTACAACCGCGCCTTCATGGCCTACCAGCGCGAGCGCATGAACCGCACCGCGCGCGTCGTGCTGTCATCGCGCTTCTTCGGCGAGTATATCCACGTCGATGGCGGCGCGCGGGAGCTGCGCAACGAACTGGCGCGCGGGCGCGATCCGGACAATCCCTGGGAAGTGGACTGGCTCTACAAGGGAATCGATGTCAACGACAGGCTCTAGGGCGCCAGTGCAGGTAGCTGGCGCAGCCTGTCGTAGATGGGCGTGAAATCCGGCGCGGTTTCGCGCATCAGCTGTTCGAAGGAATCGACGACGAAGTAGCTGCTCTGGTAGCGGTCGATCAGGTACTCGGTGCGCAACGCCTTTTCCAGATTGAAATCCAATCGCTTGGGCGCAGGATCGGTCACGCAATAGGCAAGCTCGCCGCCGGAAGAAATCAGGCCGGCGCCGTAGGCTCGTACGCCCGCCGGTGTTTTTATCAGCCCGAACTCGATGGTGTACCAGTACAGGCGCGCCAGCATCGTCACCGCGTCCAGGCGCATCGCCTTCAGGCCGCCCTTGCCGTATTCATGGAGGTGGTCGGCGTAGACCGGGTCGAAGAGCAGCGGCACGTGGCCGAAGAAATCGTGGAACACGTCGGGCTCGACGATGTAGTCGAACTCCTCGGGCGTCCGCAGCCATACCGTCACGGGAAAGCGGCGGTTGGCAAGGTGGGTGAAGAAGGCCTCGTCCGGAATCAGGCCGGGCACCGCGACGATCTCCCAGCCCGTTTTCGCGCGGAGTTTTTTCGACACCAAGTCGAATTTTGGAATGCCGCCGCCGGCATCGAGCCCGGCGATGGCTTCGATCCATTCCGGGCAGGCGTAGCGCGGGACCAGTTTTGACTGGCGTTCGAACAGGCGGCGGAAGAGCGCGTGTTCCGCGTCGCCGTACGCGTTCCAGTTCTGCGCCACCGAGTAATCGGAGGCGGCGAGGTGGTAGTCGCCCCGCAGGCTCATGCAGCAGGCTTCAAAACCCCGCGCCGCATCTGGTCGAGTTCGATGGACTCGAACAGCGCCTTGAAGTTGCCCTCGCCGAAGCCCTCGTCGCCCTTCCTCTGGATGAATTCGAAAAAAATCGGCCCCAGCTGATTCTCTGAAAATATCTGCAGCAGCAGCGCGCCGGCCTTGCCGTCGACGAGGATTTTGCGTTTCTTCAGCTCGCCCAGGTTTTCGCCGTGGCCGGGAATGCGCTTGTTCACCAGCTCGTAATAGGTGTCGATGGTGTTCAGCAGCTTGACGCCGCTCGCGCGCAGCGCGTCCACCGTCTTGTAGAGGTCAGTCGAGCCGAGCGCAACGTGCTGGATGCCTTCGCCGTGGTACAGGTCCAGGTATTCCTGGATCTGGCCGGCCTTCTCGGTGCCCTCTTCGTTGATCGGGATGCGGATCTTGCCGCAGGGGCTGGTCATCGCCTTGCTCTTGACGCCCGTCACCTGGCCCTCGATGTCGAAGTAGCGCACCTCGCGGAAATTGAACAGGCGCTCGTAGAAGTCGGCCCATTCCTTCATGCGGCCCTTGTGCACGTTGTGCGTCAGGTGGTCGATGTAGGCGAGGCCGTGGCCCGCGGGATTCAGTTCTGCGCCCGGCAGCGGCTCGAAATCCACGTCGTAGAAACCGATGTTGCCGATGTCGCCGGCTTTGGCGCCCTTCTTGCCGCGCCAGCGGTCGATGAGATAGATCAGCGAATCGCCGATGCCCTTGATGGCGGGGATGTTCAGTTCGCCCGGGCCGGCGTGGCCCGCGTAGCCCCACGCGCCGAGGCCGATGGCGCGCTCATAGGCGGCTTTCGCGTCCTGCACGCGGAAGGCGATGGCGCAGATGCTCGGCCCGTGCTGGCGCGCGAAGCGCTGCGCGAGGGAATCCGGCTCGGCATTGACGATGTAATTGATCCCGCCCTGGCGGTACAGGATGACGTTCTTGTGGCGGTGCCGGGCGATGGCCTTGAAGCCCAGGCGCTCGAACAGTTCGCCCATCGCACGCGGATCGGGCGCGGCGTACTCGATGAACTCGAAGCCGTCGGTGCCGGCGGGGTTTTCCCAGAGATCGGCCATGCCGCATTATCCTCCCGGATTTCGCGCTCAGGCATACTTGCGCCATGCAACGCGTTCCCTCCGCCGTCTTCGAACCGGTCCTGCAGAAGCGCCTCGAGGAGCTGTGGGGCAAGCCGGTCAACCTGTACCGCGCGCTGGGCAACCATCCTGCACTCACCGCCGCGTGGACCGAGTTCGCCAATGCGATCCGCCACGACAGCCGCACGCCGCGCGCCCTGCGTGAGCTGATGATCCTGCGCACCGCGCAGATCGCCCGCTCCGAATACGAATGGGCCCACCATCTCAGAATGGCGCGCAAGGCGGAGGTCGGCGAAGCGAAGATCGCGGCGCTCGCCGGCTGGCGCGCGTCGAAGGAGTTCGACGCGCGGGAGCGCGCGGCGCTGGCGCTGACCGAGGCGGTCATGGCCTGCAACGTCACGGACGAGGTTCACGCCGAGGTAAAAAAGCATTTCAGCGACGCGGAGTTCGTCGAGCTTTCGCTGACGGCCGGCTTCTATGCGATGGTGTCGCGCATGCTCGATGCGATGCGCGTCGAACTGGACGGCGACGTGCGGGATCATTCGCCGAAACTTCCTTGACGCCGTGACTGCCGGCACGCCGAGGACGTACCGCTACTACGATTTCGTCATGGCGGCCTTCGTCACCGTGCTGATCTGCTCCAATTTCATCGGCGCCGCCAAGCAGGCCGTGATCGATTTGCCAGTCGTCGGCTCCACGCCGTTCGGCGCCGGGGTGCTGTTCTTCCCGATCTCGTACATTTTTGGCGACATCCTGACCGAGGTTTACGGTTACGGACGGGACCGTCGCGTCGTCTGGGCCGGCATCGGCGCGCTCGCCTTCGCCTCGTTCATGTCCTGGGTGGTGGTGAGCCTGCCGCCGGGGCCGTCCGACTACATGAAGAGCTACCAGCCGGCGCTGGAAACGGTGTTCGGCAATGCTTGGCGCATCGCCCTGGGATCGATGATCGCCTTCTGGTGCGGCAGCTTCGTCAACAGCTACGTGCTGGCGAAAATGAAGATCTTCACCGAAGGCAGGTGGCTGTGGACGCGCATCATCGGTTCGACGGTCGCCGGCGAACTGGTGGACTCCACGCTGTTCTACTTCATCGCCTTCTACGGCATCTGGGCGACGCCCGATATCGTCAAGGTGGCGATGGTGCAGTACCTGCTCAAGACCGGCTGGGAAGTCGTGATGACGCCGGTCACCTATCGCATCGTCGGTTTTCTGAAGCGCGCGGAGAATGAAGACTACTACGACCGCGACACGAACTTCACGCCGTTCAGCCTGAAGGCCTGAGCGCGGCGCCGCAGTGCGCGCGCCAGAGCTCCCGGTAGGCGTGCTCCAGAACGCGGGTGAAGCCGGCATAGTCGCAGAGCGGCGAAGCGAGTATCCGGTTGCGCAGCGTCGAGCGGTAGGCGATTCTTCCTTCGCGGTCGCCGGCCAGCCGCACCGCGATGCCGGCGTATGACGCCGGGCTCTCCGCGAGAAGCTCTTCCAGCTTCAGCGCGGAACAGATACTGTCGGCCATTCGGCTGTGAAAGGTCTTGGCGCCGCGCATCGACACCACGGGAACGCCCTGCCAGAGGCAATCGAGCAGGGTCATGGCGCCGTTGTAGGGGAAGGGCCCGAGCGCAATGTCAACCGACCTGATCAGCTCGACGTAGTCTTCGTACCCGAGGAGGCCGAATATCGACAGCCGTTGCGCCGCGATGCCGAGCGCGCCCAGCCGCCGCGTGACCGAAGCCGATGCCTCGCCTGCCGGGACTCCGGCCAGCACCAGCCGCGAACCCGGCAGCCGGCGCAGGACCCCGGCCCAGACTGACAGCGCCGCGTCGTTGACGCGATAGAAGGAGTTCATGCAGCCGAAGGTGATCTCCCGGCGGCTCGTCGCCGGCCGCGCGGTTTCCGGCAGCGCCGGAGGGTTGTAGAGCCAGAAGGTGCCGGGCAGGCGGATCAGGCGTTCGGTGTAGTACGCGTCGGCGATCCCGGGCGGATCGCAGGCCGCGTCGGTGAGCCGGAAGCCGATCGAGGCGAGGCCGGTGGTCGCCGAATAGTCGAGGTAGCCGACCTGGATCGGCGCCGGCCTGCGCGCAAACGCGAGCAGACGGTTGCCGGGCGTATGTCCCGACAAGTCGACAAGAATGTCGATGACGTCCGCGCGGACGAGGTCGTCGAACTGCGCATCCGTCATGCGCGAGACATCGCGCCAAGCGTCGGCCTTCGCCCTGATCGACTCTGTCAGATCGTCCGCACGGCTGCCGTTGTCGTAGCAGTACGCCGCGAAGTCCGCGCGGTCGTGGTTTTCGATGACCGGCGCGATGCAAAAGCCGACGACGTGCCTGCGGAAATCCGGCGACACGTAGCCGATGCGGATTCTCCGGTCGGGCGTCAGAATATTGGCGTGCGGCCGCTGCAGGCGCGCGAGCGGCGCCTCGAAGCGCCCCGCGAACCGCTGGTGCCAGCCGAGGATGTTTTCTTCGCTCTGCTCGTTCGAGCACAGCATCGCGAACAGCAGATTCTGGAAGGCCTCGGTGTCGTCCGGGCGCGCCTCGATGGCGCGGCGATAGAGCGCGATCGCCCCGGCGAGGTCGCCTTGCTCTTTGTGCGCGTTGGCAAGACCGTTGAGCGCTTTGCAATGGCGCGGGTCGATCGCCAATACCCTGCCGAAGCAAACGGCCGCTTCGTCGATGGCGTCGATTTCGAACCATGCCTGGCCAAGATTCATCCAGAGGTCCGCGTTCTCCTCGTCGCCCGCTACGGCCTCCTCCAGCGCGGTTACGCGGTCGAGCGCCTGATTGCCGTGCGGGCGCGATCTCGGCAGCCCTGCAATCGCGTTTCGGGTGCCGCCGACCCAGGCTGTCCCAAGCAGGCGGCGCAACCACGCCATGGCAGCTACGCCGTCACCGGCTCGGGATAGCGCCGCGCCGGTAGGCCTCGAGCACCCAGCGCAGGCTGGTGCGCGCATCGTTCGGCACGTCGTCAACCAGATAGCGGCCGTCGACTTCCACGAAGAACTGTCCGGCGAGCAGGGGCGGCTGAGACGGGCCGTTCTTCAGTTCCCAGATGAGCAGCCGGTGCCGGTCGATCGCGATCTCGGCGAGCAGCCGGTTCTCCGGATAGAAGTACTGCGCGAAGACGCGCTTGAACTCGTCCTCGCCCACCGATTCGCGGTAGTCGCGCAGCACCTCGAAGCGCCGGCGCGGCGCATTGGAAAGCAGCGCGGCCTCTTCGATGTCGCCTGCGGAAAGGTGCAGATTGAGCAGCTTGGCCGCGTTCAGCGCGCTGGTGGGCGCAAGCACCGCCGCGGGCTGCCGCAGGTGGGCGTCCGCGGGGAAGGTGCGCAGCGTGTAGCTGACGCGCGCACCGCCGTCGAGTTCCAGCGTCCGCATTTCCTCGGTCTGGCCCAGCGCCGCCGCCGCAACGAGCAATGCGGCGAGGAGGGCGCAGCTCCGGCGCACTGCCATCAAGCGGCGGCCCTCACCGGCGCAGCCCGGTAGCGCGCCAGCAGTTCCTCGCGCTTCGCGCGAGCGGCCGCCACGCTTTTCGCCTTGATGTGGCCGTAGCCGCGCACCGTCTCGGGCAGAGAGGCGATCTCTACCGCCAGCGCATGGTTGTCCCGCGTCAGCCCCTGCAGCAGGGTTTCGACCGTCGCTTCGTACTCGGGAATCAGCGCGCGTTCCATGCGGCGCTCCTCGGTGCGGCCGAAGATGTCGAGAGCCGTTCCACGCAGTCCCTTGAGTTTCGAAAGAATTCCGAACAGATGCAAAACCCAGCCCCCAAACTGCAATTTCCCGGGTTCTCCCGTGCGCGGATCGGGTTTGGCCAGCAGCGGCGGCGCAAGGTGGTACACGAGCTTGTAGTCGCCCTCGAACATGGCCTCGATCTTTTTGCGGAACGCGCCGTCGGTGTACAGGCGCGCGACCTCGTATTCGTCCTTGTAGGCGAGCAGCTTGGCGTAGTAACGCGCGACTGCTTCTGAAAGTTTCGTTGAGCCGGTTTTTTCGTTTTCCGCTTTCCGGGTTTTTTCAACCAGGCTTCTATAGCGGGTTGCGTAGGCCGCATCCTGATATCCAACGAGGAACTGCGCGCGCCGCTCGACCAGTTCTTCGAGATTGCGCGAGAAGTGCTGTTCGATCGGAATGACTTCGGCCGGGGTGGCGATGCGCCTGACGCGCTCCATGTCCACCGCCGCGCGCCGGCCCCAGACGAAGGACTGCTGATTGAACGCGACCGAGACGCCGTTCAATTCGATGGCGCGCTCGATCGCCTCGCGGCCCAGCGGCACCCAGCCCTTCTGCCAGGCGTAGCCGAGCATGAACATGTTGGTGGCGATCGAGTCGCCCATCAGTGCGGTGGCGAGCTCGGCGGCGGGCACGAAATCGGCGTTCTTGCCGCCGCAGGCTTCGCGGATGTCGTGCGTCAGGTCGCTGCCCGGCAGCTGCCAGTTCGGGTTCTTGACGAACTCGGCGGTGGGCGAGGTGGTGCCGTTCACCAGCGCATGCGTCTTCTGCGCGTGCATCTT
>Ga0207929_1000216_pt1 | contig 16447 bp, 18 predicted proteins | sample NGESurdeep072012_FD_184466 | JGI IMG/M metagenome (GOLD analysis project Ga0207929, IMG submission 184466) | Arctic peat soil microbial communities from Barrow, Alaska - NGEE Surface sample 53-1 deep-072012 (SPAdes) | ecosystem: Environmental > Terrestrial > Soil > Wetlands > Peat ... | reverse complement strand
CCGCGTATGTGGGCGTGCCAACATTGTTCGCAGTCGATCGCCGAACTTGCTGCCGGCTTTCATGTCGAAAGCGGCGACGAGGTGAGTTGGTTTGCATTGGCCGCCCGCTGCGTTGACTGCGGCACGATCGAGGGTCTGACGGACTTCACCATCGATCCGACGCCGTCAGGTGAGGTCCTGCGCCAGCTCTGACCTCCGCCACGATCGCGCGCCCGTTGTGGGCGCGGCCTCAGGCGAGCATCGGGTCGAGCGCGTCCTGAAAGTCCTGGGCCGTAAAGGGTTTCGCGATGAGGAACATGGCGCCCGCCGCCATTGCGGCCTCCCGCATTTGCGGTGACGCCTCTGAGGTGACAAAGCCGAACGGCACTGTCCAGCCAGCCGAGCGCAACGCGGTGAGCAGTTCAAGGCCGCTCATCTCCGGCATGTTCCAGTCGCACAGCACGACGTCGGGCGGGGCTTCGGCGACCGACTCAAGCGCCTGTATGCCGTTGCCGGCTTCGACAATCTCATGTTCGTCGTAGCCGGCGACACGTAGTGTGCGGGCGACGATCATGCGCATAGCTCTGCTGTCGTCGACGACCAAGATTCGCATGGCTTCGCTACGAGGCCTGGCGCCACAAGCTCACGGTGAGGGGCTGCGTGCGCCACGCCAGCGTAACTTCACGAACGACCTGCGAGCCGGGCAGCGAAAGGCGGCCGTGGATCACCGATGGCAAGGACAACGTCGATGGTCCGGGCAACATGCTCTTGACGTTGCCGCCGACCATGTTGGCGATCTCGCCCATGGCGTCGACGACTTCTGCCGGCGTCACGTCGTCGGGCGAAACCGAGAACAGTGCGGCGGCGGCGTCACGAGCGGCCGGCGGCGAGCACTGGAGCATGATCGCGCCGGTGTAGGCGCCGGACAAGTGAACGCAGCCGGTGACTTTGTCGTCCGTTGTGTTATCGCTGTCACGGGGCACCAGGCCCGAGGGGTCACCGTCGAGAAATGAGGTCCAGACTTCGCGGGTGATGACCTCAAGGTCGTCCGCGCTTGGGATGTACGTCATGAGCCTGTCCGTCTCTTCGAAAGTTAGTAAGCGAGGACGCCGAGGAGCGCGAGCTTGTCGGCGATCGCATCCGGAGTGAACGGCTTGATGACATATTCGTGTGCGCCGGCGGCGAGCGCCCGCACAATCTGCGTCTGCTCACTTTCGGTGGTGACCATCATGAGCGTGATCTGGCGCCACTTCTCTTCACGGCGAACCGCGTTGACGAACGCCAACCCGTCCATGACCGGCATGTTCCAGTCGACGAGGGCAATATCTGGCATCGCGCCGCTCTGAAGGCGAGCGATCGCTTCTGCGCCGTTGGGCGCTTCGACGACATCGAAGCCGAGAGAGCGCATGATCCGTCCGAGGATCAGGCGCATAGCGCTCGAGTCGTCGATCACCATGGCCAACAACGAACCGCACCTTCCCTCTGTTCGATGACTCGATATCCGAGCCCGTTCGACGGTTTCCTCACTCGTACGCCACTACATCGGCGTATTCGCCAACTAATTAAGCGGTTGACCCCGACCCACCCACAGACCACGCTGGGGACCCCAGCCGAGCGGCGTCCATGCCGAGCCGGTTGAGGGGCCTACCGATGGCCCCTAGGCCCACGCCAGCCACCGCTGGAGCAGGGCGGGCAGGCAGCTGCAGCGAGCCAGCCCCGCGGTGCCGGTAGACCGTGCACGACCCAGCCGAGACGCGATCAAACCCGTCATCGAGGCCGAGCGTCGTCTCGGCGCCGCCGAGAAACAGGTACCCGTCCGGCCGAAGAATGCGCCTGACTCGTTGGAGCACCTGGGATTTCGTGGCCGAGTCGAAGTAGATGAGCACATTGCGCAAGAACACGACGTCCATCTGCGGGAGGTCGAACGATTCGGAGATGTTCAGCTGCTTGAATCGCACCATGTTGCGCACGGGCGCAACCACTCGCCAGTCGGTCTCGGCGCGCTCGAAATGCCGAACTAACATCGTGACCGGCAAGCCGCGGTTGACTTCAAGTTGTGAGTACTTCGCCCGTTGCGCTCGTTCGAGAATTTCTTCGTTGATGTCGGTCGCGAGGATGTCGACCTGCCAGTCAGACGTGATCAGCGGGTGGTCGAGCACCGACATGGCAATGCTGTAGGGCTCCTGCCCACTGGAGCATGCGGCCGACCAGATCGCGAGGCGATGTGCGGAAGCACGTGCTTTGCACAACTCCGGCAAGATGATCTGCGACAACGCATTGAACGGGTCGCGATCACGAAAAAACGACGTCTCATTCGTTGTCATCGCTTCGACGATCTGACGGCGCAGCGTATCGTCCGGCCACGTTTGCAGACGGGCCACCAGCGCGCTCACATCCGGGAGACCAGCCTCCCGGACCAGCGGCATGAGCCGACTCTCGACGAGATATTCCTTGCCGGGGCCGAGCACAATCGCGGCCTGCTGCTTAACCAGGTCAGCGACAAAAGCGAACGTGCCCGCAGAGATGCTCACAGCGTGCCGCCGTATCGAGGTCCACTCGAGGCGGCAATCGATGCGGGCATGACCGCATGCGGAGCCGAAGCCCGAATCACGCGGGGTGCGCCGGTGCGCCGGCCGGCACCAACGGCGCCCTTCAGCGTCTCGGCCATCCGATTGAGCGGCACGACTTCGTCGGCGAGGCCGGCCGCCACGATCGCGCCGGGCATACCCCACACGACCGAGGTCGCCTCGTCTTGGACGACGATGTGTCCGCCAGCGGCGTGGATGTGTGCGGCACCAAGAGCGCCATCGCGACCCATGCCGGTCAACACGCACGCGAGCACGCCGCCGCCGAACGTCGAAGCGACGGATCGGAACATCACATCGACCGACGGCCGACAGTAGTTCTCCGGTGGCTCTTTGGTCAGCCGGACCTTCACGTCGGTGCCCTCGCGGTGCACGGTGAGGTGCTGCTCGCCGGGCGCGACGTAGAGGTGCCCTTCTTGCAAAACCTGGCCGTCGACGGCTTCGCACACCGTGAGCGGGCAGGTGCGATCGAGACGTTCGGCGAAAAGTCTGGTGAACAGCGCGGGCATGTGCTGGACGACGAGCACTGGCACCGCGAGATCGCGCGGCAACGCCGCCACAATCGCCGACAGTGCGTCGGGGCCACCAGTGGAACAGCCAATCGCCAGGACATCAACGCGATCGAGACGAACCTGCTGGACCACCGCCGGCGCGGCCGGTGGCTGCACCGGCTGCCGGACAATCGTCGGCGTCGCGCGGGCGCGGGTAGCTCCGACCAATGCCTTGATCTTGGGGATCAGGTCGAGCCTGACCCGATCAATCGAGGCGAGCACGCTGCCGGCGTTCGAGGGCTTCGTGACGTAGTCGGTCGCGCCGGCGGCCAGAGCGTCGAGGGTCGCCATCGCGCCGCGTTCGGTGGACGTGCTGAACATCACCACCGGTAAGGTCGGATACAGCGGCCGCAACGCGCGCAGCGTGGCGAGGCCGTCCATCACCGGCATTTCGACGTCAAGAATGATGATGTCTGGGTGCAGCTGTTCGATCTTGTCGAGCGCGATACGCCCGTTCGATGCCGTGCCCACGACGTCGATTTCGGGGTCGTCGCCAAGAACAGTGGCGACCATTCGGCGAATGACCACGGAGTCATCGACAACAAGAATGCCGATGCTGGCCACGCCACCTCCCGAACCGCTCCCAGCTCCGGTGTCGCGGCTGGCAATATCCCATCGGCACAACGTCGCCAAGGCTGAGCGGGATCGGGCCGATCATCTAGCTCAAGATGCCGACCGCGCTCTCCCATGGAGCGACGAGCACGCCGTAGGTGACCTCATCGAGGAGATCATGCAGCGTGACCGCCTGCACGCACCCACTGACGGCATTCCACAGCCCTGACCGCGCGGCCACATCAGCCCGTTCCATGCCTAGGGCCCGCAACGCGCGAACCGCCTGAAACTGCGCGGTAGCCGCAGGGCGCAGGCGGCCGGACAAATAGGCTGCCCAGGCGGCGGCATGCATGCGCCGGCTCCAGTCGGACCCAGCAGCAGCGGACGCCGTCAGTACAACCGCGATCTCGGTCTCGGTCAGGGTGACGACCCGGTCGAGAACTGTGCGCACCTCGCGTGCGAACGGACCGAGGTCGGCCGGGATGGCCGGCAAACTGCGGACCGCGGCAATCCAGGGGGCGCCGAGCTGGGTACGGACGTCGTCGGCCAGCCGCCGCCCGCCGTACGCGGCCGCGATCGCATCGCTGGCAAGCGCGACGACGTGGGTCGGAGTTTCATCGAGAATCTCCAGCCGTAGCAGCCGCAACAAATCATCGAGGCCGCCGAACGAACCCGTCGACAGGTCACGGACCAGTGGCTCGAGGGTGCGGCGGCCGGCTGCGGTACTGAGGTCAACACCGTTGAGCGCCTCGTCGACGAACTGTCGGGCCGCTGACATCGCATCACCAAGGGGTGGTCGCCCGCTCAAGGCCGAGACTTCGAGCCAGGCCGCGGCGCGGCGGACGTCGGTCGCATCGGCAGGGTCGAACGCAGACAGGTCGGGGCGGTCAGTACCCGGGGCGGTCTGGATCGCCAGAGCTTCGAGAAGCACTGTTGCGACCGAAGCGCCGGTCGGCGTTCTGGCGAGGTCGAAGGCGACCGTCGGCGCGTTCACCAGCGAATACACGTGCCGATTCTGTCATCGCGGCATCGGCAGAAGGGACCGCCGACCGGGCGAACTCGCCCTGGTTGCTAGACCGGGGCCGAGACGTCAGCTACGCGGGTCACGTCGAGCGCGAGCAACAACGAGCCCTGCAGCTTGTAGGCACCAGTGATCAGTGCACGGCCCGGGCCGGTCATCGTCTCCGGCGGCTCTTCAAACTGCTCGGCCGTGACGTGTGCGACTTCGCCAATGGCGTCAACAAGCAGGCTGATCGGCTCGTTGTCGACGCGTACGACCACATTCATCGGCGACATGCCAGCGGGCAGGGGCGGGAGGCCTAACCGGGTCCGCATGTCGATCGCGGGGACGACTTCGCCGCGCAGGTTGATGAGTCCGGCGGCGCTGTGCCCGGCAAGCGGCACGATCGTCATTTCCTGGAAACGGATGACTTCTTGCACTTTGTAGACCTCGACACCGAACAACAGTGTGTCGACGGTAAACGTGGCGAACTGGCGTGTCTCCATTTGCTATGACCTCGTCTCGGCGTACGAATCGTCGGAGTAGTTCTCGTACGGCGAAACATCGGCCGCGCCAGCCGCGGCGACGGCGTCAAAGAAGCGCGCATCGGCCGCCATGATTGCCTGCTCCATGTCGAGCAACTCAGTCACCAAGTCCTGGACGACGACGACGCCGGAAATGCCGAACGCCGAGACGTCAGCACGCGAACGCGGCTCCTCGACGGCAATGTCGACGACGGCATCGACGACAAGCCCGACACTGCGCCGGCCTTGGGTGTACACGATGACTTTGAGTGTTTCGGGATCGGCGGCAACCGGTTCGCCCAGCATTGTCGAGAGTCGGCTCAGCGGAAGCAACTGACCCCGGTATTGCACAACCTCGTGCTGACCAACGCGTTCGATGCGGTCAGTCGCAATCTCTTCGAGTCTGGTCAGCATCGACAGTGGGATCGCCAATCGCCGTTCGCCCACGGTGACGATCAGCAGCGATTCTGGCCCGTCGAGCGCGCCTGCGCCCGCAGCGTTCTTCCCGCGATCGTGCGCCGATTCACCGTCACGCACGACATGGGCGCGCCGTGCAAGAGCGCGTACGTCGAGGATGAGCGCCACCCGACCGTCGCCGAGGATGGTCGCCCCGGCGTACGTGCCGATGCCCTTGAGCAGTCGAGACAACGGCTTGACGACGATCTCTTCGGTGTTGAGCACCCGGTCGACGACCAGACCGAAGCGACGGCCTTCTGCCTTGAGTACCAAGATAAATACCGACTCGTCGACGTGCGGAGCGTCGGTGAGGTCGAGCACGTGATCGAGCCACACCAGCGGCACCAGGCTGCCGCGCAGCCGAAACACCGGGGCGCCAGAGAGGTATTCGACGCCAGTGCGAGCTTGGTCACCTTCGAGGCACAACAGTTCGTCGAGGCTCACCTGCGGAACGGCATAGCGCTCGCCGGCACACTCGACAGTCAGCGCCGGAATGATGGCCAGTGTCAACGGGATCTTCACGGTCAGCGTGGTGCCAACGCCGGGTTCGCTATTGACGTCGACGGTGCCACCGATGCGTTCGATATTCGTCCTGACGACGTCCATACCGACACCGCGACCTGACACGTTGGTGACCTGGGCCGCGGTCGAGAAGCCTGGCACGAAGATGAGGTTGACGATTTCCCCGGCAGACATTGCCGACAGCTGCTCGGCACTCGCCAGCCCGCGCTCAAGGGCTTTCGCGGCAACCTTGTCAGGATCGATACCGGCGCCGTCGTCGCTGATCTCGATGTTGACTTGGCCGCCCTCGTGAAACGCGCGAAGTGTCAAGGTGCCTTCGGCTGGTTTCCCCGCGTCCAGGCGGACCTGCGGCGCTTCGATCCCGTGGTCGATCGCGTTGCGGACGACGTGGGTCAGCGGGTCCTTGATTGCCTCAAGAATCGTCTTGTCGAGCTCGGTCTCGCGACCCTCTAGCTGCAGACTCACTTCGCGCCCGCAGGCAACCGACAGATCGCGCACCAGCCTCGGCAACTTGCTCCACAGCGTGTCGATGGGCTGCATGCGGGTCTTCATGACGCCGGCCTGCAACTCGCTCACGAGCAGGTTCAGCCGTTGCGACGATCGAATCATTGTTGATTCGCCTTGTGCAGCGGCGACGGCAACAATTTGATTGCGGGTCAGCACAAGTTCGCCGACGAGTCGCATCAGTGTGTCGAGCAGTGTCACGTCGACGCGCAACGACGAGTCTGCCACTGAGCCGCCTGCCTTCGCGTCGGCTTGCGCATCGAGGGCTTCACGCACCTGATCCGGTGTCGCCTGGCCGTGGTGGACGAGAATCTCGCCCAACGGTCGGGCATCACCGAGTTGCTGTTCGAGCATCGCGACGGCGACGTCTTGCGCGTCAATGTCGGAGTGCGCTTGAAGCAGCTCACCAAGCAACGGAATCTCGTGCAGATTCAGCGCCGGGCGGTCAGCCGCATCGAAAGCCCCCTGTGGACGGGTCTTCGGCGGCGCGGACCGAGCCACGGACCGGGTGGAGCGGGTTGGCGACGCAGGCGTCGACGGGGGCGCCGACTTAGCCGCCGATTTGGGCGTCGGTGCGGGTGTCGACACAGCCTTCCGCGCTGGCTTGCGGGCGGATCCGGCGGCCCGCGACGGTCGCGGCGCTCGGGCGGTCGACTTCGCCTTGGCAGCTGTGCGTTTGGCTAGCGGCGCCACTTCGGCCACATCGACGGACTCGGGCGCGTCGACCGAGGCCGGAGCTTCGGCCGCCTCGGACGGTGCCGGCGAGTCGACGGGCCGGCGGGGGGCGCCTGCGCGCGCCCCGGCGATACCGTCGGCGGCCCGGACGACCGTGTCGTCCGCGTCGGAGGTGGGCTCTTGCAGGGTCTTGAGTACCGCAACCAGGTCGGAGTAGTCGCGGTCATCTTCGGCGCCGGTGCTCTCGATCGAGGCCAAGATGCCGCGAACGGCGTCCATCAATTCCAGCAGCGCGGTCGTGCGTGCCTGCGTCAGGCGGAGGCCGCCGTCACGCAGCCGGGCCAGCAGGCCCTCGCCGGCGTGCGTCAAAGCCTCGAGTTTGGCGAAGGCAAGAAACCCGCTCGTGCCCTTGATCGTGTGGATCGTGCGGAAGATGCTCTGGAGAAGCGGGTGCGCATCGGGCTCCTGCTCGAGCGCGACCAAGTCGCGATCGAGCTGATCGAGATTCTCGTAACTTTCCAGGAGAAACTCGCGCACGATCTCGTCGAACTCGTCCATGAGACTCCTCGAGACTCCTCGCCGGCCGGGCCTGCGTCGCCGACTCAGCAGATAGCGACCATGTCTCCATCGGCGGTTCTGGCGAACAACTGAGCCCCAGATTGCTGCCGCGATTGCGCAGCCGCTGACTGAGGCTGGCTCAGGCGGGCTCGAGCTCGCCGAGCGCCGCCCACGGCACCTGCGCTGCGGCCGCCGCCAAACCCTCAGGGCAGTGCGCCCGAAGGTCGCACCAGCCGCACTGCGAACCAGGTCGCGGCGCAAACAGCTCAGCGTCGGCCTTGGGGTCAACCTTGGGGCCGGCCTCCGCGCCGGCCTCCGCAGCTGACTCCGCGGCTCGCACCGCCTCGTCGGCGATCTGCTCGGCTCGGCCCAGCTGGCGCCGCAACGACTCCTCCGTGTGCTCGAACGCGTGCACCTCGCCGGTGGGCAAGTGGTGCAGCTCGACCCGGACGCACCGCCGACGCAGGGTGGCGGCGGCGGCCAGCGCGTACAACGCGAGGGCGAGCGAGCCGCGGGCGTCATCGCCAGAAAGTGGACGACGGCCTGTCTTGTAGTCGACCACCACCAGCTCGCCGTCACGGTCATCGAGACGATCTACCCGGCCCGAGAGTGCGAGCCGTTCGGTCTTGACCGCGAGCGTGCGTTCGACGCCGATCGGCTCCCGATCCGCATCAAGCCCCGAGACGTAGCGGCGCACGAGCGTGCGAGCGTGCGCGCGCCAGCTGCTGGCCTGGGCCTCGTCGCGAAATCCGTCGGCCAACCACGCGTCGTCCAGCAGCGTGCCCGCGGCCGCAACGGTGCGCTCGGGCCGCGGCAACCGCCACCACCCGGCGAGCGCGTTGTGCATGCTCGCCCCAAGGCTGTTGTGGGCCCAGGGCGGGCCGGCCTTGGGTTGCGGCCGATCGAGATAGGTCATGCGATACCGGCGCGGACAGTCGACCCACGAGGTGAGCCGCGACGGCGTGCAGGCGAACAGGCGCCGGGTGTCTTCGGGACGCGTCGCCGTCATAGGCCCATGATGACCCGCTGGTGTGACATACCCGCTCAGCTTGGGGCCATGTCGTGCCGAAGGGAGGAGGGAAGCGGCGCATGTGTGCTGTCCGCGCGACAAGGAGGCTCGGATGAAGCTGGCCCACAAGGCAGCTGCAACTGCAGTTGGCGGTTTTGTCGTGGTCGGGACGGTTGGTCTCGTCGCGCTCCAGCGAGCCGAGGCTTCGCTGCATCACCTGACCGGCGCCCACGCGGCTGCGGCGACCGACGCCGCGGTGTCAACCGCGCGCGCTGATGTTGCCGCCGCCATCATTTGCCTTCTCGTCTGCCTCGTCGTCGTGGGATCCGTGATCGGCCTGTTCCTGGTGCGCGATGTCATCCGGCCACTCGAAACCCTGCGTCTCCGCATGACCGATATCGCCGCCGGTAAGGGCGATCTCACCCGGCGATTGGGCTTCGACCACAACGACGAGATTGGTGTACTCGCGCGCGAGTTCGATCGGTTCGTGGCGTCAATGCAGGCACTGGTCGGCAAGGTCGCATCGACCGCCGCCGGTCTCGCGACGTCAGCCGCGAACCTGTCAGTGACCTCAGAGCAGATTGCGTCGTCTGCGCATGAAGCCAGCCGTCGCGCCGAGTCGGTCGCAAGTGCGGCCGAGCAAGTCAGCGGCAACGTCGCCAGCGTCGCCGGTGCCACCGAGGAAATGGGCTCGTCGATTCGCGAGATCGCCCACAACGCGCATCGGGCCGCCGGGGTCGCGATCGACGCCGTGGCGATGGCCGACACGACAAATGCTGCAATCGCCCGCCTCGGCGAATCGTCGCTCGACATCGGCAGCGTCGTGAAGCTCATCACCGAAATCGCCCAGCAGACCAACCTGCTCGCCCTGAACGCCACGATCGAAGCGGCCCGCGCTGGCGAAGCCGGCAAAGGCTTCGCCGTCGTCGCCGACGAGGTCAAGGACCTCGCGCAGGAGACCGCGCGTGCGACCGAAGACATCTCGCAACGCATCGAGTCGGTGCGCGCCGATTCACGCGACGCGATCACCGCGATCGAAGCGATTCGCGACGTCATCAGCCAGATCAGCGACTACCAGATCACCATCGCCTCGGCGGTTGAAGAGCAGTCCGTGACCACGAGCGACATGGGTCGGGGCTTCAGCGAGGCGGCCACTGGCAGCGCCCAGATCGTGGCCTCGATCGCCGGTGTCGCGAACGCATCGACGGCGACCCTGACCGGCGTCGCCGCGGCACGCACCACAACCGATGAGCTGCGTCAGCTCGCCGACGGCCTGAAGGTCTTGGTCGAGCGCTACACGTACTGAGCCCGCCCGCCGGCTAGCCGGCCGAGCCGCCCTCTGCATCGCGAAGTGCGCGATGTCCCCGACTCATCGCGGTCGCCTCCTGTCGATCCCGAACTCTGCCCTGCACCCCACCGTCGGCGACCCGTCGGCTGATCGCTTCGATCGGCAAGATTGCATCGCTGGCAGCAATCACCAGATTGCCGTGCCGTCGCCCGCGCAATACGGCCGGCTCAGAAATCACCGCGACGTCACTGAACACTTCGAGGAGCGCAGCCAACTCCACCCCGGTGGCGGCGAAGGGCGAACGGTCGGCGACGTTCACCAGGTATACGCCGTCAGGTCGCAACACCTCGCGCACACGCTGTGCGCATTCGAGCGTGCGCAACGACAACGGCGGCATGCCGTTCAGGAAGGCGTCGCGCACGACGACGTCGAATGCAGTCGGCCTGGTCTTGTCGAGCACTGCTCGTGCATCGGCGACCCTGAACCGGAGCTTTTTCGTTGCCCGCCAGGGCAATTTCGTGCGCACGAGATCGACGAGGGCTCCGTCGATCTCCACCACAACTTGCGACGATGCCGGGCGCGTCGCCATGACGTATCGCGCGAGTGATGCCGCGCCGCCACCGAGATGCAATGTGTCGAGCGGCCTGCCGGTTGGGGCAAGGCAATCGAGCACGTCGCCGAGCCAGCGCACATACTCGAACGCGAGCAACCGCGGATCATCGAGATCGACGTACGAGCTTTCAACCCCATCGAGCAGCAACGTGTACGCGCGGCGGCCCGACTGTTCGCGCACCAGGGTCGCGGTCGCGGTGTCGACGGCGAACGATTCGCGCAACACCCGGCGATTGCCGGTCGCGGCGCGGGCGTCGGCGGCGACGATCGGCTTAGTTCGCGGCAACGAACTTGGTGATGCCGTCGGCGACCAGCTGCACGGCGATTGCCGACAGCAGCAAACCCGCAATACGGGTGACGATCGAGACGCCGCTGCGCCCGAGCACTCGCAACAGCCCGGTCGAGAAGCGAAGCGTCAACCACAACACGATGTGGACGGCGACGATGCCCGCACCGAGCGCGAGTGCCTCACGGCTGTGGTGCACCGCACGGGCAAAAACGATGGTCGCGGCGATCGCGCCCGGGCCGGCGAGGAGCGGCGTGCCAAGCGGGACCATTGACACGTTCACGTCGTCTTTGAGTGCCGGCTGGCTGCTGGCCCAGTCCATCAGGAGACCGAGTGCGACCACTAGCAGGAGGAGACCGCCCGCAACCTGCATGGCGGGCAGGGTCACGTGCAGGTACAGCAATACCTGCTGGCCAAACAGTGCGAAGACCACGATCACCGACAACGCCGTCAGCACGGCGAGATCGGCGCTTCGATTGCGGGCTTTTCGACTGTACGAACCGGTCAGCGACAAGAAGATAGGCACCGACCCCGGCGGATCCATGATGACGAGCAAGGTGACGAAGACCTGGCCGAACAGCTGGGCGTCGAACCACGAGCTCATACGCTGATCACCCGCCCACCGGTGGCCCGCTCGATCAACGCGTCGAGCATCTGCGGCGCGGTGGTGTTGGCGCCGAGCTGGGTCGACTTCACCGACCCGTGATAGTCGCTCGAGCCAGTCACGAGTAAGCCGAGGTCGTCGGCGATCTCGCGAAGCCGCTGCCGCGTCGGCTCGTCATGATCGGGATGGTCTACCTCGATGCCATCGAGGCCACCCTCTGCCAACGCCTCGATCTCGGCCGTCCCCACGATGTCTCCGCGCGCCGACGCGCCCGGGTGTGCGAAGACGCTGACGCCGCCCGCCGACCGCACCATCGCGATCGCGCGCGCGGGGGCCAACGCGTATTTGTCGACGTACGCGCGGCCTCCGTCGGCGATCCACTCCGGCGTAAACGCCGCGGAGACCTCGTCGATCACGCCGGCCGCAACAAGAGCTCGAGCGACGTGGGGCCGGCCGACAACGCCGTCGCCGGCTATCGCGGCGACCTGCGGCCAGCTGATGGGCGCGCCGAGATCGACGAGCTTGTCGACCATGGCGTGCGCGCGCCGTACTCGATCGGTACGCAGGAGTTCGAACTCGGCGACTAGGGCGGCGTCGGTGACATCGAACAGGTATGCCAGCAGATGCAGGCTGGTGCCGCCGAGCGTGCAGGAAATTTCCGCACCGGGCACCACAACGAACGGTCGCGCATCCCCGCCCGAACCGGCCGACGCGAGCGCGTTGACCGTACTGACCGCGGCTGCATGACCGGCGACGGTGTCGTGATCGGTCAGCCCCACGCCGTCCAGGCCGAGCTCGAACGCGTGGCGGACAAGCGCCTCGGGCGAATCAGTGCCATCGGAAGCAGTGCTGTGCACGTGGAGGTCGATCCGCATGCGGGTTCGCTTGTCCTTAAATCGATGGGGCTCACATCGACTGGGCTCACATCGACTAGGCACGATGATCACGGCCGGTCGCGGCCAGGCTATCGCCCGCTAGCCGTGCGGTCTCACGGCCGATCGGACCCCACCATCGCGGCTAGCCGCGGCATCAATGCCCCGTACGCGACGTCGATGCCGCCTTCGCGGTCAACCGCATCTTCTAGCCCAAGGTTTTCGACCAACAGCACGCCAGCCTCCGCGGGCCACAAAATCACCCACATCCAGGCCGCTTTCGCTTCGCCTACGTAGACCGCGTTGTCGGCGTGGGTTTCGACGTTCCACAACGGCGTCGGGTGCCCGGCCGCATCGAGTCGGGCGTGCGCCGGCCCGCTGTCGAAGCCGGCGCCAGCGTCGGGGCCAGGCAGCCCGGCAAGTCGCGCGCCAAGCCCGACACCGGGCGATTCGGCGACCAGGAGCAGATCGGCGGCCCCCCCGAGTGGCGCCGGGCCAGAGCAGGCCACGACCGTCGCGACCGTGCCGGCGCGGTCATCGCCCGCGTGCGCGTAGCCGGTGACGAGCCAGCCAGTGGGCATCGGCTGGGGTAGCCACAGCGGCACGCCGGCGTGCGAGCGCACGTGCTCCAGACACTCGGGGCCGGGCTTTGCGAGCGGCTGCAACGGCGCCACTGGCCCATGCGCGTCGCACTGCCACGCGCTTGTCCACAGGCCCGGAGCGTGCAGCGAACCGCCGCAACGCGGGCAGGTCGGCTCATCTCGCATAGTCCCGACGGTCTCCTTCCCTGACCGGCCCGTCAAGGGACCCTGGGTCGATGTGCCCCGAACGGCTCAGTCGGCCCGTGCCGCCCATGCCGCGCCCGGCGATCCGTACGCTGCACAGATGTCGTCCTCGCCGCGCCGGACATACTCGCCGCGCCCAACACCCTCGTCGCGCCGAACAGAGGTGCAGGCCGTCGGCGGCATCGCGATCCGCGACGATCACCTGCTGCTCGTCCGCCGCGGGCACGCTCCCTCGCGCGGCCGCTGGTCGCTCCCTGGCGGTCGCGTCGAACCTGGCGAAACCGCCGAGCATGCGCTCGTGCGCGAACTCGCCGAAGAAACCGGCCTCGTCGTCGAAGCGGGAGCGTTCGTCGGCGAGGTAATGCGCCCCGGCCCTGACGGCACCGTCTACCGCATCCGCGATTTCCTGGTGACGGTCATCGGCGGTACCGAGGTACCCGGCGACGATGCCGCGGATATCGCCTGGGTAGCCCTGGGCGAGCTCGCTGGTTACCGACTCAGCGCTGGTTTGCTCGAAGCGCTGCGGTCGTGGGGCCTGTGCTGACCGCAACACACCTGTGTCCCTCAGCTGACATCACCAGCTAGTCGAAATCAAGACCAGCTTGATGCGGCCCGTAGGCCGCCCGCGACGGCGTCTGCCAGCTCGCCAGCGGCACTTCGGCTTCGTCGTCGACCTGACCGAGCTGGTGCTGCGACCGCAACGTCAACGCTGTGTTCAGCCGACGCTTCCAGACCATGACGTGCTCATTGACTTCGGCGTGGCGCATCCCGCCCGCGTCGTCGAATAGCGACCCGTAGACCACCGCCGCCGACGAGCACGCGCGCTGCAGGCTGTCGTCGATGCGCCGGTGAAACGCCCGCAAGACTTCCGGGCGCTCGCGATGCCGATGAGCCGTGTCGAGACCGTCGCGGGCCACCATGACGTCGCGCATCGCGGCGTCATAAGTCCCTGACTCGTGCGCAAGATCGTGTTCGTGATCGCGGTGCCGGCGCACGCGTTCGCGACGCTGACCGACAGGCGTTCTCATAGCCGCATACTTCCCGCCGTCCGGCTCTTCAATCGGCTTCGAGGGCGCGACCTCAGCCTGGCTCAGCCAAGGCCAGCTGGGGCCTGCCGGCGAGTCCAGCCCGCGCGTCTGAGCGCAGGGCAGGGCTCGCCGGGCGTCGCGGCGATAATCTCCGCTCATGAGCGGGCCAGCGACGCGGGTTTTCGTCGCGCGCCTCGCCGGCGTCGTCGTGTTCGACCCCAACGGCGATCAAGTCGGGCGGGTGCGCGATGTGATCGTCGTGCTCCGAACCGGCAACCAGCAGCCGCGGGTGCTCGGTCTGATGGTCGAGGTACCGCCGCGACGGGCGATTTTCCTGCCGATTACCCGCGTGACCGGCATCGAAGCGGGTGCCGTGATGACGACCGGCACGGTGAGCCTGCGCCGGTTCGCCAAACGCGATGCCGAGACCCTCGTGCTCGGCGATTTACTCGATCGCAAGGCCACGCTGACCGAAACCGGCGAGAAAGTCACCGTGACCGACGTCGCGATGGAGCACACCCGCACCCGTGACTGGCTGCTCACCAAAGTCGCCGTGCGCGCCGATGGTCGGCGGGTGCGGCGTCGCGGCGCGATCCGCGTGGTCGATTGGGACGCCGTTGACGGGCTCTCACTGCTCGAACACGCTCAGGGCGCAGCCAATCTGCTGGCCGCTTTCGACCAACTGCGCCCGGCCGACCTCGCCAGCGTCATGCACGATCTGTCGGTCAAGCGCCGGGCCGAAGTCGCCGCCGCCCTCGACGACGAGCGGCTGGCCGACGTCCTTGAAGAGCTCTCCGAGGATGAGCAGGTCGAGATCCTCGGCACTCTTGCAGGCGAGCGGGCCGCCGACGTCCTGGAAATGATGGGCCCCGACGACGCGGCCGACTTGCTGGCCGAACTGCCCGAGGCCGAGAAGGAACGCCTGCTCGGGCTCATGCTGCCCGAGGAAGCCGATCCGATTCGGCGGCTGCTCGACTACTCCTGGAACACCGCGGGCGGACTCATGACCACCGAGCCGGTGATTCTCGACCCGACCGCCACGGTCGCGGAGGCGCTCGCGCATGTGCGTAACCCCGACCTGTCGCCGGCGACGGCGAGCCAGGTCTACGTCGTGCGACCGCCGACCGATACCCCCACCGGCCGCTACCTCGGGGTGGCGCACCTGCAAAGGCTGCTGCGCGAACCGCCCGCGACGTTGGTCAGCGCCATCATCGACACCGACATCGCGCCGCTGCGGCCTGATGTTTCCCTGCCCGCGATCACCAGCCACCTGGCCACCTACAACTTGGTTGCGGCGCCGGTCGTCGACGACCAAGATCGGTTGCTGGGCGCGGTCACCGTTGATGACGTGCTCGACCACCTGCTGCCCGATGGATGGCGCGACACCGACGCCCAAGAAGGCGCGGCCGACGTCGCGAACGACGCTGCGATCGACAGTGCGAACGAAGGTGCGGCCGATGGTGCGACGTGAGTGGCAACGCGCCCGGCTCGATCAGCCGAAGGCAGATCGACGGGTAAGCCTGCGCCCCGACTACGACCCCGAGGCCTTCGGCAAACTCTCCGAACGCTTCGCCCGTTTCATGGGCACCGCGAAGTTCATCATCGCCATGACACTGATCATCTTCGCGTGGTTGGTGTGGAACGTGGTCACGCCGCACCACCTGCGTTTCGACACCTACGCGAACAAGTTCACTCTGCTGACGCTGATCCTGTCGCTACAAGCGTCGTATGCGGCGCCGCTGATTCTGCTGGCCCAGAACCGGCAGGCTGATCGCGACCGGGTGCAGTTCGAAGACGATCGGTCGCGCAACGAACGCAACATCGCCGATACCGAGTACCTCGCCCGCGAAGTCGCCTCGCTGCGAATCGCGTTGGGTGACGTCGCGACCCGCGACTTCATCAGGGGCGAATTGCAACGGATGCTCGAAGACCTCGACGAGCGCACGACCAAGACCGATGAGGACAACGGGGCGTAGCGGTCGGCCGTGGAGCTAGGGCTCGACGGTTGCGTTCTTGCCGATGACGACGATGCCGTGGTCAGAGACCGTGAAGCGCTC
>Ga0207929_1000215_pt1 | contig 16480 bp, 13 predicted proteins | sample NGESurdeep072012_FD_184466 | JGI IMG/M metagenome (GOLD analysis project Ga0207929, IMG submission 184466) | Arctic peat soil microbial communities from Barrow, Alaska - NGEE Surface sample 53-1 deep-072012 (SPAdes) | ecosystem: Environmental > Terrestrial > Soil > Wetlands > Peat ... | reverse complement strand
AGTAAAGGCGAGTTTGACTTCGACGCGAAGGCTAAGCTACCCGCCGATGAGACTGTCAAGGCCGGCATCCCCGAGCTGGTCGAAGCCGCGGAGTCGGCGCCGAGGCACGGCGCGCCCGAACCCCCCAAGGTCGACAAGGCCGAGGCGCGAGGGGAGCGCCAAGATCATCTTGAACCGGAGAGAAAGGTGGAAGCACCCCAGCCGAGACGCGGCGTGAAGCACCGACCGCAACCCAAGCACGGGCGCGAGCCGATTCCCGTGCCCGCGGGGCAGGTCATCTACGACTCGTTGAAAACGTCGTTCGTCGACTTTCCGCGCCTGATCACCACCCTCGAGAAGGAGGGGTACACGGGCTACGTGCGCCTGCTCACCGAAGACGCCACCGGGCTGATCCTGTTCCGTGAGGGGTCCGCCCTGGAGTGCATCTACGACGGCGCGGCCGAGCCCGGAGGCTTGATGCTGGGCAAGACGGCGCTGCACCAGTTCAACGAAGACGTCACGGCTGGACATGGCGTGCTGGACGTGGTCGGCCTTTCGCCCGAGCTGATCGACGGCCTGTATGAGCTCACGGTCTCGAAACCGATGTACACCGAGCTGTACGCAGCCTGGGTGGACATGAAGGCGCTGCTCAAGTTCCTCAGCGACCGCAAGCTGAGCGGCAGCGTGATGATCCGTTCGACCGGAGGCACCGGCGTGATCATCCTCTCGGATGGCGATCTGGCCGGCGCTTATACGAGCGAGTCTCGTGACATCTCTGACAAGCCCGACCGCGCGCTCGCTTTGTGCGACGACCCGAACGCGATGATCGAGGTCAAGTCGGCTGACGCCACCAAGCACCCGCCGCTCGACGTCGACGAGGTGGTGGCCTCGCAGCGCGGCCCACGCCCCTCGCCGGCAGTGGCCGCGACAGCACCGCCGCCGGTGGTCGAGCCCGTCACGAGCCCGATGCCTGTCATCGAGACGCCGCCGCCGACTGCGGTCTATCCGACCTACAGTCCGCCGCCGACCACCCATCCGACCCCACCCTCGATGCCTGCGATGCAGGTCGCTCCGACCACGCCACCGCCGCCCGCGGCGAGCGGCCCGCAGCGCGACTGGTCGCCGATCGTGTCCGAGCTGCAGGCGATGGCTGAAGACGCGCTCGGCAACCGCGCGCGCAAGGTGAAGGACATCCTTGGCGCGGCCGACCCGTCGGAGGCCGGCATTGAAGGCGCCATCGACCAGATCCCCAGCATCTCCCTTCTGTTCGTCGACTCCTCGCGCCTGGAGCAGCTGGCGCACGAGATGAGGGCTCGCCTCAAGTCGCACCTCTAGCCTGCTCTCCCGCGCCGAAGGCGCGGGGGCCCCAGCGGACGCTGCGCCTTTTGGCGTGATCAGGAACGTCGCAGGTACTGTGACGACATGAAACTTGGCGCGATCGCCCTCGCCTCGCTGGTCCTTGTGGGGCTTGCAGCCTGCGGCGGCAACCCGCCCCAGATCGTCGATTACTCGCCGGTGCGCGGCGCCATCGATGTCTCGACGGCGGCGCCGATACGAATCACTTTCGACCACGACGTCGACCAGCAATCGATCGAGTCGCGGCTTCACCTGCAGCCGGCGACCAGCGGGAACCTGGTCTGGCTCAACCCGCGGCAGCTGGCGTATCAGCACCCCACGCTGGCTCCGAGCTCGACGTATGACGTGGTGCTGGAGGCGGGATACAAGGACCTCGCCGGTAACACCGCGGTGCTGCGACACCACTGGTCGTTCGTCACGGAAGGGCCACCGGCCTTCTCCGGCTCAGCGCCGGCCAACGGCGAGAGTGGCGTCGACCCGGCCGCATACCTTACGGTCGACTTCACGCGCGATATGAACGGCCCGAGCCTGCAACGGGCCTTCAGCATCTCTCCCCCGGTGCCGTTCAGCGTCCGCCTCAACCCGACCGACGGGCGGCGGGCGATCATCGCGCCCGGGACTCTGCTCGAGCCCTCGACCGCTTACACGATCACTGTGACGAGCACTGCGCTTGATGCGGACGGCAACCGACTCTCCGCCGACAAGAGCGTCGCTTTCACCACGGGACCGATTCGCCCGCTGCACAACTGGGTCGCGTTTGCGACGGCGAATGCGGGTGGCACATCGGGCGCTCTATGGTTGGTCAACGAGTCGGGCTTTCCACGCAACCTCTACGACGGAAGCTCTGTGCGTTCGTTCAGCTGGTCGCCGGAGGGAGACACGCTGCTCCTTCAAAGCGACGGCGGGACGTGGTCGGTGTTGACTCCCGGACAGGATGCAAAGCCCCTCGGTTTCAAAGCGGCGTGGGCGGCTGCGCTTGGTTCCGGGATGGGCTACGTGTTCATCGACGACGGTGGCGCGCTGCACCGCCTTTCATCCACCGGGGTCGACACGTTGATTTCTGGGGCAGTCACGGAGGCAACTGTTTCACCGGACGGAGCAAGGCTTGCCTTTGTCGAGGTCGGCCCACAGTCGAGCGTCATCTGGGGGTACGACGTCGGCCTTCAGGCGCGTTATGAGCTCGCGGTCGAGAACGGCCAGATCAGCGACGCCACGTGGTCCCCGGCCGGAAACCGGATCGCCTACCTCCGCCACGACGTCGGCGTGACGACCCTGAAGGTGCGGGATCTCAGTGGCGCTGCGGCCACGAACACCATCGCCATCGCCGGTGATATCGGCGCGCCGGCGTGGCTGCCCGATTCGGTCCACCTCGTCTTTGGGGCCGCAGTGCAGACGACCACTGGCACGTTGCAAAAGGCATTCGTGGTCAGCGCAATCGCCCCGCCAACCGCGCTTACATCAGGGCTGGGGCTGCCCGCCGATCCAAACATCGCCGTGGCGAACCCGGTCCCGTCACCTGATGGTCATCAGATCGCATTCCTGAACGGAAGCCAGGTCTGGTTGATGAATGCCGACGGCACGAGACCGACGCCACTGACGACGTTCGACGCTACGTCGTTTCCCTACTCGTGTCGAACGCCGGCCTGGACGCGCGCCTGAGTGCTCTCGATCGCGCCCTCGAACAGGTTCCCCAGCCGGTCTGCGGTGCGCGTCCACGAGAATCGCTGCGCCAGCAACCGCCCGCGGCGACCCATCTGCTGCGCCAGCTCAGGGTTGGCGAGAAGGCGGCCGATGCGCTCGGCGTAAATCGCGGGATCGTGACCGTCGATCAAGTAGCCGCTGACCTCATCGCGCACGACTGAGCGCAGGCCCGACACGCCCGAAGCCACGACCGGCCGGCCGCACGCCTGCGCTTCGAGGGCGACGAGTCCGAACGACTCACTGTAAGAAGGCATCACGCAAACATCGGCCGCCGCGTAGAAGTACGGCAGCTCGTGGTGCGCGACCGAACCCAGGAAATCGACACGATCGCGCACGCCCGACGCTGAGGCGACCAGCTTGAGGCGCTCTTTCTCGCTCTCCTCCCCGTCGCGAACGTCCTCGCCGAGCACGATCAGGCGGAGGTCGGCGTGGGCGCGGTCTCGAAGGAGCGCCAGAGCCCTGATGGCGACGTCCACACCCTTCAGGCGCTCGAGCCGGCCGACAAACATGAGCACCCTGCCCGGGCCGTAGCCGATCTTGCGGCGTGCGTCGGCGCGGTCGAGGGGCTGGAACGTCGCCAGGTCGATGCCAGGCGCCACCACATGGACGTGCTCCGGGTCGGCTCCGTAGAGCCTGGTCAGGTCGTCGGCCTCATCGGAGGTCGAGCCGATGAGCAGGTCTGCCTGCTGCGCGATCTCGCCTTCGACTCGAATCCGCAGCGCCGGCTCGGGCCTGGCGCCGCTCGCGAGCGTGCGGTTCTTGACCAGGCCGAGCGTGTGCGCGGTGTGCGCCCAGGCGACGCCCATGTCCGGTCGCAGCAGGCACGCAACCTCGCCCGACAGCCAGTAGTGCGAGTACAACATGTCGTAGCTCAGGTGCTCGCGCTCGGCAAAGGATCGGATCCCAGCCGCAAAAGCGGGGACCTCGCCATAGAGGGAGTACTTGTCCAGGCTGCGTCCGGCAGGCAGATAGATGACGCGCGACAGGGGGGCAAGCGACTCGATCGCGGGGTCGTCGGGAGATTGCCTGCGCGTGAAGATGTCGGTGGCGATGCCCCGATCGCTGAACGCGTTCGCAACTTCGCGAACGTAGACATTGAGGCCGCCGTTGCCGTTCTGGCCCAAAGAGGCCGTGGGAGAGGTGTGCATGGAGATAACCCCGATCCGCCTTCCGGCGGCGAGGTTAGAGATCAGAGGAGTCGCCTCAGCCACGGTAGGCCGATCTCGCGTCTAGCCAGCGCCTCGATACGCAGCAGAAAGCCGAACGGGAGACCGGGGAGCATGACGCCATATCAGCAATAAAACCTACGCCCTTCCCTCCTATTCCCGCCCGAGGGCCAAAATAGTGGGCAAGCTATGATTTGGCGCGCCATGCGGCTTCACAAGGGATTCACTGTCTCGGCGCTGGTGGCTTTGGCGGTTCCCGCAATTGTGGCGCTCACTGCGGTCAGCACGCTGGCGGACAGCTCTCCCTCCCCTTCAGCGAGCGCGGCGACGCTGCCGGGTGATCCCACCAAGGGCCAGGCCCTCTACGGAGCCAACTGCGCGAGCTGTCACGGAGCCAGCCTCACCGGCGGCATCGGCCCGGCTTTGAACCCGATCGAGCAGCTGCCGAATGTGTCGAATCCCCTCGACCCGACTTTCTTGATCGCCATCATCACGAACGGGCGCGTTCACCAGCCTGGCGACCCCCGCCAGACCGACATGCCGGCAAAGGGCGGCAACTCAGCCCTGACCGAGCAGGACGTCAAGGACCTGGCCGCCTACATCCTTCAGCAGAACCTGACCGGATCGCCGCCGCTTTCACCTAATGAACTAGCCAAGCGCACGATCTTCTGGGTCGGCATAGCAATCGTCGGGATGCTCTTCATCACGCTATTGCTGTCCCAGTACAACATGCGATGGATCGCGCGCCGGGCAACCGCGCGCCGCAAGTAAGCGCCCAACCGGCGGAAGCTGGTCCACCCCAGGCACCGCCCCCGGTTCCGACGCCTGCCGGCGGAGCGCCGAGGGTCTTAATCCTCTTCAGCGATACGGGCGGCGGCCACCGCGCGGCAGCCCGCGCTCTCACCGACGCGCTCAAGCTGCTCGATCCGACCTGCGTGGTCACGGTGGCGGATCCTTTGATGGCGCAAGGGCCCATGGTCGTTCGAAGGCTGGCGTCGCTTTACGGCCCGATGATCCAGCGCTCGAGGGCCGCGTGGGGTGCGGTGTATCACACGAGCAACACGAAGCCCACGTTCGCTGCGATTCGCGCGGTCTTCGGCCGCGGCGTACGGAAGGCGACGGCCGAGCTCATCCAAAAGCACGACCCCGACGTGTTGCTCTCGGTGCACCCGCTTCTCAATCACATGACCTACCAGGCGATTCAGAAGAGTGGGCGCCAGCGCGCGCTCATGACGGTCATCACCGACCTCGTCGACTTTCACCGCGGCTGGACGTTCAGCCGCGCCGACCTCGTGATCGTCCCCACCGAGCTCGCCCGCAAGGTGGCGATTCGGCGCAGGGTGCCGGCTGACCGCGTCAAGCTCCTGGGCCTGCCGGTCGATCTTCGGTTTCGACCGCCTGCTCCCGGGGAGAAGGAGGCCCTTCGCCGCCGCTTCGGCCTCGATGAAACTCGCTTCACAGTCCTCGTCATCGGCGGCGCGGCCGGGGCCGGGGGGCTGTCGAAACAGGTGGCGGCCCTGACCGAGGAGCCTCACCAGTGGCAGGTCGTCGTGGTGTGCGGCCGAAACGAGAGGCTGCGCCGCCGGCTCGCCGGTCTCGGTTTTGCCACGCCGACGCTCGTGCTGGGTTTCGTCGAGTACATGCCGGAGCTCATGCGTGCCTGCGACGTCATCGTCACCAAAGCGGGTCCGGGCGCCATCGCCGAGGCCCTGGCCACCGGCCTTCCGCTTGTAATCACCGGGTTCCTGCCCGGACAGGAGTCACCCAACGTCGATTACGTCGTCGAGTCCGGCGTTGGCAAGTTCTCTCCGAAGGATGACGAGCTCGTAGAGGAGATTCGCGTCCTGGCCGAGGGCGGCCCGACGTGGCGAGAGATGTCGCGGAAAGCCGCCGAGCTGGCGCATCCGTACGCCTCATCGGACATCGCGCGCGAATGCCTGCTGCTGGCCGCTCGCTACAGGGCGTCGGCGCAGGCGAGCCTGTAAGGGCAAAGCCGGCAGCGCCGGCGGTCGGGCTTCGCTTCGAAACGGCCCGCCTTCACTCCCTCCGCGACCTCTGCACCCTGCTTCTTCGCCTCAGCCACTAGGGCGTCCGGTCGTTCGAGCGGGACCGTCTCCCCAGAAGCCAGGTAGACGATATCCAGGTCTATTTGAGGGGGGACGTCCCCCCTTGGGGCGCCGGGCCTGGCGGAGCCAGATCCCGCCGCACCCCCCTGGCCTTGCGACTCGAGATTGAGTGCTGAAGCGGCACCCATGGCATACAGCGCCACCTGAAGGTCGCGTTTGCCGCGGGTCACCGGCCTTCCCGTCTTGTAGTCGAGGATCCGCCAGCCGGACTCCGTCCGGTCGACCCTGTCGATGACGCCGCGCAGCGTCCAACCGTCCACGTCGATGGTGAAAGGCTGCTCGAGAAATTCTGGCTTCGCCTCGAAGCCACCACCCTTTCGATACGCCTCGAGCTGCACGGCTCCATTCCGTTTGAAGGTCGGTGCCCGGCGCGAGTCAGGGAATGCCGTCCCACTCCAGACCTCGTCGTGAAGCGAGCTCAGCATCGCGGCCGTGACCTTCTCGTTGCGCTGCCTCGCCTCCCCTGCGCGACGCAGCACCTCGTGAAGGACCACGCCCTGCACGGCCTCGGCGCTTTGAACCACCGGCACCCGCTGCTCGTAGCGATACCAGTACTGCAGCGGGCAATCGCGGTAGGCGGCGATTGCGGAGTAGGACAACACAACCTCTCCCTCTCCCCTGCGGGGAGAGGGTCGGGGAGCGGGGCGTGAGATGGCAACGACCTCCCGTTCCGTAACGTTTCGTGGACCCGCGCTCTTCACCTCGGCGAGGAAGCGCGAGTCCCTCCAACGCCTGCCGCCGTCGTAGTGGGATGCACGCGTCAGGTAAAGATGCTGGCGGGCGCGGGTCATCGCGACATAAAGGAGACGGCGTTCCTCGGCAACGACGTCCTCGCGTCCCCGCACGAGTGGCTCGAGCACGGCAGCCGGCAGCTCAAACCTTGGGGATCGACCTGTCTGAGGCAGCCGACCCTCGACCAATCCAGGCACAAAGACCGCTTCAAACTCCAGGCCCTTGGCCTGGTGAATCGTCATCACCTGGATCGCGTCGACGAACCCGTCGACTGCCGCCGGCTCCTCATCTTCGCCGGATAGAAGGACGAGGTCGAGGTACTGCATATACGCCTCGAGCGATCGGTCGGCGGACGTTTCGCAGAACTCGGCGATCAGCTCCGCGAAACGGCTTACGTTGGCGGTCGCTCGCGCCGCTTCACTTGGCTCAAGCTTGGCGCCCAACACCTGGAGATACCGGGTCTTCTCCATCAGCTCGAAGAACAGCTCACGCACGTCGAGGGTCGACGCCTGCCCGGCCAGCGTTCCGAGCAAAGCCGCGAATTTGGCGGAAGGGGACCAGCCCAGCAGCACCTCGAGAGGCGCCGCGCCGTTGCGGTCTCGCAGCGTCGTCAAGGCTGCAGCAGGGTCGAGGCCTGCCGGAGGGCGGGTAAGCACACGAGCCAGAGCGATCACGTCGGTCGGATCTCGCAGGACCCGCAGGAGCGCAATCACGTCCTTGACCTCGGGCCGGTCGTGAAATCCTCGACCACCGATGACGACGTGCGGCAGGCGTCGGGCCGCCAGTGCGTTGGCGATCGGACGCGCGATCGCGTTGGTGCGGCACAGCACTGCGATGCGCGGCATGGCGACGCCCAATGCCATGAGGCGCTCCGCCTCGGCAGCGATCGCGCTCGCTTCGGTGTCGCCGTCGGGGCAAAGCCACACCTCGACCTTCTCTCCCGGCCGGCTGGACCTCAGCTCCTTTGCCAGTCGCGCCTCGTTGTTGGCGATGAGCGTCGCGGCCGTGGTCACGATGCGGCGCGAGCTTCGGTAGTTACGTCCGAGAGTGATCGTCAGCGCGTCGGGAAAGCGAGCGCGAAAGCGCTCGAGGCTCGCGCGCGACGCACCTCTGAATCGGTAGATGCTCTGGTCGTCGTCCCCGACGATGAATGGGTCCCCGTCCTCCGCAATCAGCTCGACCAGGCGCTCCTGGGCGAGGTTCAGGTCCTGGTACTCGTCGACGAGCACGTGCGGAAAGCGCGCGCGGTAAGCACGGCGCAGCGCCGGCTGCTCTTCCAGGAGCCGCACCGCCAGGGTCAGGAGATCTTCGAAATCGAGCAGCCTCTGCTTGCGGCAGGCCCGCTCGTACGCAGCGAAAAGTCGGACGCAGGCCTTCATGAGCTGCAGGCGCTCGGCCGCCTCGGCGTCCTCTTCATCGCTATGCGCCGCGGCGACCCAGGCGGCAAGCTTCTTCAGCGGCACGAGCTCCTGCTTCAAGCGCTCCAGCATCTGCAGTGCAGGCGACACCAGGTCGTCGGGTCGATCGTCGCCGGTGAGAACAGGGTCGCCCAGCTTCCACATCAGCCCGCGAGCAAGGATCCAGCGCTCGGCTCCGGCAAGGATCCGGAAGCCAAGCGGCACTCCGACCACCCGGCCATCGGCGCGAAGCCAGCCAAGCGCGATCGAATGAAAGGTGCCGACCGCCGGAGCGGGTTCGCCGATCAGGTCTTCAATTCGCTCGCGCATCTCCGCTGCGGCCCGGTCGGTGAACGTCATCACCAGGATCGAGGCCGGGGAAGCGCCGCCGGCGACCAGTCTGCGGAAGCGTTCGGCGATCACTGCGGTCTTGCCTGTCCCCGCTCCCGCGACCACTCGGACCGCACCACGTCCGATGGCGGCAGCGCGCGCCTGCTCGGCTCCGAGCTTCATCACCTGTCCTGCGATGGACCGGAGCGCCCGATGCGGACACGGACATTGCGCACCTTTCGGCCCAGGTCCATCCCGTTCAAGCGCGAAACAATCGTCTCGGAATCGAGGCGCAGCTGGTGCGCCAGGGCAGGGCTCGACGTGGTCACGACAAGGGTGCCCGAATGCAGCTCGACCTCGTCACACAGCCGGGCCGGTTCTGGCCCGATCAGGGTGCGAAACGCCGCGGCGACCTGGGTGCCGAGCAGACGCCCGCCGCCGGGCTGCCGGCGAAGCACACGAGGGAGGATATTGCCCAGTTTATCCACAGGCTGAAATTTCTCCTCCCCGCACGGTCCAAACTCTCGCGCTCGAGATGAGCTCAGGCGGAAATGGTCCGGCTTCGACCGAGGTGATGATGACCTGGCCAGCTCCCGCCACCTGACGTAAGAGCGCGGACCTCCGCTCGCCGTCCAGCTCGGAAAGGACGTCGTCCAACAGGAGAATGGGCCGCTCGCCGGTGCGCCCGGCGACCAGGGCCGCTTCCGCGAGCTTCAGGCTGACCACCGCCGTTCTCTGCTGGCCCTGCGATCCATATGCTCTAGCTTCTCGCCCGTCGAGCAGCACACGCAGGTCATCGCGATGGGGGCCGATGCTCGTCGAGCCGCGTCTGAGGTCCTCGCCCAGGGAGTTATGCACAGCCTCAGCCATATCGGACGGGGGCCCCTGGTACTCGATCTCCAGCCGCTCTCCAACCGCGATCTCGGAGTGGCAGCGGGCCGCCTCAGGCTCGAGCTCCTTCACGGCCCTGGCTCGTGCTGCGGAGACCTCCCCACCGATGCGAACGAGCTCTTCATTCCAGGCCTCGAGGACATCGCCGCCGCCATCGCCGGCAGCCATCCGCTTGAGCAGGCTATTTCGCTGCTCGAGCACCCGCTTCAGGCCTGCCAGGGCGCGGGCATACCCGGGCTCGACCTGCACCAGCATCTGGTTGAGAAAGCGCCGTCGGAGCTCGGGTCCGGCTTTGATGAGGCCGAGGTCGTCAGGCCAGAACAGGGTGACCCGGAAATGGCCCGGCAGGTCGAAAGCCCTGCGGCGTACTCCATCGACCTCGATCACCCGGCGCGCTCGATCGCCTTCGATGGTCAATGCGATGGCCAGCTCGATCACCGTGCCGCCGCTCTCCACCTCGGCTTCGATGCGCGTGGCTGCGGCGATCGGGCCCACGACCTCGCCGTCGCGGCGGGTCCGAGGCGAGGCCGACAAGGCCAGCATCGCCACGGCCTCCAGCAGGTTCGTCTTGCCCTGGCCGTTGTCCCCGATGAACAGGTTGACGCCCGGACCGGGCGCTAGGTCTAGGTGAGCGTAGTTGCGGTGGTTTCTAAGCTGGAGTCGCCGGAGCAGCAATCAACTTCAGTAAGGACATCTAGGACATCGCCACGCGCACGGGCATGATCACGTACAGGTAGTGCTCCTTGCCCGGCGGCCGCAGCAATCCGGGACTCAGCGGGCCGTCGAAGAGCAGCTCCACCTCATCCTCGGCGATCACACCGAGGGCGTCCAGGACATAGCGTGCGTTGAAGGCGATCTGAATGTCGGACCCGTCAACATCGGCGGCCATCTCCGCCTTGCTGTCACCAACCTCGTTGGTGGTCGCCGACAGCACGAGCGCGCCGGCTTGCGCCTTGACCCTGATGACGTTGGCGCTGTCGCGAGCGAACAGCGAGACCGCCCTGACTGTCTGCGTGAGCTCGCTGGTGGAGACCCGCACCTTGGTCGAGCTCTTGCTGGGGATAACCTGTGCGTAGTTGGGATACTTCCCATCGATCAACCTCGAGGTCAGCTCCGAGGTGCCGGCCTTGAAGAAGACCTGGTTTCGGGCTTTCGAGATGATCACCTCGACCTTGCCGGCCTCTCCCTTGAACACTCGTGAGAGCTCGGCGAGCGCTCTGGCCGGCACGATGAGGCTGGCTTCCAGGTCCGCCGGACCGGTCGCCGCAAGCTTGCGGACGGCCAGGCGGTGACCGTCGGTGGCGGCCATCGTGAGCGCCCCACCCTGGATCTGCACGAGCACCCCCGTAAGCACGGGCCTGGCCTCGTCGGTGGATGCTGCCATCTGCGTCTGCTCGACGGCGCTGACCAGCTCGTCCAGTGCGACCTCGAGGCGGTCGCCCTCGTCAGGGCGAGGTCCAGGCGGAAACTCCTCCGCCTCGATGCACTTGATGTGCGTGTCGAACCGCGCGCAACGCAGGCTGAGCGATTGGGTCGAACCGTCGAGGGACATCTCGAGGTCCTGGTCGGGCAGCGTGCTGACGAAATCGGTAAGTAATCGTGCGGGCGCGGTGGTGGCGCCTTCCATCGAGACCTCGGCCGGCACCAGCTTTCGAATCCCGATCTCGAGGTTGGTGGCGGTGAGCGCCAGGCCTTCAGAGGTGGTCTCGATGAGGATGTTGTTCAGGATGGGCAACGTCGTCCTGCTCGAGATCGCACGAGAAACAATCTGCAAAGCCTGGCCCAAGACAGACGGCCTGCATGTGACCTTCATTTGCGAAGCGATGGCTTTGGCATTCAAGACACTTGTCCCCCGTTGTAAGAGTTTCTTTTGATTGAAATCATTAGTAGTCCATAACAGTAAGCGCTGTGGACACTGTGGATGTCGAGATCATTTACAGATCGATCCAGGCCGGGGATAAACGCTTGGTAACTGGGTGCCGCCATGCCGAGTCCTGTGGCCTCGCTGTGGAGTAATCCTGCGGGTGCGGCCAACACGCTGCTTCTCCCCGCCTCAGTCCAACAAAGTGTGGAAAGGATTGTCACTGCACGTAAAGCTTCTCGCGGATTGCCTGCACCTCATAGCGCAGCCGCTCGTCTTCTTTGAGCTCGTTGGCGATCTTCTCAATCGAATGGAGCGCCGTCGTGTGGTCGCGGCCCCCGAAGGCTTTGCCGATGGCCGGCAGCGATGAAGGGGTCTCCTCGCGAACCAGAAACATCGCCACCTGGCGCGGAAACACTATGTGCTTGTCACGGCGCTTGCCCTTCATGTCATCGAGTGTGACGTTGTAGTAATCGGCCACCAATGCCTGGATGCGCTCGACGTTGATCGGCTTGCGCGTGCCGGCGGGGATGATGTCGGCGAGAAGTCGAGCAGCCTCGTCCTCGTCAACCTGGCGCTGGTGCACGGCGGCAAAAGCCTGGACCCGCGTCAGCGCACCCTCGAGCTCGCGGATGTTCCGTGTCACCTTGTGAGCGATAAAGCTCAAGACCTCTTCGGGAACCAGCGCGCTGTTGTCGCCCAGCTTGGAGTGAAGGATCGCCAGGCGGGTCTCGAAGTCAGGCGACTGGATGTCGGCGATCAGGCCCCACTCAAACCGTGACCTGAGGCGGTCCTCAAGGGTTGGGATCTCCTTGGGCGGCCGGTCCGACGAGATCACGATCTGCTTGTTGATCTCGTGGAGCGCATTGAAGGTGTGGAAGAACTCCTCTTTCGTGCGGTCTTTGCCGGCAAGGAACTGCACGTCGTCGATGAGCAGGACGTCGACCGTGCGGTACTTGTGCCGGAACTCGCCCATGCGCGCAGTGGCGATCGAGCTGATCACCTCGTTGGTGAATTGCTCTGAAGTGAGGTAGACGACGCGCTTGCGCGGAAACCTGTCGTGGACCTCATGGCCGATCGCGTGCATCAGGTGGGTCTTGCCGAGGCCCACGCCTCCGTACAGGAACAACGGGTTGTAGCTGTCGCCAGGCGCTTCGGCGACAGCCTTGGCGGCGGCGTGCGCGAACTGCGAGTTGTGACCGACGACGAACGATGAGAACTTGAATCGAACATTGAGCTCGGACGGCGGTATCGGCGGAGCATCCGCAAAGGGCTCGGGGCCGTTGTCGCGGCCGTTGTCGCCGGCAGAGCTCAGCGGGTCGACGTCGACGGTGGCGATGGCTGGCCGGTGGCTGGAGGGGGAGATGACGAAGTCGATGTCCACCTCGGTGCCGGTGACCGCCTGGAGAGTCTCCTGTATGAGCCCTGAAAAGCGGTCGGCCAGCCAGTCTTTCGCGAGCTTGCTCGGCACCCCGATGCGGTAAGTGTTGTTGTCGGCCGAGAGCACCGAGGTGTTCTTGAGCCACATGTCGTAGGTCCGCTTCGCCAGCTGGAATCGGAGCTCTTCCTGGACCTGGGACCAGACTTGGTCCTGATTCAACTCATGCCTCCTTCCGTCTCAGGCCTGTGGACGAACGCCACTGAACCTGGGGAAGGAGACCCACTGGGCTCTGCAAATGCTGTGGACAACTTGGGGCCAACACTTTTCCAATCCTTTCCCGCTTCCTCGCCCGCACGCCATCCCGGCATCCCATCAAAGGCGACCGCAGGTACAAACCGAAGCTCAACGACCGACGAGCTCCGCCTAACTGTTCCTGTGGAAAAGAGCGGACCGGATTTCCACAGGCTGGCGGCGCCTACCTGTCCGAAATCCCACATCCGGTCGATCCCGAAATATGGAAGCGGTGTTGTAGGCTTAATCAGGACTTGACTGTGGCGTTTAGTGGGACCGACTTGAGCGACCTGTACTGGACTGGAGCTACTACCCCTACTCCGTCTGCTTCCGGGCCGGGATTGTAGCAAAGGCATATCTTCTTCGCAAGGCTGCACCCCACCTGATGAAGTGATAGCGCCGGTGTAGCAATCGCGGAGACCCGGGTTCGATACACTGGCGCGGTTCAGTTCAAGCATCGCGCATAGGGAGATCCCGCCATCAAGCGAACCTTTCAACCGAAGAAGCGGTACCGCCGCCGCGTGCACGGTTTTCTGCGCCGCATGAGCACTCGTGGGGGCGTCCGAGTCGTGCAGAATCGCCGTCGCAAGGGCCGCCTGCGACTTAGCGCTTAGTCCGCCTCTCGCGTTGAAGAGGCGTTACCGGCTCCGCCGGCAGGCGGAGTTCCAGTCCGCATTCGCGGGCAAGCGGATCTACAGCGGGAGGGCACTCGTCGCGTTTGCCGTCCCCACCTCCGGTGGCGCGAATCGCGTCGGCGTGACGGTCAGTCGCGCCCTCAAGAGCTCCGTCGATCGCAATCGGGCGAGGCGTCGCGTGCGCGAGCTGGCCCGGGAAAAGCTGCTCGGCCCTGATTCGCCGTTGACCAGCCTGGGAATACGATATGACGTGGTACTGATCGCGCGCCCGGCGGCGCTCGTGATGACGTTCGCCGACCTGAGCGAGGAGGCCTCGCAGGCTGCGCTCAGCATCTCAAAGCTGAACCGATGACCAGGATCGTGCTCCTTCTGATTCGCGGCTACCAGATGTCGTTCTCGAAGATCCTTCCGCCGTCGTGCCGCTACTACCCGTCGTGCTCGCAGTACACGTACGAGGCGGTGGAAAAGTACGGCTGGTTGCGGGGTGGTTGGATGGGGGCGGCTCGGATCGCGCGTTGCCATCCGTTCGCCAAGGGCGGCTACGATCCTGTTCCCTGACTTTGCCGTTCTGACCAATTCACTGGAGAACTGACATCTTCCTCAGCTCGCCCCTCGACGTCTTCAAGCCCATAAAGAACCTCTGGCAGGTCGTCATCGTGGACAACCTCACGGCGGTCTTGACCTTCATCTACGTCCATTTCCAAGCGGTGCCGGTGCTGGCCACCATCGGCGCATACGGCCTGGCCATCGTGGTCCTCACCATCGGCATCCGGCTGATCCTCTCACCGCTCCAGCAGTTCCAGCTGGTGACGCAGAGAAAATCGATGCTGGAGCAGCGAAAGCTCGCGCCCGAGGTGGGCGAGCTACGAAAGAAATACAAGAAGGAGCCGCAGAAGCTCCAGGCCGAGATGACCAAGCTCTATGCGGAGCACGGCATCAATCCCTTGGCCGGGTTGGTCGGCTGCCTGCCGCTCGTCGTCCAGCTGCCCATCCTGACTGCGCTCTACTACGTGTTCCAGGGCTTCGCCCACGGAGCGAAGGGTCCGGCGCACTTTCTCTTCATCTCCAACCTGAACGACAACCCCAGCCACCATGTCCTGGCCTCGCTGCATCTGTTCGGCACGACAGTCGGAATTCCCTCGCCCGAATACCTGATCTTTCCGCTGCTTGCCGCGGCGACCACTCTCGTCCAAACCAAGATGCTGCAGATGCCACCCGCGCCCAACCTGACCGAGCAGGAAGCCCAGGCGCAGTCGATGCAAAAAATGATGGTGTGGATGTCGCCGTTGATGATCGGTTGGTTTTCGCTGAACGTTCCGGCGGGCCTCGGCCTCTACTGGTTCATCGGCAACTGCGTGGGTATCATTCAGCAGTATTTCGTCGTCGGCTGGGGCAACCTGCTGCCAGGTCGCAACAAGGCCAACGCACCCGCGGCGCTCAATCTGAAATCTCGCGGCGGAGCCAAGGGCGGGCCTGTCATCGGGCCGAAGAGCATAACCAGCGGGCCGAAAGGCGCAGCCGACATCGGGCCGAAGGGCATAACCAGCGGGCCAAAAGGCGCAGCCGATATCGGGCCGAAGGACATTGCCGGCGGCCCCCAGTATGGAACGAAGAACGGGTCCCAGAACGGAGCGCGGAACGGCCCGCAGAACGGCTCGAAAGCCCAGCCGCAGAGCGGGCGCAATCGCAAGAAGAAAAAGAGATGAGGGCGGTGCAATGAGATCAGCAGAGGGGCGCGGGCGCACGCTTGACGAGGCAGTCGATGCGGCGTTGATCGAGCTTGGCGAGAGTCGCCGCAACGTTGACGTCAAGGTTCTCAGCGAAGGGTCGGAGGAGACCGTGGTCGAGGTCACCGTCATCGATCAGGTCGCGTCGGGTGCAGTTGCTGCCCCCGCTGACGGAAAAGGGGAGATGGCACGGACGCTCGTCGAGGGCCTGCTGATGCACATGGGCATTCGCGCGCAGGTGACGACACGCCAGGGCGGTGAGCCCACGACCCTCGACATCAGCGGTCGTGATCTCGGCGCGCTGATCGGGTGGCGCGGCGAGACGCTCCGCGCGCTCCAGTCGGTGACCAATGTGATGGTGGGGCGGCACCTCGGCGAAGGCGAGCGCATCATCGTCGACGTCGAGCGGTATCGACAGCGGCGCGAGCACACCGTGCGCGAGATCGCACTGCGCGCAGCCCGCCAGGTGAAGATGACCGGCGACGCCATCACCCTCGACGCGATGCAGCCGTTCGAGCGACGGGCGATCCACCTGGCCCTCGAAGGCGATCCTGAGGTCACCAGCTCGAGCATCGGCGAAGAGCCCGAGAGGCGGGTGGTGGTCAGTCTCCGCAAGCCGGCCTCCGAGTAGCCCGGCAGCAATGACGGGCCGGGCCGCGGCTGAGCGGATCCGGAAGGCGATTGCCTTGATCAACGCGGTCGAGGATGGCGCGGGCGACGAGGAGATCACGCCGACCGAGATCGCCGAGGCCATCCGCGATTGCCTGGAGCTGAGCGACGTGGACCGTGTGCCCAACGTGCGCCGATATCTCGGCGAGGCCCTTGACGCGGTCTCGGATGGAATGCCCGCCGACTTCGTCGCGATGACCCTTTATGCAGCTTTGGGCGCCCTCCAAGAGGGAGGTCC
>Ga0207929_1000214_pt1 | contig 16488 bp, 15 predicted proteins | sample NGESurdeep072012_FD_184466 | JGI IMG/M metagenome (GOLD analysis project Ga0207929, IMG submission 184466) | Arctic peat soil microbial communities from Barrow, Alaska - NGEE Surface sample 53-1 deep-072012 (SPAdes) | ecosystem: Environmental > Terrestrial > Soil > Wetlands > Peat ... | reverse complement strand
CTCGGACTCATGTTCGTGAGCCTGTTCGGCATTCTCATTCTGTCAAACGTCGTCACCGCGCTCTCGAGCTTTTTCCTGGCCAAGGATCTCGATCTCTTAGTCGCCGCGCCGGTCGACTGGCTCCGACTTTACGGAGCGAAGCTGCTGGAGACGACCGTGCACTCGAGCTGGATGGTGGTGCTCGTCGCGACTCCGGTGCTCACCGCCTACGGCATCATCTATCAAGGCGGATTTCTCTATCCGTTCGTGGCCATCGCGGCGGTGCTGCCCTTCCTTTTCATTCCGGGGGCGATCGGGAGCTCGGTGACGCTCATTCTCGTCAACATTTTTCCGGCGCGGCGGACGCGCGACATTCTGAGCGTCATCGCCGTGCTGGCGGCGGCGGGAGTCGTGCTGCTATTCCGTCTCGTTCGTCCGGAGAGACTCGCGCGCCCCGAAGGATTCCGGTCGCTCGTTGAGTTCATCTCCGTGCTCCGGACGCCGACGTCTTCCTGGATGCCAAGCGAGTGGGTGGCGCAGGGGATCATGACCTGGCTCAGAAACGATCCCGAGATTCTGAACTTCTACCTGCTCTGGTCGACGGCCGCGGTTGCGGTGGTCTTTGGAGCGGTGCTGCATCGCTGGCTATACGCGCGCGGCTTCAGCAAATCGCAGGAGAGCGGCCAGCGGTGGGTGCGACAGGGGACGTTCGGCCGGTTGGTGGCCCGCATGCTCACGCCGTGGGGAGTTATGCGACGCGAGCTAGTGCTCAAGGAGATGCGCCTCTTCTTCCGCGACACGACTCAATGGTCGCAGCTGATCCTGTTGACCGTGCTCGTCGTCGTCTACGTGTTCAACATCAAGTTCCTGCCACTACGAGGTGAGGGGGTCACCTTCTTCCTCGCCAACGTCATCCCGTTCGTCAATCTCATTCTGGCGGGATTCGTTCTCGCCTCGATTGCGGCGCGATTCATCTTTCCAGGAATCAGTCTCGAGGGCCGCACGCTCTGGCTGCTCCGCTCGAGTCCGCTCGAGATGCGGCAGCTCCTCTGGTCCAAGTTCTGGGTCGGGACGCTTCCGCTGCTCGTACTCGCGCTCGGCCTCGTGTTCGCGACGGACGTACTGCTCCAGGTGAGCGGGTATATGATGGCGGTCTCCATCTTCACCATCACCATGATGACTTTCGCGATCGCCGGCCTCGCGCTCGGCTTCGGCGCGCTCTTCCCGAAATTCAATACCGAGAACGCGGCGCAGATTCCGACATCGTTTGGCGGACTGGTGCTGATGATGTCGTCGGTGGTTCTGATCGGCGTGGTGATCATCCTCGAGGCGCGGCCTGTCTATCAATTTGCTGCCCAGCGCGCGTTGAACCTCGATCCGGATCCGTGGGCGGTGTGGCTTGGCTTTGGTGGGGCGACGCTCGTCTGCCTGGCGACTACCTTCGTTCCGATCAGGATCGCCGTGAAACGAATGAAGGAGCTGGAGCGGTAGCTACTCCTTCGACTTTTCCCGCAGAAATCCGATCGCTTCGGTCGGTGTCGTAAAAATCTTCTTCGCCAGCGTGCCGTCCTCGTACCGTACTTCGACCGCGATGCTGAGCGGAACCTGCGTCTCGTCCCGCCGTTCGCTGACATCGACATCCAGCGCGGCGGCGACGCCCTCACCCTGAAGTAGCCGCACGATCTCGCGCCGCAGCATGGGCTCGGTCAATCCAGCCGTCACGAGCGCCTGCGCCGCGATTCCCTGTCGCTCGCGAACGAGGCCAAGCAGAAGATGCTGGGTCCCAACGTAGCCGTCGCCGAATTCGTGGGCGACCGCGATCGCCTGGTCGAGGACGACCCTCGCCCTCGGCGTGTACGGCAGATCCGGCATGCGGTCCCTCGCGCTCGGCTGACCGTTCTGGATGACGCGGTCGAGGCCGGTCTGAATCTCGTAGTGCTTGACGCCCAGGTTCTCGAGAACATCCATCACCAGCGCGTCGTCTTCCTCGAGCAGGCCGAGGAGGAGATGCTCGGTTCCCACGTACTCGTGGTGGCGGCGATGCGCTTCCTCTCGCGCCTTGATCAGCGCGCCGCGTACTCTATTTGTGAAGTCGTACCCCGGCAGAAAAGCCTCCTCGTCGAAGCACAAAGATTCGTGCGGTCGGGTCATACCGCAAGGCTGAGCTTGGGCGTCGGGGCGCGACTCGCCCGGCGGGGGGGCCAGAGGCGATTAGGTTAGTCTGGGATCGATTTCGAACGAAATGTGAAGAGGGGGTGGTGGCCAGATGAACCTCACGCATCGCGAAACCGTTGCACTCGACGCCCTCTGCGACACGTTCGTCCCCTCCCTTGCATTTACCAACGACGAAGACCCGGCCCTCTTCAGTATGTCCGCCGCCGACCTCGGAGTCAGTGCGCGGGTAGCCGAGGCACTCGACAGAATCGAGCCGGCAAAGTGCGAGGCGTTTCGGCTCTTTCTGAGGCTGCTGGAGAATCCGCTCTTCATCGCCAGTGTGTCGGCGAGTGCGACGACTTTCTCGCGGCTTTCGCAGCCCGCGCGCGAGCGCGTGTTGCAGCGACTGGCGCGCAGCGTGGTGCCGCAGCTCCGTTCGGCGTACCAGGGGGCGCGGAGTCTGGTGATGCTGCACACGTACGCGGCGAACGGCACGCCGGAATCAGACGCCATCCTCGCCGCGATCGGCTATGAGCCGGAGCCCAATCAAAAGGCCACCGCGCCGCGCATTCCAGTGTCGAACCCCGGAAGCGACGCGAAGATCGAATGCGAGGTGTGCATCGTCGGCTCCGGTGCCGCCGGGAGCGTCGTGGCGGCGGAGCTCGCCGCGAACGGCCAGAGCGTGATCGTGGTCGAGGCAGGCGGCACGTGGAGCGACGGCGATTTCGATCAGCACGAGCTGACTGGATTGCACCGGCTCTTTCGCGAGGGCGGGCTGGCGGGAACCCGCGACTTGAGCATGTCCCTCCTGGCCGGCGCGTCCATCGGTGGCGGGACGACGGTCAACTGGCAATCGTGCTTTCGCACCCCTGACGACGTCCGCGACGAGTGGGCCGAGCTTTCCGGCTGCGCGTTTTTCGAAACGGACTCGTTCAGCGAGTCGCTCGACGCAGTGTGGCGACGCATCGGCGCGTCGACCGACGAAAGCGAGGTAAACGAAAACAACTCCGTCATCTGCCGCGGCGCGAAATCACTCGGCTACAGCTGGAGCGTCGTCGCGCGCAACTCGCTCGGCTGCGATCCCGCGCAGTGCGGGAACTGCACGTTCGGGTGCAGAGTGGGCGGAAAACAGAGCGCGGCGACGACGTACCTTATAGATGCGATTCGCTCCGGGGCGCAGGTCATCGCGCCGTACTCAGCGCGGAAGCTCGCGCAGAGCAACGGGAAAGTGACGGGTGTCGAGGGTACCTACGCCGATCCGGACGGAAAGCCGAGGCCGCTCACGATTGTCGCGCCGCGAGTGGTGCTCGCCGCGGGCGGGCTCGAGACGCCGGCGCTCTTGATGCGATCGGGGCTCAAGTCTCTCCATGTGGGCCAGCATCTCTTCCTTCATCCGACCGTGGCGGTGACGGGTCTTTACCCGTCGCCGATCGAGGCGTGGAAGGGACCGCCGCAGACGATCGTGTGCGACGAGTTCACCAATATCTCCGAGGGTTACGGTTACCGCATCGAGGCGGCACCGTCGCATCCGGGATTGATTTCGTTGGGAATTCCGTGGTCGGGCGCGCGCGAGCACCGGCGTGAGATGCAGAAGGCTCGATTCGCGGCGCCATCCATCGTGCTCACGCGCGACTCGAATGAGGGTCAGGTGCGCATCACAAAAAAGGGGCAGCCTTACTTCGACTACCGGCTGGGCAAGGAGGAGAAGCGGTTACTCCGGCACGGGATGGCGGCAGCGGCGCGCATTCACCACGCCGCCGGCGCGGACCGCATCCTCACGTTGCACACGATTCGACTCGCCTGGGAACGCGAAGGCGGTGGCTCGATCGACAAGTTCTGCCGGGAGATTGCCGCGGCATCGACATCTCCGAACCGGTTGCCGTTGTTCAGCGCGCACCAGATGGGGACGGCCCGCATCGGTACGGACCGCGCCTCGGCTGTGTGCGATCCGCACGGCGCGGTTTTCGGAATGAGCGGGGCCTACGTCGCGGACGCGAGTCTTTTTCCTTCAGCGTCCGGTGTGAATCCGATGGTCACCGTCATGGCCCTCGCACGGCATATAGGACGAGGGTTGATGCGCTAGCAGGCATTCACAATACGGTCGCGGGGCCACGTGGTACCGTACTCTGAAGCTACGGATTGATTGACTCGCCAGGTTTGGGCGGCGTCCGGGTGCCGCGCACGGGAACAATCGCGGCTTTGCTTAACAGCTTGCACAGCTCCTTGTCGGAGATCTTGTCCCAATCGTCGGGGTAGTGGGCGAGGCGCCGGCGCTCGTTTGGCGATTCGAAGCAGAGCCAACCTTCGCCGTAGTCGCCGAGGTAGTCCTCGGCCGCCGTCCGCGGATGGATCGACGCGCTCAGGACTGGCCACACTCTCCACTTCACATTCTTCCCGTCGACAAAATCGCGAACCGCCATCAGCCTCTTCCTCGCACGTGATCAGAATCGTAGGACTTCTTTCGTCAGCGGGATCCTGACGCGGCCGCCTGGCGACGGTCATACAACAGAGTCTGCGCTATGCTGCTTCTCTAGTGCGAAAACTGTACGCGCCCGCTGAGGTCCAGGCGCCCACACGCGGTAAGTCCTTTTCCCAGCGAGCTTTAATACGTCTGTTTTCTCCGCTCCAGACTCGCAACCGTAGTGGATACGAATGCGCTAGCAGGGGCGTAGCGGATAGTTGGGGGGTATGGCCCGGGCCGTCAAGAGCATTGTCGCATGGCGGCGTTTTTTTGCCCGTGAGTCGGGGCAAGGGTGATATAAAAACGACATTGGGGTGATACGAAATCGACAGTACTTCAACTGCCTTTGCCATCACGCCACTTGGTGGCGTCCCGAAGTTTGCAGCTTACAGCTGTCAACATTTGTCAGCTGACAGCTCCCCTCTCGTTCAGTTGCAGTTGCTTTACCTGACCAGCCCCGCCCCGCAACTGGAACAGAACTCGGCATCCGCTTCGGACCTTGGCCCGCACTTCTCGCAGACGGGCGCACCACCCGCGCGCATCACCACCAGCGCCTGCGACGTGTAACGCGCTTTGAGCGGCTCGTAATCGGAGTCGGAGATTTTTCCGGTCGCCCGATCGAACTCCAGCTCGCGCAGGGCCTCAACCGCTCGGCTCTGACGATTTCTCCCGGCTGCCGACGCGCGTGGTACCGTGGACACATCAGCGCGATAGAGCGGATACAGCACGAAGCACAACGACGCAACCGCGAGCGCGGTGCCGATGAAGAGCGCCGTCATTCGTCGCGCCTCACCGCCGCATCGAGCTCCGCGAGCTCCCCCGCGGTGGCGTCGAGGTGGTGTGGATCCACGGGCGCGACCGCAGGTGCGCGCGATTTCCAACGCTTGATGAGTGCCGTTACGATCACGGCACCCGTGCCGAGCGCGATGAAGGGCATCGTGTAGCCGACCAGATTGAATCCGCGCCTCAGCGGCGCCATCAGAACCTTCTCGCCGTACGCCGCCCTGAACGCGTTCAGAATCTCCTGCGCGCTATGGCCGCCGGCGACCAAACCCATCACGTCGGCGTGCATCGCGGGCGAGACGCTGCACGAGAAATCGGTTGTCCGGCATGTGTAGACGTCGAGGTTGCAACCGCACTGGCAATGGATCTGGTGCTCGAGATCGTCGCGCTGTGCATCCGTCATCGACGCCCGCGCGCCGGGCTTGGTTGGGAGCGTAACCGGCCGGTAGACATCGTTCGCGTCCGCCATCGGGCCGTTGAAAGTCTGCACGGCCACCTGCGCCGCGCGGCTTTTTCGCGGAAACGCCGCCGCCGCGAGACCGAGCGCGGGGATCGAAAGAACGAACTGGCGGCGAGAGATGCTCACATCATGCTCCGACAAGATCCGGCACATGCTCGCCAATCGGCCCCGGCTTGAGCACCGCTGCGTACCCGCTCTGCGCGCGCTGTCTGTCGGCAGCGGGCCACATCACCACGAGTCCGCCGAGCGCCATGAGCGTGCCTCCGAGCCAGACCCACCGCACGAGAGGATTGAACGTCACCCGGATCTCGGCGCCATCAGCTCCGCGCACGCCGGCGAGGACGACGTACACGTCCTGCTTGAACGATCCCATGATTCCGACTTCAGTCGACGGCTCGAACGTCGGGACACCGCGCGAATCGACGTGCTGGCGCTTCTCGCTGGTGATGACGCCGGCGGGCTTCCCGTCGCGCGTGACGTCGAGCGCGATCGCAGTGACATCGCGATTCAGAATCGTGTATCGCGAGATCCCCTGGCTCAGGAAAGTCCAGCGGTGTCCCCACGCATCGGTCACGGCCTTGGTGTCGCCGGGGTTCAGCGTCAGATCGAACTCGCGCTTGAACGCCAGTCCGGCGAATCCCGCGAACACCACGACCACACCGAGGTGCACGATGTACCCGCCGTATCGCCGCCGATTTCGCGCGACCAGTCGCGGCAGCGCAATTAACCGTGACTCGCCGTACATGTTATGCCTGGCGTTCACCCCCTTGTAGAACTCCTGGACGATCGTCGCGACCACGAGCGCGCCGAACGTATACGAGAGGAGCGCCGCGAGGTTGTGGACGCCGAGTGCGAAGAACAGAATTCCGATCGTCGCCGCGGATGTCACCGGAATCAGGAATTGCCGCTTCAGGTTCGCCACCGACGCGCGGCGCCACGCGATCAACGGCCCGATTCCAGTCAACAGCAACAACAGGAGTCCGAGCGGAATGTTGACTGTGTTGAAGAAGGGCGGCCCGACGGTGATCTTGTTGCCGCGCACGGCTTCGCTGATGATCGGGAAGAGCGTCCCCCACAGCACCGAGAAGGCGATTCCAACGAGCACGAGATTGTTGTAGAGGAACGCGGCCTCGCGACTCACCATGCTTTCCAGCTCGGCCGTCGATCTCAAATCCTGCAGCCGCGTCGAGACGAGATATGCGGTCACGACGATCGCGAAAATCAGGAACCCCGCGAACCACTTCCCTACCGGCGATTGCGCGAACGAGTGAACGCTCGAGATCACGCCGCTCCGCGTGATGAACGTCCCGAAGATCGAGAGCAGAAACGCCGACACGACGAGCGTGACGTTCCATTTGCGCAGCATCCCGCGCTTCTCCTGCACCATGATCGAATGCAGGAACGCGGTATTGACCAGCCACGGCAGCAGCGATGCGTTCTCGACCGGATCCCATGCCCAGTATCCGCCCCATCCGAGTTCGACGTACGCCCACCACATGCCGAGCACGATTCCGACGGTGTTGAAGAACCAGGAGAGCAGCGCCCATCGTCTCACGGCCGCGAGCCACTCGGCGTCTAGCCGTCGCGTCAGCAGCGCCGCGATCGCGAACGCAAATGGAATCGACGTGCCGACGTACCCGAGATAGAGATTGGGCGGGTGGATCGCCATGCCGGGGTTTTGCAGCTGCGGATTCAACCCGCGGCCATCGAGGGGAATGAAGTCGAGGCGCTCGAACGGATTAGAGCCGAGGCAGATGGTGGCGAGAAAGAAAACCAGGATCAGCGCCAACGTGCCCGACACGTACGGCATCAACTCGCGATTGCGAGTGCGATTCGTCCAGAGCGCGATCGCCGAATAAATCGAGAGAATCAGCGCCCAGAACAACAGTGATCCCGATTGCCCGCCCCAGAATGCGGTGATCGTGTAGACCTTGGGCAGATTCGCGCTCGTGTAGGACGCGACGTACTTGATCGAGAAGTCGTGGGTGAGGAGCGCCGTCCAGAGGCCTAGGGACGCGAGCACCACCATTGCAAGCGTCGCGTAGATCGCGCGCTCTCCGCTCTCGATCAGATCCGCTCGGCGCATCTGTCCGCCGGCGAACGACACCGTGGCCGCCCAGGTAGCCATGAGGAGCGCGACCCAGAGCGACAGCTCACCGACCAGGATCATGGGAGCTCGTAGATCACGTGACCGAGATGACGAGCGCGTATCGCGGCGAGTTCTGCACTTGAGAGCGGCACCACCGGCTGACCCTCGGGCACTGACGTATCGCGCAAGAGTTCTTCAAACCCGGGTTGGGAAAAAATCGCGACGATCACAAGCGGCACGGTTCCGGTATTGCGGACGGTGATTCTTGTAAGGCGAGGAATGTAGATAGTGCTTCCAGCCGCTACCGCAGACGATTTGTCGCCCAGCTCGGCAGTACCGGTTCCGCTGTGCACGAAGATTATCTCGTCGGCTCCCGGATGGCGGTGCGGAGGTATCGCGACGCCAGGTGGCAATGCCTCATACGCCATCACGAACTCCGGCGCACCGGCCGTCTGCCGATCAACCTTTATAATGAGGGGAGCTCCGCCAAGTACACGACGCACACGGCGCTCGCCCTCATCAGCCGCCAGAATCAGCGGGATAGATCGGTGACCACCCGCGGCGTTGCTCGTTGTTGGCGTCGGCGTGGCACCCGGGGCGGGAACCCCCGGCGCGCACGAGCCCAGCGTCACGAGCCCGATGAACGTTGCGCCGACGGCGCTGTGTCTCGTCAGAAAATCCAACATTCCTCCGTTTGTGGTGAAATCACTGATCACGAATTCCGCGAACCTACGCCCGCTGTCCGGCTCGTTTGTATCCCGGAGTGTTTTTGTATTTCTCGGGCGCGTTCTCGTAGCGCGACGCGCATTTGGCGAGGAGCGTGGTCGCGTGGAACGTGTTGTCGCGGCCGAGCCGCCCTTCGACGACAACATCGACGCCGTCGGTGAAGGTGTCGGGAGTGATGCCTCGGTAGACGACGTCGTACGTCTGGGCGCCGTCGGTCATCTTGAACGCGACCTGCATGCCGCCAGGAGCGCGGACGATCGAGCCGTTGACCACGCGGGCGCCAACCTTGACGCCGGTCTCGTAGAACGTCGGGTCAACTTTGGTTTTGGCCGAGAGCTCGCCCGGTGTCAGGTAGTAGACGCCGGTGTCCTTGATCGCACTCGCGGCGAGATAGCCGGCCGTGCCGATGACCAGGGCTCCGCCGATGAGGAATTTCGTTCGTGGCTTCACGCAATCAAATATATGGACCAGCGCGGGACTGGCCTACCTTATAGTATGCGACAACAGAACCACGCCCGCGCCCGCTCCAAGCGCGTCCCATGTCAGATCCTTCACGCTGAAGTGGTTGTTCGGATTCCGCGAATCGTGGATCTCGCGGCCGACACCAAAAGCCGCTGTCACTCCAATCGCGCCCGTCATCGCGGAGCGATGATTCACGTGCGCAGCCTGTAAAGCGCTGTACGAAACGCTCTCGATGAACGCCGACATGAAGAAGTGCTTGATCTTGTCGATGCCGAACCAGCTGTCGCGAACTACAGCCGTCTGGGCGTAAAGGAGATTTACGGCGAGGCACACGCTCAGAACGTGATTCACTTGCGGCCGCTGCGCGCGCTCGACTTCCGTTTCACGTTCCCCTTCCCTTTCACGTTCCCCTTCCCCTTCACGTTCCCCTTCCCCTTCGCGTTGGCCTTCCCCGTTGACGCCGCCTTCGCCTTTCCCGTCGCCTTCCCCTTCGCTGAAACCCGCTTCTTCTTCTTTACCGCGTCGGCGTCTCCCGGGTCGCGCGCCCAGACCAGCGCGGCCCTCACCGCGCGCTGCCACCCGGCCATCAACCCATCCGCCGATTCCCTCGGCATCGCCGGCGTGAAGCGCGTGAACTGTCTCGTGCCGATGAATTCGGCCGCGTCGCTCCACACTCCGCCCGCGATTCCAGCGAGACCGGCGGCGCCCAGCGCCGTCGTCTCCACCATGTCGGGCCGCTCGACGGGAATGCCCAGAATGTCCGCCTGGAATTGCAGCAGCCAGTTGTTGGCCGAGGCTCCGCCGTCAACCCGCATGGATTCGAATTTGACCTTGCCCCTTTTTGCCATCACCGCCAGCATCTCTGCCGATCCGTACGCCATCGCCTCGAGGGCCGCGCGCGCCAGGTGCGCGCGCGTCGTCCCTCTGGTGAGGCCCAGCATCGTCCCGCGCGCCCTCGGCTCCCAGTTCGGCGCGCCGAGTCCGACGAGAGCGGGCACGAAGTAGACGCCATCGTTGGACTCGAGCGAGGCCGCTAGTCGCTCGCTCTCCGCCGCGTTGTAAAGGATGCCGAGTCCGTCACGCAGCCACTGAATCGCGGCGCCGGCGACGAAGATTGACGCCTCGAGCGCGTACGCGGCTCCGCCCAGTGCATCGCACGCGACCGTCGCGAGCAGTCCTTCTCCGGCACGCGGCACCTCGCTCCCCGTGTTGAGCAGCAGAAACGCGCCGGTGCCGTACGTGTTCTTCGCCTGCCCCGCGACGAAGCATCCCTGCCCGAAGAGGGCGGCCTGTTGATCGCCGGCGACTCCTGTAATCGGAATGGATTTGCCGAAGAACGACGTCACCGTCTTTCCGAAATCACCGGCCGATGGACGAACCTCGGGGAGGATTTCCATTGGGATCTTGAAGATGTCGCACAGCTCCCTGCTCCACTTCAATCGATTGATGTCGAAGAGCAGAGTGCGCGACGCGTTCGTGGGATCGGTGGCGTGAACGCGACCGCCGGTGAGCTTCCAGATCAGCCAGGTGTCGATCGTGCCCGCGAGCAGTCTCCCGTTTCTTGCGACGAAGGCGATCTCGGGCTTCTTTAGCAGCCACTCGATTTTCGTGGCGGAGAAATACGGATCGGGGCGCAATCCCGTGCGTTCCGCGATGAAAGTGGTCCTATTTCTCAGTTCTGCGCACCGTTCCGTAGTACGCCTATCTTGCCACACGATCGCGCGTGCGAGCGGCTTTCCCGTGTCGCGGTGCCAGACGACGATCGTCTCCCGCTGATTGGTGATGCCGATCACGTCGGGGCTCACTCCGCTCGCCGCGATCGCCTCGCGCGCCGCCAGGAGCGTGCGCTCGAGAATCTCCTCGGCGTCGTGCTCGACCCAGCCGGGCTGCGGATAGTGCTGCGTGATCTCCTGGTACCCGCGCCCGACGATGCGGCCATCGGAGGCGATCACCAGCGCCGTAGTTCCGGTCGTGCCCTGGTCGATTGCCAGGACGTGCTTCATCGCGGTCGACATGCGAAATAGCGGCGTCACGGGGGCGCCATCCTCTGAGAGAAGGGTTTCACTCATTCGTCGCTCCATCCTCGGAGTAATTTGCAGTTCTATTATTCGTCACGGATCGCCTTCCTCCGCTCAGGGAAATATTCGTCCAAAAAGGCAATGAGCGCCTCTTCTTCAGGCGCGTAACCCGTTCCATTCGAACCGCCGGCCTTGGCCCGCGCCGGCAGCGAGATGGTCGTCCCGCTCCGCAGGTACTTCATCACCACCACCGGATGCACGTACGACTTCCTACATATAGTAGGGGTGTTGCCGAGCTCGGACGCGACGAGCCGAACCGCGGTGACGACATTTTTCTTCCGCTCGTTCTGGCTTTTTCCCTTCCCGAGGTCCGCCAGCACCGTCGCGGCGCGCAGCGTTCCGCCCCAGGTCCTGAAATCCTTCGCCGTGTATGGGAAGTGCGCGATCCGCTCGATGTAATCGTTGACGTCGCGTGAATCGACACTCTGCCACTTCCCGTCTTCGCGATATCTGAACAGCCTGGGCCCGGGCGTCCCGAGGAGCTCCGTGACGAAGCGCACGAGGTCCTTACCATCAACGACGTTCCGCTGCGTGATCGATCTCTTGCCGACGTACTCGAATTCAACGGTGTTGTCATCGAGGACGAGGACGTGGGATTTGCGCATCGTAGTGATGCCAAAGGTGTTGTTCTCCTTCTGGTACTTCTCGCTGCCGACGCGAAAGAACCCCTGTGAGATGAGCCGAACGATTCCAGCGCACACTTCCTCCTTCGTCAGACCCTGGCGGCGGAAATCGCGCTGGATTCTCGCACGCAATGCGGGCAGATCGCGGGCCATCTGCCGCACTCGATAGTATTTCCGCAGCTCGCCCTTCTGCACCGCGCGCGGATGATACTTGTACTGCTTCCGCCCGCGCGCGTCGAACCCCCACACCTGAATGGCGGCGCGCGGAAGGGTCGAGATGTGCACGTCGCGCCACGCCGGCGGAATTCGGAGCGAATTGAAGCGCTCCAGCTCTGCCGCGTTCTTGATCGCGCTCCCGCTCGATCCCTTGTAACGGAATCCTTTCGTCTTCGAGCCTTCGCGGACGATCCACTTCTGCGTCATTTATCCCATCGCCCAGGGGCGAAGCTTCTGCGTAGATTTGAGCGGTCGCCGCCGCTCGACTGATGCCGGCAAATTTACCAACAAACCCTCCTAAATGCCCTTCAAATTCCTGACGCTGGAAGTTGCGGACCGCGTCGCCACTCTCACCGTCAATCGCCCCGACAAGCTCAACGCGTTGAACGACGCGACGATCGCCGAGCTCGGCCACGCGATAGATGAGATCCGCGTAGACGATTCGATCGGCGGAGTCATAGTCACGGGCGCCGGACGCGCGTTCGTGGCCGGCGCCGACATCTCGGAGCTGTCGAGCCAGACGCCGGTGCTCGCGAAGGCGCGCTCACGTGCAGGCCAGGATGTGTTCCGCAGGATCGAGACCTGTCCCAAGCCCGTCATCGCCGCGGTCAACGGCTTCGCGCTGGGCGGCGGGTGCGAGCTGGCGATGGCGTGCCACATCCGCATCGCATCCGATGTCGCGAAATTCGGACAGCCCGAGAGCAAGCTCGGCATTCTGCCCGGGTATGGAGGGAGTCAGCGCCTCCCGCGCCTCGTCGGCAAGGGACGCGCGATGCAGCTCCTCATGACCGGCGAGACGATCGATGCCGCCGAGGCTTACAGGATCGGACTCGTCAACAGGGTAACGCCGGCAGCAGAGTTAATGAACGTGGCAAGAGAAATGATGAAGACGATTCTTGCGAATGGTCCCCTCGCGATCGCGCTCTGCATCGAGGCGATCGAGCGCGGACTCGAGATGTCGCTCGACGAAGGCCTGATTCTCGAGGCAAACCATTTCGGCCTCCTCGCGGCGACCGACGACATGCGCGAAGGCATGAGCGCCTTCCTGGAGAAGCGCGCGCCCGCGTTCAAGGGCAGATGAGCATCATCGCCGCCGCCGCTGCCGCCGCCAGTCAGGCACCGGACGACGGGACCCGGGATCGCATCAGACTCGACAGCATCGCGATTCGCGATTTCCGGAATCTCGAGCGCGTCGATCTCGAGCTGCCGCCAGAGGGCGCCGTCGTCGTCGGAGACAACGGTCACGGAAAGTCGAATTTGCTGGAGGCGATCTACTATCTGCAGATCCTGCGATCCATCCGCGACACCCGCGATCAGGACCTGACGCGCTTCGACACGACGGGATTCCACATCGCCGCGCACGCGCACACGCCGGAGGCACGCGACATCTCCGTCGGATTCGACCGCAACACCAAACGCAAGAAAGTTCTGCGCGATGGCACTGAGATCAGGAGACTCAGCGACGCGTTGGGCGCGCTCCCCTCGGTGATGTTCTCGCCCCGCGATCTGGAGTTGGTCAGTGGCTCGCCGACCGAGAGACGCCGCTACCTCGACTTGGTGCTCGCGCTCACCGACAGGAAGTATCTCCTGGCGCTCCAGAAGTACCGCGCCAACCTCGCGCGGCGGAACGCGGCGCTCCGCAACGCGGCGCGACGGGGATCCGCCGACAACGAGCAGCAGGTCGCCGTCTGGGAGCCCGCCATGGCCGAGCACGGATCGGTTTTGATCGAGGCGCGCGCGAAATGGGTGCGCAAGTCGGCGCCGGAGTTTTCAAACCTCGTGCAACGGATGGGTGAGAAGGGTGAGGCCCGGATCCGCTATGTGAGCCCGTTCGCCGACTCGGAGGCGCGGCACGACGTTCTCCTCGCCGCATTCGAAGAAAAGCGCGCGCTCGATCTCAGAAGAGGGATGACGCACGTTGGCCCGCATCGCGACGATCTGGAGCTGACGCTCGGCGGCCGGGACCTCCGCCTCTTCGGCTCGGCCGGACAACAACGCTCGGCCGCGATCGCACTGAGGCTGCTCGAGGCCGCGACACTGCGCGATCACGCCGGCGCGGAGCCGATGCTGCTGCTCGACGATCCGTTCGCGGAGCTGGACATCCGTCGCGCCGGCAAAATTCTCGTGATGCTCGAGGAGCGCGGACTCGGCCAGACGATTCTGGTGGTGCCGCGCGAGGCCGATATTCCGCCGGGGTTGATGCGGCTCGATCGGTTGCAGATCCGGGATGGGGCGGTGAGTGCGTGGCTGCAGAAGGGGATATCGAAAGGAACTGCGAACTGAACGACCAACTGCAAACTGAACGAGAAGGGAGCTGGAAGCTGAACTAAAGCTGATGGCGATTAGCTGCAAACGTCGGGACGCCACTCGGTGGCGTGAAGGCAAAGGGGGGGGCGCTCGCCCTAACGAATGGGGCACAGCACGAGCAACTTTTGTCGGCGGACTGATCACTACTATAAAGAAGGTAGGAATTCCAACGCGGAGGCTTTTCATGTCGGTAACGCCTGGCAGAAAAAACGCGCACGACTACAAGGCCCATCTCATCTGGGACGGGAACCTCGGCGATGGCACGTCGACTTACACGGGATACGGCCGTAAGTACCGTCTTCAGATCGACGGCAAGCCAGATCTTACCGGCAGCGCGGACCCGATTTTTCGCGGCGACGCCAACGTCTACAACCCGGAGGACCTTTTCGTAGCCGCGCTCTCCTCCTGTCATCTGCTCAGCTATCTGGCACTTTGTGCGCGGAGCAAGATCAACGTCATCGCCTACGAGGATGAGGCGAGCGGGACGCTGCTGCTGCGCCCCGACGGCGGCGGCAAGTTCGAGAGCGTGACGCTCCGGCCCAAGGTGACGCTCGCCCCGGGCTCCGACGAGAAGCGCGCGCTGGAGCTGCACGAGACGGCGCACGATCTCTGTTTCATCGCGGCGTCGGTGAGCATTCCCATTCTTCACGAGCCGCAGATACGGATCTCGCAGGATGCGGAGACCACAAAGCCCGCGCAGAAATCCACGGAGATGGAATCGCGGCCGTAATCGGCGAGGAAGAATTGCGCCCATGATGGGCGAGGACGCCGGAAGTTGATCTTTTTCCTGGCGCTCGTCGGCGTACCGATCGCTTATCTGGTCGTATTGGTCATCCTTCTTGTAAGAAGGGAGCCGCGCGGTATCCTGCTGAGCCTCTTGCTCGGCGCGGCAGTGGTGGTGACAGGAATCTGGTCGATCGACCAGTCGAGATCGTCCACCTCCGGCATTGGCTTTCTCGTCATTCCAATGTTTGGCGCGCTCGGTGGATTCCTTGGCCTCGCCTTCGGCCGCTACAGAACTTCCACCGATCCCTCGCGGCGAATCGGGGCGTGGCTTGGTTTGGCATGTGCGCTCGCGCTCAGCTCATTCAACATCTACGGGGGACGGCAGGAGATATCGAAGAACAAAGGCAGGGATAAAACGCAGGAGGCTTTCCGGGCCGAGATCTCGCGCGACCGCGACTCGATCACCGCGGCACTCAAGGCAAATCCCGGACACGCGCGCGCCTGGCTCGACAGCAGCACTCGCACCCGAATGACCGACCGCGCTTTTCTTCTGGCGGCGATCCCCAACGATTCTGTCTCTCCGGAGATTCTCGACACCCTCGCCAATTCCAGCGATCTCGGCATCGCGCTCGAAGCAGTGCGCAATCCGAATACTCGACCTGAGACACTGGAGCGCGTTTACCGAACGAAGTCGTACCCCGACTATTTTTTTCAGGCCCTGGCCGCGCATCGTCACACCCCGCCAAAAGTTCTGCTCGAGCTCTACCGCCGGCCGCAGACGATCACCGGCCTCGACATCTGGTTCGCCGGCAACCCGTCCACACCGAAAGAAATTCTCGATCAACTTTCCCGAACCGCGACCGACCGGAGCGTCATTGCAGCGCTGCTTGAGAATCCGTCGCTCGATTGCAGGATGCTCTCCCAGCTGGCCGTGACCACGATGAAGCGCCAGAATCGCGATGCAGACAACCCGAACGTGGCGCGCGTAAGCGAGCTGGTGCCGAAGTTGTGTCCGAGCAGGACGACGCCGTAGCGCGTGCGGCCCCCTAACGCCGCCCGAGTCGAGGCATGCGCTACTACAGGTCTCGACGGGGAGGCGCGGGGTGTCCTCTGAGGGAGCGGCCGCAGCCAGCGCCGCTGCAAGGCGGCGCGGTGCAGCGAGCCGCAAGGCGAAGCGGCAGGCGAGAGCTCCCGAAGAGGATACTCCTCCGACTGACCAGCGCCAAGATCCACAACAAGCGCCGGCCACTCAGAGCCGCCTTCGAAGCGGCGAAGTCTACTGCACGCAAGCACCGCGCGGGTCGGGCTTAGGCTTGTCGACCACGACGCGATGATCGAGGTTGCCCACTCGGAGCGCGACGTCGTGCACCAGCTGCGCGACTTTGCGCATGTGCTCGTAATCGATGTACTGGGGCTCGTCCGTT
>Ga0207929_1000213_pt1 | contig 16565 bp, 10 predicted proteins | sample NGESurdeep072012_FD_184466 | JGI IMG/M metagenome (GOLD analysis project Ga0207929, IMG submission 184466) | Arctic peat soil microbial communities from Barrow, Alaska - NGEE Surface sample 53-1 deep-072012 (SPAdes) | ecosystem: Environmental > Terrestrial > Soil > Wetlands > Peat ... | reverse complement strand
GCCCCGAAGAGGGGAACCACCGTGCGTCCCGAGCCGACGGTGCACGTCGGAGGAAGGAGCTCCTCGCTAAGCAAAGCGATGGCTGGGGGTTCTCGCGGCGGTATACCAGGTGTCCCGGGCGGCTCGGCAGACTGGAGCAACGTCGGCCGGAATGATCCGTGTCCTTGTGGGTCGGGAAAAAAATTCAAAAAGTGCCACGGCGCGAATCTTTAGTTTGAGATCGTGGTACCCGTTGTAGGCATCCACAGAACCGAAGCAAGGGAGCTGTTAACTAACCACGCTCCGTAGCTGGGAGTCTTCATACACGCGTTATTGATTCGCAGACTACAGATCGTGCGGCCTTCAGCGGGCGACCTCCGGCGGCACGGCCCCGCTGCCACGCCGCGTTCGAACGCGGTCTGCGGGACACATGCCTACGCTGGCGTCATCCGAAGAGCGGGGCCACATTCGGGCCATCATAGTGAATCCGAGCCCATTTGATCTGAATGAATCCGAGCCCATTTGATCTGACGGGGAAGGTTGCTGTGGTCACCGGGGGTTACGGCGTCCTCGGCGGAGCGCTGGCGTCAGGGCTCGCGGCCGCTGGCGCGAGGATCGTCGTGCTCGGCAGGCGTGTTGATGAAGCAGAGGCCAAAGCAGAAGAGATTCGCCGCGCTGGGGGTGATGCAACCGCGCTTGTCGCGGACGTGCTCGACGAGCGGCAGGTGAAGATTGCGCGGGATGCAGTGATGCAGAAGTGGGACGCAGTCGATATGCTGATCAACGCCGCCGGCGGAAACGTTGCCCGCGCACGCAACGACGATCGCCCGGTGTTTGATGTGCCAATGGACGCGTTCGAAGAGGCCCTGCGGCTCAATCTTCACGGCACCGTGATTCCGACGCTCGCGTTCGCTGAAGCCATGTCGAGCCGGAAGTCGGGATCGGTGGTGAACATCTCTTCGATGGCGGCCATGCGCGCGATCAGCGGAGTGCTCGCCTATTCGATCGCCAAATCCGGAATCGACAGCTTCACACGATGGATGGCAGTGGATCTCGCGAGAAGATATGGCGGCGGCGTTCGCGTCAACGCTGTGGCTCCGGGCTTCTTCATCACCACGCAGAACCGCGCGGTGCTCGTCGACTCGCGCGGCGAGTACACCTCGCGCGCGCGGAAAATAGTCGACTCGACGCCGATGGGTCGCTTCGGAAGTTCCGAAGAGCTCGTCGGAGCAGTGCAATGGCTGTGCAGCGATGCCGCCTCATTCGTCACCGGCGCCGTCATCCCGATAGACGGAGGATTCAGCGCATTCAGCGGGGTATAGGTACATTCGGGCAATGACCGCTGACCCGTTCGCGCTTCTCCAGCGCATCCGCGTCGTACCGCTCATCGTAATCGACGACGCGCGGAATGCGGCTTCACTCGCGATGGCGCTCTCCATGGGCGGGCTGCCGTGCGCCGAGATTGCATTCCGCACACCGGCGGCGGGCGAAGCGTTGCGGAGGCTCACGTCAGCGAACGCGGATATCCTCGCTGGTGCGGGAACCGTTCTCACTCCAGAGCAGGCCGCGGAGGCAAGGGACGCGGGGGCTCAGTTCATCGTCTCGCCCGGATTCAATCCGCGCGTCGTCGACTACTGTCAGGACCACGACATCCCGATCTATCCTGGCGTGTGCACACCGACGGAAGTCGAAGCCGCGCTTGAGAAGCGTCTGACGACGCTTAAGTTCTTTCCCGCCGAGGCGATGGGCGGAGTGGAAACACTGAAAGCGATCTCGGCTCCTTACTCGGCCGTGCGATTCATTCCGACTGGTGGGTTGAACGGGGCGAGCCTGCCGTCGTATCTAGCGCTGAAGAGCGTCGTTGCGTGTGGCGGCTCGTGGATGGCGCCTCGCGACTGGATCGCTGCCGGAGAGTTCGACCGGATTCGCGGAGAAGTCGAGCGGACCGTATCAACCGTTCGGCAGATCACGGCGGGATGACGATGGCCGCGAAACGGGTGGTGACGTTAGGTGAGATAATGCTGCGCCTCAAAGCGCCAGGGAACGAGCGACTGTTTCAGTCGCCACTCTTTGAGGCGACGTTCGGTGGCGCGGAGAGCAACGTCGCCGTATCGCTCGCCAACTTCGGCCTCGATGCAGCATTTGTCACGGTTTTACCCCGCGGTGCCCTGGGCGACGCCGTGATCGGCGAGCTGCGACGTTTCGGAGTCGACACGAATCTGATTCGCCGCGACGCAGGACGGCTCGGGATCTATTTTCTCGAGAGCGGCGCCAATCAGCGCGCGAGCACGGTGATCTACGATCGTGCTGGCTCGTCCGTCGCGATGACGAACCCGGACGACATGGACTGGAAGGAAGTCTTTGCGGGCGCCGACTGGTTCCACATCAGCGGTGTCACCCCGGCGATCAGCGCCTCTGCGGCGGAGCTCTCGCTCGAGGCGGTGCGTCAGGCGCGAGCAGCGAATGTCACGGTTTCATGCGACTATAACTTTCGCAGGAATCTCTGGAAGTACGGCAGGAAAGCTTCCGATGTCATGCGCTCGATTGCGGAATACGTCCAGGTTGGCATCGGCAACGAAGAGGATTGCCAGCATTCATTGGGAATCAGCCCCGCGGTGGACGTTCATTCCGGCGAGCTGGACCCTGAGATGTACCGGCAGCTCGCCGGACGCGTGCTGGAGCAGTTTCCGAACATCGAGAAGCAGGTGATCACGCTGCGCGAGAGCAGGAACGCAGACCAGAACGGGTGGGCTGCCTGCATGTTGAATCGAAGCGAGTTTCTGGTCAGCCGCCAATATGAGATCACCGACATCGTGGACCGCGTAGGCGCCGGCGACGCGTTCGCGGCGGGGTTGATATTCGGTCTGCTCACGCGCGCTGACGATGCGAGCGCTCTCGAGTTCGCAGCGGCCGCCGGCTGCCTGAAGCATTCCCTGCCTGGCGACTTCAACCGTGTCAGCGCGGCGGAAGTGGAGAAACTGCTCGAAGGGGATGGAAGTGGCCGCGTTCAACGCTAAGAGCGAAAGCGTGCGGCCCCCACGCAGCAGTTATCGGTGGACCATCGTGGCGCTGCTGTTCGCCGCGACCAGCATCAACTACATCGACCGGCAGGTGCTCGGCATCCTCGCGCCGACTCTTCAGCGCGAGCTGCGGTGGACCGAAGCGGACTACGGCGCGATCGTCTCGTGGTTCAGTCTCGCGTACGGGGTCGGTCTTCTTCTCGTGGGCCGTGCCATCGATCGCGTCGGCGTCAGACGCGGCTTTGCGTACTCGATCGTCGTGTGGAGCGCTGCCGCGATGGCGCATGCTCTTGCCCGGACGGCCGGCGGATTTGGCTTCGCGCGCGCACTGCTTGGACTTGGCGAAGCGGGAAACTTCCCAGGTTCGGTCAAGGCAGTTGCAGAATGGTTTCCGAAGCGGGAGCGAGCGCTCGCCATCGGAATCTTCAATGCGGGCAGCAACGTTGGCGCCGTAGTCGCGCCGCTGCTGGTGCCCTGGATCGCGCTCACGTGGGGATGGCAGGAAGCGTTTCTCGTCACTGGCGCGCTTGGATTGGTGTGGCTCGTGTTCTGGTTGTCGATCTATCGCGAGCCGGAGCGACATCCGCGCGTGTCGGCGGCCGAGCTCGAGTTCATCCGCAGCGATCAGGAAGAGCAGAGCGGCACGGTTCGTTGGGGCGCGCTGCTCACTCACCGGCAGACCTGGGCGTTCATCGCGGGCAAAGCGATGACGGATCCCGTCTGGCTTTTTTATCTGTTCTGGCTTCCGAAATTTCTCGATGCGGAGTGGGGAGTCCATCTCGCCAGCCTGGCCGCTCCGCTCGTCGCCATCTATGTGCTCGCGGATGTCGGTTCGATCGGCGGCGGCTGGCTCTCCAGCCGCCTCATCGCGCGCGGATGGACAATCAATCGCAGTCGCAAGACGGCAATGTTCGTCGCCGCGCTGCTGGTGGTGCCCACCATCTTCGCGCCGACTGCTCCCAACATGTGGACCGCGGTAGGGCTTGTGAGCGTAGCGGCAGCGGCGCACCAGGCCTGGTCGGCTAACCTGTTCACGTCGGTAAGCGACATGTTCCCGCGACAAGCGGTGGCGACCGTGATGGGAATTGGCGGCTTCGCCGGTGCCATGGCAGGCATGCTGTTCCAGCGTGTAACGGGTTACATATTGGACGCGAGCCGCTCGAACTATGCCGTCATCTTCATCATTGCGGGCACGACGTACCTGCTCGCGCTGCTGATATTCCATCTTCTGGTTCCGCGGATGGCTCCCGCGAAAGTCGAGGTCATCGAAGCGAAGTGACCCACGAGCGAATCGCCCCGGTTCGCTGGGGGATACTCGGCGCCGCTAACATTGCGCTGGAGAAAGTCATCCCCGCGATGCAGCAAAGCGCGCTGGCAAAAGTGGTCGCCATCGCATCGCGCGATATTGCAAAGGCGCGCGCAGCCGCGAACCGGTCAGGCATTCCCCGGGCGTACGGCTCGTATCAGGAGCTGATCGACGATCCCGACATCGAGGCGATCTACAATCCATTGCCGAATCATCTGCACGTGCCATGGTCCATTCGCGCGGCCGAGCGCGGGAAGCACGTGCTGTGCGAGAAGCCAATCGCATTGACGGCGCGAGAAGCGCGTGATCTGCTCGAGGCTCGCGACCGAACCGGCGTCCTTATCGGTGAAGCGTTCATGGTGCGGACACATCCGCAATGGCACAAGGTCAGAGAGATCATCGCGTCGGGCAAAATCGGCGAGATGCGCCTGATAACGGGTCATTTCAGCTACTATCGGCGTGATCCCGGCGACATCCGCAGTCGGCTGAAGTGGGGCGGCGGCGCCTTGATGGACGTCGGTTGCTATCCGATAACCATTTCGCGGTGGCTGTTCCGCGCCGAGCCGATAGAGGTCGTCGGATTGATCGAGCGTGATCCTGACATGCAAATCGATCGGCTAACGTCGGGACTGCTTCGCTTCGAACGCGGACAGGCGACGTTCAGTTGCGCCGGGCAACTCGTGCCGTACCAGGCCATGCAGATCTTTGGAACGACGGGTCGCATTGGCGTCGAGATTCCCTTCAACGCGCCCCCGGACGACGAGTGTCGCGTCTTCGTGGACGACGGTCGCGATCTGGCGGGCGGTGGAATCGAGACGATCACGTTTCCGCCGGTGGATCAGTACACGCTCCAGGCAGATCGCTTTTCAGAGGCCATTCGCGGTGTCGGAAATGTCCCGGTCTCCCTCGAGGATGCGATGGGAAACATGGCCGTGATAGACGCCTTGTTTCGATCCGTCGAATCGCGTCAGTGGGAGCGGCCGGGTTCCTGAAGTCGCGCTGTGAGCTTGCAAACAAAGCAACTCATCTTATCATCTGGGCAATCTGATTCTCTTCTCCGTTCAATGGCGGCGGCAGATCATGGTCAAGTGAGCGCAGCATCCCGATCGATCCGGGCAGGTGTCGGAGTCCTCGCCCTGCTTCTGCTGGCAGGCCGTGGTGTGGCGGCGCAGGCACCGAGTTTCCAGCAAATGACCCCGGAGGAAAGGGCTGCCCTCATGTCGCGAATGCGCGCGGCGGCCGAATCAGACCGGCGGGTGATGATGAATCGCCTCGGGCTGAAGGAGCCCGGACCGCTCGTTCCCCCCGAGACTGATCCCAACCGCCCTCCCCGGACATCGCAACGTGCCGGTTCCAGCAACTGGTACGACGAAGCCGGCAACACCTTCGTCCGATCGGGGTGGGGAAACTGGTCCAACTATGACGAGGCGAAGGCCGGCGGGTACGAGCTTCCCGATCCGCTCGTACTGAAAAACGGCCAGCGCGTCACAAGCGCGGCGGCGTGGTGGGACAGGCGGCGGCCGGAAATACTGGACGACTTTCTCACAGAGATCTACGGCAGGATACCGGCGAAAACGCCGAAGGTGACTTTCGCGGTGACCGCGCTCGACTCCGCGACATTCTCCGGTCAGGCAATCGTGAAGAGCGTCGTCGGACACATCGACAACTCGGCGTGGCCGGCGGCGAAGCCAAGGATCGACATCACGATCTATATGCCGCTGAATATCACGGGTCGCGTGCCGGTGATCACCAACGTCGGAGGCTTTTTCGGCCCGCAGAATCGGTTGCCTCCTCAGGTGGTGCAGGTGCTCGCGCTCGGATGGGCGTTCGCGACCGTGAACACCGGCAACATTCAGATGGACAGCGGAGCCGGGCTCAACGAGGGCATCATCGGACTGGTCAATCGCGGGCAGCCACGAAAGCAGGATGACTGGGGAGTTCTCGCCGCGTGGAGCTGGGGGATGAGCCGCGCTCTCGACTATTTCGAGACAGACAAGGCGCTCGATGCAACGCGCGCCGCAATTCAAGGACATTCAAGGTGGGGAAAGACGGCGCTGCTGGCAGGCGCGCTGGATCAGAGATGGGCGATTGTTTTTTCGAGCTGCTCAGGGGCGATGGGCGCATCGCTCGAGAAACGAAGCTGGGGCGAGACGATCGACAACGTCGCCGGCTCGGGCGAGTACCACTGGATGGCGGGAAATTTCCTCAAGTACGGCGGCAACTGGAGCTCCATGCCGGCAGATGCACATGAGCTGATCGCGCTCGTCGCACCACGTCCGGTGTTCATCACCGGAGGCACGAGAGATCAGTGGTCCGATCCTCACGGTGAGTTTCTCGCCGCGGTCGCCGCTGATCCCGTGTACCGCCTGCTTGGCGCGAAAGGACTGGGGACGACGACGATGCCGGCGCCCGACGTGTCGCTGATCGCGGGAGAGCTCGCCTTCAGAAATCACGAAGGGGGCCATACCGACGCTCCGGACTGGCCGGTGTTCCTGCAATTCGCGCAGAGATATTACGGCGCGCCGGAGCGAAGTGCCGAGGGCAATGCAGCGACGGATTATCGTAACGTTGACCTGAGCTTCGAGGACCGTGCTCGCGATCTCGTCGGCCGGATGACGCTTGACGAGAAAGTCTCGCAGATGAAGGACGTCGCCCCGGCCATCGAGCGGCTCGGAGTTCCCGCGTACAACTGGTGGAACGAGGCGCTCCATGGCGTCGCACGCTCGGGGCTCGCGACAGTGTTCCCGCAGGCCATCGGACTCGCCGCGACATGGGATGATCCGTTGATGTTTCGTACGGCGACGGTCATCTCCGACGAAGCGCGTGCCAAGTACCACGAGTACATCCGCCACGACAGCCACGGCCGCTACCAGGGACTCACTTTCTGGTCGCCCAACATCAACCTCTTCCGCGACCCGCGCTGGGGGAGAGGGCAGGAGACGTACGGAGAGGATCCGTTTCTCACCGGAAGACTGGCGGTTCAGTTCATTCGCGGGCTGCAGGGCGACGACCCGAAGTACTTCAAGACGATCGCGACGGTGAAGCACTTCGCCGTGCACAGCGGTCCGGAGCCGACGCGCCACGAGTTCGACGCGGTGGTGAGCGAGCGCGATCTGCGTGAGAGCTACCTCCCGCAGTTCCAGATGGGAATACGCGACGGTGGCGCGTACTCGCTGATGTGCGCCTACAACAGAATCGACGGAAAAGCAGCGTGCGGCAGCGACATGCTGCTGAAGGACATTCTTCGCGGCGAGTGGAATTTCCGCGGGTACGTAGTCTCCGACTGCGGCGCGATCGACGACATCTATCTCCGGCACAAGGTCGTTAAGACTGGCGCCGAGGCGTCGGCGCTGGCGGTGAAGACGGGCACTGACCTCGACTGCGGACGGGTGTACTACCCGAACCTCATTGACGCGGTGAAGCAGGGGCTGATAACGGAACCGCAGATCGACACGTCGGTCACGCGACTTTTTCTCGCTCGCTTCAAACTCGGACTTTTCGACCCCCCCGAGCGCGTGCGGTGGGCAAAGACTCCGTTCTCGGTTCTCGACAACGCCGCCCACCGGGAGCTCGCACGGCAGGTGGCCAGAGAGTCGATGGTGCTTCTGAAGAACGATCGCGGCGCGCTGCCGCTTCGAAAAACGCTGCGGACAATAGCGGTGATCGGCCCCAACGCAGACCAGCCGAGGATGCTGCTTGGGAATTACAACGGAGAGCCGGCCGATGCGATTACGCCGCTTAGGGGAATCCGCGAGGCGGTGTCGAAGAATACGCGCGTCATCTATGCCCGCGGTTCCGATCTCGCCGAAGGATTTCCCGTGCTCGAGAGTGTTGGCAGCGGCGTGTTCCGGACGCCGGATGGACGGCCCGGGCTGCGCGTCGAGTACTTCAACACCCGCGTGATGGACGGCGCGCCATTGTTCAGCGGGATTGATTCGACGATCGGGGTGAATTGGCGCGATGGTGCGCCGCGCGCGGGCATGGATCCCGACAACTTCGGCGTCCGCTGGACGGGAACGTTACGGGCCTCGCATACCGGTTCGTATCGCCTCGGGCTCATCGGGACGATGAAATTCGTCCTCATGGTCGATGACAGCGTCGTGCTTCGATCGATGTATCCGACCCATGATGGCGAGTTCCCTGATCCGCGAACGGCTCAGAGCCCGCCGCTGCAGCTGGAAGGAGGCAGGAGCTATCGCTTGAGAGTCGATGCGCAGGAGAGTTACGGCGACGCCCAGCTCCAGCTCATCTGGTCCACCCCGAAAGAGCCGCTGGAAGCGGAAGCGCTGAAGGCAGCGCAAAAGGCGGACGCCGTAGTGCTCTTCCTCGGCTTGACCGCTCGTCTCGAGGGCGAAGAGATGCCGATCCAGATCGACGGCTTTCGCGGCGGCGACAGAACAAGCATCGATCTGCCAGCGCCGCAGCAGCGTTTGCTGGAGCGCGTGATGGCGGTGGGAAAGCCTACGGTTCTCGTGCTGTTGAACGGAAGCGCGCTGGCGGTGAACTGGGCTCAGGACAACGTGCCGGCAATTCTCGAAGCGTGGTATCCGGGACAAGCAGGTGGCTCTGCGATCGCGGACGTTCTTTTCGGCGACTACAATCCCGCGGGACGACTGCCGGTGACATTTTACAAGAAGGTCGGCGACATCCCGGCATTCGACGACTACCGGATGGCGGGCCGAACCTATCGCTTCTTCGATGGAACGCCGCTCTATTCGTTCGGGTTCGGATTGAGCTACACGACGTTTCGCTACACGAATGTCCGCGTGAGCGCATCGACTCTCGCAGCCACCGACACCCTCACTGCGTCCGCTGACATAACCAATAGCGGGAATCGAGCGGGAGACGAGGTGGTCCAGCTCTACGTGCGGCATCTCGGGTCGAAGGTTGCCAGGCCGAAGCGCGACCTGAGAGGGTATCGGCGAGTCACGCTTGCGCCAGGCCAGACGAAAACGGTGGTATTCAAGCTGCCCGCGTCGTCGCTCGCATACTGGGACGAGAACGCGAATCGCTGGGTCATCGAGGGAGATTCGGTGGAGGTCGAGATTGGCGCGTCGTCGTCGGACATCAGGTTGAGAAAGACCATCCGTGTCGCGCCGGTGGAGTGAGCCGGCCCACTCCCGCCCCTCACTCCAAGCTTGACATTGTGGTCCTTTCGGCCGAATCTTGGCTCTCCCAGTCATAAGGTCAGTTTATCACGATTGACTGGCCCCCAGGCTAGCGGAGGCGAGCAGCTGGCCCGACTGTGTCTCTAAGCCGGATGACACCCCGAGAGTAGATGACACCCCGAGAGTAATAGAGTGAAATGAAAATAATTGACATTCGCGCGACGCCCGTCACCGTACCGCTCGAAGCCCCTCTCCGACACGCCAATGGCTGTCACTGGGGACGCTTCGTTCGCACTATCGTCGAAGTAGAGACCGACGACGGGCTTATCGGACTCGGCGAAATGGGGGGCGGTGGCGACAGCGCGGTGGCGGCGTTCAACTCATTGAAGCCGTACATGCTGGGGCGCGACCCGGCACTGCTCGAGGAGATGCGTTTCCTCATCAACAACCCCACCGCTTCTCTCTACAACCCGCGGACGCAGTTGCTTGCGGCACTGGAGTTCGCCTGTCTGGACATCCTTGGACAGAAATGGGGTGTGCCTGTCTGCGAGATTCTTGGCGGACGTCTGCGCGATCGGGTGCCGTTTGCGTCCTACCTTTTCTTCCGCTATCCGAACGACGACGGATCCGGCGAAGTCCGCACGATCGATCAGCTCGTGCAGGAGGCAACCGCTCTCAAGAAGCAGCACGGCTTTCGTACCCACAAGCTGAAGGGCGGCGTATTCCCGCCCGCGTACGAGCTGGAGTGCTACCGCGCGGTGGCCGAAGCGCTGCCCGGCGACAGCTACCGATTCGATCCCAACGGAGTCTGGTCGGCGGAGCAGGCCATCTGGTTCGGACAGCACATCGAGGATCTGAACAACGACTATCTCGAAGATCCCGTGTTCGGAATGCACGGAATGCGACGCACGCGCGAGAAGGTTCGCATGCCGCTCGCGACGAACACAGTCGTCGTCGGATTCGAGCAGCTCGCGGCGAACGTGCTCGCCACCGCGGTCGATGTCATCCTCCTGGATACCACGTTCTGGGGAGGCATTCGACAGTGCGTCAAGGCGGCCGGAATCTGCGAAGCATTCCAGCTCGGCGTCGCTGTTCACTCATCGGGAGAACTGGGCATTCAACTGGCGACGATGCTCCACCTCGGCGCCGCGATCCCGAACCTCACCTTCGCCGCGGACGCACATTACCACCACCTCACCGACGATGTCATCGAGGGGGGGAAGGTCAAGTACTGTGAGGGCAGCATGGCCGTACCGAAGACTCCGGGGCTGGGAGTGAAGCTGGATCGCGACCGCGTGGCGGAGTACCACGAAATGTTCTTGCGCATGGGCACATACCCATACGACCAGGATCCAATGAGGCCCGGCTGGGCACCGCTGATTCCAAACCAGTCGTGGGCAGATCCACTGGACGGACGGACCCCGGCCATACCGCGCTGAGCTGGCGGCAAATCCTGAAGCCGATGATCAGACGCCTGACTATGCTGTTGTCGTGTACGCTCCTTTTACGAGGTGGAGCGCTCGCGCAATCGCGCGGCGCGGGCGCCGCCGCGCAAGCGATCCCGCCCAACGAGGACGGCCATGAGCTCTGGATGCGCTACCGCGTTGTGAGCGACTCAGTGCGACTCGCCGAGTATCGAATCGCGATCTCCACGATCGTGACAGATGGCGGCTCACCGACGTTGGACGCCGCGCGCTCGGAGCTGGCGATGGGACTCGAAGGATTGCTCGGAAAAAAAATCGCAGTGACGCGGAACTTCGCCGGTGAGGGAAACCTCATCGCGAGCACGCCATCGAGCTCGCTGGCAATCGCATCGCTTGGACTCGCCGCCGATCTGAAGAAAGCCGGTCCCGAAGGATTCGTGCTTCGATCAATGAGAGTTCGGGGAAGCAGGACAATCGTAATCGCCGCCAATCGTGACGTCGGAGTGTTGTATGGGGCGTTCGCATTGCTGCGGCACATGCAGACAGGCAATCGATTGACGAACCTAGCCGAGACCAGTGCGCCGAAGATTCAGCTTCGTCTGCTGGACCACTGGGACAATCTCAACCGCACGGTGGAGCGTGGGTATGCCGGCCGGTCGTTGTGGGATTGGGAAGCGTTGCCTGGCATCCTGTCTCCGCGCTACAAGGACTACGCCCGTGCCAACGCTTCGCTCGGGATCAACGGAGCGGTGCTCACCAACGTCAACGCCAACGCGCTGATCCTTACGCCGGCATATCTGGCGAAGGTGGCGGCGATCGCGGGTGTATTCCGCCCCTACGGAATCAAGGTCTATCTGACGGCGCGGTTCAGCGCGCCGATCGAGATTGGTGGACTGAAAACCGCCGACCCTCTCGATCCCGCCGTGGCCAGATGGTGGAAGGACAAAGCGGACGAAATCTACCGGACGGTTCCCGACTTCGGTGGTTTTCTCGTGAAGGCGAACTCGGAAGGACAACCAGGGCCGCAGGACTACAAGCGCTCACATTCGGATGGGGCGAACATGCTTGCCGACGCGGTTGCGCCTCACGGTGGAATCGTCATGTGGCGCGCGTTCGTGTACAGTAACCTCGTTCCTATGGACAGGATTCGTCAGGCGTACGACGAGTTCAAGCCGCTCGACGGGACGTTCCGGAAGAACGTCATGGTGCAGGTGAAGAACGGTCCGCTCGATTTTCAGCCGCGCGAACCGTTTCACCCGATGTTCGGCGCGATGCCGAAGACTCCGCTAATGATGGAGTTCCAGATCACCAAGGAATACCTCGGACAGGACACCCATCTCGTCTTTCTGGGCCCGCTGTTCGAAGAGGTTCTTCGCGCCGACACCTACGCGAGAGGAAAAGGCTCGACCGTGGGAAGGGTAGTTGACGGGACTCTGCACGGATACGCGCGAACGGGGATCGCGGGGGTCTCGAACATTGGAGACGACGTTAACTGGACCGGGTCGCAGTTCAACCAGGCAAACTGGTATGCCTACGGCCGCCTGGCGTGGGACCATGAGCTGTCATCGGCGGACATTGCGGACGAGTGGATTCGCATGACGTTCTCGAACGATCCGTCGGTGGTGAAATCCATCAGATCGATGATGCTCGAATCGCGCGAGGCGGTAGTGAACTACATGACGCCGCTCGGCCTCGCTCACATCATGGCGACCGGTCATCACTACGGCCCAGGCCCCTGGGCAAACGCCGGGCGGCCTGACTGGACGCCGTCATACTACCATCGCGCCGATAGCACCGGCATCGGGTTCGATCGCACGGCTACCGGGAGCAACGCCGTCGCTCAGTATTTCCCTCCGGTCCGCGACCGATTCGCCAGCCGCGATTCGGTGCCCGAGGAGTATCTGCTCTGGTTCCATCACGTGAAGTGGGATGAGCGCATGCGGTCAGGCCGGACGCTCTGGGACGAGATGGTTCATCGCTACAACGCCGGAGTCGACACAGTCGGCTCCATGCGGCGCACCTGGCAGTCGCTGCAAGGGAAAATCGATGCACAGCGGTTCGGAGCGGTGAGCGATTTCCTGAGCATCCAGGAAAAGGAAGCGAGGTGGTGGCGCGACGCGGCACTTCAATACTTCGGCACGTTCTCGCGGATACCCATTCCAGCAGGGTACGAGAAGCCCGCCCATTCGCTTGACTATTATATGAAACTGCGTTGCCCGGCCGACCCGCGTCGTCCGCGGTGCGACAGCATCTAGCTGACGCCCGCCCTCGCGGGCGGGAGAGTATCTCAACCATCGAGGGGGCGCGTTCACGATGAGCCAGACAATTGCGGGGGATGCGTACACACCCGGCCCCAAGCACCATTTCACTTTCGGCCTGTGGACGGTAGGCAACCCCGGGCGCGATCCGTTCGGCGACCCCGTGCGGCCGCCAGTGCCGCCCGTTCGCATCGTTCGGAAGCTCGGCGAGCTCGGCGCATACGGCGTAAACCTGCACGACAACGACCTCATACCGCGCGACAGCTCAGCGACAGAGGCCGACAGGATCGTTCGCGAGTTCAAGGCGGCGCTCAAGGAGAGCGGTATGAAAGTGCCGATGGCGACGACCAATCTCTTTGGTGACCCTGTTTTTCGGGACGGCGCATTCACGAGCAATGACTCTCGCGTTCGCGCCTACGCACTTCAGAAGACGATGCGCTCGATCGATCTCGGCGTTGACCTCGGAGCATCGACGTATGTGTTCTGGGGAGGACGCGAGGGAGTCGAGACCAACGCCGGAAAGGATCCACAGGAAGCGATCAAGTGGTTTCGCGACGCCATCAACTTTCTGTGTGAGTACGTGAAGTCGCAGGGGTATGTGCTGAAGTTCGCGCTCGAGCCGAAACCCAACGAGCCGCGCGGCGACATTTTTCTTCCGACGATAGGCCACATGCTGGCCTTCATCTACACGCTCGACAACCCCGACATGGTGGGACTGAACCCCGAAGTGGCTCACGACACCATGGCGGGTCTCGATTTTTCTCATGGTGTCGCGCAGGCGCTCGAGGCGGGCAAGCTGTTCCACATCGACCTGAACGGACAGAAGCCCGGCCGGTTCGATCAGGATCTCCGTTTCGGCAGCGAGGACATCAAGGGGGCGTTCTTTCTCGTGAAGCTGCTCGAGGATTCGGCCTGGAACGGAATGAGGCATTTCGACAGCCACGCATATCGAACCGAGGACGATGCCGGAGTCTGGGATTTTGCCGCTGGGAGCATGCGGACGTATCTCATCCTCAAGGAGAGAGTGGCCCGCTTCAATTCCGACGGGGAGATACAGGGCTTGCTCCGAGATCTTGACGATCGAGGAGCCGCTCGTGGAGCGCGGTTCGCGTTCACGCCGGAAGGTGCACGGTCGCTGCGCGATCGGTCGTTCGATCTCGAGGTAATGCGCGCCCACGGCTATGCGTACGAGCGGCTCGATCAGCTCACGATGGAAGTTCTGCTTGGAGTGAGGTAGCGTGGCGGAGGCATCGTTCCTCGGTCTCGACATCGGCACCAGCGGAGTCAAAGCGATCCTGGTGAACGAGGCCGGTGAAGTCACGGCAACGGCGATCACGCCCATTCCCCTTTCGACACCGAGGCCGGGGTGGGCCGAGCAGGATCCGGAATCGTGGTGGAGCGCGACCGTCGCGTCGATCAAGGCCGTTCTCGAGCTCGAGGCCGAGGCGAGAGTCGTCTCGATCGGGATTTCCGGGCAGATGCACTCCTCGGTATTTCTCGATGCCCACGGCGATGTGATACGTCCCGCTCTTCTGTGGTGCGACGGTCGCACTACCGCCGAGTGCAACGAGATCACGAACCGCGCGGGCGGCGAGTCCTACCTTCGCGACTGGGTGCGCAACCCCGCGCTCGAGGGTTTCACCCTTCCCAAAATCCTCTGGCTGAGAAACTCGGAGCCCGCAGCGTTCGCGCGTCTTGCTACCGTGCTTCTGGCGAAGGATTTCATCCGGTTTCGCCTGACCGGGCGGCTTGCTACGGAACCGTCGGACGCGTCGGGCACGCTGATGTTCGATCCAGCGCGAATGCGCTGGAGCAAGGAGATTCTCGCCGCGGTGGATCTGCCGATGACACTTCTTCCCGAAGTTGGTGGATCTGCGGAGGTGCTTGGGCGGGTGACGCGCGCGGCCGCAGTGGCGACAGGACTTGCCGTAGACACGGCGGTGGTGGGAGGAGGTGCGGACAACGCGTGCGGCGCCGCAGGCGTCGGCGTAATCGAGCCGGGGGAGGCGGTCGCCAGCTGGGGAACCTCAGGAACGGTGCTCGCTCCCACTACGCAGCCGATCGTCGATCCCGGCCTGAGGGCTCACACGTTCTGTCATGTGGCGCCCGGGGTCTGGTATCTGATGGGAGTGGTTCTGTCAGCCGGGGGCGCGTTCGCGTGGTATCGCGACAACTTTGCGCGAGAGCTTGCCGACGGCGACGATCACGCGCGTGCTCACGCGGCGCTCAACGACGAGGCGGCGACCGTTCCTCCGGGCGCGGCTGGAGTGACGTTTCTTCCATATCTGCAGGGTGAGCGGACACCGCATCGCAACGCGTCCGCGCGGGCGGCATTCCTCGGACTCAGCCTGGCGCATACGCGGGCGCACGTGACGCGCGCGGTTCTCGAGGGAGTCTGCTTTGCACTTCGGGACTCGCTCTCCATTCTTCACGATCTGGGACTCGCGCCAAAGCATCTGGTGTTGACCGGCGGCGGAGCGCGGCATCCATTCATTCGGCGACTCCAGTCGGAGGTGTTCGGTCTGCCGGTGTGCACGGTGACGCGCGAGGAGGGTCCCGCTTACGGCGCGGCGCTGCTTGCTGCCGTCGGGGCCGGGGCGTTTCCCAGTTTGCCAGCGGCGGTGCGCGCGACACTCGCACGCACACCGCTCGAGCATCCCGCACCCGGCGCTCACGAGAGGTATCGCGAGGCATATGATCGCTTCCGCGCGTCGTATCCGGCATCCGGCCGGTACGAATCGTCATCGAGCTCGGCGAAGACGTGACCGAGTCGCCGATCGGGACTGCCTTGAGCAGCGTAAATGGGGAAGACCGACTCTTGACAGTCTCTGGGGCCGGGGTAGAAATTGAAGTCATCTTATCACCGGGTAACTTGATGAACTCGGCGCTCGGCCTTGTCCGTGGATTTGTGGGCTCCCAAAACAACGTTTTTCGGAGGGTTCTCTGATGCGGCGATGGATGTCTTTCATGGTCTTGGCGGTTGTCCTGGCGCCAACAGCAAGCGCGCAAACGGGGGATCGAATCACCGGTACGGTCACGAGCGCGGGTGATCCGAGCAAGCCGATCTCCGGCGCGATCGTCAGCGCTCTCGGCACGAACCGGCGCGCCGTCACTGATTCCTCGGGACGGTTCACGATCACTGACGTACCAGCCGGGCCCCGGCAGGTCCAGGCTAGAGCGATCGGCTATGCGTCGGTCACGACATCGGTGAACGTCGCCGCAGGGCAAACGGCGAGTCTTAGCTTTCAGCTGACCTTCGCTCCGACGCAACTCGAGGGCGTCGTGGTCGTAGGCTACGGAACGCAGCGGGCGCGCACGGTCACCGGGGCGGTCAGCACCGTAGAGGCGGAAAAACTGAAGGACATCCCGACGAACGATCCGATGAAGGCTATTCAGGGGAGAGTTGCGGGAGTCGAGATCGTGGCGACGAGCAACGAGCCCGGCGCGTCGATGCAAGTTCGCGTGCGCGG
>Ga0207929_1000212_pt1 | contig 16609 bp, 14 predicted proteins | sample NGESurdeep072012_FD_184466 | JGI IMG/M metagenome (GOLD analysis project Ga0207929, IMG submission 184466) | Arctic peat soil microbial communities from Barrow, Alaska - NGEE Surface sample 53-1 deep-072012 (SPAdes) | ecosystem: Environmental > Terrestrial > Soil > Wetlands > Peat ... | reverse complement strand
TGATCCCGAACAGGATCAACGCCCCGGTGAGCAGACCCGTGATCGCCATCACGATGAAGGCGCCGGAGAAACCCCACGCCGAGTAGGCGCCGAGGACGATCAGCGGCGCGAGCGCTCCGCCGACGTGCCCGAGTCCGTCGGTGAGCGCGACGCCGGTGGCTCGGGCGTTGGTCGAGAAGTGCTCGGCGGTGTAGGTGTAGAGCACCGGCACCAGGAGCCCGACGGTCATCGAGGCGATGAAGCCGAACACGATGATGATCACCGGCGAGACGAACAGGCCGATGACCGCGACCAGGAAGTTGATGCCGCGCAGGAGATTGTCCGACCCGAAAGTCATACGCAGCTGGCCGGAAACAGTGTCCATGCCGACCCCGGCGAGCAGCAGGCCGAGCGTCATGGAAATGATGGTCTTGTGTTTCTCTTCGCGCCCCAGACCGATGAACGAGCAGAAAGTGAGGAGGTAGACCGCGAAGAATTCCGGCGGCCCGAATCTCAGCGCAAAGGAGGCGATGCCGGGCGCGAGGAAGGTGATCAGCAGCACCGCCACAAGCGAGCCGATGAAGGACGAGGTGAAGGCCGCGGTCAGCGCTTCGGCTGCCCTGCCCTGCTGCGCCATCGGATAGCCGTCGAAGGTGGTTGCCACCGACCAGGCCTCGCCGGGAATGTTGAACAGGATCGAGGTGATCGCGCCGCCGAAGAGGGCACCCCAGTAGATGCAGGAGAGCATCACGATGGCCGAGGTCGGATTCATGGTGAAGGTGAGCGGCAGCAGGATTGCAACGCCGTTCGGGCCACCGAGGCCAGGCAGAACGCCGACGAAAATGCCGAGGATCAGGCCGACCATCATCAAGGCGAGCGTCTTCCACGTCAGCAGGACGCCGAAGCCGTAGAGCAGAAGGCTGAAAGCTTCCATGTCCTAATAGCCGAACAGGGCTTCGAGCGGCCCCTTGGGCATGATGACGTCGAACGCAATCTGGAAGGTGACGAACATGATGAGCGAGAAGAGGAAGGCCGTGAGCAGAGACTTCCAGACCGCGATGCGTCCGATGAACCCCATGAAGCCGGCGATCAGCAGGAAACTCGCCACGTACAGCCCGAGCCATTGCATGGCAAAGCAGAACAGCAGGGTCGGGACGAATACCTGCAGCACACGCCGCAACTGGTCGCGCGTGACGAAGGTGTCGGCCGCCTGCCCGCCCGCCAGGAACTCCCGGACAATGCCGTAGAGGCAGGCGCCGGCGAGGATCACCGAGAGGTAGAACGGGAAGTAGCCCGCTTGCGGGCCGGTCGGATCCCATCCCATCCCTGTACGCCAGTTGTCGTAGGCGAGCAGCGCGGCGAGCGCCAGCAGCAGGAACAAGGTGACCACTTCGACGGTGCGATTGGTAGTCACCGCCGGCGAATCCTCCGCCGGCGCGGCCGGGTCTTCGACGACGATTTCGGCTTCCGGCTTCGACACCTTAGTTCGCGACGAAACCCGCTTCGGTCATCAGGTTCTTGTTGACCGCCTCGTCCTCCTCCAGGAACTTCAGCATGTCCTTGCCGGTGAGGAAGGTCGGCTTCAGGGCCTGCTTCTCCATGTAGTCCTTGTATTCGGACGTCTCGGTCACCTTCTTGAACAGGTTGACGTAGAACGCGGTCTCCTCGGGCGTCACCTTGCCGGGCAGGAACATGGCGCGCAGCATCAGGTATTGCACGTCCACGCCCTGTTCCTTGCAGGTCGGGATGTCGTTCCATGACATGGTGTCGGTGACCTTGGTCTTGTACTTGATCCGCTCCTTGTCGAACACGCACAGCGGGCGCACCTGGCCGGCGCGCCAGACTTCGAGGTTCTCGGACGGATTGTTGACGTTGGACTGGGTGTGGTCGCCGACCAGTTGCGTCGCTGCTTCGCCGCCCGACTTGTAGGGCAGGTATGCGAACTTTGCGCCGGTTTTCTTTTCCAGGAAGACGGTGAGGATGTGGTCCTCGCGCTTGGAGCCGGTGCCGCCCATCTTGTAGGGGGGATTGGCTTTCCTCGCGGCGTCGGCGAATTCCTTCACGGTCTTGGAGGGATTCTGCGTATTCGTCCACAGCACGAACTCGTCGTAGGCGATGACCGAAACCGGAGTGAGTTCGCGCCAGTTGAATGGGATCTTGGCCGACAGCGGCAGCATGTAGATGAGCGAGTACGCGATGAGAACCTTGTTGGCGTCGCCCGCGCTCGACTTCATGTACATCAGCGCCTCGGCGCCCGATGCGCCGCCCTTGAGCGAGACCACCATCGGCTGCTTCATCAGGTTGTTCTTCTGGATGGCGGCCTGCATCATCCTCGCCATCTGGTCGGATGCCCCGCCGGCGCCGGCGGCGACGACGATTTCGACCGGCTTGGTCGGTTCCCACGCGAACGCGGAAGCGGCGGTGAGCGCGAAGCCGGCAAGCGCGCTCGCGAATAGACTTGGTTTCATCCTCATGTCACTCCTCCTTTTTTGGTTTGCGAAATTGCCTAGGCAGCCTGCCGAGCCGGTGTTTTGGCGCAGCCCGCGAGGTAATCCATCGCTGCCTGCACGCCTTCCCTCTTGATTGGCACGCCCGCGAGCTCCAGCCCCATCTCGCATCCCGCGAGTGTACCCATGAGCGTCAGATCATTGAAGTCGCCCAGGTGGCCGATGCGGAACACCTTGCCGGCGAGTTTGCCGAGGCCTGTGCCGAGCGACATGTCGAAATGCTCGAGAATCAGTTTTCTTACCCGGTCGGCGTCGTGGCCGGCGGGCAGCAGCACGGCGGTGAGCGACCCGGAATATTCGGCGGGATTCTTCGCCAGCACCTCCAGCCCCCAGGCGCGCACCGCGCGCCGCGTCGCCTCGGCATGGCGCTGGTGGCGCGCGAAGGCGTTCTCCAGGCCTTCCTCCTCCAGCAGCATCTTGAGGGCTTCGCGCAGGCCGTAGAGCAGGTTGGTCGCCGGCGTATAGGGGAAATAACCATCCTTGTTGCTGGCGATCATTTCGCCCCAATCCCAGAAACTGCGCGGCATTTTCGCCGTTTTCGAGGCCGCGAGCGCTTTCGCCGAGATGGCGTTGAAGGAAAGCCCGGGCGGCAGCATCAATCCCTTTTGCGATCCGCCGACAGTAACGTCCACCCCCCATTCATCGTGCCGGTAGTCGATGGAGCCGAGCGAGGAAATGGTGTCCACCAGGAAGAGCGCCGGGTGCTTGGCCGCATCGATGGCGCGCCGGATTTCGCCGATGCGCGACACGACGCCGGTCGCGGTTTCGTTGTGCACCACGCACACCGCCTTGATCAGCTGTCCCTTGTCTTCGCGCAGACGGGCCTCGATCGCCTGCGGGTCGGCGCCGGTGCGCCAATCTCCCGCGATGAACTCGGGTTCGAGACCAAGCCGCTTGGCCATCTTTTGCCACAGCGCCGCGAAATGCCCGGTTTCATACATCAGCACCTTGTCTCCGGGCGACAGGGGGTTTACCAGAGCGGCTTCCCAGGCGCCGGTTCCAGAGGCCGGGTAGATGACAACGTGGGAAGAGGTCTTGAAAACGCGCTTCATCCCCTCGAGTACCGTCTTGCCCAGCGCGCCGAAGTCCGGGCTGCGGTGGTCCATGGTGGGGAAATCGATAGCGCGCAGCACCCTGTCGGGAACGTTGGTCGGCCCGGGAATCTGGAGAAAGTGGCGGCCTGCAGCTCGAGTCATCGACTCCTCCTTCGATTGCATGCAAAACAATCCATTGTGCGCAACATAGGGGCAACGGTTGCGAAAAATCCATAAGTTTTGTATTCTGCATACAAAATGGACAATTCGCAAGAGCCGACCCCCATCGTTCGCCGACCCCTCCACGAGGAAGCGACCGACCGTCTGCGCGACCTGATCGTACAGGGGCGCCTCGCCGCCGGCGCCAGGTTGAACGAACGCCTGCTGACCGCCCAGTTGGGCTTGTCCCGCACCCCTTTGCGCGAGGCCTTCAAGGTACTCGCCACGGAGGGTCTGGTCGAGTTGCTGCCGAACCGCGGCGCCATTGTCTCGCAACTTGACGCGACGCGGCTATCCGAGACCCTGGCGGTCATGGGTGCGCTCGATGCGCTGGCCGGGGAACTGGCGTGCGCAAACGCGACCGATGCCCAGATCAATGAAATCCGCGCGCTGCATTACGAGATGCTCGCTTACCATGCGCGTGGCGATCTCGCAGGCTATTTCAAGTTCAACCAGGCGATCCATCTCAAGATCGTGAAGTACTCCGGCAACGCCGTGCTCTACAACACCTACCGGCAATTGAACGGCGCCATGCAGCGCGCCCGCTACATGGCCAATCTGTCGAAGGAGCGCTGGGACACCGCGGTGCGCGAGCACGAGGAAATCCTCGCCGCGCTCGGCGCGAGAGATGTCAGGCGCATCAGGACGCTGCTCTCGGACCATCTTGCGCACAAGCTGTCGAGCGCGCTCGCCGCCCTGCCCGCGCCGCAGTTGCAAGACCGGGCGGCGTGAACGCGCCTTCCTTCCCGATCAGGGTGGCGGTGGCAAGGCCGGGCGATTCGCCGCTGGCGCGGCGCCTGCAGAAGGAAGTCGACGGCGAAGTCCTTTTCGATGCCGCATCGCGCGGCCGCTATTCGACCGACGCGTCCATCTACCAGATCGAACCGATCGGCGTAGTCGTGCCGCGCAGCGCGGAGGCTGCGCGCATCGCAATCGCGATTGCCGCCGAATCAGGCGTGCCGGTGCTGCCGCGCGGTGCCGGCAGCTCGCAATGCGGGCAGACGGTCGGCGCGGCGCTAGTGATCGACGACTCGAAATACCTGAACCAGCTGATCGACGTGGACGCCGGCTCGCGCACCGCCCTCGTGCAGCCGGGAATGGTGCTGGACGCGCTGAACGCGAAACTGCGCGCGCACGGACTATGGTTTCCGGTGGATGTGTCCACCAGCGCGCAGGCTACGCTTGGCGGCATGGCGGGCAACAATTCCTGCGGTTCGCGCTCGATCGCCTACGGCAACATGGTCCATAACGTGCTCGCCATCGACGCGGTCACGATCGAAGGCAAGCGCTGGCGCTTTGGGCCGATGCAGAGCCCTGCGGGGCCAGACGAGTATCTCGAATTCGTTGCGCGGCTGAAAAATCTCTACGAAAGGGAAAAGGGCGAAATCGAAGCCCGCTTCCCCAAGCTGCTGCGCAAAGTCGCCGGCTACAACCTCGACCATCTCGGGCCGCCGCACGCCAACGCGGCGCACCTGCTGGTCGGCTCGGAGGGGACGCTCGCCTGGTTCGAGCAGATTCTGCTCAAGCTCTCGCCGCTGCCCTCCGCGAGGGCGCTCGGCGTGGTGCATTTCCCGAAGTTTCACACCGCCATGGACCTGACGCAGCACATCGTCAAGCTCGGCCCCTCGGCGGTGGAACTGGTGGACCGCACCATGATCGGCCTCGCGCGCGACATCGGCGCGTTTCGCAACACCGTCGATGCCTTCATCAAGGGCGATCCGGATGCGATTCTTCTCGTCGAATTTTCAGGCGAAGATTTTTCTCTGCAAAAATCGAAATTGAAGGATCTGGGCCAAATGATGGCCGATCTCGGTCTGCCGGGCAGCGTCGTCGAGATCAACGACGCCAAACAGCAGAAGGACCTGTGGGAGGTCCGCAAGGCAGGCTTGAACATCATGATGTCGATGAAGGGCGACGGCAAACCCGTGTCTTTCATCGAGGACTGCGCGGTACCGCTGGAACATCTCGCCGAATACACCGACCGCCTGACGCGGGTGTTCGAGAAGCACGGTACGCGCGGCACCTGGTACGCGCATGCGTCGGTGGGCACGCTGCACGTGCGCCCGATCCTCGACATGCGGCGCGATGGCGCGGAAAAAATGCGCGCCATCGCCGAAGAAGCCTGCGCCATGGTCAAGCAGTACAAGGGCGCCTACTCGGGCGAACACGGCGACGGCCTGGTGCGCTCGGAGTGGATCGCGCCTTTTTTCGGTCCGCGGCTCACCGCGGCGCTGGGCGAGATCAAGTCCTGGCTCGATCCGCGCGGCCTGATGAATCCCGGCAAGATCGTCGCGCCGTCGAAGATGGACGACAGAACGCTGTTCCGTTTCAAGCAGGGCTACGAAACCAGCGTGCCGCCGCCGGCGCTCGACTGGTCGGAATGGGGCGGCCTGGATAAGGCCGTGGAGATGTGCAACAACAACGGCCATTGCCGCAAGTTCGATGCCGGCACCATGTGCCCTTCGTTTCGCGTCACGCGCGACGAAAAACACCTGACCCGCGGCCGCGCCAATACGCTGCGCCTGGCCTTGTCCGGGCAATTGGGAACCGATGCCGATTCCTCGGTAAAAGAGGCCCTCGACCTGTGCGTTTCATGCAAAGGATGCAAGCGCGAATGCCCGACCGGCGTCGACATGGCGCGCATGAAAATAGAATTCCTGGCGCACTACCGCACCGGCCACGGCCTGACGCTGCGCGACCGCGCGGTGGCATACCTGCCGCGCTACGCGCCGCTCGCGGCGGCGGCGGCACCGCTCTCGAACCTGGCAATGCAGTTGTTCAGCGGCCTCGCGGGGTTCACTGCGAAGCGTGCGCTGCCTGCGTGGCGGCGCAACCGCTTCATCGACCGGGCATGGGCGAAGGGCGGGGGGGACGAGGCGGTGCTTTTCGTCGATACGTTCAACCGCTACTTCGAGCCCGAGAACGTGCGCGCCGCGATCCGGGTCCTGCAGGCGGGCGGCTACCGCGTGCACGTCGCACAGCCGCGCGACGGCGGCCGGCCCCTTTGCTGCGGGCGCACCTTTCTCTCAGCGGGGCTGGTGGACGAGGCAAAGGCCGAGGCAAAACGCGTGCTGAATGCGATCGAGCCTTGGCTGACCCACGGTATTCCGGTGATCGGGCTGGAGCCCTCGTGCCTGTTCACACTGCGCGACGAATACAGCGTGCTGCTGCCCGGCACCGAGGCATTGGCGAAAAATTCTTTCCTGTTCGAGGAATTTCTCTCGAACGAAGCCGAAGCAGGCCGCCTGAATCTCAAGCTGAAGCCAATCGCAGCCGAAGCCCTGCTGCATGGCCATTGCCACCAGAAGGCGTTCGGCGTCATGGGCGCGGTCGAGCGCGCGCTGCGTCTGGTTCCGGACCTGAACGTCAAGACCATCGAGTCGTCGTGCTGCGGCATGGCCGGCAGTTTCGGCTACGAAGCGGAGCACTACGACATTTCCATGAAGATGGCCGAGGCCGACCTGTTGCCGGCGGTGCGCAAGGCTTCATCCGAAACGCTGCTGGTTGCCGATGGCACCAGCTGCCGGCATCAGATCGAACATGGGGCGCAGCGCAAGGCACTGCACGTTGCGCGCGTGCTGGAGCAGGCGCTGATTTGATCGCTGAGACTTGGTAAGCGGCGCTCAGCGAGTCTGCGCGCGCAGGAAAAGCCAGATGCCGGCTGCGATCATCGGCAGGCTGAGCCATTGGCCCATGGTGAAGCCGAAGGCGAGGAAGCCGAGGAAATTGTCGGGTTCGCGCGCGAACTCGCAGATGCAGCGGAACACGCCGTAGCCGATGAGGAACAGCGCCGAGACCTGTGAGCGCGGGCGGGGGCGCGAGGAGAACCACCACAGCAGGGCGAACAGTGCGAACCCTTCCAGCGCCATTTCGTAGAGCTGGGACGGATGGCGCGGCAGGTTGCCCGCGCCGCGGAACACCATGCCCCAGGATGCATCGGTGACGCGGCCCCAGAGCTCCCCGTTGATGAAGTTGCCCAGCCGCCCCGCGGCAATGCCGATCGGTACCAGCGGCGCGACGAAGTCCATCACGTCCCACCAGTTCAGCCGCTGCCGGTGCGCGACGAAGGCCATCGCGGCCAGCACGCCGAGAAAGCCGCCGTGAAACGACATCCCGCCCTGCCAGATGGCGAATATCTCGAGCGGATGGGAAAAGTAGTACTCGGGCTTGTAGAAAATCACGTAGCCCAGGCGGCCGCCGAGGATCACGCCGACGATGGCGCCGAACAGCACGTCCTCGAACTGCTCGCGGTTGATCAGGACCAGGCCTTGCAAGATGCGGCGCGTTCCCAGCCACCATGCGGCGGCGAAGCCGGCGAGGTACATGAGCCCGTACCAGCGCACCGCCAGCGGTCCCAGCGAGAAGACGATCGGGTCGAACTCCGGGTGCATCAGCATGGTTGCTGGCGCAGATTAACGCGATTGGCCCGCCATGCGCCGCGCGTGGCGCACGAAATCGCGGCCCGCGGTGCCGCCAGGGACGCCGAGGGCGCCGCGGCGCCAGGCGAGCCAGAGGTCGAGCCGCGGATGGCCGTCGGCCAGTTCGCGGTAGGCGACGCCCCGCCGGCCGAGGTTGGCGACCGAGGCCGGCACGATGGCGATGCCGAGGCCGCTCGATACCAGGCTCACCACGGTCTGCATCTGGATCGCCTCCTGCGCCACCTGCGGCGAAAAGCCGGCGCGCGCGGCAAGACCGGCGACGATGTCGTAGAGCCCGGGCGCGATTGCCCGCGGCACCATGACGAAGCTCTCCTGCGCCAGTTCGCGCATTGCCATGCGGCCGCGCCTGCGCGCGAGGCGATGGTCCGACGGCAGCGCGGCCAGGAAGCGCTCGCGCTGCACCACGACGTGCTCCAGGTCGCCGGCCACGGGCGGCAGCAGCAGGCCGAAATCGAGTTCCCCTGCGGTCAGCGCCGCCGCCTGCTCGGGAGACAGCATTTCGCGCAAGGCAAGCGAGATGCCGGGCTTTGCTCCCTTGTACGCCTTGAGCAGGCCCGGCAACACGCCATAGTCGGCGAGCGAAACGAAACCCAGCCGCAGCCGCCCGCTGTCGCCGGCGGCCATGCTGCCCGCGTCCAGCACCGCCCGTTCGAGCTGCAGCAGCAGGCGTTTCGCTTCTTCCAGAAAGCGGGCGCCCGCCGGCGTCAGTTCGACCCGCCGGCGCGTGCGCGCCAGCAGCGTCGCGCCCATGCGCCGCTCCAGGTCCTGGATCGAGCGCGACAACGGCGGTTGCGACATGTGCAGCGCTGCGGCGGCCCGGCCGAAGTGCAAACGCTCGGCGACGGCGATGAAGTGGCGCAGCTGGCGCAGCTCCGGTAGATTCATACCTATAAAGTATTAATTAACGACCTTTATTGTATTGGATTGCAACATGGAGCGCCGCTTAGACTCGGCGGCTCTTGAGGAGGAAGCGATGACCACCCCCCCCAACAATCGCCGGTCGAAACTCATCACGCAGGGCCCGTCCCGCTCGCCCAACCGGGCGATGCTGCGCGCAGTCGGATTCGGGGATGGCGACTTCGAAAAACCGATCGTCGGCGTGGCCAACGGCCACTCGACCATGAACCCCTGCAATGCCGGCATCCAGCCGCTGGTCGACAGCGCGATGGCGGCGCTCGAGGCCGCGGGCGCCAAGCCGCAGGTATTCGGCGTGCCGACGGTGACGGACGGCATCGGCATGGGCACCGAGGCCATGAAGTACTCGCTGGTGTCGCGCGAGGTGATTGCAGATGCGATCGAGACCTCGGTCAACGGCCAGGCGATGGACGGCGCGCTGGTGGTCGGCGGCTGCGACAAGAACATGCCCGGCGGCATGATGGCGCTCGCGCGCATGAACGTGCCGGGCATCTACGTCTACGGCGGCACCATCAAGCCGGGCAAATGGAAGGGCGTGGACCTCACCATCGTGTCCGCGTTCGAGGCGGTGGGCGCCTTCAACGCGGGCAAGATGAGCCAGGACGATTTTCTCGGCATCGAGAAGAACGCCTGTCCCTCGGTCGGCGCCTGCGGCGGCATGTACACCGCCAACACCATGTCGTCCTCGTTCGAAGCGCTGGGCATGAGCCTGCTCGGTTCCTCGCAGATGGCGGCGCCCGATGCGGAGAAAGCCGATTCCGCGGCCGAGTCGGCGAAAGTGCTGGTGGAAGCGGTGAAGAAAAACCTCAAGCCGCGCGACATCATCACGCGCAAGTCCATCGAGAACGCGATCGCGCTGGTGATGGCCACCGGCGGCTCGACCAACGCGGTGCTGCACTTCCTCGCCATCGCCTCGGCAGCGGAGGTGAAATGGACGATCGACGATTTCGAACGCGTACGCCGCAAGGTGCCGGTGCTTTGCGACCTCAAGCCCTCGGGGCGCTACGTCGCGGTGGACTTCCATCGCGCCGGCGGCGTGCCGCAGGTTCTCAAGATCCTGCTCGCGAACGGCGTCCTGCACGGCGATTGCATGACCATCCACGGCAAGACGATGGCGCAGATGCTGAAGGCTGTTCCGGCAGAACCACGCAAGGACCAGGACGTGATCCGGCCCTGGTCGAATCCCATGTACAAGCAGGGCCATCTGGCGATCCTCAAGGGCAACCTGGCGACGGAAGGTTGCGTGGCGAAGATCACCGGGCTGAAGAAGCTCTCGATTACGGGGCCGGCGCGCGTTTTCGATTCCGAGCCGGCCGCGATGAAGGCGATCCTCGCCAGGAAAATCAAACCGGGCGATGTAATGGTGATCCGCTACGAGGGCCCGAAAGGCGGGCCCGGCATGCAGGAGATGCTCGCGCCGACCTCGGCGCTGATCGGGCAGGGCCTGGGCGAATCAGTGGGGCTGCTGACCGACGGGCGCTTCTCCGGCGGCACCTGGGGCATGGTGGTCGGCCACGTCGCGCCCGAAGCCTACGTCGGCGGCACGATCGCGCTGGTGAAAGAAGGCGATTCGATCACCATCGATGCGAAGAAGCTGCTCCTCCAGCTCAACGTGCCGGCGAAGGAGCTCGCCGCGCGCCGGGAAAAATGGAAAGCGCCGAGGCCGCGCTACACCAGGGGGCTGCTTGCCAAGTACATGCGCCTCGTATCCACCGCGAGCATAGGCGCGATTACAGACTCAGAATCCTGAACCTGGCGTCTTGAGGAATTCGATTTCTTCGGGCGTACTTTCGCGCCCGAGGGCCGCGTTGCGGTGGGGGAAGCGCCCGAAGCGGTCGATGATCTCCTTGTGCCGTAGCGCGTAGCGGTAGATCTCTTCGCCGAGCGGTTTCATCAGTTCGCAGCTTCGTGCCTGGTCGGCGGGCGACTCGCTGTGTTCAAACGGCAGGTAAGCGAAGGTGCGCTCGTCGACCGACATGCCCTGGTCCCAGTCCCGCTCGACAACGACGCGTGCCGCATCGCGCGCCGGTGCATCTGCCGCAAACGCCTGCGCGCTGTTGCGGAACATGTTGCGCGGGAACTGATCCAGCAGGATGACCAGCGCCAGGCAGCTGGCGGCTTGCGCCTGCCAGCCCTCCAACCCCCCCGTCAAAGCCTGTTCGTGGAGAGGCAGGAAGCGCGCGCGAATCTCCTCGTCGAAGGCCGGGTTCTTCTGATACCAGGCCTTGCGGTCGCGCTCGAACCAGAACTTCAGAACCTCGCCAGCGTCCATGGACCGCAATAGTGCCCGACAAGCCCGTCCGGAACCTGTCAACGGACGTTCGTGCCGGGACGTTACTTGCCTCGTACCAGCCGGTTCGCCGGAGGAGTTGAGCCGGGCTTGCAAACAGGCCGGGCTGAGGTAGCATCCGCACATCGTTTCGATACGGGAACCCCATGAAATCGCTGATTCTTTCTGCTGCCGCCCTTGCCTTGGTTGCCGCCCTGCCGGCGCAGGCGAATGAAGAAATGGCCAAGAAATACATGTGCACCACCTGCCATGTGATCAAGGGTGCCAAGACCATCGGGCCCGCCTATGCCGACGTGGCCAAGAAATACGCCGGCCAGAAAGACGCCGAAGCGAAGCTGGTCGACAAAGTCAAGAAGGGCGGGCAGGGCGTTTGGGGCCAAGTGCCGATGCCGCCTAACTCGACCGTGCCAGACGCCGACGTCAAGACGCTGGTGAAGTGGGTGCTGTCGATCAAGTAGGCCGGACAGGCGATTCGAATACGGGCCGGGGAACCGGCCCTTTTTGCGTGCTGCGGTATCATTTGCCCGCTGATTTCCCGGGAGAACCCATGAAGAATTTCAGACTTGCATTGATCCCGCTTGCCGTCGCGATCGGCCTGGCCGGCTGCGGCGAGGACAAGAAACCCGAGGTCAAGAAGGCTGAAGCCCCGCCGCCACCGCCCTCGATCGAAATCAAGATCGGCCATGTCGCCCCGCTGACCGGCGGCATCGCGCATCTGGGCAAGGACAACGAGAACGGCGCCCGCCTCGCGGTGGACGAAGCCAATGCGGCGAAAATCAAGATCGACGGCAAGGACGCGAAATTCGTGCTCGTCGCCGAGGACGACCAGGCCGATCCGAAGGTCGGCACCACGGTCGCGCAGAAGCTGGTGGATGCAAAGGTCAACGGCGTGGTCGGCCACCTGAATTCCGGCACCTCGATTCCCGCGTCGTCGATCTACAACGGCGCCGGCATCCCGGTGATCTCCGGTTCGGCCACCAATCCGAAGCTGACCGAGCAGGGCTTCAAGACGCAGTTTCGCGTCGTCGGCCGCGACGATCAGCAGGGCCCCGCGATCGCGAGCTACCTCGCCACCAGCAACAAGCCGAAGCTGGTCGCCATCATCGATGACGCCACCGCCTACGGCGAAGGTCTTGCCAACGAAGTCGAGAAATCGCTCAAAGGCGCGAACATCAAGGTTCTGCCGCGCGAAAAGGGCACCGACAAGACCACCGACTGGAAGGCAGTGCTCACCAAGGTCAAGGGAAAGAAGGCCGATGCCGTGTTCTACGGCGGCATGGACGCCACGGCCGGGCCCCTGCTCAAGCAGGGCCGCGAACTCGGCCTGAAGGCGGTGTTTTCCTTCGGCGACGGCGCCTGCACCGACGAAATGCCGAAGCTTGCCGGCGCCGCGGCCGACGGGCTGCTGTGCTCGCAGGCGGGAATTCCGCCGCAGGCCGCGGACAAGAAGTTCCTGGATGCCTACAAGAAGAAGTACAACGTCGACCCGATCATCTACGCGCCGTTCACCTACGATGCGGCGAACCTGCTGATCGAAGCGATGAAGAAGGCGAACTCCGCAGATCCGGCGAAATACCTGCCGGAGCTGGCGAAGATCGAATACACGGGCGCTACCGGCAAGATCGCCTTCGACGACAAGGGTGACCGCAAGAACGCGGAGATCACGATTTTCACCATGAAGGACGGCAAGCTGATGCCTATCGCGATCGTCAAGGGCGGCCAGACGATTTCCTACGACGATTTCCTCAAGGCCTCCGCGCCCGCGCCCGCCCCGGCCGCGCCTGCGGCGGAACCGGCGAAGCCGGCAGCAGAGCCCGCGAAGGATGCGCCGAAAGAGGAAGCAAAGAAGTAATCCTGCGTCGGTGGAAACAAGAAACGGCACCTTCGGGTGCCGTTTTTTTTGCTAGGCTGGGCCCGGCGTGGACATCTTCGTTCAGCAGCTGATCAACGGGCTGACGCTTGGGGCCGTGTATGCCATCGTGGCGCTCGGCTACACCATGGTCTACGGCATCATCCAGCTGATCAACTTCGCCCACGGCGAAGTGGTGATGATCGGCGCGATGGTCGCCTTCACCGTCATCAACAAGCTGGCGGCGGCCGGCATGCCGCCGCTCGTAGTGGTGCTCATCGGCACCGGCTGCGCGATTCCCGTCTGCATGCTGGTCGGATACGCGATGGAACGGCTCGCCTACCGGCCGCTACGGGGCGCGCCGCGGCTCGCGCCGTTGATCACCGCGATCGGCGTCTCGATCATCCTGCAGCACCTGGCGATGCTGGTCTGGAGCCGCAACGTGCTCGCCTTTCCGCAGATCATCCCGCTCACCACCTTCAACGTGGCCGGCGCCACCATCACCGGCGTGCAGCTGACCATCATCGGCTTGTGCTTTGCGATGATGGCGGGGCTGGCGGCGCTCGTGTATCGCACGCGGCTGGGAACCGCGATGCGCGCCACTGCGCAGAATCCCCAGGTTGCGCGGCTGATGGGCGTGGATGTGAACCGGGTGATTGCAGCCACCTTCGTCATCGGCGCGGCGCTGGGTGCGGTCGCGGGCGTGATGGTCGGGACCTACTACGGCGTCGCGCAATACACCATGGGCTCGGTGCTGGGCCTCAAGGCGTTCGCCGCAGCGGTGCTGGGCGGGATCGGCAACATCCCCGGCGCGATGGTCGGCGGGCTGCTGCTGGGGGTGGTCGAGGCGCTCGGCGCGGGCTACATCGGCGATCTCACCGATCTGTGCCGTTACGGGCTTGGTCCCGAGGCAAGCTGCGCCGACGGCGGGCATTTCATCCTGTTCGGCTCCAACTACCAGGACGTGTTCGCTTTCGTGGTGCTGATCCTGGTGCTCGTGTTCCGGCCTTCCGGCCTGCTGGGGGAGCGGGTGGGAGACAGGGCATGAGGCGCGGCAGATGGGTATGGGCGGGCGTTGCGCTCGTCGCGGTGACCCTCCTGCTGCTCCCCTTTGCACTCTCCCAAGCGGGCACGGCCTGGGTGCGCATCGCCAACCTCGCCCTGCTCTATGTGCTGCTCGCCCTGGGCCTCAATATCGTGGTCGGCTTCGCTGGGCTGCTCGACCTGGGCTATATCGCGTTCTACGCCGTCGGCGCCTATGCCTACGCGCTGCTGGCGAGCCCGCAATTCGGCCTGCACCTGCCGTTCTGGGTGATCCTGCCGATCGGCGCTGCGGTAGCCGCGCTGTTCGGCGTCATGCTCGGTGCGCCCACGCTCAAGCTGCGCGGCGACTATCTCGCCATCGTCACCCTGGGTTTTGGCGAAATCGTGCGGATTTTCCTCAACAACCTGTCGCAGCCGGTGAACATCACCCGCGGCCCGCAGGGCATCGCCGGCATCGATCCGGTGCGCATCGGCGGCGTCGATTTCTCGCGCAGCGACAGCGTGTTCGGCGTGATGGTGAGCGGGCCGATGAAGTACTACTACCTGCTGCTCGCGCTGATGCTCGGCATCATCCTGGTCAACGTGCGCCTGCAGGACTCGCGCATCGGGCGCGCCTGGGAGGCGATTCGCGAGGACGAAGTCGCTGCGCGCGCGATGGGAATCGATACCACCGGCCTGAAGTTGCTCGCCTTCGCCATGGGCGCGAGCTTCGGCGGCGTCGCGGGCGGCATGTTCGCCGCCATCCAGGGTTTCATCTCGCCGGAAAGCTTTGTGCTGGTGGAATCGGTGATGGTGGTCTCGATGGTGGTGCTGGGCGGCATGGGCAACATCGCCGGCGTGATCCTCGGCGCGGTGCTGCTCTCGTTCGTGCCGGAGATACTGCGCTGGACGGTCGAGCCGGCGCAACGCGCGCTATTCGGCAGGATGCTCATCGAGCCGGAGGTGATCCGCATGCTGATATTCGGCCTGGCGCTGGTGCTGGTGATGCTGTTTCGTCCGGCCGGATTGCTTCCCTCGGCGGTGCGCAAGCGCGAACTGACCCGTGACCGTACTTCTTGAAGCGAAGGATGTCGGCAAGCGGTTTGGCGGCGTACAGGCGCTCTCGAGCGTGTCATTCTCGATCGCGCAAGGCGACATCTACGGCCTGATTGGCCCGAACGGCGCGGGCAAGACCACGTTGTTCAATCTTCTCACCGGCATTTATGCGCCGAACCATGGATCGTTCCTGTTCGATGAGAAGGACATTACGGGACTGAAGCCGGACCAGGTGGCCAAGGCGGGCGTTGCGCGCACCTTCCAGAACATCAGGCTGTTCGCCAGTCTGTCTGCGCTGGAGAACGTGATGATCGGCCGTCACGCGCGCACGCACGCCGGCGTGATCGGCGCAATCCTGAGAAACCGGAAGACGCTGGAGGAGGAGAGTGGCATCGAAAGGCGCGCATTGCAGCTGCTTGATTACGTCGGCATCCGCGCGCGCGCCAACGAGGCGGCAGGAAACCTGCCCTACGGCGATCAGCGGCGGCTGGAAATTGCCCGCGCTCTCGCCACCGAACCCAGGCTGCTCGCACTGGATGAGCCCGCGGCAGGGATGAACGCCTCGGAAACCCTGGCCCTGCGGGCGCTCCTCCACGACATCCGCAAAGACGGGACCACGATTCTGCTGATCGAGCACGACATGCGGCTGGTGATGAACGTCTGCGATCGCGTGCTGGTGCTGGATTACGGCGAGAAAATCGCGGAAGGGCCGCCCGCCGATGTACAGCGTGACCCGCGCGTCATCGAAGCCTATCTAGGCACCGCCAGTGCTGCTTGAAGTCAAAGGGCTGGAGGTCGGCTACGGCGGCATCCGCGCCGTCAAGGGCATCGATCTGGAGATTCGGGAAGGCGAGCTGGTATGCCTGATCGGCGCCAATGGCGCGGGCAAAAGCACCACGCTGCGCGCGATCTGCGGGCTTCTGGCGCCGCGCGCGGGCAGCGTGCGCTATGCGGGCGTCGACATTGCGGGCGTTCCGATGCACGAATTGCCGCGCAAAGGGCTGGTGATGGTTCCCGAGGGCCGCGGCATTTTTCCGCAACTCACCATCGAGGAAAACCTCGCCATGGGCGCATATACGCGAAGCGACACCGGCATCGCGCAGGATCTTGAGCACCAGTACGAGACGTTTCCGCGCTTGAGAGAGCGGCGGACGCAGACGGCCGGCACCCTGTCCGGTGGCGAGCAGCAGATGCTGGCCATCGGGCGCGCTTTGATGGCGCGGCCGAAGCTGCTGCTGCTGGATGAGCCGTCGATGGGGCTCGCGCCGCGGCTGGTGGCGAAAATATTCGATATCGTG
>Ga0207929_1000211_pt1 | contig 16631 bp, 18 predicted proteins | sample NGESurdeep072012_FD_184466 | JGI IMG/M metagenome (GOLD analysis project Ga0207929, IMG submission 184466) | Arctic peat soil microbial communities from Barrow, Alaska - NGEE Surface sample 53-1 deep-072012 (SPAdes) | ecosystem: Environmental > Terrestrial > Soil > Wetlands > Peat ... | reverse complement strand
GGTTGTGCAGGGCACCGGCTCGATCCCGACCTTGCTGGGCGAGATGAGCCGCCTCGTGGTGATGGCTGGATTGCTGTGGGGCAGCGGCGACCTCGCGCTCCTTCTCATCGACATGGGACACGACGTCAGAGCGACGCGCATTCTCCTCGGCAGACAGGCGCTGCACCAGACGGGATCGACCGGAATCACACCCCCGTCCGGCACGCCCCGCGTCGAGGGGGGAAGCTTCGTGGAGCGTGGACCCCGATAGGCTCTACACGATCGGGCATTCGACCCGATCTATCGAGCAGTTTCTCGGGCTGCTGACAAGAGAAGGCGCGACACATCTGGTCGATGTTCGCGCCTTCCCCACATCAGCCCGATACCCGCACTTCTCCGGACCAAGTCTCGAGCGGGCCGTCATCGACGCGGGCGGCAGATACTCCCATCTCCCGTCACTCGGTGGTAGGCGGCGCGGGCGCCGGGACTCACACAACACGCTGTGGCGAAACGCGAGCTTCCGAGCCTACGCCGACTATATGGAGACGCGCGAGTTTCAGGAGGCGCTCGATGATCTTCTCGCGCTCGCGAGGCTCGAGCCCACAGTGATCATGTGCGCCGAGGCCGTGCCGTGGCGGTGCCACCGCTCGCTCATCTCGGATGCGGTCGTCGCGCGCGGCGTGTCAGTCCTCCACATTCTCGACTCCGCCACCGAAGCCCACAAACTGACTTCATTCGCCCGAATCGACGCCGGACGCGTCCGGTACGACGTGGCTCCGCAGAGTGAATTGTTTTGAACCGCGGCAACTTCTGGGCTCAGGCATGCTGGTTGCCATAGTACACCGGGTGCCCTGGCATAGCGCGCGGATGGATCTCGGATGCGCGCCACGCCTCGGACACGTACCATCGCTCTACGCGTAACTCACTTCTTGCGAGGATGCCATCATGCTTTGGACCATCGCGGTAATTCTCTTCATCCTTTGGATTCTTGGATTCTTCGTCGTACACGTGGGTGGCGGGCTGATCCACATCCTGCTCGTCATCGCCGTAATCGTGATCATCTATCGTCTCGTCACCGGCAGGCCGGTCGTCTAAAGACGGACTTCACCCGGCCGCCGACCCGTTGCCTCGGTGCGATGCTGCCCTCCACATTCCGTGATGGCGCGGAAGGGGAGGGCGGCATTTCACATCGGGCAACGTGACTCGGACCGCTGATCGCGGCGCGCCGCCCCCGGCGCTCGACTCGGTTCTCTCCGCTGTACGAGTCGTTCTTTACGAGCCTCAGGACCCCGTCAACATCGCCGCGACGATTCGCGCGATGAAGAACATGGGCTGCAGCAATCTCTACCTTGTTCGCTCGGTGGAATACGATCCCTGGCGACTCGAAGGAATCGCCCATGACACCGGCGACATCATAGAGCGCATCAGAAACTGCGAGTCGATCGAGGAAGCGCTCGAAGGGTGTGTGCGCGTCGCCGGGTTCACGGCTCGGCGGAGGGCCGCCAAGCGCGAAGTCACGACGCCGCGCTCAGCGAGCGGCGACCTTCTCGACGCCGCTCGAACCGGTCCGGTGGCTCTTCTATTCGGAAGAGAGGACAAAGGACTTCCCAACGAGATCCTCGACCGCGCCCACGTCGTGGTCACGATCCCGACGACCGAGCATGCTTCGCTCAATCTCGCGCAGGCTGTCCTGATCGCGCTCTACGAGCTGCACCTCTCTGCCGCCGACTCCACCCGGACTCTCGCCCCACCGCGCAAGGACGCCCCGCCGGCAACCGCTGAGGAATACGAGCAGCTTTTCGCTGACGCCGAGCGAGGTCTCTATGCGGTCGACTTCTTCAAGACGCGTTTTCACGAGCACATCATGCGATCGGTGCGCACTCTCTTCTATCGAGCGGCCCCCGATTCGCGCGAGGTTGCGCTCCTGCGCGCGATTTTTATCGAAATCATTCGAACAATCGACCGCATCACTAAGGGAAAGGCCGGAGGTTTGCAGCCGTGAGAGCTACCTTGCGCCACATTGCTTGTCCGAACATTTTTCCGCCTGTCGATAGCTTGTGAAAATCTTCACAAACCCGACCGACTAACTCTCCCTTACACAATCATTCGCGGATGAACTTGCGAAGCAGATGGCTAGCGGTGCCGGGGTTCATATGCATCGCCGCGCTCGCCACCATGCTCTCTGCGTATAGCGGTGCCTCTTCATCGGAAGGGAACAGCCCCGTGCAACCGGTCGCGTACCGCCACACGGTGCACGTGGACACACTGAAGATGAACTGCCTCTACTGCCACTTTTCCGCCAACAAGTCTTTCGATCCGGGCCTCCCGGCGGTCGGCACATGCATGGGTTGCCACAAAGTCGTGACCGGATCGTCGCCAGGCAACAAAGCGGAAATTCAGAAGCTCGCCGCGTACTGGAACAAGAAAGAGCCGGTGCCATGGGTCCGCATCCACAAGCTGCCGGAGTACGTTCACTTCCCGCACATGCGGCACGTAAACGCGGGCGTGACGTGCCAGACGTGCCACGGCCAGATCCAGAACATGAAGCAGGTTTACCAGGCGTCGTCGCTCAACATGGGCTGGTGCGTCAACTGTCACATCGGACAGTCGAATCCGCCCTTCCGCGCGAGATACGACTGCAGCTCGTGCCACTACTAGCCGGATGAGCAACGAGCCAGAAGCTTCGCCGCCCACAGGCACCGCTCCGAACGGAGTGAAGCGCCGCGAATTCCTCAAAGTGCTGGGCGTCGGAACCGCCGCCACCGCGATGGTGGGATGCACTTCCGAGAAAGTCGAGAGGCTCATTCCATATCTCGTTTCACCGGATCAAACGGTACCGGGCGTATCCACCTACTACGCGACGACGTGCCGCGAGTGCTCCGCCGCGTGCGGTGTCATCGCCGAGACGCGTGACGGACGCACGATCAAGCTCGAGGGCAATCCGGATCACCCGGTGAATCGCGGCGCGCTCTGCGCCCGCGGACAGGCGGCACTGCAAGGTCTCTACAATCCCGATCGCTACCGCGGGCCGATGGTGCGGCGCAACGGACAGCTCCAGAGCGTGGGCTGGGACGAAGCGCTGCAGCTGTTCGCGCAGAAGCTGGGAGAGACGCGGAGCCGCGGGGGCGCGGGAAACGCTGTCTTCGTCAACCAGCACGAGTCGGGAAGTTTTCCCGGATTCCTCGACACCTGGCTCGCTGGCTTCGGAATGCCAGCTCATCTCAGCTACGATGCGGGTGCCGATCACGCGGTGATCGCCGCAAACCGACAGAGCTATGGAGTCGCGTGGCCACGGCTCGATTTCCACGCCGCCAGACTGGTTGTTTCGATTGGCGCGGATTTCCTCGACAGCTGGGGCGCGATGGTGCCGCAGCAGCTCGATTTCGCCGATGCGCGCGCCGATCACGACAACAGCCCGCGGCTAATCTATGTAGGACCTCGCCGCTCGCTCACGGGTCTCAACGCCGACCAGTGGATCGATTGCCGCCCCGGCAGCGAGATGGCGATCGTGCGCATGCTCGCGGGCCAGCTTCCGGCCGAGGCGGCCGCGCAGGCAACGGGAGTCAGCGCACCTGTGCTTGCCGCCTTTGCGCGTGAGTTCGCCGCGGCGACCTCGAGCATGGTGATCGCGGGCGGTGGCGGCGTGGATGGATTGGAAGTCGCCCTCGCCGCGAACGCTCTCAATCAGTCGCGCGGCAGTGTCGGGGTCACGATCAAACCGAACGAAGGATACCTGGGCTTCGATCGAATGGCGGCGCCGGCGGAGCTGCGCGCCCTCGCCGAGCGCATGAACGCCGGCGGCGTCCCGCTGCTGATGGTGCGCGGGGCCAATCCGGCATTCGCGCTTCCGAAGTCGGTGGGATTTGCGGCCGCGATGGCGAAGGTGCCGTTCAAGGTGAGCTTCTCGAGCTATCCGGACGAAACGTCGGAGCTGGCCGATCTGATTCTTCCCGATCATCACACGCTCGAGCAGTGGGGAGACGCCGAGCCGGTTCGCGGGACGATCTCTCTGCAGCAGCCGACGATGGATCCGGTGTTCGATACTCGCGCGACATCGGATGTCCTTATCGCCGCGGCGAAGAAAGATCCTGGGAGCGCGGCGCGCTATCCAATGACCGACTACCGGAGCTGGTTGATAGGCCGCTTCCCAGGGGGCGCCGCCGGACTCGCCGCCGCTCTTCCGCGCGGGATCGCGTCGGGGTCACTCGGCGAGCCAACGACCGCGCGTCCTGTTCCGGCGGTGCGTACCGCGCCGCCGATCGACCAATCGAGCGGCAACATGTACCTCGTGGTCTATCCGCACCCGTTCCTTGGCGATGGGCGCGGCGCGAACAAGCCGTGGCTCCAGGAAATTCCCGATCCCGTCACGAAAATCTGCTGGCAGACAGTCGCCGAGATGAATCCCGCGACCGCGGAGAAGATGGGATTGGCAAACGGTGATCTCGTCACCGTGCAGACATCGGCGGGAAGCCTGACACTGCCGGTGCTCCGGTACCCGGGCACGCAGCGCGACACCGTCGCCATCGGAACTGGTCGAGGCCACACGCACGCCGGCAGATACGCGAAGGCGGGATTCAATCCGCTCGAGATTCTACCGCTGGCCGAAGACCGCGCCGGAGGAGTGGCGTTCGTCTCGACCAAGGCGAACGTCTCGAAGGCAGGTGGCTATGCGCAGATCGTCACGACCGAAGGATCGGCGCGCCAGCACGGGCGCGGAATCGGTCAGGCGATCGCGATAGCGGATCTTCAGGCGGGACGACCCGGCCATGATACGGGGGCTTCGAACGTGGCGGAGGTTGCGGCGAACACCGGAACCGAGGCTCTCGCGGGAGACCATCCGGCAGGTGCTGAGCAGGGCGAGGAAATGCCCGGAGACGCGCCGCACCAATTCCTCCCCGGTCTCCGCTCTCCGGTCGCGAACGATGCTCAGGGCGAGCAAGGCGATCCGAAATCGAAGGATAAGGGCATGTACGATCCGAATCACTGGAGCGGCATGGCCAAGCGCCGCTGGGCGATGACGGTCGATCTTGCGCGCTGCACCGGATGCGCCGCGTGCGTAAGCGCCTGCTACGCCGAGAACAACATCCCAACCGTCGGCGCCGATTGGCAGGTAGGAAAAATTCTTCCCGACCGCACCGGCTTCGGCGCGAACCTCCTTCGCAGTCGCGAGATGGCCTGGATCCGCATCGAGCGGTACTACGAGGGCGGGGAAGACGGCGGCGCCGATTTCGACACGCGCTTCGTGCCGATGATGTGCCAGCAGTGCGGCAACGCGCCGTGCGAGCCGGTGTGCCCGGTCTATGCCACCTACCATTCGCCCGATGGCCTGAACGTGCAGGTGTACAATCGCTGTGTCGGCACGCGCTACTGCTCCAACAACTGTCCGTACAAGGTTCGATACTTCAACTGGTTCGGTTACGGCGAGCCGGCGCGCCCGCAGTACGCGTTCCCTGAGCCGCTCAACTGGCAGCTGAATCCCGATGTCACCGTGCGCGGAAAGGGCGTGATGGAGAAATGCACCTTCTGCGTGCAGAGGATCCGCGAGGCGGAAAATCGCGCTGCTGCCGAAAAGCGCCCGCTCAAGCCGGACGAGTTCACCACCGCGTGCGCGGCGGGCTGTCCGTCGCGCGCGATCGTGTTCGGTGACGCGGCCGATGAGAGCTGGACGGTCACGCAGCTCGCCAAGGATGCGAGGGCGTACCATGTCTTCGAAGAGCTCAACACATTTACGGCGGTCGTCTACTTGAAGAAGGTGATGCATCCAGCGCCTTCCAGTTCCGGAGGCGCATAGCGATGGCGACTCTCACGCAACCGCTACCCGCGCGCGACGAGCCACGCCGGCCGAACATCGCCACGGCAGACGTTCAGTTGCCGGCGGTAAAGGATTACGAGCAGGTCGATCGCGAGATCGTCGGCACGCTTCACCCAACAGTCGCGTGGTTCATTGGACTTGGCGTTGCCGTGTTCTTCCTGCTCATCGGGATCGCGGCGTGGATGTACCAGATCTACAGCGGGCTCGGCGTCGCGGGGTACAACCCGCCGGTGATGTGGGGCGTGTACATCATCACCTTCGTCTTCTGGGTCGGTATCGGCCACGCCGGAACGCTCATCTCGGCGATCCTTTATCTATTCCGCGCCGGATTCCGCACGACGATCTATCGGTGCGCCGAGGCGATGACCGTGTTCGCCGTCATGACGGCGGGGCTCTTTCCAATTCTCCACCTCGGCCGCCCGTGGAAGTTCTTCTGGCTGATTCCGTATCCCAACTGGCGCTACATCTGGCCGCAGTTCAAGAGTCCACTGGTGTGGGACGTGTTCGCGATTCTTACCTACCTCACGATCTCGAGCACCTTCCTGTACGTCGGCCTGATACCGGACATCGCGGTCCTGCGCGACCGCGAGAACATCAGTCCGATGAGAAAGCGGATCTTCAGCGTGCTCTCGCTGGGGTGGCGGAACACCGACAGCGAATGGCGTCACTTCGCGCGCGCGTACCTCTTCCTCGCCGCGTTCTCGACGCCGCTGGTTCTGTCGGTGCACTCGGTGGTGTCCTTCGACTTCGCCATGTCGCTTGTGCCGGGATGGCACACCACGATTTTCGCGCCCTACTTCGTCGCCGGCGCGATCTTCTCGGGAATCGGGATGGTATTCACGATCATCATCCCGCTCAGAAAGTTCTTCGGGCTCAGGCATTACGTCACGATCAACCACCTCGACGCGGCGGCCAAGCTGGCGCTGTTCACGTCGCTCCTAGTCGGCTGCGCTTACATGAACGAATGGTTCGTGGCGTGGTTCAGCGGCAATGAATTCGAGAAGGCCTTCTTCGCCAATCGAATCTGGGGACAGTGGTGGTGGGCGTCGGCGATCCTGTACACCTGCAACATGGTGCTTCCGCTTTCGCTCTTCTCGCAGAAGCTGCGGAGAACCCCGGCCTGGCTCTTCATCATCTCGTTCACTATCAACATCGGCATGTGGTTCGAGCGCTTCGTGATCGTCGTGCCCTCGCTGTCGCACGAATTCGAGCCATGGCAGTGGACCAGCTATCGCCCGACCTGGGTGGACTACGCGATCCTTGCGGGAAGCTTTGGCTGGTTCTCGATGTGGTTCCTGCTGTTCATCAAGCAACTGCCCGTGATCGCGATTTCGGAAGTGAAGGAGATCGTTCCCCCCAAGCTCAGAAAGGCGCATCCGCACGGAATCGATCCGGCCGGACGACATTTCGAGTACGAGGCGGATACGCCGGGGGAATTCTCCTGATGCGCGGCGTCCTTGGTGCATTCCATGAGCTGGACGCCGCGGTGAGCGCAATCGAAGCGCTCAAGGAAAACCGCATCGGCGCGATCCGCGTCTACACTCCGACGCCCCGTCACGAGCTCGAGCAAGCGATCGGAGCGCCGCCGAGCTCGGTGCGACGCTACACGTTGATCGGTGGTTTGCTGGGCGTGACGTTCGGTTACTGGATAGCGATCTGGACCTCGGACTATTGGCCGCTGGTCGTCGGCGGCAAGCCGATCGCGTCGTGGGTGCCGTACACGATCTTCGGCTTCGAGGTGATGGTGCTCGTCGGAGGGCTGTCTACAGTCGCGGGGCTTTTCATCAATTCGCGCATCCCCCGGCTCACGATGATGGTGGGATACGATCCGCGTTTCAGTCATGGCGAGTACGGAGTCTGGGTCGAGTGTTCTCCGGAAAATGCGAGGACTGCCGAGGAGCTTCTGCGCGAGCACGGGGCAGTGGAGGTGCGGCTTGAGCGCTAAGAAGTCCCGCGTCAGTGCCGCGATGCGCGTGCTCGTTCTAGCGATACCGTTTACGCTGACCGCGTGCGAGTGGTTTAGCGACTTCAAGCGCCAGCCATCGATCTCGACCTGGGAAGTGGTGAAGGACACGCTCACTCCGTCGCGCGGAAATCCGCAGATGTCGGTTCCAACGAATGGAACGGCGGTCGCGGGATTTCAGGTCTCGTACGGGGCGTTCCCGGCGACGATCGATTCGATGGCCGCGCTGAAGAATCCAACGCCTGCGTCTGATTCTTCCCTCGCCAACGGCAGGAAATACTTTCAGATCAATTGCGCCGTCTGTCACGGAGAGCGCGCGATGGGCGATGGCCCCGCGACGAAGTTCGGGATGCCGGGGATCAATCTTACGATGGATTTGACCAAGGGCCGTTCCGATGGATACATCTTCGGAATGATCCGGAACGGGCGCGGCCTCATGCCCCCGTACAACAGGATCGAAGAGATGGACCGCTGGGACGTCGTGAACTACGTGAGAGCGCTGCAGGGCGTGAGCGGGAAGACGGTGGCAGTCGGACCACTTGCTCCGCCCGGCGTGACGGGGGATAAGGTTCCTGGCCCCACCAGAATGGGACCGACCGAGCCGGCTCCGTTTTTCAATCCGCGCAGTTTGTTGAAGGGTGGCCAGCAGGGAACGGCGGGCACGACGAACCAGCAAGGGCTTTCTGCTGCCGCGCCGTCCGACACGGCGGGGCACACGCGCGCCGATTCCGTGAAAGCGAAGACTGACAGCGCACGAGCACGGAGGATTCGTTGAGCACGCACGACGCTCACGCTCCGAGTAGAGAAGAAGTGCTCGCTGGAATCGATCGGCCCACGCCGCCGATTCTGAAGACGATCGCCCTGGTGCTGGCTGGCGTGGGGCTCATCGTCTTCGTCATCGGCCTGTTCGTCAATCCAGATCGAGTCTGGCAGGCGCTGCTCGTCAACTGGCTGTACTTCACGTCGATCTCGTCGGCGGGCGTGATGTTCGTTGCGGTGCAACGGATCACGACCGCCAGATGGTCGAGGCCGATCATCCGGTTCCTCGAAGGATACGCCGCGTTTCTGCCTGTTGCGTTCGTGCTGCTTCTCGCCCTGCTGGTGGGGCGTCACCACATCTTCTGGTGGTCGAACCACGTGCCGGAGATTCCGGAGAAGCGCGTGTGGCTGAATCCGCCCTTCTTCTTCACGCGGGTGATTGTCGTCTACGCCATCATCACGCTGCTGAGCGTTTGGTACATCTACACGTCGGTAAGATTGGACGTGGGAATCCTTCCCGAGTCGGGCGCGAAATGGGCGCGCGGACTTCGCGAGCGGATGCGAAAGGGATACCGGGACGAGAGACGCGAGCTTCACTCGACGCACTCTCTACAGGGCAAGCTCGCCGTGTTCCTCGGGTTCGCGTTCGCGTTCGGGTGGATTCTTTTGTCGTGGGATCTGTCCATGTCGCTCGACCCGCACTTCCAGAGCACGATGTACGGCTGGTGGTTCTTCATGGGAGCATGGGTCACCGCGCTCGCCAGCTGGACACTGATTGTCATGGCCTGGCGCAGGTACCTCGAGCGCTACGATCTGATTCAGGACAAGCATTTCCACGATCTGGGCAAGCTCTGTTTCGCCTTCACCGCGTTCTGGGGCTACCTCACCTTTGGCCAATACCTGGTGATCTGGTACGGCAACCTGGGCGAGGAGACGCATTGGATGCGGCTGCGGCTGATTGAAGGCTGGCGCATTCCGACGCTGATCACCGTTGCCCTGATGTTCGTCCTTCCTTTTTTTGGGCTGCTCTCGCGCGCAGCCAAAGTTTTTCTCCCGACGATGGTTTTCTTTGCGGCGTCGACGGTGCTTGGTCTCTGGATGCACCGTTACCTCGAGGTCTACCCTTCGATCTACGGCGTTGTCGGAAATATCCCATTTGGCATCTGGGAGCTCGGCGTCACCGCTGGGCTGCTGGGCATCTGGGGATTTTGCTATCTCTCGTTCATGGATGCATTCCCGCGCATGCGCGTCTTGCTAATGACTTCGCCCTACCGCGACGAGGTGCAGGTTCCAGTCGATGCGCGCACGATGGAGCCGTTGCCGGCGCACGAGTAGCCAGCGTACGATGCGCAGCTCCGCAACACGCACACGAGCGGCGCGCGTTGTCGGCGCGACACATGTTCGTCTATATTTCGCGATGAGGGGCGTTAGCTCAGCTGGGAGAGCGCCTGGTTTGCAACCAGGAGGTCGCAGGTTCGATCCCTGTACGCTCCATTGACTTACAAAACGCTCGAGTCGCTCGACGCGGACCGGATCACCGGAGCGTCCACTGCGGAGTGCCAGTGAAGAGCCCGTCGGCAAAGCCGACGTGGTAGGCGACGAATAATCCGAATCCGAGACTTATCACTCCCGACGCGATCCGGAGCTGCCCCCCCCAAACGTGCAAAGCGGTGTTCGCTGTGAGTGAAAGGGAGAACGATGACGGCGGTCATCATCATCATCCTCACGGTCGTCCCGAGCCCGAAGATGAGAAGGTACCAGAGCGCGGACGCCGGATCGCGAAATGGTGGTGAGAACCAGGAGTGTCACGGCGGCCGATCCCGCGACGCCGTGGACACCTACAACGATAAGCGGTCGTAAGGATTGATATAGGTCAATCCCACTTAGATGACGGTCCAGCCAACTCAGCGGCGTTCGCCGCGCTTCGCATCAGTCGGCTCGCATCGAACCGTCGTTTTACTCCGGTCAGGATCGCGATGCCCAGCACTATCAGCATCAGCCCGACGGAGAATTCCATCGACAGTCCGACTCGCGGTGGAATCACCCATGATCGCGCCACCCACGACCAGAATCGTGAGCTGTGGCCGAATCCCCACGCTGCCCCGAAGGCCGCGGCGCTCGAGGTGTTTTCTCCCGCGCCACGATCGTCGTGAGAACGAATCCAAGCACCATGAGCGCGAGAGAGCCCGTCACACTTCAGTCGCTCGCATCTCCGCCAATCGCGCTTCGAGAAAAACGATGTACTCGGTCATTCCTTCCCCCATCTTCGCCGACGTCCGCCTGGTTTCCATGCCGGGCTGGTGAGCTCGGGCGGTCCAGTCGGCGCGGCGAATATTACGGCGACCATCGGTGCCAGCATGATTTCAGCGCCCGCAGTCGTGACCGTGTCGCCAGGAGCAGTTGCTCACCTCGTGCAACAAACCGGTCTGCCTGCATCGCCAACAGTAGCGAGCTCGAACGCAATCAGCGTAAAGGCCACCGATGCTTTTGGGAATGCGATTCCTGGGACGACTGTCTCATTCGTGGCGACGGATGGTGGCGGCGCGGTTACGCCCACCACCGCAGCTACTGACGGAGGCGGGATTGCGAGCGCGTCCTACCAGCTCGGGAATATCGTTGGCACTAATAGGGCGGTTGCCACCGCGGCCGGGTTCACGGGTTCTTCAGTGAGCTTCTCTGCAAATACTGTCGCAGGCGCGGCAACTTCCGCAGGTCCGAAACCGGGCACCCAAGGCCAGAGCGCGCCGGCGGGCACTACTGTCGCTAACTCACCTGCAGTGACCGTCACTGATGCTTATGGAAATCCGCTGGTCGGTGTGAACGTGACTTTCTCGACCGCAAGCGACGGTACAGGACAGCTCGCGGTGGTTCCCACGAAACTCTGCCGGTGTCGCTCAGCTTGCGATTCCCTGGAGGCTTAGCGCGACTCCAGGGCCCAACAACTACTACGCGAATGTCGGTTCCTTTCCGCAGATAGTCTTTCCGGCGACCGGCACATAGCGGTGTTCAGTAGATCGGAAGCTCATCGAAGCTCACGATCGCGTCGCTGTCGCCCTGCATTGGAGCGTGATCGAGCGCGCTTCCGGCGCGGTGCACCAGCTCGGCGACGTTAACCTTCGACGCAGTGAGATCGGACACGGCCGAATATCCCGCGCGCAAGCGAACCTCGCCGCTAATGGTCTTGTTCTTCGATGCATGATCGAGCTCTCGCTGCAGCCTAGCTACCAGCAGTCGCACGCCCACGGCATCGGTATCCGGAGCCAGAATAGCGAGTCGCAGATTACCCATATGGCCTACGACGTCTGACTGTCGGCTCTGCTCCCGAAAGACGTGCGCGACGTCGGCGAGGCCGGCGAGGCTCTCCTTCCACAACGTGCTCGATCCCACTTCGCGGTCGTGAACCTGCGGCGCGAACGCGACGCAGGCGAATGCCTCATGGTTTCTGAGGGCCCGCGCGCCAAGCTTTCCCGCCAACTGTCGCAGGCCGAACGCTGTATAGAGGCCGGTTGTTGAATTCACGAAGTCTTCGGACCGGGCCACGACGAGCTCGCTGCGTGCCCGAAGGAAAGTTTCGAGCTTGATGAAAACCGGCTCGAGATCGATTGGAAGGCTGCAATATTCCCACGCTCCTGCTCGCAAGGCAGACATTCGTGCACTGGGGACAACGGGCGTGGGGGACGTGATCACGACTGGTACCGAGTGGTCGAACTGTTCGCTGTCCCTAGTAGCGCGGCACACGTCCTCGGCTTTCAAATCGACCAGGGATTCGTCCAGCACCAGGAGATCGTGATTGGCAACGCGCGCCAGCTCCAGGGTTTGGGCGCCAGAGCGCGTGTGCGCGACCACGTACCCGCGCTGCCGGAAGACGCTTCCCAGCGCCTTACCCATCCAGTCATCTCCGCAAGCAATCAGAGCAAGTGGCGGACGTTCAAGCGGCAATTGCATTGAGCCTCCTCTTCGATAGCCCGATACGGCTCAGTTTCCCTGCCGTCTTACTGACCGATCGAGCTCAGCGCCGGTAACGGCGGGACCGGGTCTATTAGCGGCGGAAGGAAGTCGGGATGTCACCGAAAAACGAACGATCGGGGTTATCTTGTCGGGTGGTTCGAAGGCCGTATGGCTTTCGCCCAAGTCGGAGGCGTCTCGCGCTTTTTGAACGCCCACTTGCACACCGGCACAACAACGTGCCACATAACCCGGCGAATCTAAGGACCCAAATTCTCTCCATGACTGCCGTAACGGATGCAACTAGTCAGGTAACGATCCTTCTCGTCGACGACGAGCAATCCGTCCGCGCGATTGTGCTGAAGATTCTGCGCCGGGCACACTATAACGTGCTCGAGGCGGAGAACGGCGAGGCGGCGCTACGAATCGCGGAGGCTCACCCAGGCAAGATCGACCTGGTGATAACCGACATGTTCATGCCGGGGCTCCGCGGCCGGGAAGTCGTCGAGCGCATTGCGCCGACGCGGCCAGGATTGCGGGCGCTCTTTATTTCTGGCTACGCCGATCAGGATGCGCGGACTGGGGTTCCGAGCGGGGCGAATTTCCTGAACAAACCTTTTTCTGGGCAAGAGCTCGCGAGTGCCGTCGAAAAGGTACTGAAGGGTCCGCCGCTTTAAGATTGACACCCGGCGTGCGGCTCAGATCGTTGCGCCGGCCTTTACAACGACCTGTCTCAGACCGCGACGCCGGCCTTTGCCATCAGCTGCTTCAAGCCTTCGAGGGGAAGCGCACCCGATTGCCGCGCGACCTCCTTTCCGCCCTTGAAGACGATGGTCGTCGGAATGCCGCGAATGTTGAATCCCGAGGCTGTCCTCGCTGAGTGATCGGTGTTGAGCTTGCCGATGAGCGCCTTTCCCTGAAGGTGCGCGGCGAGTGCATCGACCGCCGGCGCCATCATTCGGCAGGGGCCGCACCAGTCGGCGTAGAAGTCGACGGCGACGGGGACGTCGCTTTCGTTTATCGTGCGAGTGAAGGTCTCATCGTCGAGAGCGATTGGACGCTCCAGTAGGATCGGCTTGCCGCATTTTCCGCATTTGGGCCCGGCGGTGACCTTGGCGGCGTCGATGCGGTTCCACGTATTACAGAACTGGCAGCGCACCGTGAGCTTCTGGCTCGCTGGCTTTGTATCTGTTTCCATCCCATCCCCGCGAGTTGTTAGTTTTCTGCGATGACGAGTACGCAGCTGCAAAATTCGCCGCAAGTCGGAGATCTCGCTCCCGATTTTACCGCGGCCTCCACGTCTGGAAGTGATGTATCACTTTCATCCTTCCGTGGAAAGCGAAATGTGCTTGTTGCCTTCTTCCCGCTGGCGTTCACGGGGACCTGCACCAAGGAGCTGATTTGCTTCACCGAGGACTTCGATCAGTTCGCGGGGAAGGGAGTCGAGATCCTTCCGATCTCCGTCGACGCCACGCCGTCGCTCAAGGAATTCAAGAACAAGCTCCAGATGAAGACGGAGCTATTGAGCGACTTCAAGCGGGACGTTTCGCGGGCCTACGGCGTCCTTAATGAAGAGCGCTTCTACTCCAACCGGGCCTACTTCCTAATAGATACGGAAGGACGCGTTTGCTGGTCCCATGTCGAGCGCAATAATGGGGATCGTCGCGACAATTCGGAAATCCTGGCCGCGATCAAACTGCTGAGCTAGGTTTTCGCGGGTTAGTGACCCCTGGGAGGGGCTAACTCGGGTTGTCGGATGTTTTCGGGTTGCTGGCCTGCGCCCTATTCGTCCATCTCTAAATAGAAGGTTACGGTTCTCAGGGGCGCCGTGGGCTGATGTCCACGCGCACCCGATGGAGGCTTTCAGCATGGCGCCAAGCACCAGAAAAAAAGCCACAACGCGAGGGCTCAAGGGATTTTCTCTCTTTGAGCTCCTTATCGTCGTTGTGATCCTCGGTATCGCGGCGACAATGGTTGGCCCCGCAATGTCACGCATTGTCCGCCACCAGCGGGTGAATCGCGCCGCAACGATAATCGTGTCGGACATGCAAAACGCCTTCGCGGTCGCCGCTCGCCAGCGCGAGCCCGTTCGTGTCCTGGCCGACGCCAGCACGAGTAGCTACCAGTTCGTCGACAGGAAGAGCGGTGCCGTGCTCCGTATCAGAGCGTTCTACGGTGACACCTCGGAATATCGCCTTACTTCCCTCGTGTTCACTCCAGCGACGTTTGACGTTTTCCCGAACGGCGTTTCGTCCAGCCCGGTCACTATTGCCCTGGCCAACGGCGACTATGCCAGACAAATCACCGCCAGTACAGCTGGTTTCGTGAGGCTCAAACCATAATGAGAATTTCACTTCGCAATTTCGAACGCGCAGCCGCCGCGACGACCGGCACGCACGAGCGCACGAAGGGTTTCTCGGTCGTCGAGGTCCTCGTGGCGATGGTGCTTCTTGCAATCGCCGTCTCTTCGCTCGCTGCGCTCACATACTCCGTGTCCCAGAGCTCAATGATCGCGACCGGCAACGCCTACAGAAACGGCATTATGATGCAGGAGACCAATCGCCTCGAAGGGATCCCGTACGATTCGGTCCCCACCGGAACGACTACCGTGACGGTGACCGCCGCGCCCTACCCTCATACGAGGGTGGTCACGGTAACCGAGCCGAGTGTCAACGTGTTGAAAAACGTAAAAGTCATCATTACGCCCGCGAACACCAGGTTCAAGCCAGACACGGCAACCTTCATCCGGACAAAGGCGCGGACGACACACGTTCTCTGCACCGATTGCGGGGTGACCCAGTGAGACACCATAATTCTGGCCGCGCTCGCCGCGGCTTCACTCTCATCGAGCTCATGGTTGCGCTGGTGCTGTTTGGCATTGTCGGCGCGCTTTTCACCAGGCTGATGACGGTGCAAGGCAGGTTCTTCGACCGACAGGGAATGGGCAACGCGGCGCGCAACGTGTCGCGTGCCGCGCTCAACCGTGTCGTTTCCGACTTCCGAATGATCGAAGCGACGGGCGGCGTAGTTGCCGCGACTTCAACCTCGCTCACGATTCGCATTCCATTTGCGATCGGTGTCATGTGCAAAAACTCGGGAACCGGTACGGCACTGAGCCTACTTCCGATCGACTCAACCACATACGCCCAAGCCACCATCCCCGGCAATTTCTACGGATATGCGTGGAGAAACTACAATACGGGCGCGTACTCCTACGTGGAGAATCCCGCGACATTGGCGGCTGGCAATGTATCCGATTGTACGAGCGTCAGCGTCACGATGGTTCCAAACGGGAAAACCGTTCAGGTTACCCCAGCCCTCCCGGCTGGCGGAGGCCTTGGAACACCGGTGTTTCTCTACAACAAGATCAAGTACGAAATGAAGGCTTCGACGGCCGTTCCTGGTAAGCTTGGTCTCTATCGCACGATCATCGCTCCGAGTGGAGCACAGGCCACCGAGGAGCTGGTAGCGCCGTTCGCTAACACGGCTGGCTGGAAGTTCTTCGCGGTCAACGGCGGCACGGTCGCCCAAGTAGCTCCGCCGGCAAACCTGGCAAATCTGCGCGGACTGGAACTCCATCTCGACGGTATCAGTGAAAACATTGCCCCAGGTCAGTTATCAAACGAATCTGCGCCATTCACAACCGCGGTGTACTTCAAGAACCGCACAAACTAGCCGAAGAGGCGTGACTACTATGCTGAACAACACCGAACGACGTGGGTTTGCGATTCCCGTCGCGCTTCTTATTATCGCGGCGCTGACGATTATGGTTGCCGGGGGCTTTTCCCTGGTGAGCGCGGAGCGCAGATCGGTCGCCGACCAGAAATCCCAGATCTCTGCCTTCAGAATTGCGGAGCAAGGACTCGAGCTGTTTCTTGTTCGTCGCGACTCGCTGATGGCAGGCCATCCGGGCTTCAGTCATCTTCCGGGCGCGACCCCGGACACCGCAGTGATCGCCATGACCGGCGGCGTCGCGACAGTGACGCTTACGCGTCTGCGGCCGGTGAAGGGCTCGCAGTCGGGACTCTTTGTCGCTCGCTCGAGGGGCGTCGAGACTGTAGGCGCTTACGCTGGAACGCCACAGGGTGTGCGTACAGTTGCTCAATACGTGTTGTGGGAGCCCGCTCCGATGCAGGTCCTGGCGGGCTGGACAGCGCTCTCAGGCCTTCAGAA
>Ga0207929_1000210_pt1 | contig 16632 bp, 15 predicted proteins | sample NGESurdeep072012_FD_184466 | JGI IMG/M metagenome (GOLD analysis project Ga0207929, IMG submission 184466) | Arctic peat soil microbial communities from Barrow, Alaska - NGEE Surface sample 53-1 deep-072012 (SPAdes) | ecosystem: Environmental > Terrestrial > Soil > Wetlands > Peat ... | reverse complement strand
ATGGTGCCCCAACGCGAAGTCGACAAGGCGCACTCCATCGTCGAACGATTCATGATCCGTTGGCGCGGCGAGCCCGACCCCCGACACATCGAGGCAGTTGACGCCTACTGGGTATCCGCCGCCGAACACGGCATGAACGCCTCGACATTCACCGCGCGCGTCATCGCCTCGACCGGAGCGGATGTCGCAGCCTGCCTCTCCGGCGCCGTGGGCGCCATCAGTGGCCCACTGCACGGCGGAGCTCCCTCACGGGTCCTGCACATGATCGAGGGTGTCGAGCGGACCGGCGACGCCACGGAGTACGTCAAGGGCGTGCTCGACAGGGGCGAGCGCCTGATGGGATTCGGCCACCGCGTGTATCGCGCGCAGGACCCTCGCGCGCGCGTCCTGCGGGCCACGTGCGAGCGGCTGGACGCACCACGGTTCGCGGTCGCGTCCGAGTTGGAGAAGGCCGCCCTCGACGAGCTCCATGCCCGACGCCCCGACCGGGTCCTGGCCACGAACGTCGAGTTCTGGGCCGCCGTCCTGCTCGACTTCGCCGAGGTCCCGGCGGCGATGTTCACGCCGCTCTTCACCTGTGCGCGCACGGCCGGGTGGTCTGCCCACGTGCTCGAGCAGAAGCGCACCGGTCGCCTCATCCGCCCGTCGGCCCGCTACACCGGAGAGCCGCCGCGCAGCCCGGAGGACGTCGAGGGCTGGGGCCGCGCCAGCTCGTCGGTTCACGCTCTCTGATCTGTTTCTGCCCGCCCTTCTCACCCCGAGGTGATCCTTAGTGAATGACCCAGCCGTGACTGACACCGCCACGCTGTCCATCCCCGCCGAGCTCCTACCCCAGGACGGCCGCTTCGGCTGCGGGCCGAGCAAGGTCCGTCCGGCCCAGGTCGACCACCTCGCGTCACTCGGCCGCACGGTTCTGGGCACCTCCCATCGCCAGGCCCCGGTCAGGAACCTCGTCGGTCAGGTCCGTGGGGGGCTCGCCGACCTGTTCAGCCTGCCCGAGGGCTACGAGATCGTTCTCGGCAATGGTGGCTCGACCGCCTTCTGGGACATCGCCGCGTTCGGCCTGGTCCGTGATCGAGCCCAACACCTGGCGTTCGGTGAGTTCTCGGCCAAGTTCGCCTCAGTCACCCAGAAGGCCCCGTTCCTGGGCGACTCGACGATCATCAAGGGCGAGCCGGGCACGTTGGCGACGCCCAGGGCGGAGGCCGGCGTCGACGTCTACGCCTGGGCTCACAACGAGACCTCGACCGGGGTCATGGCGCCCGTGCAGCGGGTCGGAGGTGTCGACGAGGGCGCGCTAGTGCTCATCGACGCCACCTCGGGCGCCGGCGGGCTGCCCGTGGACGTCGCCGAGTCCGACGTCTACTACTTCGGGCCCCAGAAGTGCTTCGCGGCAGACGGCGGCCTCTGGCTCGCTGCCTTTTCCCCAGCGGCGTTGGCCCGGGTCGACGAGATCGCGGCATCCGGACGGTGGGTGCCTGACTTCTTCAGCCTGCCGACCGCGATCAGCAACTCGCGGCTGAACCAGACCTACAACACCCCCGCAGTCTCGACCCTGGCGCTGCTGTCCAGCCAGATCGAGTGGATCAACGGCCAAGGCGGTCTGGACTGGGCCGTGAAGCGCACGACCGACAGCTCCAGCCGGCTCTATGAGTGGGCAGAGGCCACGACATACACCTCGCCGTTCGTCGCGGACCCCTCCGCGCGCTCACTGGTCGTGGGAACGATCGACTTCACCGATGAAGTCGACGCTGCCGCGGTCGCCAAGGTGCTGCGCGCCAACGGGGTCGTCGACGTGGAGCCCTACCGCAAGCTCGGCCGCAACCAGCTGCGCGTAGGGATGTTCCCGGCCATCGACCCCGAGGACGTCTCGAAGCTCATCGCGAGCATCGACTACGTCGTCAGCCACAGCACTTGATGAGGCAGATCACCTGATCAGACGGGGGCGCCGGGCCGCACGAGCGCCACGATCGTCCCACCCGGAGCGAACAGCAGCGGCTTCGTGGCGGCGTCCGTGAACGCAGTAGGATCGCCGACCTTCGCTCGCGACCACTTACCTTCGATCCGCTTACCGTCCCGGAACAGCACGACCCGACCAGAACCCACCGACTGGGTGAACGCCGACGGGTTTCCGTTGACGTCGACGTCGGAGCGGTCTGACGTGATCTGGCAGAACTGCACGAGCACGTTGGGCTTGGAGAAAGGAGCGCCACTGGCCGTGGTGATCCGCCGGCCGCGATCCGTGCGAACGTAGCCGGCCAGCTTCGCGTCCCAGACAAAGCCCACACCCGTGGATCCCACTCGAGTGCTCACGGTGGTGGCGGGTATGGCGGCGGCGAGCCTAGGGTCGACGGCCGCCCAGGTGAACCCCACGTTGCGCACTCCGTCCGCCTTGATCGCGGCGCTGACCTGGGCGAGGTCCGACACCACGTTGTAGGGCCCCCGCCGTGAGCGGTCACGCGAAAAACCCACCTGCCCGCGGTCGAAGATCGAGCTGCGCAGACCCGACCGGTCCAGATCCGGTAGAGAGCGGCCACCGCCCCCGCTGGCGACCACGATGATCCTGCCGTACTGACCCAGCAGCTCGGGGTCGCTGGAACGAATGCTACGGACCGCCCTGACACGGGGCCTGGCGCCGGCGAACACCGCCACCATGCGCGACAGCCCGCCCTCGGCCTCCTCGATGTAGATCACATCGGCCTGTTCAAGACCCAACGATGGCCGTCCGGCCGCGGTGTCGTCGATCTTGACGGCGATCACGGGGCCGCTCGGGGGCGCCCCGACACCTGTCAGGGGATTGGTAGGCGGGGGCGGCGGTGACGGCTTGGCAGTCGGCGTCGGCGTCGGCGTCGCCCTCGTGGAGGTGCTCGGCACAACCTTCGGTTTGGCGTCGCTGCTACATCCCCCCATGGCGGTTGCCGCCAGCGCACCCACAGCCAGAGCCGCGGTCACTCGAACGGAGAACCTGGCAACCGTGTTCGATCCTGCCGTACTCACGTCCACTCCCCTGCTCATGGGCCATCGATTCGACGGCCCCGTAGGAGCGAAGTGAACCATGTCGCCGTCGAAACGATGGGATGTCGCGAGGTTCGTGACCTCAAGGACCCTTCGCCGTCATCCCTCGCATGCTTCACCCAGAGTTGCGGAAACGGCCATACAATGTTTCCCCAACGTCGGCCCCGGATACTGACCATGTGCCAATACTCGGGTTCGGTTCGCCTCAGCTGCGCTGGCGTTTGAGCCCGAAGATCGGATCTGGAGAGGACGGCATGTCGAAGAGCAGTCACGTGCAAACGATCACGGTGCCCTGGCGCAAGGTCTGCGCCGTCCTTCCTGCGGTCACCTTGATCGGTGCCGGCATCGTCTTCGGGGCACAGGCTGACCCGGCACGCGATATCAGGGGTGTTGCCGTCTCGAGCAACTCGTCCGCGATCGTCGTGCCCGACACCGCACTGACCATGCTCGTCGTCCCCGCGCCGACCCGGCCCAGTCACTACGCGGAGGCCGAGGACGGACCGGGTCTGGTGCCGCCGGTGGGAAGCCCATCCGGCGGTTCAGCACCTGCTCTCGTACTCCCTGCGGGTACCCTGCCCGGCAGCTCGACGCCTGTGGCCCTGGACAGCACGGGCGTCCCGATCCGTGCCCTCGAGGCGTACCGGTCGGCCGCCTCGTTGGTCGGTGCCGCCGACCACGCCTGCCACATCGACTGGGCGCTGCTGGCTGCCATCGGGCGGGTCGAGAGCAACCACGCCCGTTTCGGCGGCAACCAGCTGGACTCGGCCGGCGTGGCCCAACCGGGCATCATCGGCATCCCGCTGGACGGCACGAACGGCACCGCCCGGATCCTCGACACCGATGGCGGCCGGCTGGACCGGGACAAGGTCTACGACAGGGCCGTGGGTCCGATGCAGTTCATCCCCGGCACCTGGCGGGTCGCGGGTGCCGACGCCGACCGTGACGGAGTCAAGAACCCGCAGGACATGGCCGACGCCGCTGCTGCGACCGCGATCTATCTCTGCTCCGGACCCGGGAATCTCCAGAACCCGGGCGACCTGAGTGCGGCGATCATGCGCTACAACGCTTCGGACTCCTACGTCCGCACGGTCATCGCGATCGCGGCGGCGTACCGACACGGAGTCAGGACTCTTCCGGCTTCCGACCTCCCCGCCGCCAACGCAGCCCCGACGACGTCAGGTGTTGCCAAGGCGGCCCCGCGCCCGGCTGCACGCGTCCTGGCTGGGGCCGCACCTGCGGTATCCAGCCCCGTCACGCCGGTCCCCACCACGACCATTCCCAGCATGCCGGTCCCGACCACGACCATTCCCACCACGACCATTCCCACCACGCCGGTCCCCACACTGCCAGACCCATGCCTGCCCGTCCCCACGCCGACCATCCCCACACTTCCCATCACCACGCCGACCAACCCCACGGCGCCCATCCCCTGCCTGACGCCGACTGCCCCTTCGTCGTCAACGCCAGTCCCCTAGGAACCGTGCACCATCAGCCCGCTCGGGGCCAAGACCTGCACCATGGTGCCGCTTCATCCAGCGCCGACCCCAACCCCCCTGACGTGAGGGGGCTTGGCCAGCTCTCAATGAAACAGCTGCCCCACCACGACCGCAAGCAGCATCGCGACGAGGGCGATCAGCACGATGCCGCGGCGAAATCTGGGGGTCATCGGTTGGCCATCTCCGGCACGGGTTCGATGATCTCGCCACGGGTGACACGCAGCCGGGGGCGCAGCGCTCGGCGGTAGCGGACGCTGATGCTCTCGCTGCGCACGAGATACAGCGTGGCAGCAATGACCGCCAGGCCTGTCGTGACGCTGCCGACCAGGATCGTCCAGCGAGGCCCCCACGCCGAGCCGATCCACCCGATCAGTGGTGAGACCAGGGGCGTGCCGCCCATGAAGACGGCCATGTAGAGCGCCATGACCCGCCCACGCATGGCGGGGTCGACGCTGAGCTGGACCATGGAGTTCGCCGTGGTCAGGACCGTCAGTGCCGAGAGCCCGACCGGGATCAGCAGCACCGCGAACCAGACGTATGACGGGGCGAGCGCGGCCGCCGCCGACGCCACGACGAAAGCAGCGAGGGACACGAGAAGGATGCGTAGCCGAGGGTTCGGCCTCCGCGCCGACATCAGCGCCGCGGACAGCGATCCGACAGCCATGATCGAGCCCAGCAGCCCGTACGCACCTGCGCCCTTGTGGTACACCGCGGTGGCCATGAGAGCGGTGGTCATCTGGAAGTTCATCCCGAAGGTGCCCAGGACGAACACGAGCGCCATGATCAGCATGATGTCGGGACGACCGCGGACATAGCGAAACCCGTCGCGCATCTGGCCCTTGCCCCGCGAGCGCGGCGCCGGATGTAGCTCATCCGGACGCATCCTCGCCAGTGCCAGCAGCACCGCCACGAAGCTGAGCGTGTTGACGAAGAATGCCGGGCCGGTGTCCACCGCGGCAATGACCAGACCCGCGACGCCCGGCCCGATCAGGCGCGCCGCGTTGAAGGACGCGCTGTTGAGGCCGACGGCGTTGCTCAGCGAGTCGTGCGGAACCATCTCCGAGACGAAGGTCTGGCGGGTCGGGTTGTCCAGGGCGTTCGCGACCCCCTGGGCGAAGGCCAGCACGAAGATGTGCCAGAGCTTGACGGTGCCGGTGACGACGAGAACGCCGGTGAGCAACGAGGTCAGGGCCATCGCACTCTGGGTCGCAAACAGAATGCGCCGTTTGGCGAAGCGGTCGGCGATCATCCCCCCCAAAGGTGCGAAGAGCACGAGGGGGGCGAACTGCAGTCCCGTCACGACTCCGAGCGCCACGGATGAGCGATCGGTCAACACGGTCAGGACCAGCCAGTCCTGGGCAACCCTGCCCATCCACGTCCCGGTGTTGGAGACGAGGGCGCCAGCGGCATACACCCGGTAGTTGTATATCTTCAGCGAGGAGAAGGTGGGACTCATTCGCTGGCCACCCGGGTGAGGATCGCGGTGGCCTTCACCAGCACCTCACGCTCGTCCGCACTGATCCCCTTGAGCCTGGTCGCCATCCAGGCATCGCGGCGTCGGCGGGTCTCTTTGAGCAGCAACACTCCCTGCGGCGTCAGCGAGATGAAGACCTGGCGGCCGTCCAACGGGTCGTCCGTGCGGGTGACGAGCCCGCGCTCGACAAGTGCCGCGACGGTGCGGGTCATGCTGGGCGGGCTGACCCGTTCGATCTCGGCGATCTCGCGTGGCGTCAACGCGCTGTGCTCGAGTCGCGCCATGACGCTGAACTGGTGGGGCGCCACGACCTGGGTGCTCTCGAATCGGACCCGTCTGCTGATTCGCATGCACGCCAGCCGCAGGTCGTTCGCGAGGTGTGCGATTGACGTTGGCTGTGCTGTCTGGGTTGTTCGCGTTCTGGGTGGCAATGAGTTCCTTCCGGCCTACTTAGCCTAACTCATTACCCATGCTAACTAATTCCCGTCGCCAGGAAGATTCCCGAAGCGACAGGCACCGGTCAGCCGACGCCGAGCGCGTTCTTGACCGGATCGAGCGCGAAGTAGAGAACGAACAGCCCGGCGATGGCCCAAAGCAGCGGGTGAATCACCGAGGCCTTGCCGCGCACGATCTTGATCAGGACGTATACCACGAACCCCGCACCGATTCCGGCCGTGATCGAGTAGGTGAACGGCATGAGGACGATCGTCAGGAAGGCCGGGATCGCGATCTCGAGGTCTTCCCAGTCGATGCCCTTGACCTGCTGCATCATCAGGAAGCCGACCACGACCAGGGCAGGGGTCGCCGCCTCGTAGGGGACCACCGAGACCAACGGCGCCAAGAAGGTGGCCACCAGGAACAGCAACCCGGTCACCACCGAGGCCAGGCCCGTGCGCGCGCCCTCGCCGACTCCCGCGGCCGACTCGATGTATGCCGTGTTGCTGCTGACGCCGCTCGCGCCGCCGGCGACGGCGGCCAGGGAGTCGACGATGAGGATCTTCTGGGCGTTGGGCGGGTTGCCCTCCTTGTCGAGCAGGCCTGCCTCGGCGCCGATGGCGACCATCGTGCCCATCGTGTCGAAGAAGTCGGCGAGCATCAGGGTGAACACCAGCAGGATCGCCGACACGGCCCCGATCTTGCCGAAGGAGCCCAGCAGCGAGAAGTGGCCCAGCAGGCCGAAGTCGGGGACGTCGATGATCTGCGAGGGGATCTTCGGGACGTTCAGGCCCCAGCCGGTGGGGTTGACCACCTTGCCCGTGGCGTCGACCTGACCGCCGATCTTGGCAATGGCCTCGACGACGATGGCCAGGACGGTGGCGCCGATGATGCCGATGAGGATCGCGCCCTTCACCTTCTTGACCAGCATGACGATGATCGAGAGCAGGCCGATGACGAAGACGAGCATCGGCCAGCCGGCCAGGAACCCACCGACGCCGAGCTCGACCGGCACCGGGCCGGTGGACGGCTTGCGGATGATGCCGGAGTCGACGAGGCCGATGATGGTGATGAACAGGCCGATACCGACGCTGATGGCGGTCTTCAGGGGCGCGGGGATGGCATGGAAGACGGCCTTGCGGAAGCCGGTCAGCACCAGGACGGTGATGATGATTCCCTCGAGGACGATCAGTCCCATGGCGTCGGCCCAGGTCATGCCCTTCTGCTGGGCGATACCGAAGGTCACGAAGGCGTTGAGACCAAGACCCGTCGCCAGCGCCAGCGGGTAGTTGGCCACCACGCCCATGAGCAGGGTCATCACGCCGGCCACCAGGGCTGTCGCAGCGGCGACCATCGCGAGGTTGGGGTGGCCACCACCACCGAGGAAGCCACCGGTCCCGTCGGCCTGCGTGCCGATGATCAGGGGGTTGAGGACGACGATGTAGGCCATCGTGAAGAACGTGGCGAAACCGCCGCGGACCTCCCGGGCCGTCGTCGAGCCACGTTGGGTGATCTGGAAGAACGAGTCGAGCGCCCCATGCGAGGTGGCGGTCTCCTTGGATCTGATAGTCGAGGGCATGGCGCACAGCGTAGGGCGTCGGTGGATGGCACCGCGTGGCGGTCATCGCGAGGCATCGTGGTTGCTGTGTCGACCACGATCTTTCACCGTGGCGGTGAAGCCATACTCTTGTCCCCGTGAGCCCCGAAGAGCCCCAACCACTTGCCGTCGACACCGCCCGGGTGATCGAGATCGGCATCGCACTCTGGGGGGTTGCGCTGGTGGTCAGCCTGCTGGTTCCAGCCCTGCATCAGGTCGACAGGCGCTGGTGGCCGTGGGCCTGCGTCGCGGGCATCATCGGGGGCGCGCTGGCGCTGCTCTACGTCCTTCGCGGCCGCGGAAATGCCGCAATGGCTCGGCCCCGGCCCAACCCCTGACCCTTCTGATCCACGATCCGGACGGCTGTTGGCTGGGGTTACCAGCGATACTCGACGCCGGTCAGGTCCTGGCTGACCTGCCAGAGCCGCGAGGCGAGCGCGGGGTCCTGGGCCAACGTGCTCAGTCGCGCCGGACCTACGGGCCCTCGGCTCTCCTGCAGCCACCTCGGACCGGTGTACGAGCCGGGCGCGGCCTCGGCCGCCGCGTACAGGACTGGCTTGGCCCCAGAGGCGGCGGACTGGAAGATGGCCCGCGTCACCCACGGCGCTGCGACCCGCACCAGGGGATTGGCGCCCATGCCCTGCCGGTCCACCATCAGACCCGTCGCGGATACCCCTGGGTGCGCCATGGTCGACGTCAGCGCTGAGCCATGCCCACTGGCGCGCCGTTGGAGCTCGGCGCCGAAGAGCAGGTTGGCCAGCTTGGAGTTGCTGTATGACGGCCCGGGTCGATAGGTCTGCGGCGGGTTGCCGTCGAGCACGCCCGCACGACCGCCGTGATGGGCCAGGGATGCCACGGTGACGACGCGGGGAGAAGCGCCTGCGTGCAAGGCCGACAACAACAGCCCCGTCAGCGCGAAGTGCCCCAGGTGGTTGGTGCCGAACTGCAGCTCAAAGCCGTCTCGAATCCGATGCCCGAGTTGGCTCCGGTGACCACAGCGGTCGTCCCGCTCAGATCAGGAAGGTCGTCCGGGGTCCACGTCATGGCAGCCCGGAAGGTCCTGAGCCGGTTCCTTCAGACGACATCGAAGGCGAAGTCGTCCAGAACCGGCTCCTCGGCGGGCTTGGGGTCCTCACGGATCAGGTCAATCTCGCTGTGCGCGCCGCAACCATGGTCAAGGCTCACGACGCGACCGTCGGAGGGCGACCAGGCGTTGGCGCATACGCCGAAAAAAGAGCGAAGTGCACCCGCCATCGGGACGAAGAAACCACACGTTGAACATGGCGCCGGAGCCTGTTCGGCAACCGGCGACGTGGGACCACTGTCACCGGCATACCAGCGCTGGGCTGCATCCTCGCGGCCCTCGGCGGACAGGACCCGCTTGCGACCCAGCCCGAGCTCCCACTGGGCCGCCTCGTCGACGTCCTCGTCGCCGGTAGCCTCTGCGCCCGGCTCGAGACGCTGGTCGTCCTCGATGTAGGGCAGGACGTCGCCGGCTCCGAGGTCGCCGGGGGCCACCCGCTGGTCGTAGGGCAGCCACTCGGGCGAGAGCAGCGCGCCGTCACCGGGCACCAGGCTGGTCTCGCAGACCGTGGCCTTCTTGCCGCGTGGCACGCGTGCGACGGTGATCGCCCAGCGCCACCCCGGGTATGCCGTGGCGGTGCACGCGAAGTAGTGGGTTGCGAGGCGCTCTTCGTCCATCACGGCGCCGAGGTGCTCGCCGACCGTGCCCGGCTCGGCGATGCTCTCCGCAGCCTCACGGGCCTGGTCCAGGGCGGCGAACAAGATCGCGTCGGCCTTGATCCGCATCGCCTCAGGCGCCCGTCTCGAGCTGGCCCGCGACCCCGTGCAGCACCTTGGCGACCTTGGCCGCGGTGACCTTGTCGGGGTACTTGCCACGGTGCAGCGTGGTGGAGACGCTGTCGAGGAGCTTGATGACGTCCTCGATGATGACCGTCAGGTCCTCCGGCGAGGTGCGGTTCTTGGCTGCCACGGCTGCGACGACCGACGGTGTGGGGTCCAGAACTCTCACCGACAGGGCCTGCGCACCGCGCCGACCCTCGACGACGCCGAACTCCACCCGCGTGCCACCCTTGAGCGTCGTGACGCCCGCCGGCAACGCGTCCGCGTGCAGGAACACGTCGGTGCCCTCGTCGTCGCTGAGGAATCCGAAGCCCTTGTCGGCGTCGTACCACTTGACCTTGCCTGTAGGCACTGCCCACCTCTTGCTCATGTGTCGGTCGCGGCCCCACATGCGGGCACGACACGATGGCGCACGGTGCGCTGGTACAAGGCTAACCGGTCCCGACAACAGGTTTGCCAGGCGCCCGGTCAGCTCGACGGAAGACCGTCACCGACCCAGGAAACGCTTTACCGACTTTCGGTGGCCTTCGCCATACTGGGGCCGGTGACCTCCCCCGCACCTGACCGCCCATCGTTGGCGTCGTTCTGGAGCGAGCTCCCTCGCGACGGCAAGCTCCTGCTGTCCACGGTCGCCGTCGAGACGCTGGGCACGGGGCTGGTGCTGCCGTTCGGCTTCATCTACCTGCATGAGGTGCGCGGGTTCCCCATCGAGATAGCCGGCAGCCTGCTGGCGGTGCCTGCCATCGTCGGCATGGCGGTCGTCGGGCCGGCCGGCGCGCTCATCGACCGGCTCGGCGCCCGACGCATCATCCTCGCCGGCATGACGGCCCAGATGCTCGGCAACGTCCTGCTCGCGTTCTCCTCCACCCCGCTGATGGCCGCGTTGGCCCTGGGCCTGCTCGGCGCCGCGGGCGGCATCTTCTGGCCCGGCTTCAACGCCATGATCGGCGCAGTGGTGCCGTCGGGCATCCGGCAACGCTACTTCGGGATCAACTTCACCCTCGTCAACCTGGGCATCGGCATCGGGGGGCCTGCTGGCGGGGTCCATCGTGGACGTCCATCGACCGGGGACGTTCCTCGCCATCTATCTGGGCAACGCGCTCAGCTTCCTGGCACCCCTCGCGGTGCTTCTCGGGCCCCTTCGGCGCGTGAGCGGCAAGGTCGACCACCCGGTCAGCGAGCTGGACGGCTCACCGGTGCGGACCTCGTACCTGGACATCCTGCGGGACAAGGCGATGGTGCCCGTCATCGCGTTGACCTTCGTGTCGGCGTTCGTGGGTTACGCGCAGTCGACGGCGGGCTTCACCGCCTATGCACGGCTGGTCGGGGAGGTCTCGACGCGAACCATCGGCTATGCCTTCGCTGCGAACACCGCAACCATCGTCCTGCTGCAGCTGCTGGTGCTACAGCGCATCGAGGGCCGTCGCCGCACGCGGGTGATTCTCGTCCTGTCGGCGCTGTGGTCGGTGTCGTGGTTGATGACCGGCCTCTCCGGCCTGTTGCCTGGCAGCCCAACGGCGGCCGCGCTGGTCATCGGCGGCAGCGCGGTGTTCGCACTCGGGGAGACCCTGCTCCAGCCGACCATCCCGGCGATCACCAACGACCTGTCGCCGGATCATCTTCGCGGGCGCTACAACGCGGTCATGGCCGGCGCCTTCCAGCTGGCGGCCGTCACCGGGCCGGTCGTGGCCGGGGTGATGCTTGGCGCCCGCTTGCACGTGGCGTTCATCGGCCTGCTGATCCTTGGCTGCGCCGTCATGGCCCTCATCGCGTTCGCGGTCGAGCGCCGGATCCCCGCCCAGGCCAACGGCATCAAGTCTCCTGAGGCGGATCTCAGCCCGGCGTGATCCCCCATGACGCCACGAACTCCTGCTCGGGCTCGAGGACGAGCAGGCCGTCGCCGGAGTTGAAGGCGTCCGGCGCGCAGGTCATCGGCTCCACCGCGATGCCGCTGGTGCGCCGCGTCGCACGTGGCAGGGAGTCGCCGGTGAAGACCTGTAGCCACGGGTATGCCGTGGCGTCCGCCCACACGCTGACCGTGCGGCCGGTGCGTGAGTGGGTGAGGGTGACCCGCCAGCGACCGTCTACGTCGGCCGCGACGTTGGTGAAGGCGGTGTCCAGGGCCGTCTCACCCAACAGTCTCGGCTCGCGGAAGTCCCACTCGGTGCCGTCCACGGCGGCAATCCCCTTGGGCAGCAGACGATCGTCCACCTCGAGCAACGAACCCGCAGGTATGCCGAGCCGGACCTCGTCGACGCGGTCCTCACCGACGCTGAGATAGGGGTGCGCACCGAAGCCGAACGGCGCGGCGCCGGTCCCGACGTTGACGGCGCGCGGCGTCACGCTCAGACCCTCGTCGGTCAGGGCGTAGGTGACGAAGAGATCCAGGCTCCACCCCCAGCCCTGCTGCGGATGCAGCCGGCAGACCAGGGTGATCGAGTCGTGCGCGTGCTCCAGGACCGACCAGCTGGCCCACCGGGCCAGGCCATGGATCGCGTTGGCACGTTCCGGCTCGCTCAGGGCCAGCTGGTAGCCCTGGCCGGACGTGGAGTACCTGCCGTCGCGGATCCGGTTGGGCCACGGCATCAGCAGCTGACCACGTCCGGCCGAGCACCTCTCATCCGGCGGGTATCCGGCGAGCACATGGCGACCGCCCACTGCGTAGGTGCGCAGGCCGCCGCCCACCTGCACGACAACCGCTTCGTGGTCGCCGTGCCGGATGGTCCACTGCTCGCCGCTGGGGAGGATGGTCACGTCAGCAAAGGTACGACCTGCCGGGCTAGCTGCTCGGCGCGACGCCCGCCTTGGCCGGCGTCGCCATCGTCGCGATGGCGACCTTGTCGGAGGCGCGAGCCAGCACGAACGCCTGCCCACCCTTCACGAGGGCCGCCCCGCTGGAACGGGTCGCGGCGGTGCGACCGTAGGTGCCCACGAAACCGTCCGAGCTCTTGAGCGTGATCGAGGTGTCACTTACTGCGGTGACCTCGCCCCGTTGGAACACCAGGGCCTGGACCGCACCGTTGGCGGTCGCGGTCACGGCACCGTGCAGAGCCGTTCCACCCAGGAGGTTCCCAAGCCCACCGGGACCCTGGGCCCGACCACCGGGCATACCGGGCATTCCTGGTACGTTCCGGCGGTCTTGCCCGTCGTTAGCGCCGGGACCCCGACCGTTGCCCAGGCCCCCGCCGTTGCCAAGACCCCTGCCGTCGCCCGGACCGTTCTGGCCATAGGACTGGCCTGCCTGCCGGTTCCCCAACAGGTTGACACGGTCATGGTTACGCAGAATGACAAGGCCCGTAACGAGCGTGCCGACAAGCAGCAGACAGGCGAGAGCGAGGGCGCCTATTCCGAGCCCCCAGCGCCGGCGGTTGGTGGACGTGGCCCGGTGCCACATGTTCGGCTGGGGCGGGTATGCCGAAGGGGGTGCGGCCGGTCCAACAGGCGGGGGGCCAACGGCGGCCGACATCGGCTGGGTCGGTGGGTTGCCCGCGACGGGCTGGTTGGGCGGTTGGTTGGGCGGTTGGCTGGACGGTTGGTGAGGCGGCTGGTTGGGCGGCTGCACCGGAGGCTGCGCTGACATGGAAATCCCTTCGCTCCCTCTCAGCATCCTGCACCCTCCCGAGAGATGTCGGAGAACACCCTGAGAGTTGTCTATGAACCCTGGTCGGCCAGCTTGAGGATCTCCACCGCATCCGCCCGCATCTCCACCTTGCGGATCTTGCCCGTCACCGTCATCGGGAACCCGTCGACGACATGGACGTAACGGGGCACCTTGTAGCGCGCGAGCCTGCCCTCGCAGAAGGTGCGAACACCCTCTGCTGTCAACGCTTCTGCACCCGGGCGCATCACAACCCAGGCCATCAGCTCCTCGCCGTACTTGCGATCGGGGACGCCGATGACCTGCACGTCCGCGATGTCGGGGTGGCTGTACAGGAACTCCTCGACCTCGCGCGGATAGACGTTCTCACCGCCTCGGATCACCATGTCCTTGATCCGGCCGACGATCGACAGATAGCCGCCGTCGTCCATCGTGGCCAGGTCGCCGGTGTGCATCCAATGCCCGCTGTCGATGGCCTCGGCGGTCTTGTCCGGCTCGTTCCAGTACCCCAACATCACGCTCGTGCCGCGAGTGCAGAGCTCACCGGGCTCGCCCCGGGAGACGGTTCGTCCCGTGACCGGGTCGACGACCTTGACCTCGATGTGCGGCATGGCCCGCCCAACGGTCTCCGTCCGCCGTGCCACATCGTCGTCAACCCTGGTCATGGTCGAGACCGGCGACGTCTCGGTCATGCCGTAGCAGATGGCGACCTCGGACATGTTCATCTCGGCCACCACGCGCTTCATCACCTCGACGGGGCACGGCGAGCCGGCCATGATCCCGGTGCGCAGTGAGGACAGGTCGTACGTCGCGAAGTCGTCGAGCCCCAGCTCGGCAATGAACATCGTGGGAACTCCGTAGAGACTCGTGCAGCGTTCCTGCTCAACGGCTTTGAGGGTTGCGGCAGGGTCGAAAGCGGGGGCGGGGATCACCATGCAGGCGCCGTGGCTGGTGGCCGCGAGGTTGCCCATGACCATGCCGAAGCAGTGGTAGAACGGCACCGGCAGGGCGATCCGGTCATGCTCGGTGTAGCCCACGAGCTCGCCGACGAAGAAGCCGTTGTTGAGGATGTTGTGGTGGCTCAGCGTCGCGCCCTTGGGGAAACCGGTCGTGCCGGAGGTGTACTGGATGTTGATCGCGTCGTCGGAGCTGAGGGTCGACATCCGCGCCGTCAGCTGGTCCATGGAGACACCGGCACCCGCGGCGACCAGCTCGTCCCAGCTCTTCTCGCCGATGTAGACCACCTCGCGCAGGTCCGGGCACTGTGACCGCACCTCATCGATCATGGCCCGGTAGTCGGACGTCTTGTGCACCACCGCGCTGACGAGCATGCGCACGCCCGACTGCGTGAGGACATAGGCGAGCTCGTGGCTGCGATAGGCAGGGTTGACGTTGACCAGCACCGCGCCGACCTTGGCCGTGGCGTACTGCAGGAGGGTCCACTCGGGACCGTTCGGCGACCAGATGCCGATCCGGTCACCGGCCTCGACGCCGACGGCCATGAGGCCAAGGGCAAGCGCCGTGACGTCAGCATCGAGCTGGACGTACGTCCAGCGCCGACCACTGGGCACGTCGACCAGCGCCTCAGCATCGGGGAAACGTGCGACCGTGCGCATGAGGTTGTCCCCGATCGTGTCGCCCAGCAGCGGCGTGTCGGAGGTTCCTGAACCGTAGGACGAGAGCGTTTGAGCGTGCACATTTCCTCCGCGGTGCGAGACGTGGTCTGCGCCCATCCTCGCGACCGCCCCACCGAACGGCAAGCAAGGGCGCGCAGGCCAACTACCGTATGACGAGTGCCCCTCTCCTCGTCCCGGTCAGCCTCCGCCGTGAGGAGCCTTGCCGACGACGTTCGTGGCCGAAGCGATGATCAGCTGCGGGCGTTGGTCCGCCGTCGACCCGACCTGGCCCGGCCCGCTCCGAGCGACCTGACCTCACTGGCCGCTCGCGCCAGCACGCGCTCCAGCGTTCAGCGGGCCCTGGACGGGCTCGACCGCGGGCATCTGGAGGTCCTCGAGGCTCTCGTCGTCAGCGGCGACCCGGTCGACCTCGACAGGGCCGCAACGCTGCTCGGCCGGGCGGCCCCGTCCCTGCATGGATTCGTCCGGGACCTTTGGGTTCGCGCACTCCTGTGGCGCGGCCACGACGGCCAGCACGTCGTGCGGGCGGTCGCCGAGGTTCTCGGCCCGCATCCAGCCGGCCTGGGCCCGGCCATTGCCGACCTACGCGGCTCGGCCCCCGCGTCGTACGCCTCTCCGGACGCGCTCGACGCGGTCATCGCGCTCGCGCCCCCCGACGCCCGAAACATCCTGGACAAGCTCACCTGGGGACCGCCCATCGGCACGCTGTCGCCCGGTGGCCCCCTGGCCGCCGCAGGCGCCTGGCTGCTGTCCCATCAGCTCATCAGCGCACTGTCCGCCGACCACGTCGCCCTGCCCCGCGAGGTCGCGTTGCGACTGCGCGGGGACCGGCTTCACCGTGAGACCGCGCTGACCGCCCCCGACCTGACCGTCATTGCCCACCAGCAGTCCTCGGTGGATGCCGCGGCCGGGGGTCAGGCTTCCGAGCTGCTCGGCCTCGTTGACGAGATCGCAGCGGACTGGGGGCCCCGACCACCGCGCGTCCTGCGTGCCGGTGGTCTCTCGGTGCGCGATTTCAAGCACCTGTCGGCAAACCTCGATGTTGATCCGGCACATGCCGCCTTTGTCGTCGAAATCGCTTATGCCGCAAACCTGTTGGCCGACGATGCGTCGCTCGAGCCGGTTTGGGCCCCAACTCCGGGGTACGACGAGTGGCAGCAGAGACCCTCCGCGCACCGTTGGGTCCGGCTCGGCCGGGCCTGGCTGGCGTCGGGCCGCGCGTCGCACCTCGTGGGCACGGTCCCTGCCGGCGGCGGCAGCCCCATCAACGCCCTCAGCGCGGATGTCGTCTATCCGCCCACGCGTCAGCTGCGCGGCGACGTGCTGGCCGAGCTGGCCGCGCTGCCCGAAGGCCAGGCACCGGACCTGGCCCGTCTGGGCGACCGCATCCGCTGGCGCAGACCGATGCGCCGGGCCGAGATCATCGAAGCGGTCACGGCCGCCGTGCTGCGTGAGGCCGAGTGGCTCGGGATCACCGGGCGCGGGGCGCTCAGCACCGCCGGACGCCTCCTCTTCGA